>Ga0247836_1006946_pt1 | contig 12249 bp, 6 predicted proteins | sample LaCruzMarch2015__4_FD_187116 | JGI IMG/M metagenome (GOLD analysis project Ga0247836, IMG submission 187116) | Freshwater microbial communities from meromictic Lake La Cruz, Castile-La Mancha, Spain - LaCruzMarch2015_14m | ecosystem: Environmental > Aquatic > Freshwater > Lake | place: Spain...
AATCCATGGAGCTCGACCCCGGAATGGGCGGGGCCGGTGAGGCAGCCGCCGCGGAGGCAGCAGGTGGGGAGGCCGAAGTAGCGGCCGTATTCCTGCACCATCACGTCGGCCGCCACCTTCGAGGCCCCGAAGAGCGAATGCTTGCTTGAGTCGATGCGAAACGATTCGGGGATGCCATGGGCAAACGTCGTGTCGGCGTAGTCCCAACGGGTGGCAAGCTCGACGAGCGGGATCTCGTTCGGGGCGTCGCCGTAGACTTTATTCGTGCTCATGTGGACGAACGGGCTCTCGGGGCAGGCCTGTCGGGCGGCCTCGAGGAGATTGAGCGTGCCGACGGCATTCGTGTCGAAGTCGTCAAAGGGGATTGCGGCCGCCCGGTCGTGCGAGGGCTGGGCCGCGGTGTGGACGATCGCGGCGGGCTTGATTGCGGCGACAAGCCGGAGCACGCACTCGCGATCGCGGATGTCGAGTTCGTGATGCGTGAAAGAACGCAGCGATGTGGCGAGCCGGGCCTGGTTCCAACGCGTGTCGCCGGATGGGCCGAAGAAGACTGCCCGCTGGTTGTTGTCGAGGCCGTGAATCCGCCAACCGAGGGAGTCGAAGTGGGTGGCGACCTCACTTCCGATCAGCCCTGAGGATCCGGTGACGAGGATGTCTGCCATATCAGGATTCGCCGTGAGTGCAAGGGCGTCGTGCTCAGCGGACGAGAGTCTCGCATGCCCGGCAGGGTTTGCAAGAAACCCCGGCGAAATGAGCCCGACATAAAGTTTCCGCCCGCTCATCGAAAACTCATTTTCCGCTGGTTGCAACCAAACATTCGCCGCGTAGCATTCGCCCAACACGAGTCGGATCGGCGGAGTGTCCGCTGGGCGCCTCGTGACAAACGTGAAAAGGAAGTCTGTAATGACTCACACGAGTATTCTCAACGCTCGCAAGGGTTTTACCCTCGTCGAGCTTCTGGTGACGATCGCGATCATCGGCATCCTGCTTGGGCTCCTCCTGCCCAACTTGGCTGCCGTTCAGTCCACTGCCAAGGCTGGTGCCCAGGGCGCCACGCTGCAGTCTTACGGTAAGGGTTTTATTGACTTCTCGACGACCGACTCCGAAGGCCGGCTCTGTTCAGGTGCCTACGACCATTTCCGTGACGGCGACTTCACGAAGGTGGGCTGGGTGGCTGACCTTGTGAACAACAAGTATGCGAACCCCACGAAGAGCCTCGACCCGATCAGCCGGTCGAAGATCAATGAGAAGTTTTGTGATGCCGCAGGCGCCGGTGCGTCGGGCAGTGTGAACACGGTTCGTTGGGAGGGTCAGGTCAGCTACACAGGTACTACAATCTCGGGCACGACTACTGGACAGATTGCGGGCACCGAATATTTCGGTGCCGACCAGACGGTGTATGACAGCGGTTTCAATACGAACTTCGCCACCTCGTGGCAGTTTGTGCGTGGTGATAACAACGTCACGACGGCCGCGACCGCTGCCGAGGCCGGAAACTCGTCTGTTAATGCCGGTGTTGAAGATCCGAGTAAGTGCCCGCTCGATGGTGACGGTCCTCTGTCGGCCGGCATGCTGGCTGATGCCACCTTGCTGACCTCTGCCGACAAGATCCCGCTCATGGGGGCCTCGCGGGTTGGTGACGGTACCGACTCGACGATCAATGCCTCGGGCCGCAACTCCGCCGAGACGATCAACAAGTTCGTCGATCCCTCGGGCCGCAAGAAGGTGGCCAAGGTCGGCGACTTCACGGTCGAGAGCTTCTGCGACGGCCCGGCTGCGAGCGTGAACATCACGGGGAACACCTCGAACCCCTACACGGGCTCTTTTAATAGCTTCGTGCACGAGCTCAATGACATCGTGCCGAACTGCAAGCAGAAGAAGATCCAGCACCCGAATGGGACTTCCACGATCTTCGGCGGTGGTTATGGCAATATCGTGTTTGCCGACGGCTCGTGCCGCCGAGTGAACGACAACGGTGGTTACGGCGGCCGGAACCGCGGTGACGGCTGGCTTGGTGCCTACAAGGTCGGCGGCATCGGGAGCACCGGTGTATTCGTCCTCGACGACTCGGCGTTCGAGGAGATCCGTGATGAGATGTGGGTTGGCCGCATGCGTGCCAAGCTCACCGCTGCCGGCGGCTCGAGCGAGCTGTGATCCCAGCATGATCTCAGCATGATCGATGCATGAAAGTAGTGCCGGGGCCGCCGCAAGGCGGCCCCGGTTTTTTTATCGGCTTCGCGAATATCTGTGATGATTCACCGCTCGCACATTCTTTGCCCTTTTTACGAAGTTCCATTATGCGACCAGCGGTCACGCGTATCACCATGACGCTTCGTGGTGTGCTTCTCTGCTGGCTGGCGGTGATTCCATTCATCCAGTCGGCATCGGATGAGTGGCTCTGGGACGACCCCCATTATGTGTCTGAGAATCCGACGATCGCCGACAGCGACCGGGGGCTTGCAAGAATCTGGGCGGGCGAGTTTCTGATGGACTACTATCCAGTCGCCCAGACGGCTGTGTGGCTTGAGTATCGGTTGTTTGGCGGCGACCCACGGTGGTTTCGGGTAGCCATGATCGTCTGGCATGCCTGTGGGGCCTTGGCGGTCTGGTGGGCAGCTGCGAGCTGGCGACTTCCCCGAGGCTGGTGGCTGGCGGCGATCTGGGCAGTGCACCCGATCAACGTCGATACCGTCTGCTGGGTATCGCAGCACAAGTCTGTTGTCGCGGCATTCTTCTTCGCGATTGCAGCCGGGGCATTTGGGCGAAACGCAATGGCGGCCCACGAGCGGAGCCACGGCTGGTATGCCCTCGCGATCGCCTGCCATGCGGCAGCCTGTTTTTCGAAGTCAGACGCCGTGATGCTCCCGCCGCTGCTGAGCATTCTCGAAGCCTGGTGGCGGCCGCTGGCCACAGGCGACTCCCGTCCGCTGGCCAACCGCCTGCCTGCCATCGCTCGCAGGCAGTGGCCGTTGTATGCCGTCTCGGCTCTGGCGGCGGTGGTCGCGATGAAATTCATGCGAGAACGCACCCTCCAGACACCGCTCGACCTCGGCCCACCGCTCGAGCGGGTGCTCGACGCCTGCTGGGCAATTTGCTTCTATCTTTCCGATATCGTCTGGCCGGTGAATCTCGCGGCTGCGTATCCCGTCGGTGACCTCCGGCCCAACGACGCGTCGGCCTGGATCTGGCCTGGGCTTATCGCTGGCCTGGCCGCCGCGGGCTGGCTGGTGCGACGGCATGACCGGGGGGCCACGCTCGCGGCCTTGGCCGCATTTGTGAGCCTGCTCGTGCCGGTGTTGTTTGTGGTGCCTCAGGGCTTCTTTCAGTATTCGCTCGTCGCGGATCGCTATCTGCACCTGCCGCTGCTGGCTCCTGCGGCGGTTGTGGCTGCCGGCCTGGCGGCGGTGAACCGCGGGCGGGTGGGCGGTCGGCTCCGGGCCGTATGGGGCTGGGTTGCGCCAGGCTGGGTGATTGGGGCGGCACTGATTGCCATGCTGGGCGTGATCACGTGGCGACATGCGGCCGACTATCGTAACGAGCGGGCCATGTGGCAGGCGGCGATCGTCGCCCAGCCCCGGGCCTGGTATCCCCACTTTGGTCTGGGGGCGCATCTGTTGCTGGACCGCCACGATGCCGCCGCGGCAATCGGTCCACTGCAAGAGTCGTGCCGACGGAAGCCTGGCTTCGCGAAAGGGCATTTTGTGGCCGGACTTGCCCTGGCCCCGACCCGTCCCGCCGATGCCCGCCGCCACCTCGCCGATGCGATCGCTGTCGAGCCGGAGTATGTGATGGCCTGGTTGGCGATGGGGGAATGCTGCGTGCGACTCGGCGACATGGATGGGGCTACGCGGGTTTATACTCATGCGGCACGCTGGGCCAACGCCACGCGGCGGGCGAAAATCGAGCTGTTGCGGATCCAACTGCAAACCGGGAGCCGGGAGGCGATTCTGGCGGCAGGAGAGGATCTCGCACGGGCCGCTTCCATGCTCGAGACACAGCGGTACGCCGCTGTGGAAGGCATCGCGGGTGACAGCTTCGAACAGGCTCTTGCCCAGGCTTTGTTCAGGTTCGCGATTGTCGGCGACTCACAGGCGACCGGTGATGCGGTCGGTCGGGCGTTTGCGGCGGCTGCCAACCTTGCCAGCACCCCGCTCGACGCGGCCCGGGTGCAGGTCTGGACCGCCAAAGGAGACACGACCGCCGAGGTGGACACGATCGCAGATTCAAACGCAGCCGGCATCGACGCGGCCGCCGTGGCCAGACGCCTTCAGAGCCTGTCCGCCGCCCATCCGGACGAGCGGACCGTGAGCCAGGAGCTTGCCATCGCCCAGCGGATCGCGGCAGAGTCGCTGCGGCAGAGTGGCCCGCCTTCAAAACCGTCCGACAAGCCATCCGGGCAGACATCCGGGGCGGCTGGCATGAGAAATTGATGTGGCCGCCGCGGGGCCTGTTGTGTCGGCTTGGGAAGGGTAGGCTGCTGCTGTCTGTCGCGGAATCAGTCAGAAGGAAGTGAAATTCTTTATGGAAGAGTTGAAGCAGCGGAAGACAAACTGGCTGGCCCTCGGCCTGCTCGCCGCGGTGGCAATCGGAGGCGGGCTCGCACTTCGCAGTCCCCGGCGACCCTCCCCTCAGGCCAGGGAGGCCGACCCACGGAGAATCTGGCTGGAAACAGTGGAGGCAGCCGAGGCGTGCGCGGCGAAAGGCAATTCCCGCGATGCCATCCGGCTGGCCGAACAGGCCGCCGCCTTGGCACCGCAGCTGTTTGGGCCCGATCACATGGCCAACGCCGAGGCCTGCACACTGCTTGGCCGGGTGCTCTCCGATGCAGCCCGATATGGCGATGCCGGGGAATTTTATCAACGGGCACTTGCCCTGGCACAACAGCACTTTCCGCCAAGTAGCGTCGAACTGGCTGCCGCTGCCGGTAACTTCGGGCTCAACCTCATGAATCAGGGCCGCTACGACGAGGCGAACACGCTCTTGATCAAGGCTCGTGAGATCGCTGTCGCTGCCAGCGGCACCGACAGCGAGGCGACGGCCCTGGCCACGAATAATCTGGCGGTTTGCAAGAATCGGCAGGGCGACTGCATGGCTGCCGCTCCGCTTTATGAGGAAACGCTGCGGATCAGGCGGGACCTCGCCGGTCCAGCCAGCCCCGTCGTCGCGGAGACGATGTCAAACCTTGCAGCCAACCTCGTGACCATCGGCAAGCAGGGGAGCCCTGAATACACGCGGGCGAAAACACTTTATCGCCGCGTCTTCGCGATCCGTGATCGTCTCCTGCCAGCCGATAGCCTGGAGGCTTCCAATTCGCTCACCGGGATGGCCGCCCTTGCCCGCGAAGAGGGTGACTTCGAGACGGCCGACCGCCTCTCCTTCGAAGCCCTGGCGATCCGTGCCAATCGGCTCGGCTACGACCATCCCACAACGACAGTCACGATCGATGGCCTCGGCAAGCTCCGCGACAAGCAGGGGGATTTCGCCGAGGCCGAGGCGTTTTATAAAGAGGCCCTTGCCTACCGCGGCCGTCGGCTTGGCCTCGAGCACCCGCGGACACTCGAATCGCTCGATACGCTCGCGGCGTTTTATGCCGCGCAGAAGCGGCCTGGCGATGCCGAGAAGCCTGCGCGAGAGGCGGTCGCTGCCCGCGAACGGGCCTACGGCCAGGAGGACCGCCGGCTTGTGGCACCACTGAAGCTTCTCGCCGGCGTGCTCGAGTCATTGCCGCCGGCTGACAATACGGCTGACAGCAAGCCCTCCGACACGAAGTCGGCGGCGGAGGAGGCAAAAACCCTCCGGGAGCGGGCCGAAACGATCGCAGCCGCCGCGGCAAAGGCCGACGAAGAGGCGGCGACCAATGCCGAAAAAGGTGTAAACGAAAAGCCCGATGCCGAGGCCGATCCGAATCCAGATGAAGAGCCCGTGCCGGCCAAACCGGCTCCGGCAGCCTGATCTGGTGTCGATGGCGGCGGCAGATGGCAGAGGCTACCATTCGAAGAACGATCTATTGAAAGCGATCTGTTGGAACTGCTCCGAGAGATTTTCGAGAGATTGCACTGAGGCCACGCATGTCGATTGCATCACGAGAGACCCCCGCTGCCCCCCTGTTTTCTGAAGAGTCGACTGCTTCCGTCGCGGCCGACCTCACAAGCGGTGAGGCCGTCTCGCCGGAAAAGACCCGCCGTGGCCGGATGCTCCGCTGGCAGATCGGGGCCACCCTCGTGGGCGGCACCCTCTTGATCTGCTCCGTGATTGCCCAGTTTCTGTGGCAAAAGGAGCTCTACCCGGCCCTGCCGGCGGCACTGGCGATGCTGATGCTCGGCGCGCCGCTGGTCGTGTCGGCCTTGCAGGACCTGCTGCGGGGCGAGGCTGGGATGAATGCGCTCGTCGCCTTGGCCGTGATCGGTGCCGCGGCCACCGGGAAATATCAGGAGAGCGCGGCAATCGCGTTTTTCATGATCGTCTCAGGCCTCATCGAGAAGCGGACTGCGATCGGAGCGGAGGCGAGCATCGAATCGCTCATCAAGCTCTCTCCCACCAAGGCCTGCCGACTCCGAGAGGGAGGGGGCGAGGAGATGGTCGAGGCGAAGGACCTGCGGCCGGGGGACCTCGTCCGCGTGCGGCCAGGAGACAACATCCCGGCGGACGGCCGGATCGCCGGTGGCACGAGCACCGTCAATCAGGCGAGCATCACAGGCGAGTCACTGCCGGTCGACAAGATCGCCGGCGATGAGGTGTTTGGTGGCACGATCAACCTCACCGGTGCCATGGACATCGAGGTGACCAAGGCCGGCGCCGACACGCTGCTCGGTAAGGTGAAGGACCTCATCCTGCAGGCCGAACGGACGAAGACGCCGATCATGCGGCTCGTGGATCAGTATGCCGCCTGGTACACGCCGACGGTGCTGATGCTCGTGGGTGTGGTGCTCTTCTTCGCCCTGCGGAGCGACCCCGACACCGCCTTCGACCGGGCGATCGCGATGCTCGTCATCGCCTGCCCCAGCGCCCTGATTCTGGCGACGCCCACGGCGATGGTGGCCGGCCTCTCGGCCGCCGCCCGGCTGGGCGTGCTGATCAAGAGCGTGGTCACGCTCGAAGCCGCGAGAAACCTGACAGCGATTGTGTTCGACAAGACCGGCACGCTCACTACCGGCGTGCTCCAGGTGACACGTCTCGCGCCGCAGCCCGGCGTCGAGCCGGGCGAGCTGCTCAAGCTCGCGGCCTGCGCCGAGCAGGACAGCCGCCATCCAGTGGCCCGGGCCGTTACCGAGATGGCCCGGAGGGCGAAGCTCAGGCTCTCGCGGCCGACGCAGTTTGCGGAGGTCGCCGGCAAGGGCGTGGATGCCGAGATCGATGGGATCCGGGTGCTCGTGGGCCGGGCGAGCTGGCTTGCCGATCCGACCGCAGGGCTCGAGGCGGGATCGATCGCGGCGATCGACGAGATTCAGCGGTCGAGCGAGGCCGACGGCCTGAGCGTGCTCTATGTCGTCAAGGAAGGGAGCCTGGCAGGCTGGATCGGCCTCGAGGACAACGCCCGCCCCGAGGCGGCTGAGGCGGTTGATCGGCTCCGCGACATGGGGCTCAAGCGGCTGGTGATTCTCACCGGCGACCGGAAAAGTGTTGCCAAACGCGTGGCCGAACAAATGCACTTCAGCGAATTCAAGGCCGAGGTGCTGCCGCACGAGAAGCTCGAGATGGTGGATGAACTGAAAGCGAAGGGCTACCGGGTGGCCGTGATCGGCGACGGTGTCAACGATGCGCCCGCCTTGGCTGCAGGTGACATCTCCATTGCGATGGGCGCTGCCGGCAGCGATGTCGCCATTCATTCCGCGTCGATCGCGTTGCTCAACAGCAACTTGAATCGCGTGCCCTTCCTCATCGATCTCTCCCGCCGGACGATCGCGGTGATCCGGCAAAACATGATCATCGGCGGCCTGTTCATCGTGGTCTTCATGTCGCTGGCTGGGGCGGGATACGTGTCGCCGGTGACAGCCGCCTTTCTGCACATCGTCAGCGGTCTGATCGTGATCTTCAACTCGGCCCGGCTTGTGCGCAGTGGCGAGGAGATCGAGCAGGCCGAGGCCGAGCGGCTTGCGGAAAATGCCCGCCGGAAGTCGCGGGTCGCCCGCGTGGCCGCGGCCGCCACCTGACGGGGCCAGTGGCATGCCGCAGACCTTCGCCACACTGGCGAGCCGATTCCCACCCTGGCTCGTGGCGGCGGTGATTGCGATGGTCGCGATCGCCGCGCACTGGCCGAGCATCGACGGCGAGTTTCTCTTCGACGACGTCGGGGAGATCGCCGAAAACCGTTCGATCCGCTCGCTCTGGCCGCCCTGGCGGCCGATGTTCGAGGGGGGCAGCCTGCCCCATCGTCCGATTCCGTCCTACACCTTCGCAGTCAACTACGCCCTTCACGGGCTCGATCCGCGTGGCTATCACGCCGTCAACATCGCCATTCATCTGGTCAACGGCTGGCTCATCTGGTGGGTGCTGCGGTGGATCGGCAGACGGACCGGTTCCGGTTGCGATGCCGTTCCCGGTTCCGGCCGCGGCGGAAGTGCCGCTGGGGACGGGATCGCCCTGGCGGCAGCCGCCCTCTGGCTCGTTCATCCGCTCACGACCCAGGCCGTGGACTATATCTACCAGCGTATGGAGCTCTTGGGGGCGACGGCGATCCTCGCCACGGTCGCGGCATTTCTGCGGTCGGTCGATGCGCGGCAGCCGGCGGCCTGGCGGGCGACAGCAGTCGGCGTCTGTGGCCTCGGCATGCTCTGCAAGGAGACGGTCGTGGCGGCGCCGCTGATTGTGCTGCTCCTCGACTGGCTCGTGGTGCGGCACGCTGCCGACCGGCCGTGGCGAGCCCTCGGCACCGCCCTGCGGACTGACGGCCGTTTCCTGGCAGCGCTGTTTGCCACGTTCGGCGTGGCGGCGTGGGTCGTGCTCGTGCAGAAGGACCGGTTCGGTGAGCTTGCTGCGCCGGTTACCGACCGGTGGACCTATACCGTCAATCAGCCACTGATCATGCTTGACTACCTGCGACGGGCGGTCTGGCCGGCGGGGCTCTGCCTCGACCACTACCGCCAGCCGGTCGCGAGCCGGTTCATGCTCGCCGCCGGGCTGACGGCACTGGCCACTGCGGCAACGGTCGCCGTGGCATCTCTTTTCCGATCGCCGCTTGTCACGCTGGGCATCACGGCATTCGTCGCCCTGCTCGGGCCGACGTCGAGCTTCCTGCCGGTGAACGATCTGATGGTGGAGCATCGGATGTATCTGCCACTGGCGGTGGTCGTGGCCGGCTGCGTTGTCGGAGCCTGGCAGGCTGCATCGCGGTGGGGGGGACGCTTCGGCCAGAGATTGGCCATGCCGCTGGGAGTGGCCCTGTTTCTGGCCCTCGCCGCCACGACCTTCCTGCGGAGCGGCGTGTTTGCCACGCGGTATGGGATCTGGCAGGACGTGACGACGAAGGCTTCGGCGAATCCCCGGGCGTGGGTAGGCCTGGCCGATGAACTCGTGAAGCGAGGAAACCTCGACGCCAGCCTGGCCGCGCTCGACAAAAGCATCGCCCTGGCGCCCGACGCCCAGACGGCCCACGTGCTGCGGTCGAACGTATTGCTGGCGGCCGGGCGGCCTGAAGCGGCGCTCGCGGCCGCCGAGCGGGCGATCGAGGTCGATCCCGCTCGCAGCCGCGGGTTCACTCGCCGGGCCGCCGCGCTCGTCGATCTCGGCCGCTTCGACGAGGCTGCGGCCGCCTGCCAGCAGGCGTTCGAACGCGACGCCGCCGATGTCGTGGCCTTGCGGTTACTCTCCGAGGCGCTCGTGCGGACGGGCCGCGACAGCGAAGCGGTCGAGGTCTGTCGCCGGCTCTTCACGGTTGATCCACCGGAGCCGGAGGCCGACGGCTCGGTCCACGTGCGGCACGGCATCCGCTATGCCACGCTCGCAGCGGCGCTCGCGGGCCTCAATCCGGATGCAGACACCTGCAGACAGATCGGCGACATTCTCGCCCGCGCAACCCTGATCGATCCCGATGCACCGCGGACCACCGCGATGATCGCCCTCGCCCGCGAGCGGCTCGCCGCCGCTGCGGGTGCGGCTGCCGGGGCAGGTGTCAGTCGATCGCCCGCGCCGGCCGACTGACCGCATCCCTGGCACTGGCGAGATTGCTCCGCGCGGCGGCGTGGTCGGGGACGAGCCGCAGGCAGGCCTCGTAGCGGAGAATGGCTTCGCCCGGCCTGCCCGTGGCAAGCAGCAGGCTGCCGAGGTTATTGAACGCGTCGGCGTTTCCCGGATCGAGGGAGACGACGGCCTCGAGCTGCCGGATTGCCTCGGCGGGAGCGTGGCCGCGGATTGCCCGAGCCAAGTGCTCGCGGGCAGCGACCGACTCGGGCCGCCGTCGGACCGCCTCGGCGAGCAGCGTCGCACCACGTTCGTCGCCGAGCCTGTCGGCGGCGATCCCGAGATAGAGCACGAGCCGATCGACTACCGGATCCTGGCCGGGCGGCACGTCGCCCCCCGCCGCGAGCCCCGCCCGGCTCATGGTGGCCGCCTCGACGTCGCGGCCGGCATTGAGGAGTGCCGCGGCGAGCGCCGCATGGGCTGCGGTGCTGCGGGGATTCCGCGCGACGGCGGCCCGGCAGGCCGCGACGGCCTCGTCATGACGCTCGGCCACGGAGAGTTCGGTGCCGTAGCGGGAGAGCGCCCGCGAACTGCCCGGGCTTTTCGCCACGGCGTCGCCCCAGGCGGCCAGCCCCGACCGATAGACCATATTGCGGGAGCCGGTGATGAGGGCCAGCGCGAGCACGATGACGGTGGCACCTCCTGCGAACATCCGCTCCGGGACGACGTGGGCGATCAGGGCGGCGACGGCGGCGATCGGTATCACCGAGGCCAGATACATCCGATGCTCTACGCAGACGTCGTGTACGGGCACGAAACTCGATGTTGGCGCAAGGAGGAGCAGGAATGCCACGACAAGAAATGCCGTCACAGGACGGCGGCGCAGGTTGAAGACCACCATCATCACCCCTGCCGCGAATACTGCGACCGCGGCCAGTCGCGGCCAGCCTGAACCGAACAGATCGGTCTCGAGGACGGCACCATGATCGAGCGACTGTCCCGTCGGCAGGACCAGCCGCGAGAGATACCAGACGATCACGGCGGGCTGATTGGCGGCATAGACGAGCGACTCGCCGAGCGAGAAGCCCGCCTCCGGATAGCGGCCCGCCTGGGAACGGATGACCAGCCATAAGATGCCCCACGTCGCGGCGAGCGCGGCGTAATAGGGGCTGCGGCTGCGGACCGCAGTCCAGCTACTGGACACGAAGGCGAAATCGTAGAGCAGCACCACGATCGGCACGACGACAACCCACTCCTTGCAGGCCATCCCCGCGGCACAGCAGAGCACCGAAAGGGCATACCAACGCCATGGCCGGCGGCTGCCAGCGGCCGCAATGAATGCCGCCAGGGTGCCGAGGGAGAAGAGTGCGGCCAGCAATTCGATCCGCTGATAGACATAGCTCACCGCCTGGGTGGCCAGCGGGTGCACGAGCCAGATTGCCGCCGTGGCCATCGCGGCCGACGCGGCCAGATTCGCGTCGCGACCGGCCCGCGCCCGAAGTGATTCGCGGACGACCCACCAGACGAGCAGGCCGTTGGCCAGATGGATGGCGACGTTGACAATGTGGTAGCCGGTGGGCTCGGGGCCGTGGACGGCGTGGTTGAGGGCGAACGTGAAATAGGGAAGCGGCCGGTGAGGGAGTTCGCCCCCCTCGAGCATCGGTCGCCAGGGGGGCACAAGCGTGCGGAGCGCAGGGTTGTCGCGAATCTCCGAGAGATCGTCCCAGAGGAATGGCCCGTGCAGGCTCGGCAGGTAGGCAAGCACCGTCAGCACAACGGCCGCGAGCAGGAGGCGGACGTTACTTTTCATACGTCGCGCCGTCAAAAAGCTGTTGAACCTGGCCCGGAATCTCGCCACCACGTCTTTTGAACTCCTCGAGGTCGCGACGGGCCAGGTTGACGCGACCGGCCCGCAGGTGGAGCACACCGCGGTTGAACCAGGCCTGGCGATAGGCGGGATCGCGGCGGACCGCCTCGGTGAAGTCGGCGATCGCCTCCTCGATTCGACCCTGTTCCGCCCGCATCAGGCCGCGGTTGTAGCAGGGCTCGGGGTCGTCTACGCCGAGTTGGATCGCCCTCGTGAAGGCGGCCTCGGCCTTTGCCGTCATGCCCCGGGACTGATGGACCAGAGCG
>Ga0247836_1006947_pt1 | contig 12248 bp, 6 predicted proteins | sample LaCruzMarch2015__4_FD_187116 | JGI IMG/M metagenome (GOLD analysis project Ga0247836, IMG submission 187116) | Freshwater microbial communities from meromictic Lake La Cruz, Castile-La Mancha, Spain - LaCruzMarch2015_14m | ecosystem: Environmental > Aquatic > Freshwater > Lake | place: Spain...
TTTAGGACGTTTGACATCGCCCCATTGAGCGCGCTTTCCAGCGCTTCCAAAAGGGCTCTTCAGACCGTCGAAAAGTGGTGCATTTTGAAGTGACCGCGAGTGGTGCATTTTAAGTGACCCCTGACAGAAACGACCTGTGGATGGTCCGAAGACTCGCGCAAGGACAGGACTTGGCATCCCCCAGCGGGCAGGCTCACCTTGATCTCTCGTGAGAGGCGTCCGAGGTATTGGTTGCCCCAGTAGTCGAACGCATCGTAGGACTTCTTTGCGTCAAGACCAAGGCGTTCAAAGGATTCGGCGAGTGTGGCGGGGGAATTTTCAGCCCAGTTGAACAATCCAACGATGTGTTGGCGGCCATTGCCGACAATCCATACGGCCGGTGTCTTGCGATCCAAAATGTCAACTGGACGCGCCGGAAGATTATGGCTTGGAAGGGTTCGTTTGATGATATCCAGGCGGTCCGGAGGAAGATCCGCGTAGATTTCGCTGGTCGTGTTCATGACGCCACTCACGGCCAACCAGGAAACCATCCAGCGAACTTTTTCGATCGGGTTCGAGCTGCGGACGAAGACCGGGTCGGGATCATTGTGCCATATCCGGTTGTTGAGGAACCAATGGTTGCCGGAGTATTCGGCGCCGTATGTCAGGTTCGTCCAATTGCCCCGTGCGGCGAGGTCGTTGTCAGGACCGATGCGGCAGGCATCGATTAAGCCGAATGCCGGCGCGAAAGAAACCATGTTCTGCGTCGAGGCGCAGCCGAGGATGAATACGCCGGGCATTTCCTCGCGAAGGATCGCCACCCCCCGGCGGAAAGCTTCGATGAAGGTTTGGTCGGGATCGTGCAAAACAGCGGTTCGAAGGGATTTGCCCTTCGGAATCCGGTGCACATAAAGGTTGTCGCTCGGCGTGCCGGAATGTAATCCGTCCACCTTGATGTAATCGTAGCCCCAATGGCGGATGGTGCGGAAGCGCTCGCGGAGGAATGCCTCTCCCGCCGGCGAGGTCGCATCGATGGTGGTCCCCGACCAGCGGGTGTTTTTGAGAGGTTGCCCGGCAGCATCCTTCGCAAAGATTTCGGCTGGAAAATCGATGCCGGCCGCCCTGCTGTTGGCCGAGAAAGGCATGAACCAAATGCCCGGCGCAAATCCTTTGGCCCGGATATTCTCCGCCATGTCTTTCATGCCCTCGGGAAACTTCGTATTCGAGTGTGTGAATGTCTTAATCGGCCCTTGGGAATCGGCCTGGAATTGGGCGATATCCTGGGCCGTGACGGGCCTTCCTTCACCAAGAGCCTGCCAGTGGTCATCGAGTTGGTAAACGGTGAGACCAAAAGGCTGCAAATTCTCTTGGGCAAAAGCGGAATTCCTCGCAACGATCTCGTGGTCGCTGGCTCCATCCAAGGAATCATCCCTCCGGTGATACCACGAGCAATACACACCTGTCTTCGGCAGGAGTTTGAAGTCTCGGTTCCGCACGACCTCATCAGTGTAGGTTTCCAGGCCGATCCGCACATCGGGAAAAAATCCCAAGATTAGCGTGTCGGTGTCGCGGGCCTTGCCGGGAGCAATGCGCAGATTGCCGAACTCCAACTCGGCGGTCACATGGAGCGCCCCGTTTTCAAACTTTGGCAGGAAAGTTCCCAATCCGCGCTCCTGGGTGAGCCACGCGCAAACCGCCCCGCTGCGCGAGGCAGGATCGGCAACGGCAAGGTAGGCGAAGCTGGCTTGAGCCTGTTCCACAGCACTCAAACCGCCGGAGCCGAGTGCCTTCCACTGCGTGGAATTTCCTGAGGATCCCGCTTCGAAGGTGATTCGAGCGATAGGAAGAACATCGTGGGAGATGACTTGCTCGCCGCTATTGGCGACCTGAGTTTCCACGAAGAGAAAGGGATTTTCCTCATAGAGGGTGACCGAAATCGTGCGCTCCGGGGCTGCGAGCAGCATGCGACGACCTGGCCCAAGCTTGAGATCGTGGCAGTCCTCCACTTTCGGCGTCGGCAACATGCCCTCGGGAAGCTGGTATCGGATTTGGCCCGGCCCCGACTGCGGATGCTTCGGGGAGACCACCAGCGCGCCGTCGCGATAGTCGATCTGGAGAAAGGCGTTTGAAAGATTCGGCTCTTGGTAACTCCACTCGGACTTCCACTCGATGCCCACCTTTTCTCCATCGACCGCCATCGGAAGCCAAAGGTAACGCGAATCCTTGAGTGATTCGGGATTCCATCGGTCGGCCATAAAAATCCACTGACCACCGGGAGCCTGCACGACATAGGTTCCCTGGCCCTGAAAGGTGGTTTCCGCGCCCTCGCCAATGCACGGATTTCCGATCATTTTCCAAGGACCCATCACCGAGTTCGCCACGGCATATTGCGCCTCATTCGGAAACCAACCGGAGAGCCCGGAGGTAATCAGGTAGTAAAGATCGCCAGACTTGAAAATCACCGGCGCCTCGCGCTTTTGCTCGATGAAATTTCGCGTCACCTCGCTGGTGAAATCCAGATAGTCATCGGAGAGACGCGCGATATGAAGGGTGCGGTTGTTCTCCGAGGAAAAGAGGAGATAGGCGGCGCCATCATCATCCGCAAAGAGCGTCATGTCGCGACTCTCTGCGCCAAGTGGCCTCACCGAGCGGAGATACTCGAAGGGGCCGGTCGGGCTATTGGAAATCGCCACGCCGGCGCTGGCCTTCTTGTAAGGCCCATCGTCGATGTGCATCCACATCACATATTTTTTGGTGCGGGGATTGAAGATGACCTTCGGCCGCTCGAGAACCATGGACGGATGTAGATCGTGCGAGGAATCATCTGGCCTGGCCTTCAGAACGAGGCCTTCGTTCTTCCAGTTGTAAAGATCGCTCGAAGAGTAACAGGAAATGCCAACCACATCGGTTCGGTTCTTTGCCGTATTAGGCGCGGGCCTCGCTTCCCCATACCAATAATAAACCCCGCTATTCGGATCGCACCAAATCCCCGCCCCGTGAGCATCGATCGGCTTTCCCTCGGTATCCAACCAAACCTCACCGGGATGGTAGGCATGCAATTCTTTCGTCTCGGCTTGAACTGAAAGAACGGAACATGCCGACATAACAGCAATCAGGGGGAGACGAAGGGCCTGCATCTGGTTTGACCAACCTCACCGATAGCCCGGCAGAAAAGCGGACTCGGCCGTGAACATTTCCAACGCCATTTTTTTGATCTCCGCAGGGGAGAGAACGGCGGAGGTCAGCGGATCGAGCAGGAGGGCGTGGATCGCCATTTCCTTGCTGCGTTCAACCGCGGCTTGGGCGGCGAGACTGATCATTGGCATGTTCGAGGCCGAGATGGCCGCCATCTGCGGTGGCAAAGCTCCGAAGCGCGTGGGGTGGATGCCAGTTGCATCGACCATACAAGACACCTCGACGCACCCATCGTGAGGCAGGTTGGAAATGAGCGGGCCCGCGCCGTCGCGGCAATTCATGATGTTTCCATGGATGCGGGTCGGGCAGTCCTTCTCGCGGGCCTCAATGATCCAGCTGGCATATTCCCAACTCCGGTCCCAGCCGAGTTGTCCTTTGCCCTTGAGCATTTCAGCACGCTCCTTGTCGCTCTCCGCGCGCCAAGTCGGCCAGTTGTTGGCATAAAAACTGGACTCACCATGGTAGCGGTCGCGGCAGTATTTTTGGATGAGATCCTTCCGCTTCCGGTAATACGGGAGGTATTCGGAAAGGTGTCCACTGGACTCGGTGATGAAGGCCCCGAAGTGGATCATCATATCTTTGCGAACAAGATCCTTTGCGTCCTCGGCATTGGCAGGCTTCCCGGCGAGGTCGGCGCGGGCTTTTTTCATGAGGTCCGGATAGAGATCACGGCCTTGGTGGCGGAGCTTCACAAACCACGCGAGGTGGTTGATGCCTGCGCACTCCCACTCCATCTCGTGATAGGGCACCCCGGCGCGTTGGGCGAGAAGATGGCCAGTGCCTTGCACGGAATGACAAAGCCCGACGACGGGAAGTTGGGATGTGCGGGCGGCGGCCGCACAAAGCATTCCCATGGGGTTGGTGTAATTCAGGACAATCGCCTGCGGGCAGAGGCGCTCGGTGTCGCGGAGGACATCGAGCCAAACGGGAATCGTCCGCAGGCCTTTGAAAAGCCCGCCTGGCCCGATGGTGTCGCCGATGCACTGGTCGAGGCCATAACGCGCGGGAATATCGTTGTCGTGCCGCACGCACTCCAGGCCACTGACCTCAATGCAATTTACAATGTAGTCCGACCCCTTGAGCACCGTGCGGCGATCCGGCGAAGCGCTGACCTTCCATCCCTTCACGCCGGTCTTGGCGATGAGCTTTGTGATGACACCCTTCATGGCGTCGAGACGCTTGCGGTCGATATCAACAAGGGCAATCTCGCCACCGCGATTGCCGGGTGTGAGAAGAAGATCGTTCACAAGACGAGGAGTGAATCCACTGCCCGCGCCAAGCATGGTGACCTTGATCGGGCGTTGCATCGTTCCCTGGAGTCCTGCGGCAGCGGCGCTCTGGGTGTGGGCTTGATGACCTTGAGAGGTGGTTTTGCGGGTAGGCTTTTTCATCTGGACTTGGCGTAATCTGGAATCGCCCGATCATCAAGTGCTGACTTGTGATCAAGGAGGTGCTATTTTGTGATATGACTCTCAAGCTGGCACCCGACGACATGCTGCTCTCATGTCCTTTTTCAGGCATTGCTGAGGGGGCTAACAGCAAATCCTACTCCTTTAATAACAGCCGCAGGGGAGACGATTGTTTTGTGATCATTCAGCGAACGGAATCCGGCTGCGGAATATTTCAAGAGGGAAGCTGCCGCCTTGAGGTGCCGCCTGGGTTCGCTTTTATTGCGATCGTTCCCGAGGGAAGCCGTTACTTTTTTGATTCCGGGGAGCCGTGGGTTTTCACTTGGATCAATTTCTATGGTGGATTGTCCTGGGAAGTCTCAAGGGCGCTTCGCGAGGCGCATGGCCCAGTGATCCCTCTTGCATACCAAGGGGAGGCCTTTCGAATGTTCCATTCGCTGGCGGAGGGCACCTCCGCAAAATCCCGCGACCCGTGGCGGCATTCGGCAAAGTGCTTTGAATTCCTCTCTACTTGGATGGGCGAACTCGCTCACCCCTCGGGCACTGTTGCCAATCCGGCGGATGTCGCCGCCGAGATCATGGAGCAGCGATTCCGCGAGCCGCTGGCTGTTAAAGAAATCGCCGCACAGGTCGCACTGACACGCGAGCATCTTTCCCGCCTTTTCATCGAGCGCCACGGCATTGGACCCGCCGCCTACCTGCGCTCGATCCGGTCCCGCCACGCAGCGCGTCTTCTTGCGGAAAAAAACCTCTCGCTGCGCGAAATTGCCCTTCGCTCGGGTTTCCCATCCGTTGCCGCCATGCGGAGGGCCAATAGGGCCTCACCGACGACGGGCGCATGAATTTCACGCCCCACGCATCCGTTGGCGGAAAGCGGTTGGGGAAAATCCAGTCACCTTTTTAAAGCGCTTCGAAAAGTGGTATTCGTCGAAGAAACCTAATTGGGCAGCGATCTCTTTCCCTGAGAGTCGGCTTTGGGTCATGAGTTCGCAGGCTTGATCGATGAGTAAGGCCGATCGGTAGCGACCGGGCGACATTCCGGTTTTTTGCGCAAAGGTTTTTCGGAAGGTCTCGAACGAGACGCCGAGCGAATGGGCCATTTCCGGCAAGTCCATAGACTGTGTCTCAAGGCTTCCCAGCATGGCACGCGCCCGATCGATCCATGCTGGGCCAGCGGAAGTTTCCCCTCCGGACGGTCCTGTGATTTCGGCAAGGAGGGCTTGCAGTCTACAAACCTGCCTGACGGCGGTTTCGCGTCCATTCGAGCCCCTCCCTTCGAGGCAGCTTGCCAGCCGCTTTTCCCAAAAAGAAACAGGCGCGAGATGAAACAGCGGGTGTTCGGGTGAATAAGATTCGGGGGTTTATTCATCATTTTTTCCAGAAGAAGGAAGGGTGACTTCCATTTTTTGGATGTTTGGGGAATGAGCGACGCGCTGGCCATTGACGAGTAGTTGGAACCCCGCCCCCCGATTGTATTTTTGACCGTCGCGGTCCCAGAGGATGGTGACATCCAGCCCATGGTAGCGGACGCGATCGAGGCAGAACCAGTCCCACTCCCGCTCCGGAACAAGCGGATTCACAACAATCTTGTCATCGTGACGCGGGCGCAGACCGACAAGCCCCGTGATGATGAGATCGCAGAATGTGGAGTGGTTATAGTCCTTCCCCCGCTCCTTGTGAGGGTGGGAATCGCGACCCGCTTTTTTCAGGCGTTCGGCGATGACCGTGCGGGAAATCCAATCGCCGGTGTAGGGGTGGATGTTTTCATCGATCCATGGAACCACCTTCCCATCGGGCAGGCGTCGCCGATGCGAGTTGGAGTAGGTGCGGAGGGTCTCGAAGAAGACTCTCCGGTCCACGACCAACTGCTCGTAATCGTTGAGCAGATTGGCCAGCGCGGTGAGCGCGATCGATGTCGCCAGCGGCCAGGAAGGTCCGTTCCACTGGCATTCATGGCCCGTGTAGGAAAGCGTGAACTCTGGGTGTCGTTGCTCGGGAAAGGTTGGACCAAACGGGGCCTTGAATCCCTCGGCATCGTTGAGTTCCCGCCAGCCCGCTTCGTAGCCGGGATCGGGCAGCTGAAACATCCATGGCGCATAACCCCAGAGTTCCCGAACATCGCTGCGCGTGGAGCCGTCCTCTTTCAACAACATGAAAAATTTCCGCTCCGGATCCCAGAGTTTCGCTTGCACCAATTCTTTGAGTTTTCTGGCCTGCGTCTCGAACTCATCTGCTACCTCCGGGCGACCGGCCGCCGAGGCGATGGCAGAAATCGCAGCTAAGTTTCCATAAGCCGCGCTGTTCGTGAGCGGACGAAATCCGTGCCCACTAATCGAGACTTCCGAGCCGTCGAGATCGTCCCGCGTGTAATAAAGACCATTTTCTCTCAGCCCAACCCAATCAGGTGCCCGGCCCGCCTTGCCCCCGTCCCAACGACGCTGCTGGGAGATCATTTCATCGAGTAGGGAAATCGGGAGCGCCTTGTCGCCGGTGACAGCCGCCCGCTCCCAGATCGCATCGGCAAGCCAGTTGGTATAGACAAGCGAGGCTTCCCGGCCAGGTCCGAACCAAAAGCGCGAGTAGTCGTCCAGGTATTGCGGATTCCGAATCCAGCGCCCCTCGGCGATGTGGAGCTCTGCGGCCATGTTGATCGTATTGTGGGGACCCGCCCACGGCACAGAAGGCAGAAACTCGGTGACCACCCAGCCATCCGGAGTCTTGCGCAGGTGCTTTCGGTAGGTCCACCAGCGGAACCAGTAGGTTGTTTCGAGTTCCTTGTCCGGGCATTCGAAAAACGGAACATTGGCCTGAAGGAAATCCCACGCCTCCGAATTCGGAATGTCATTTTTGTAAAGCTCCTCGTCATCCGCATTGAACCGCTCGATGAGCGCTTCGAACTTGGCAGGCTCGAGGACTGCGGTGTGTCCTGGAACACCAATTGTAGCAAGCGTCACTGCAATCAAGATGACCGGGGGCATTTTCACGGCGCGCAGGCTCAATGCCAGAGCCAGTCCGCAGGAATAGGCTGTTTCGTCAGCCCCGGGCCGGAGACAAGGAGTTCGGGTTTGTCGCCGCGCCAGACAGCTTGGCCGCCGCTGGAGACCCACATGTTGCTACCGCGTTGGTCGACATAGAACATCCGAAGCGGATACAGGCCTTTTTTGAGGGGCACCGACCAGCCTCCGAAATTGTGCCAGCGCGTGGCGGGATACCACTCCTCGCCGCCGAGCCAGAGGCGCAGGTCGAAGCCGGCATCGCGCACGGGGGTGATCAGTTCCCAAGGGGCATGGAAGGTGTAGACGCCGTCCTGCGGGATTTTGAGGAACCCGGTCGTGTCGTAGGCGAACGACTTGTTGGATGATCTATATGGCAGCTCCAAGGGCGATTGGACAACTCCCGATTGGCTCGCCGGCGGGACGCGCGTCATCTGGCCAGCGAGAGAGGCACCGCCTTCATGATAGGTGTAATGGAGGCCTGGCTGAAGGGATTTTTCCGCGATGGGTTGCAGCGGCGGGGTCTTGATGTATTGGACGCGCAGAGGGGCCGAGACCTCGGTGCCGCTGGAGGTCTGTGACATTTTTTTCAGACCTTTGCGGAAGGCGGCGGCCTTCACAGTGGTTGTGGCTTTGAGGACTACCGGCTTTTCATAGGCGGGTGAATCGAGGCTCGGTTGGCTACCGTCGAGCGTATAGCGGATTTCCGTATCCGGCTCGTTGTGGCGCATCGTGATTTCCAGCGAATCCACAAAACGGTCGGCCTCGGGGAGGATTTCCACGCGATCCATCGGACGGCGGATGGGTTGCAATGCGGTCAGTTTTTTATTCCCCAGCGAAAATTCAAAATCGGCGGACGGCAGTTTTTGCGTCGCTCCATCGAGGGTGAGTTTTTGACATCCCAAGGCCACGCCATAGCGGGTGCCATCGGGTCGCGTGACGAAGATCAAAGCCTCGCCAACGGCGGTCAGAGAGCCTGCCGTCAAGGCACCACCCTGTGCGGGATCGGCGCAGGCTTGGCAGAGGATAATGGTGCCATCAGGCGTCACAGCTTGGAATCCAGAGACCCCCTTTTCTCCGGGCAGTGTTTCGATGGATTTTAATTCGTCCTTGATCGTCTTCCTTGGGAAGAGCGCACTGACGACCATCTGCGGCCCCTGCCCCTCAAACTCGGCGCCGAATTGGGACACCTTCAACTCCGCCGGGCTGTGCATAAAAATCGAGATGTTCGGCGTGTTGGGATTCGAGGTTTTGACCGATTTGTCGGAATCACTCCCGGTGACTTGATGCGAGCGAAAGCCCTCCCATTTTATGCTATCGCGTTCGAAGGGTTGGGCGGGCTTCCAATCGAGTTTGTAGGTGTGAGAGTTGGCGGAATCGACGCGATCGACGACGATCCAGAGGCCGATGCCGCGCAGAAAAACCAACTGCCGGTCATGGGTGACTCCTTCCACGAGGCGGGAACCATCCACAGCGGCAAAGGTGCCGTTAAAGTGCCCCTCGGCGATGTTGAATCGCTCGGACTCATGCCAGCGGCTTTTGATCGGCGTCTGGTAGGCCATGTTGCTGTTGTTTTTTCCAAAGACCCCGTTTTGGCGGGAGCGGTATTCCAGCGGTTGCTTCTCAAAGGCTTCATGTCCCATTTGAGGAAGCCCATCGACAAACAGCGGCGTGAACTCCCATTGGAACAGACCGCGCATGTCGGGGTTGTTGTATTTTGCTCGGGTCTTTTCCTGGAATTCCCGCACCCACGGCCACAAGTCGCCCGCGTGCCCAGAGCGGTCGTAGCCGTAGGTGTCCGAGTGGAGCGAGAGGAGGGCTTGTCCGAAGGCGAAAAGCTGGATGTCGTTCGTGTGTTTCCAGCCGTGTGTGTTGTAGGGACGGCCGCTGTCCATATGCAGATGCTGGTCGTCTTTTCCCCAGCCTTCGCGAATGACCATACGGCCGCTGTAGGGCCAATATTCGGAGGTGAAATCCGGCGTTCCGAATGCGCCATCCTCCCACAAGGTGGTGCGGATTTTTTTCAAAACCGGATCGCTCAATGCCTCCGGTGAATATTCGGCGAACTGCGGCGACGGTCCAGCGTAGTAGCCTGCCATGCGGGTGCGATTCATGTGGTTGGGATACCACTCCATACCGAGGTTGCCTTTGCGCCGGATGAGATAGCCGGTGCGCATGGCGAGGTTGTCCTTCAACTCCAGACGCCAGTCCAGGCCCATCCACGGCAGGCTGCCGGGCTGCCGTTTGAAGACATCCAGCATGTGGTGAACGCTCCGGAGATAACAGTGGTTGTAGCCCTCCGCGTTCTCGATGTCGCTTCCATCGGGCATCATCGTCACGGTCGGGTAGGCCTCAATCACCCGCCGCACCTCTCGGAGGAGGTAGGGCGATCCTTTGAACTCCGGCAGGCTCACGGCAAAGGCCTGAATGGGATTGAGGTATTGCTCGATCGAGCGGTTGTTGCTGGCAGCGCGCACCGTGCGGAGCATCGCGGGGAAGACTTCGAAGGTATCCATGAGGATCCGCGCCAGCGTGGTTGAGGGAAAATCGCTAGCCATCGAGGGGTCCCGCTGGGCCATCCACATGAGGTTGTTGAAAACTCGCGCGCGTGGTTCGAGAGGGTTTAGTTCCCCCGCTGGAAGTCCCGCCGACTCGAGGTCCCGCGAGAGGTTCATGGCCCGGTCGTCGAAAAACTCGCACCATTTGAGAGTCCACGCGGGATTGTTGGTGCGGACGGCTTCCGCAAGAAGCGCCTTGTGAAAAACCACCCGCTTCGAGCTGTCGGCGACGAAACTCTGTGGGTCGGGGAAAATTAGCGAGTCCTGGGGAACAAATCCCTTCGGCTGCCAGAGCCAGTTCACGCGCCCCGGCGGGCCCATGTCGATGCGGACCACGGCATTTTTTCCGTTCTCATCGACCATCGGAAAACGGGCCACACCGACATTTTTCAACTCCTCCGGTTGATGGAGGAACTGGATAAAATAACTCTCCTCGGGCGAGATCGGGCGAAATTCAAATCCAGGGGGTGGGCTGATGAGACGGGTGAAGAAAAAGTCGCGGTAGGCATCGAGGGCCTCGGCCCATTTTTCCTGATGAACCAACTCGGCGATGGTCGGCTGCGGCGTGATTTTCCGCCCTTGGAAATCTGGATGCTTTTCACCCCGCCCCATGGGGTCCAAAGCCGAAGTTTTGGGCAGTGCGGGAATTTTCGAGAGATCGATCTGGGCAAAGAATTCCTTGGCGAGGCGAATGGTATTTTCGGGCGAGTTTCGCTCTGCAAAAGCCTTTTCCCGCACGGCGGCATCGGAGGGTGCAGGTGCAACGAAGACCTCAGTTTCGTAGTCGGGATTCCAAAAACTCAGCCTCGCCGAGCCGGCGTGGAGGTTGGGAACAAAAACGAGCAAAACGAGGGCCCAGAAGGCAGGCAGATTTTTCATCATGCTACGGAGACTTGACTGCGGCTTTGTGGAAGAACCACTCCTTGGGAATCCGCTCCTCGCTCAATCCGGGTCCCGAGACAAGAATCGGACTGGGCTCGCCTTGGTAAACCGACCACGGATGCGGGTAGTTCCTCCAGAGGCCGGAATTTTTCCACGGGGTCGTGCGGGCATCGGCGAAATCGACTTGGAAGGTGTGGAAGCCCTTGGCCAGGGGCACCGACCAGGTTCCGCGTCCGTGCCACCACTCGGTGGGATCCCATTCCTTTCCGTCGATGTAGAGCCGCAAGTCGTAGCTGGCCGCACTCTCGGGATAAACGACCTCCTTCGGTGCGCGGAAAGTGTAAACACCGTCGGAGGGAATTTCGAGAAACCCCTTGAAGCGCGCGCCGTAGTAGGTGTCCTCGCGCTTGACCTGCCTCAAATCCATCTCCCGTTCGGCGGTGGTGGTTTTTACTGCCGGCATCCAGTGGGCGGTGCTGTAGAGATCGGTCCAGGAACCATTGAGGTGTTCGCAGAGAAGACCGGGCTGAAGCGAGGATTTGTCCACGGAGGCCGGTGCCTGGAGTGGTTTTTTGGTGAACCAGCCGTAGCTCGTTTGCGTGAATTTGGTGCCGTTGATTTCAAAGGGATCGGCGGCCAGAGGCTTGCCGTCGGCGCCGAGGCGGTAGGCCCGTGCGGCGAATTCAGTGGTGTCCTGGATAGTGATCGGCCCGGTGTAGAGTGTGGATTCGGGTGTGGGCTGGGTGCCGTCAGTCGTGTAGCGGATTTCGACACCCGTGGTTTCGCATGTCATTTTCACCTCTTGGGAGTCGAGGAAGGTATTGATGTCGGGATGGAAGTGCACGGTCTTGACCGGGCGGTAAATTTCCATCGTGGCAACCACGCCCTGTGCCTCGACGACAAATTCGAAGTCGGTGGGATGTTTCCCCAGGGTCTTTCCCGAAACACTGACCGCAGAGGCGTCGAGCGCCAGACCCGAGAGGGAACCGTCGGCGCGCTTTTCGACAAGCAGGGTTGACCCCTTGGCTTGCACCGGCCCGCAAGCGAGCTCCGCCGTGCCAGCGGCACACTGAAACCAGACGGTCGTGCCATCCTTCATCACAGCCTCGAAGCCCGCCACGGACGGCCCCGCATTCAGGGGCTTTACAGAGGCGATGTTTTCCGCACCGCCGACCGGACTCGTGGAAACCAGAGTCGCGAGCGCGCAGTCGCCCGTGGCCTTCCAGTTGGAG
>Ga0247836_1006950_pt1 | contig 12243 bp, 13 predicted proteins | sample LaCruzMarch2015__4_FD_187116 | JGI IMG/M metagenome (GOLD analysis project Ga0247836, IMG submission 187116) | Freshwater microbial communities from meromictic Lake La Cruz, Castile-La Mancha, Spain - LaCruzMarch2015_14m | ecosystem: Environmental > Aquatic > Freshwater > Lake | place: Spain...
CTCGGCGCTCCGCCGCGCCGGCTTCCTGACCCGCGACGCCCGCGAGGTCGAGCGCAAGAAGGTCGGCCTGCACAAGGCGCGCAAGGCACCGCAATACTCCAAGCGCTAGTGCGCTTGTTTGGCGATTGACGAGGGCGCCGCGGCGGCGCGGCCCGTCACTCGCCGAATCCTTACTTGGGGGATCGTCCAGCGGCAGGACTACGGACTCTGACTCCGTCAACCTAGGTTCGAATCCTAGTCCCCCAGCCAACATAGACAAGGGCTTAGCCGCGAGGCTAGGCCCTTTTCGTTGGGGTTCCGGGCCAACGGCGGGCGCGGGGCGAGGGATAACTGGATGGCAGCCCCCGGGCTTATGCCTTACAGTACCCAGCGTGCTGCCGGGCGCCAACTTGACTGTGTTGATCCGGAGGGAGACATGGTTTCCGTTCATGCGGTGTACGAAGATGGCAAGGTCACGCTGCTGGAGGATCTGCCTGCGGTTCGCCGGGCGCGGCTGATCGTCACGGTGATCGACCCGATACCCCCAGCGGCGACCGATGCAACCGCAACCGGGCCTGCCCCGGTTGACCTGTTTGATGATCTGATCGGCGTCATCGACCTTCGCGAAGACGGTGCTGCGGGGCACGACCGTTATCTCGTCGGGCAGGGCAAGTGAAGGAGTCGGTGTTCGTCGACACCGGTTACTGGATCGCGCTGTTTGACCGCCGGGACCAATACCATATGCTGACGAAGGAACTATTGCCTCGCTTGTTGGGATCGTACCGGGTCGTGCTGTCTGACTTCGTGCTGTTTGAGACGCTGACTTACCTCAACTGTTCCGTGGGTCGCCATGATCTCGCAGTTCGCTTCCTCGACAAGGTGGCGGCCAGCGGGTTTGACGTAGCAGAGGTGGGACGGCCGGTGAAGGAGCGGGCGCTCGCGCTGTTCCGGCAATATGCCGACAAGGATTTCAGTGTCACCGACTGTTGCAGCTTCGTCGTCATGCGTGATGCCGCTATCAGCCGCTTCGCCGGCTTCGATGCGCATTTCGAGCAGATGGGATTCGTCTCCTTGCTGCATCGATCTTGACCCCGCCGCTCAGGATGCCGGCAGGGGGCGCCATGCGACAGCGGGGAGGTTGGGCCGCGCAATCGCCCGGTCCACCGTGCGCGGGCTGCGGCTACGCGAAGAATCGTGGTACGTCCCCTATATCGCTCCGTAGCCGCCTTCTTGCCGGAGTTCCTACAGGGGGAACTTTGGACGAGAGGTAACATCTGTGTTACTGTTCCGCTGAGATGAACATCCGCGTGCAAGAGTACTTACGGGAGGACGGATCCAGCCCGTTCAGGGCTTGGTTCGACGCTCTCGATGCCCACGCGGCGGCCAAGATTGCAACAGCAGTGATGCGCCTGTCTGTCGGTAACACCTCTCGTGTCAAGTGGTTCGGCGGTATCGGCGAGTACCGTATCGACTGGGGACCCGGCTACAGAGTCTATTTGGCCTCCGATGGCGAGCACTTGATCCTTCTCCTTGGGGGAGGTACCAAGAGACATCAACAGGCCGACATCGAGCGCGCGCAGGTGCTTCATGCGGAGTACAAGGCGAGGAAAGCACTGCTCGCGCAGGTCCAGACAGATCGAACGACACGGTAACCGTCCATGGCCCTCTCTCACGATTTCAGGCAGACCGTTGTCGAGCGGGTCGAACGCGACCCCGCCTTTGCCAAGGCGTTGCTCGATGAGGCCGCAACCCTGTTTCTCAATGGTGAGCCGGACGCGGCCCGTCTCATCTTGCGCGACCTGGTGAATGCCACGGTCGGCTTCGAGACACTGGCCCGGCTGACCGACAGGCCGAGTAAGAGCTTGCACCGGATGCTGTCATCCAATGGCAACCCCAGCATGGACAACCTGGCGGCGATTTTCGCGGCATTGCGCGACCGGCTCAAGGTGGACATCGAGGTTCACACCGCCGATGCGGCTTGAGTCCTGCCGTGCCTGGCCTATCGGCAGGCTAAGCCGTGCGGAAACCGTGGTACGTCCCCGATTTCCCGCGCGTCCCCGATTTCCCGCGTCCCCGATTTCCCGTCCCCGATTTCCTTCGTCCCCGATTTCCTTAACCCACCTTTAACCCATTGGGCAGTTAGCCGTATTTCCGAATCCGATGAGCATCATCAATGACAGAAAAAGAAATCGAGCAAGCCCTGATTGAGAAACTGGGCGATCTGAAATACAGCTACCGCCCGGACATCCGCGACCGTGCCGCACTGGAGCAGAACTTCCGCGAGAAGTTCGAGGCCCTGAACCGCGTCCATCTGACCGACAGCGAGTTCCACCGCCTGCTGGACACGATTATTACCGCCGACGTCTTCGCCGCCGCTCGCCACCTGCGTGAGCGCAACAGCTTTGAACGCGATGACGGCACCCCGCTCTACTACACCCTGGTCAACATCAAGGACTGGTGCAAGAACAGCTTCGAGGTGGTCAACCAGCTCCGGATCAGCACCGATTACAGCCATCACCGTTACGACGTGATCCTGGTCATCAACGGCATTCCAGCCGTCCAGATCGAGCTGAAAACCTTCGCCATCAGCCCGCGCCGGGCCATGCAACAGATCGTCGATTACAAAAACGATCCCGGTAACGGCTACACCAAGACCCTGCTCTGTTTCTTGCAGCTCTTCATCGTCACCAATCGCAGCGACACCTGGTACTTCGCCAACAACAACGGCCGCCACTTCAGCTTTAACGCCGACGAGCGCTTCCTGCCGCTGTATCAGTTCGCGGACGTGGACAACACCAAGATCACCCATCTGGACAGTTTCGCCGACGCCTTCCTCGCCAAGTGCCGGCTTGCCGAGATGATCAGCCGCTACATGGTGCTGGTCGCCGGCGAGCAGAAGCTCCTGATGATGCGGCCGTATCAACTCTATGCGGTCAAGGCGATTGTCGATTCCATCCACCAGCGCTGCGGCAACGGCTACATCTGGCACACCACCGGCAGCGGCAAGACGCTCACCTCGTTCAAGGCGTCCACCCTGCTCAAGGACAACCCGGAAATCGACAAGTGCCTGTTCGTGGTGGATCGCAAAGACCTGGACCGGCAGACACGCGAGGAATTCAACAAGTTCCAGGAAGGCTGCGTCGAGGAAAACACCAACACCGAGACCCTGGTGCGCCGGCTGCTCTCCGACGACTACGCCGACAAGGTCATCGTCACCACCATCCAGAAGCTTGGCCTGGCGCTGGATGGAACCAATAAACGCAACTACAAGGAGCGTCTGGAACCGCTGCGCCACCAGCGTATGGTGTTCATCTTCGACGAATGCCACCGCTCGCAATTCGGTGAGAACCACCAGGCCATCAAGGAATTCTTCCCCAAGGCCCAGCTTTTCGGCTTCACCGGCACGCCCATCTTCGAGCAAAACGCCAGTTACCAGCAGATCGAAGGCCAACAGGCGTCCTACCGGACCACGGCCGACTGCTTCCAGCAGCAATTGCACGCCTACACCATCACCCACGCCATCGAAGACCGCAACGTGCTGCGCTTCCATGTAGACTACTACAAGGCCGATGGCAAGAATCAGCCCAAGCCGGGTGAGGCGCCGGCGAAGAGGGCCATCGTCGAGGCGATTCTGGCCAAGCACGACGCCGCGACCAATGGGCGTAAGTTCAATGCCCTGCTGGCCACCGCCTCCATCAACGACGCCATCGAATATCACGCCTTATTCAAAGCCGTTCAGGCCGAAAAGCTGAGCGAGCAGCAGGCCGCGGACCCCGACTTTCAGCCGCTCAACATCGCCTGCGTCTTCTCCCCGCCGGCCGAGGGCAACAAAGACGTGCAGCAGATTCAGGAGGACCTGCCGCAGGAAAAGGCCGACAACGAACAGGAGCCCGACAAGAAGAAGGAAGCCCTAAAGGCCATCATCGCCGACTACAACGCCCAGTACGGCAGCAACCATAGCATCGGCGAATTCGACCTCTACTATCAGGACGTTCAAAAGCGTATCAAGGATCAGCAATACCCCAATGCCGACCTGCCCCACGCCCAGAAGATCGACATCACCCTGGTGGTGGACATGCTGCTCACCGGCTTCGATTCCAAATACTTAAACACCCTCTACGTCGACAAGAACCTCAAATACCACGGCCTGATCCAGGCGTTTTCGCGCACCAACCGCGTGCTCAACGACACCAAGCCCTACGGCAACATCCTCGACTTCCGGCAGCAACAAGACGCCGTGGATACCGCCATCGGCCTCTTCTCCGGCCAGACCGGCAAGCAGGCCCGCGAAATCTGGCTGGTGGACAAGGCCCCGGTGGTCATCGACAAGCTGCAAACCGCCGTGCAGAAGCTTGGCGAGTTCATGCAGTCGCAAGGGCTGGCCAACACCCCCGACGCGGTGCCCAAGCTCAAGGGCGACGCCGCGCGCGGCCAGTTCATCAACCTCTTCAAAGAGGTACAACGCCTCAAGACCCAGCTCGACCAATACACCGACCTCACCGACGACAACCGCCAAGCCATCGAGCAGATCGTGCCCAAGGATCGATTGCTGGGCTTCAAGGGCGTCTATCTGGACACCGCCCAGCGCCTGAAGGCGAAACAGGACAAGGGCGGCGAGAAGAGCGATCCGGCAGTCCAGCAGCTCGATTTCGAGTTCGTGCTGTTCGCGTCCGCCGTCATCGACTACGACTACATCATGGCGCTCATCACCCGCTACGCCGGCCAGACGCCGGGCAAGCAGAAGATGAGCCGCGCCGAGTTGATTGGCTTGATTCACTCCGATGCCAAACTCATCGATGATCGGGACGCCCTCACCGAATACATCGATAGCCTCGACACCAGCAAGCCCCACACCCTCGACGGCGTCCGTGAGCAATACGCCCAATACAAGGTCGCCAAGACCGCCCAGGTCATCACCGATATGGCTACGAAGCACGGCCTGTCCGCCGCCGCCCTGCAAGGTTTTGTGGACGCCATCCTGCGCCGCATGATCTTCGACGGCGAGCTGCTCAATGACCTGTTGGCCCCGCTGCAACTGGGCTGGAAGGCGCGCACCAAGGCGGAACTGGCGCTGATGGCGGACCTGATTCCGCTGCTGCACAAACTTGCCCAGGGACGCGAGATTTCCGGGCTGGGAGCGTATGAGCAATGAGGGCAGTAACATGACAAAAATCAACGTGCACGGGCAGGACATCAGCCTCCAGACGGTCGCGGAAGAGGACTACATCTCGCTGACCGACATCGCCCGATACAAGAACCAGGCGCATACCGACGATCTCATCCGTAACTGGCTGCGCAACCGCAACACGCTGGAATTTCTCGGCATCTGGGAGCGTCTCAACAATCCGGCCTTCAAACCCGTCGAATTCGACGGGTTTAAACAGCAAGCCGGGCTGAACAGCTTCACCCTCACCCCCAAGCAATGGATCGCAGCCACCGCCGCCATCGGCATCGTCTCCAAGGCCGGGCGTTATGGTGGCACCTACGCTCACAAAGACACTGCCTTCGAGTTTGCCGCATGGGTGTCCGTGGAGTTCAAGCTCTACCTCATCAAGGAATTTCAGCGCCTCAAGGAAGAAGAACGCAAAACCCTGGGCTGGGACATCCGCCGCAACCTCGCCAGGATCAACTACCGCATCCACACCGATGCCGTGCAGCAGCACCTGATTCCCTCCGCATTGAACAGCCGCCAGACCTCGCAGGTCTATGCCACCGAGGCCGATGTGCTCAACCTGGCCCTGTTCGGCTTGACCGCCGGGCAGTGGCGGGCCGCCAACCCCGACAAGAAGGGCAACATGCGCGACGAAGCCGATATGACACAGTTGGTGTGCCTTTCAAACCTGGAAAACCGCAACGCCTTGTTCATTGCGGATGGACTGCCGCAGGCAGAGCGATTGACACGGCTCAACCGCATCGCCATCCACCAGATGACCCTGTTGGCCGGCGACACCCCCATCAAATTGATTGGTGGCGAGCAATGAGCAATAAACCAGAAAAACGCGGATTGGTGCCCAGGTTGCGCTTTCCTGAGTTTCGGGAGGCGGGGGAGTGGGACGAGAAACCTCTGGGCGATTTTTTGACTGAAAGCCGCATCCCCGGAAGCAAGGGCGATATTGCAAAGAAGCTAACCGTTAAGCTCTGGGGCAACGGTGTTTTCGCGAAAAGCGAGACAACTCAGGGTAGCGTTAATACACAGTATTTCCGACGCAAAGCAGGTCAGTTCATTTACAGCAAACTTGATTTCCTTAATCAAGCGTTCGGCGTTATTCCCGTCTCTCTGGATAATTACGAGTCGACGGTCGATCTCCCGTGCTTCGATTTTTCAGAGGGCATCGACTCTGGTTTCCTTCTGGAGTACGTCAAACGCAAAGGGTTCTATGAGAGAAATGGTGAAGAGGCGGACGGCAGCAGGAAGGCGAAACGAATTCAGGTAGAGGCATTTCTCTCGTTTCCGATTCTCGTGCCAGAATTGGTTGAACAACAAAAAATCGCCGATTGCCTCGCTTCGCTTGACGATCTGATCACGCTGGAGGGGCAAAAGCTCGAGACACTCAAGACACATAGAATAGCACTGATGCAGCAGCTTTTCCCCGCCGAAGGCGAAACCCTGCCCAAACTGCGCTTCCCCGAGTTTCGGGATGCGGGGGAGTGGAAAACCCGAAGTGTTTCGCAGCTTGCCAAGGTAACTACCGGTGCTAAGGACACTCAGAACAAGGCGGACGGCGGACGCTATCCATTCTTCGTCCGTTCGCAAACAGTGGAGCGTATAGATAGCTACTCATATGATGGCGAAGCAATCTTGACCTCCGGTGACGGTGTTGGAGTTGGCAAGAACTTTCATTACATCAGAGGCAAGTTCGATTTCCATCAGCGAGTGTATTGCATTTACGGCTTCGACGAAACCATTAGCGGGATGTTCTTTTACCTCTATTTTTCCGAGCATTTTGGATGTCGGGTTATGAGGATGAGCGCAAAGAACTCGGTTGATTCGGTCAGAATGGCCATGATTACCGAAATGCCTGTCATATTGCCGTCGATTGAAGAACAAGAGAGAATCGCCGACTGCCTCGCTTCCCTCGACGACCTCATCATTGCCCAAACCCAGCACCTCGCCGTCCTTAGAACCCAAAAGAAAGGCTTGATGCAGCAGCTTTTCCCGCTGCTGGATGAGGTGTCGGCATGAGCGCATTGACCTCATTTCACGCGGACATTAAAGACATTCTCGAACAGGCACGCAGCAAAGCGCGCTCAGCGGTGAATTCCGCCATGGTCGAAGCCTACTGGTTGATCGGTCGGCGGATTGTTGAAGAAGAGCAGCGCGGGAAGCACAAAGCGGAATACGGCGTGCGCCTGATTGAAGACCTTTCTACAGCATTGACTGCGGATCTCGGCAAGGGCTTTTCTTATGCCAATCTGTACAACTGCCGCCAGTTCTACTTGACCTTCCCTGACCAGGCGATTCTCTACACAGCGTGTAGAGATTTAAGCTGGAGCCACTTGCGTCTGATCATGCGCATGGATTCGCCGCAGGCCATCGACTATTATTGCCGCGAGGCCAGAGAGCAGCATTGGTCCGTGCGTCAACTGGAACGTAACATCAAGAGCCAGAGCTTTCAGCGCCTGCTTTCAACCCAGGCCGGTCCATCATCGACACAGGGCGCATCGGCCCATCTGGAATTCATCAAAGACCCTTATGTGCTGGAGTTCCTGCAACTGCCGGAAGCGGGCCAGCTAAAAGAGAGCCGACTGGAGCAGGCGATTATTGATGAGCTACAGAAGTTCCTGCTGGAACTGGGCAAGGGATTCTCGTTCGTCGCCCGGCAAATGCGCATCAGCACGGAAACCAGCCATTTTTTCATCGACCTGGTTTTCTACAATTATCTGCTCAAGTGCTTTGTCATCATCGACCTGAAAACCGGGAAGCTTAGCCATCAGGATATCGGCCAGATGGACATGTATGTGCGCATGTTTGACGACCTCAAGCGCGGCGAAGACGACAACCCCACCATTGGTATCATTCTTTGTGACAGCAAGGATGAAACCGTCGTCAAATACTCGGTGATTAAGGAGAGTCAGCAACTTTTCGCGTCCAAGTATCAGCGGATATTGCCGACCGAAGAAGAGTTAATCGCCGAGATTGCGCGAGAGAAGCGTTTGATTGAGGGGGGCCTATGACGCAGTTGGATATAGCGGCAACTGTCAAGGAGTCCTTGACAGTTCAGGTTCAGGCAAACGATGAGGCAACTACCGAGGAACACTCGGCAGTTCATGTAAGCAAATAAGAAAAACAATGACAGAACAAGATCAAAAACAACTGGGCAACATCCTCTGGGGCATTGCCGACCAACTCCGCGGAGCGATGAACGCGGACGATTTCCGCGATTACATGCTGTCCTTCCTGTTCCTGCGCTATCTGTCGGACAACTACGAGACTGCGGCGCACAAGGAGCTGGGGCCGGATTACCCGCGGCTGGCCGCGGGCGACCGCCGCACGCCGCTGGCGGTATGGTACGCGTTGAACCCGGACGACACCGGCGAATTTGAACAGCAGATGCGCCGCAAGACGCATTACGTGATCGAGCCGGACTATCTCTGGGGCAGCATCGCGGAGCTGGCGCGCACGCAGAACGGGGGATTGCTGCACACCCTGCAAAAGGGCTTCGACTACATCGAGAACGAATCCTTCGCCAGCACCTTCGGCGGGCTGTTTTCCGAGATCAATCTGAATTCGGACAAGCTGGGCAAGGACTACCGGGGCCGCAATGCCAAGCTCTGCACCGTGATCAAGGCGATTGCCGAGGGACTGGAGAAGTTCTCCACCGACAAGGACACGCTGGGCGACGCCTACGAATACCTGATCGGCCAGTTTGCGGCGGGCAGCGGCAAGAAGGCGGGTGAGTTCTACACTCCGCAACAGATTTCCAGCATCTTGTCAGGTCTGGTCACGCTGGACAGTCAGGAACCCGCCACCGGCAGGAAGAAGCAACTGGAAAGCGTGCTCGACTTTGCCTGCGGCTCGGGCTCACTGCTGCTCAATGTGCGCCAGCGCATGGGACCGCACGGCATTGGGAAGATCTTCGGCCAGGAAAAGAACATCACCACCTACAACCTGGCGCGCATGAACATGCTGCTGCACGGGGTGAAGGACTCCGAGTTCGCGATTCATCACGGCGATACGCTGACCAACGACTGGGACATGCTGCGCGAAATGAACCCGGCCCGCAGCCCAAAGTTCGATGCGGTGGTGGCCAACCCACCGTTCAGCTACCGCTGGGAGCCGACCGAGGCGCTGGGCGATGACATGCGCTTCAAGAATTATGGCTTGGCGCCCAAGTCCGCCGCCGACTTCGCCTTTTTGCTGCACGGCTTTCATTACCTGAAGCCCGAAGGCGTGATGGCCATCATCCTGCCCCACGGCGTGCTGTTCCGCGGCGGCGCGGAAGAGCGCATCCGCACCAAGCTGCTGAAAGACGGGAACATCGACACCGTCATCGGCCTGCCGGCCAATCTGTTTTTCTCCACCGGCATTCCGGTGTGCATTCTGGTGCTGAAGAAATGCAAGAAGCCCGATGACGTGCTGTTCATCAACGCCTCCGAGCACTTCGAGAAAGGCAAGCGGCAGAATCGCCTGTTGCCGGAGCACATCGACAAGATCATCGACACCTACCAGTTCCGCCGCAAAGGGGAACGCTATGCCCGCCGCGTGCCGATGGAAGAGATCGAGGCCAATGGCTACAACCTGAACATCTCACGCTACATCAGCACGGCGCGGGCGGAAGAAGAAATTGATTTGCACGCCGTCAATGCCGAGCTGATCACCCTGGCGAAGAACATCGAGACGGCCAGGGCAAGACACAATACGTTCCTCCAAGATCTGGAATTGCCAACCTTGCCGTGAACCGCAGTGCAGTTCAATCTGACCGCATTACAAGGCGCGGTACTCGCCCGGAAATTCCGCTGCGCTCCCTTGCCGCCGGTGAGCTAATGCGTTATCCCTGACGCACGGTGTCCGAAGCGGCCTTTACCCGGACTGTCCGGGACCTGACCGCGAGCGTCCGCATAGCGCATTGACCGGCCGCTCGGCAGGCCGAGGTTGACAGGCAATTCTTCGGGCGAGAGAGGTCGCTCGGCCTGAGTAGTTCATTGACAGGCTTGCGTCGTAAGCGGTCTTCAGTTTACGAGTGACCATGTCGGCGTCCCGCCCGTCTGGTTCCACGCCCAGCCTCAGGCCCACGGCAGGGAGCCCAAAGCACGCAACCCCGCAACTGTCTCCGAACGTCCGAGCCGCACCCCTGCGGCGTCTGAGCCCCCCGCCCACATCCATATCATCCCCATGATCCGGCCGGATCGAACGCAGCACCCTGGACCCCTCCGGTGCAGGGCGTCGCGTCCTTCCAACAAGCGCTTTTGGCCAATGTTATGGGCGCGATAGAAACGAAAACGTGACACCCCTCAACGCCCTGTCCGGTCTCCCGCCAGGGCGTCTTCTTTTCCGCCAGACTCGGAGACTTCCCATGCCCGCAAAATCCGCTCCCGCGGTCCCGCCCGAGCCCATCGCCGTCGTCGGCCAGCACAGTATCTCCAAGCTCAGCGAGCGCGCCGTCGGCCACCTCACCTATGAGGTCGGCATCGGTGAGTCCGGCGTCGTCTCTCTGACCGTCACCGGCAACGAGGGCGGCGGCTACTTCAGTCGCGAGCCCGATCCACCTGGGCGGACCGTTGCGTTCCTGACGGTAGGTAGCGATCTCGGCCTGCCAATCGTCGAAGGTCGGGTCGTCAGCGAAGCTACCGAACTGCTCAAGCAGTGAGCAGCCATCATTGATCCCGCCGAGGTCCAAGCGGACCAGTTCCACCCGGTCGAAATAGGCCCGCAGCCGCCGCTCGACCCCGCGTAACGCGGCCTCGCGGGTCGCCTCCCTGGCGCGGATTTCCGGCAGGTTGCTGACCTGTGCCAGATAGCCGCTGCCCTGCTTGCTGAGGATGATATCGACCTTCATGGGGTTAGCCCTGCCGATGGGAGTCTGTAAGACGTTGCCGTGACGCTAACACCCGCGCCGACACTGGGCAAGGCCCAGGGCAATCCCTCGCGTGAAATCCGCTCAGCGTTACGATTCTGGGGCTCTGAAGACGTGAAGCTGGGCCAGGCGCTTCAGACCGCCGGTGTTCGCGGGTCTGGTAGGGATCAGGTCGTTCAGTGGGTCTAATGTCGCTGCTCGCAGGGCAGCAGGGAAACTGGATGACGGCTTCTGGCAGTATGCCGTACAGTACCCAGGAGGAGGTCAAACCCATGCCATCAGCCACGTCCACTGCCCGGCTTGAAGCCCGGATCAGTACCGAACTGCACGCCCTGCTCAAACGTGCTGCGGAGCTTCAGGGTCGCACCATGACCGACTTCGTGGTGTTGGCCATCCGGGAGGCCGCGCAGCGCGCCATCGAACAGGCCGAGGTCATCTGCTTATCCCTGGCCGATCAGGAATGCTTTGCGCAGGCGCTGCTGTCGCCGCCAGAGCCGACACCGGCCTTGGGGCGCGCCTTCGCGCGTCGGCGCAAGCTGTTGAATGCCTAATGAGTAACAAGCCGTTTCGGGTCGTTCCGCTTACCGCCAGCCATGACCGTATGCTGTTCGACAATGGCTCGGAGCCACCGGATCGCTACTTTCGGCACCGGGTTACCCAAGACATTCGCCGTCGAGTGACGGTATGTTTCGTCGCGCTACGGTAACCGTCCATGGCCCTTTCTCACGATTTCAGGCAGACCGTTGTCGAGCGGGTCGAACGCGACCCCGCCTTTGCCAAGGCGATGCTCCATGAGGCCGCAACCCGGTTTCTCAACGGTGAGCCGGACACGGCACGTCTTATCCTGCGCGACCTGGTGAATGCCACGGTCGGCTTCGAGACACTGGCCCGGCTGACCGACAGGCCGAGTAAGAGCTTGCACCAGATGCTGTCATCCAATGGCAACCCCAGCATGGACAACCTGGCGGCGATCTTCGCGGCATTGCGCGACCGGCTTAAAGTCGACATCAAGGTTCACACGGCCGATGCGGCTTGAGTCCTGCCGTGCGTGCCGCATCGACCGGCTAATCCGCGCGGAAACAGTGGTACGTCCCCGATTTCCCTCGCGTCCCCGATTTCCCTCGCGGAGAGTTTCCAGGACCTCCAACGGGTCTCCCTGTGCGAGGCCTTGGACCGCATCCTGAACAAGGGCGCGGTGGTCTCCGGCGAACTGACCATCGCGGTTGCCAACGTGGACCTGCTCTATCTC
>Ga0247836_1006967_pt1 | contig 12217 bp, 4 predicted proteins | sample LaCruzMarch2015__4_FD_187116 | JGI IMG/M metagenome (GOLD analysis project Ga0247836, IMG submission 187116) | Freshwater microbial communities from meromictic Lake La Cruz, Castile-La Mancha, Spain - LaCruzMarch2015_14m | ecosystem: Environmental > Aquatic > Freshwater > Lake | place: Spain...
CCTTGCGATTCCGAGTACAGCTCCAGCAGAAGATGCATTGCAACCCATCGTTCGCTTTTTAAAAAGGCTTCAATTAAACAGGACTTACCTAAATGAAATTGAGCCGTTACTTGCTTCTTTAGAGAAGACACCCCATGGCCATTATTGGAGTGCGCACTATTTTTATCAGCTTCTTCAGGCCTTACAGCCTAAAAATGAGCAAACGTCATTTCCTATTTCTTTGCTGAAAGTGATTTTGCAAGAGGAGATGATTAGCGCAAAACCCCTTGATAATGTTACAGAAGCGTTTCCTTCTGGTTTGGTAGGGCCTCTTCAAGTTATTCTTCAAAATACGGTCTTTGATAGACCTCAACAAGCATTGTTATGCCAAATTGCTTTGCGTGAACTTAATTGGATGGGTTCTGTCGAATTGATGCAACAAATCATAGCGACGCTATCCTTAAGCGAGCATGCTATGAGCCGGGACTATGCGTTAAATATTCTCACTCGTAGTAAGAGTCATGATGATTTAGCGAAGTGTTTTGAAGATTGTCAGTGGTTACTAAAACGTTCGTCACCTCACGTGGTTATTAATTCGGTATGGACGAAGAGCGCCGCACTTTGGTTGAAAGCCATTAGTGTTTCACCACGTGAAAAGGATTTGTTTTTAAACATCAAGTTTCAATTCAGAGATTCGGCTGAAAGACAATCCCTCGTTCTGCATATCATGGCATGGAGTACTTTATCTACCGGGCTTAAATCTTCACAAGTCCAAATGCATGAATTGTCAACAAAAGCATTAAAGCTTGCTCAGCGTTTAGGGGAGATGTCTCTTGCTGACCTGGTGGCGCTTGCACATTGCTACCCAAAACAGCCATCGCCTGGTGCTGATGATATCCTTCGTATGTTGAAAGCGCATCTTAATGATAAGCAAACGTCTTGGCCTATAAAACTAAGCACTTTTTTACAGCGGCCTTATCCTGAAGCGCGTGCCGACTATGCTGTGATTGCAGCAACGCGAGAAGCTGATTTAAGACGATTAATAACAGCAACTCAAGTGAGCAACGGGAGCCATCGTGAAGGGATTTCAACCAATAATAGAGTCGAGCTGACGCTTGTATTTGTGCATTTAAAGCAACTGGAATGTGGCCAGGAAATGATACGTGGTTTAGATAAACCCATCCTCGAAATGAGCCAAGCGGAGCTTTCTCATGCATTTAAAGCGTTATCTATGCAAAGCCTGGAAGCCCGTCACAATGCATTAGTTCGTGCTGAACTTTGGGCGGTATTGTTTGAGGTCATGGGGCGTACCACACGAAAATACCCACATTTAGCGCAACAATTTGCACTGATAGCCAATGACATGTGCATTGATGCCAATTCACGGGTCTTACAACTTGCAACAGGTGAGGGCAAAAGCCATTTTGTGGCGATGCGTGCTGCAAGGCATGCAGGTTGTGGCAAGGTTGTTGATGTTTGTACGGCGAAACGTACGTTGGCTGAGCGTGATCTGCTTGATGATTATGAGAGTTTTTATCATTATTTAGGCATAAAGACCGCCTATATCCATCCAAAGTCTTCTCATGCTGAGTATATGGATAGTCAAATTCACTATTCCACCATGGGTGATCTATCGCTGTTCTTAGATGACCAAAGTTATACAGGACAGCCCATTGCTATCTCGCGAGACAATCGCGTTCTTTTAATGGATGAGTTCGACTTTATTCGGTATGAAGAAGGTCGAAAAACAGAATATAACTATGCTCGACCGACGGGCAAAACACCTAAGCAAATGATATGGTTTTATCAGTTGATTAATGCATTCTACTTACAGAACAGTGAGCGTATTATTTCACAAGATAATGGCAAAATTACGCGGAGTGTATTACACAAATTTGCAACAGCGTTGAGAAATGAGGCTTCTGATAATGAGGAAAAAGAAGGGCTCATCAAACAAATACTTAGAGATCCTCTTCAGTTAGTGCAATGGCTCCAATCAGCTCATGAAGCACATGAACTTCAATGGGGTATCAATTTTACGGTGCGAGAGGAAAATATTGTCGTTGGTGATGAAATTTATCCTATGCGGGAAATCATTCCTTTATCGACAGACAATCAACCCATGGCAGGTTCCTCATTTAGCCAGGGGGTTCATCAATTAACGGCTGTGCGATTAAACACAGAAGCGAGTCGGAAGCATCAGGCACAAAATTTTCATATTCATCCTGAAAGCATCATTATCAGTTCACAAGTTGCTGCTCAACGGATTCAAGAGTTATGGGGTCAGTGGGAAGGTTTTTCAGGCACTATTTCACCCGCACAAGCAACGTCTTTATACAAAGAGCAGCAGACTCAAGTGTTGCATGTTCCGACCAATCAACGCGACTTACGCGAATGGCACAAAGTTTGCTTTTACAAAAACGAACATGAACGGTTCAATGCATTGGTGGTGCAAATTCGTCAATGCATGTCTCAAAACCAATCCATTCTTTTTTCTTGTAAAAATGATCAGCAAGTTACTCAGTTGAATGAACGCTTAAGTAAGGCGTTGAGTAAAGACGAGTTGAAAAATTTTATTTTCTTTACCAATGAAGAACATCGGTCAGCTAGCGATGTGTTGGATGAAAAGCGTGAAAAAGAAAATCGCCAAGGTGGAAAAAAACAAAATGGTATTTGTTTAGTCGCTTCAGGCTTTGGCCGTGGGGACAATGTGGATGTTGAGGCGGTGTTCTTGTTTAATGTTAATGATACCAATGACTTGTTACAAAAAGGCGGACGTACGGCACGTAATGGTGCAGCGGGGGAGGTGTTTCAATTTTATCTTATCGCTGAACTTAAATCTGAGGAAAAAGCGCTTCAGGCGACGCTTCAAGACATGTCTATTCCAGTACCTATGGCCCTTGCGGCAGTACCCGGAGAAAATGAAGACGAAAAGACATTTGAACGGGTGATGTTGTTACGTGAGTATGTGTTTAGTTTACAAAATGAAGCGCATCAAGGGTATCATCAAGCTATTGCTGAATATTCGGCCTGGGGCATGCATTGTTTGGGACAACTGGATGACCTGGAGCAGCGCTCTTCTTTAATGACGCTCTTTAGTTATCACTTAAAACACTTGGAAAAACGTTGGATTGATATTTCGAGTGAGCAGGGTTCCAATAATCAGGAAAAAGTAGAAAAAATTAGAGAAGTTCTAGTATCAAAAACTAAGGATTTTTCACGTGGCTACACAGAAATAATTGGACATGATGTCACCCCTGCATTTCAATTATCTCGTGCTCAAAAGGTTTCTATTGAGTTGGTTGTGGTGACGCCTCCGCACCCCAGTGACGTTGATGTGGCTGTTGCTTCGATTTGCAGTGCGTTAGCACGTTTTCATGATTTAAAGTTAAGCAATGCAAATGTGAACGCTATGCCGAACTGGTTAGCTATCTTGGCGGGAAATAAAGAGAGGTTACAACAATTTGCGAATGGAATAAGCAAGTACGATTCAGCACATAAAGTTGCAGGAGCGTTATACATTGCTTCAGAGCAAGTGCGTGTACCTTCTGAACTCTGGCAGAACCTCCGCATTAATGGCATGAATAAAGATGGGGCGCAGGGAATTTTTACAGGGGTCTCAGATGCGGTGCGAATAGCGTTTGATGATGCAATGAATGCGTTGCTACCCTCACTTCAAACTCAAACCGTAAGCTATTTAATGAGGCCTAGGTTAACGTCCTATGAACAGTCTATCGCTTCTGTATTGCCGGTATTGAACTACCTAGCAACGTTTGATCCCCATGCACAACATCATTTTGGGTATGATTACCTTGCAGGTCTTGATAGGCTCATAAGCGAGGCATTTCCTAAGATGACCCCCTCAGACGTATTGTCTCTGCGATTAACCAACATGCCAGTAATGAGTTTGTCCTACTTGGATGGTTTATGGGGAATTGCTATGCGCTATACCTCAAATGCCGAGGACTTAAACAGCGTGTTGCAAATGCTTGCGCGTGCAGTAGCGGTGGAGCCTGAATGCCGTTTTCGAATGCTGGCAAAATGGGAGCCTTTAGTAAAAGATTTACCACAAGCGCGCGCCTTGTCATTTTTGAAACATTTTTGCAAGCTGATGACGCAATTTGTGGAGGGAATGGATTGGGATGTCTTTGAGGCTTTACTGAGTCAAACCCATGAGTGGTGGAACAAAGGTGGTGAGCATGATTATCAAGATGACATGCTTAAACTTTGGGAAAATCTTGATGGTTCCAGTGAAAATATACATGCTTTGAGTAACTTTATTAAATGGGCCATGTTACAGGGTGGTAAATCATGGTACCAATTGGTGTCGATTAGCCTCTCTATAGCGCCTAAGGTATTATCAGCCCATAAGGAGCAGCTCAAAGCACTCTGGACAGAAGTGCTTAATCTAGAACCGACTAAAAAACATCTAAAAATAGCTCAATTCAAGCTGTGCACTGCTGCATTGGTTGATTTATATAACATCATGGCAACGCTTGAGATGAGCACCCAATCAAGAATGTTGCCTAAAATATTGGCGCTCGAAGCGCCACAATTGAAGCGCATGCTGATGTTGGTACATCATAACAGAGAGGTTTTTGCTGAAAACACGAACGTGTTTACCGCTATTTTGGATTACATGTGTACGCCACGAAAACATTTGCCAAGAATGGAGCAATTAAGCCAGTTATTACTCCAGTCTATTGACTATAAAATTGACCATCCAGATGGCAGTGACTATTTGATACGCATTCTAGGTGGAGCACGTTCGCGCTTAGTGAGCATCACGGATGAAAAATTCGAATTGTTGATGGTATTTATGCAAGAAAACCTGGCAACCCTCTTTAAGCACCGTGAGCTATTGCCAGTGATATTGTCTTATGTTTGTGATGACAGAATATCCTTGAAATGCACTCAGTTATTAAGCATTATCGCGCTTCACTGCATAAAATACACAGAATCCCATCCTAGCATTACGTTTGAAGATTTATTAGTGGGTATTTCCCGTTTTAAATATAAAAGTGAAGCTGAGCTAACGATATTAATAGCCATGTTGACGGAGTGCCCAGAGCAGACGGTTGAGCCTTTGTTTGACGGTGCGGTGTCTCATCTAGCAACATTATCGGAACAGACCCGCGAGTTGAGGAAAAAAAGTATTCAGCATTTTTATAGCGTTGCTAAAGCTCAAAAAGGTGTGCCGGCTAATATGTTCAGGAATGAGAGGATTCAATCTTGGTTTGCTCAAACTTTACCTGAGGCACGGCAACAGCGTACTACTTTAATGCACTTGCTGCATCATGATGTGATGACAACCGGCAAGACGAATAATGCCGCCTATGCTCATCATGATTATCAGTGGAGTGACGCTACAAATCAGGCGTTCTTAACACTTGGTTTTGAACGTTACGTTCAACATACAAAGTCTATTTTAGAAAAGAAAGTGTCTAAGAAGGGATTTGAGAACGTCCGTGATTTAACTGTTGTTCAGCAGACGTCATTATTGCAACTTGCTGATGAAATGGCTTGTATTGGTAAACCCCGACCGGGTCCTTTAGTGTCTGCATCATCACTTGGTCACCTCGAAGTTGAGATGCGTTCATTGATTAAAAAATACGATGCAAGTTGGTTTAAATCACGAGACCGTCAGGTGCAATGGGCGGCGTTTAAGACCAATATCCAACAGGTTGCATCAACTTGCCCTGCGGGTAAAACCACCTATGAGGCGGTATTGGAAGCGCTCAGCCAGGCAAAATTTGAGGCCATTAAAAGCGATAGGCAGTATGACAATAGACACTCGTCTAAAATGAATCGTGGTGGAAGCAGTCGTTACTATACAACCTTGAATAAAATGCAAGACATGGTGTTGCGTCATTGGGCTACCGATACACCTGCTTTACAGAGTTTGCAGGTATATCAGCAGTTTAGCAAAAAAGAGCTCATGACACTTATCCCGTTATTTGATGATAGGCTTTGTGAGTATAATGTCACTAAATATCTAAAGGCTACGCCGTATGGATGGCAAGAAAAGCAGCCGTTTGGCTCTCAAGACAGGTATGCTATTCGACAGCTAATGGGTGTATTGCATCATTTTAAAGCGGGTGAAAAAAATGCAGCTCATCTTAACGTTTTAATTGTCGAAATGAAGGCTACATTCAAATCACTTCCTGGCCATTTAAAAACATTGGCGAAAGAAGTGTTATCAAGAGGTGAGGCTTGGAAAGAGCATTTGTCTCGTCTTGAGGAAAGGCAGCGTTTAGACGTTGATCACCTTGGTATGAGTTGTCGTTAGTGCTTAGTAAACGCATCTGGGCGCGTATTGTAAAATCAAAATGCCTACGTTCCGCGCTTTATGCGCGGAATCCAGCACGATACTCATGTGATATCGTATGGATATTGTGCATAAAGCGCGGGACGTAGGCGAGTACGAGGTCATTTTTGCTTGAACATTAGATGCGTTTGCCCTGGGTCATTAGAAGGGATGACTGGTGAGCTTGGCTAAATTAAATTACAATGGGCCCATTCCATGATGGGCTCCGCATGTTTAATTTAGCTAAATCACATCCGCCTACTTTTTTTATGGCTATCCATTGTCCCGTCCTTTGCAAAGGAGATATTTGCAATAATGAGAATTGAAAAAGTTGTTATTATCATCCCTACCTATAATGAAGCGCAGGTTATTGAAGAAACCTTGTGTGAGCTTTTTCAAGCAATATCAAGTATTGAAGATTTTGAAGTGCATGTGTTGGTGTTTGATAGTGCCTCTAAAGACAATACACAGGCGGTGGTGGAACGGCTTCAAGAAAAGTATGATCGCCTGCTTCTTAAAACAGAGCCGACTAAAACAGGCTTGGGCGCTGCCTATTTACAAGCCATGCGTTTCGCTTTGACAGAATTATCAGCCGACATCGTGATTGAATTTGATGCGGATTTATCGCACCAGCCAAAATACATTGCACCCATGCTTGAAAAAATAAAAAATCAGGATGTTGTTGTCGGGAGTCGTTATGTGCCTGGCGGGTGCATTCCTAAAGAGTGGGGTGTTCATCGTAAGATATTGTCTGTTTGTGGGAATTACATTGCCCGTTTTCTTTTAACGCCTAAATATAAAGATTTTACCAGTGGTTTTAGGGCGACTCGACGAGCGCTGCTAGAAAGGGTTCTGCCTAAACAATTTTTATCCAATCAATACGCTTATAAACTTGAGCTTTTATGGTTGCTTCACAAAAGCCGGGCCAACATTTGTGAGTTACCCATTGAGTTTATTGATAGGCAAAAAGGTGTCAGTAAATTACCTGCTAATAGCATTATAGATTCGTTGCGGGTTCTTTTTACCTTGCGTTTTCATGAATTAAAAGCGTACTTTAAAATGTGTTTGGTGGGCCTATCTGGTTTCGCTATCCAAGGCTTGATTTATAATATACTTCGGCAATGCATGCCACCGCTAATGGCAGCACCATTTGCTGTGGTTGCAGCAATTATTAATAATTTTATATTAAACAACCGGTTCACGTTCAAGCAGATTCCTAAAGCTCATCGGTATGAGAAAATAAAATCGTTTGGTTTATTTATAGGGTATTCTGCATTAATGGTACTGTTTCAAAGTTATTGGTTGCATTTAGGTATTAAATACTTGGGCGAAGGGTATTTAAAAGAAAACATGATTATATTTATGGGGATGGTTGTCGGTTCGTTTTTAAATTACATGACTTATTCGCGCCTTATCTGGCGTGAAAAAAAAGCACCTATCTCCGGTTGAGAAATCATCATTGCGCCGTACCCTACATGTATTGGTTTTAGGATTTATTTGGCGCTAAATCAAAATGGAATTTTATACCTTTTAAACCTGGGTTTGTAGGTGGGCATTGTATTTCTATTGACCCCCATTATTTAGCATTTAAAGCCAAACGGCATGGGGTGCAGCCTGACTTGATTTTAATGGCAAGAAAAATCAACGATGAGATGACGCAGTATATTATTCAATCCATGTTAAAAATGCTAATCCAACAGAACGTCAACACAGTGGGTTTAAAGCTTGGTATTTTAGGCATTTCATACAAAGAAAACACCAATGATCTTCGAAATAGCTTGGCATTAAAGCTTATCAAGGAGTTGCATGAGTATGGGTTTAACTGCAGTGTTCATGATCCAATGCACTATGCCGATACAGACGCCATTACTCTAGAGCCCTTCGACGCATTGAGGGACTCATCCGTTGTGATTATTGTTGTTGGCCATGATTATTACCGTGACCTTGGGTTAAATAAAATAATGAGTTTATGCAAAAAACCCTCTATCGTTATTGATATACCTAATTTATTCGTCAAAGAATCCAAAGAAATAAAGGGGTTAATCTATTGGAATTTATAATGCCTAGGGCAGCATAGCAAAAGTGCATCATGCTTAAATGTCATTTGATTTTTGCTAGTTGATAATAATAAGGCATGATATTTGCACCACGCCCTTGATTATGAGCCCAAAATTCACTGATAGGGGAGGCATCAGCTATCTTTTCAATAAGGGCTGGATTTTCAAAGTCGCTTTGCTTATTGGAGATAAGAATAACCATTTTTCCAGTAAGGTTTGTATTTTCAAGCCAATATTGGTACATCAAACTCTCGCCTCCAAAGAGGTGTTGCCCTTGGATGGCATAATGATTTTTTATAAGTCCTTGCTCTGCATCTTTAGTCTCATAAAAATTAAATTCGCTGTTGGTTTCATACCTGTCCAAAGGAAGTATCAGAGGCGTAGTCCCGGTTTTTTCAGCCAAGGCATGAATTTGCTGGGTTAAATCATGCCATGCGATAAATTTTGTAAAGAAGGTCCTGTACATTAGGTCTGGGGCGCCAAAATTAATACTGAACAATGCACTATTGTATGAGATTAAAAGAATGACCGCAGTAAGCAACCAGCTTTGGTAGAGCATGGGCTTATTGCAATGTATCGACTCTTTAATGAGAACAGCTAGCCACGGAACCGCCGCCAGGAGGCCTGGGCCTATCCAATTGAATTTTACGGCATGCGTTAAACTAAATAACCCGAAAAACATCAACGGTAGTAAAATAAAGATCTGAAAAAAACGTAAAGACTCTCTAGAGTTATTTAAAGATTTTACAGCTGATTTTTTGAATAAGAGGCTTAAGTTTAGAATGCCTGAGGGCATTAAAAAGAAGAATAATAAAGCCAATAAGTGGTGGAGAGAAAAAATCGTGTTCGCTTCTAGTCGTCGCGTGGTTTGAAATAAAAAAGAGACCCATTCATGTTGTGCATTCCAATAAAGAACAGGTGTAAATAGAAGAAGTGCCATCAGAGCAGCAAGATAAGGTTCTTTTCGAAGGAGCCAAAATCGGGCGCTCGGTGTAATGCATATATATAAAAGTATGGCGGGGCCTAAGAGCACAATGGTGTATTTTGAAAGCAAGCCGAGCCCAAGCCATATGCCAGATGTATACCACGCATTGTTTTCCTTTAAAACAAGCGCGCGATAAAGAAAATAGAGTGCAGCAGACCAACAAACAATAAGCGGTTGATCAGGCGTAATGACTAATGATTGTAAGAAAAAGAAGGGCAGTATAGAGAGCAGCATGACCGCATAAAGGCCCGCACCTTGAGACACTAATTGGGTTAATTTGAAGCTAAAAAATGCTGTTAATAACCAGCAAAGTAAAGAAGGGATACGGACCCCAAATTCGTTATTGCCAAATATAGAGGTGGAGGCTTTAATCAGCCATGCCACCATGGGGGGATGATCAAGGTAGCTGAAATCGAGGTGCTGAGCATAATTCCAATAATAGGCCTCTTCCACCAATAAATCAGTGACACCAAGGTACAAAAGCCTTACCAAAAGTGACAGCGCAATAAGGACAAGGGTTGATGTCATGTATGTTCGTGTGCTTAACGCTTGTAAAGGAGCATTGCCAAACGTTAGGCTGGCATTGAAGGACGAAGGCATTTTAATGTTTATCTCAACGTGCTGTGCATGAGGCAGAACGTAAAACGTTGACTCAGTACAAATAAAATCAATAGTTTATCAGCATAACTATCTTATTGCACTTGTGGTTCTATATGAATTTAGGCAGAATGATCGGGCATTTTTGGATTGCTAAGGCTTGTCAGCAAAATCACTGAATAGCTTCTCGTGTTAGGTATTTTGCTGACAAGCTTATAATAAGAAACTAAGGGGATTGTTATGAAGATGAAATTAGTCGCTGTTGCTATGAGTTTGGCGATGACAACGGCAATAGCTGCAAATGACACCGTTGTCTTAAAAACAGACATGGATAAGCTTTCTTATAGCATTGGTACAGATCTTGGGAAAAATTTTAAACGCCAAGGTATTGAGATCAATCCACCCATGATGGCAAAAGGGATTCAAGATGGCATGGCGGGAGGTGCTTTGTTATTAACCGAGCAACAAATGAAAGACGTTCTTAATCAGTTCCAAAAAGAGCTAATGGCAAAACGAACCGCTGAATTTACTAAAAAAGCGGACGAAAACAAAGTCAAAGGTGAAGCATTCCTGACTCAAAATAAATCAAAGCCTGGCGTAGTCACACTGCCGTCTGGTTTACAGTATAAAATCGTTCAATCGGCTACTGGTGCAAAACCCGGTAAAGAAGACACAGTAACGGTTGAATACACAGGTAAAACCATTGCTGGTGAAGTGTTTGATAGCACGGATAAAGCCGGTAAACCTGCTACGTTTAAACTATCTCAAGTTATTCCAGGCTGGACTGAAGCATTGCAATTAATGCCAGCAGGCTCAACATGGGAAGTGTATGTTCCTGCGAATTTAGCCTATGGATCACGCAGTGTTGGTGGCCCAATTGGTCCTAATGAAACACTTGTGTTCAATATTCATTTGATTTCTGTAAAAAAATAATACATCATTAGGTATTTAATGACGACGAGCTGGCTTTTGGGTTGACTCGTCGTTTATTTTTAAGCTTCGTAAATATTAATGATGCGCTATTGTCTCGCTGAGGAACCATGGCATGTCTAGACCTCACGTACCGCTAATAAGCTGCGGCACATAGGAGCTGATTGGTTAGGCATTGATTGCATTGGGCATTTATAAATGATAATTACCAAGAAAGTCATAGACCACATTGGCATTTTTTGTATTTATACCCTGATGTTCACTCAACAAGGTTCGAAGCTGATTTTTTTATGAGAGTTGTCCTGCATGAATAAGCGCTTACTGATTGTTTTTATTTTGGGATTTTCCTCAGGTCTCCCATTGGCCTTGATCAGTAGCACGTTGCAAGCTTGGTTTGCAGCCACAGGCATGTCTGTTTTGTCTACAGGTGCTTTGAGTCTTTTGAGCCTTCCTTATGTTTACCGTATTGTATGGGGTCCTTTGTTGGATCGTTATTCCTTGCTGCCCATGGGAAAACGCCGCAGCTGGATGTTGGTGATGCAAGCTCTCTTATTGATAGGCTTTAATGTCATGGCTTGGTTTTCACCGACCACATCTCCTGAATTAATGGTCATCGTTGCTTTTATGCTGGCGTGCTTTTCAGCAACCCAGGATGTTGCGATTGATGCTCATCGTACTGAGTATTTACCAGAGGCTGAACATGCAATAGGGGCATCGTTAGCGGTATTTGGTTATCGCCTAGCTTTATTGGTCGCTGGTGGAGCGGCTTTAATTATTGCACAACACATCAGTTGGGCGGCCTCTTATCGCATCATGGGGTTTTTAATGTCTTTTGGTATGATTGCCACGCTATGCAGTCCAGAACCCTCCTTACCCGCACCTAAAGTGCGCTTTTCTGAATCACTTATAGCACCTATTAAAGAGCTATTCGCTCGTCCTGGAATCATTACTTTGCTGTGTTTTGTGTTTTTTTATAAATTAGGCGAAGCATTCACAACGACCACCAGTGGTATTGTGATTCCATTTTTGATACAAGGCCTGGGGTTTTCCTTAGATACCATCGCTTATGTGAATAAAATGATGGGGGTAGGTGCTATTTTACTGGGAGGGCTCACAGCTGGGGTGCTATTGATGCGTTGCTCGCTCTACAAAGCGTTGCTAGGGTTTGGTTTGCTTCAAGCCATGACAAACATTTTTTTTATTGCGTTAGCGCTCTGTGGTAAAAACACAACATTATTGGCAGTAGCGGTAGTGAGTGATAATTTTGCTGCGGGAATGGGTTCCACTGCATTGGTGGCCTTGTTCATGAGGCTTGTTAATAAACAGTACACGGCCACACAATTTTCATTGTTTGTCGCCCTT
>Ga0247836_1006978_pt1 | contig 12207 bp, 6 predicted proteins | sample LaCruzMarch2015__4_FD_187116 | JGI IMG/M metagenome (GOLD analysis project Ga0247836, IMG submission 187116) | Freshwater microbial communities from meromictic Lake La Cruz, Castile-La Mancha, Spain - LaCruzMarch2015_14m | ecosystem: Environmental > Aquatic > Freshwater > Lake | place: Spain...
TGCGCGATCCCGAGATTCTCGACTTTTCAACGGGTGAAATCGCGGTCGAGACGATCGAGCAGTTCTATTTCACGGTCGATCCCACGCGCAAGTTCGATCTTCTCGAGAAACTGCTCGAGCGGGAAAATCCTCGTCAGGTGATCGTGTTTTGCCGTACAAAACGCGGCACCGACAAGATTTTCGAGCGGCTGTCGCGGCGGCGGAGCCGCAGCAGTGCAGGCAACCCCGAAGAGATCGCCTGCATCCACGGCGACCTGGCGCAAAGCGTGCGCGATCGTGTCATGAAGCAGTTTCGCGAAGGTGCCGTGAAGGTGCTCGTGGCCACCGACGTGGTGGGGCGAGGCATCGACGTCTCCAGCCTGTCGCACATCGTGAATTACGACATCCCGGAATTCTGCGACGACTACGTGCATCGTGTCGGCCGCACCGGCCGCATGGGCCGCGAGGGCGTGGCCTACACGTTTGTGGCGCCCGACGAGGGGCCCCAACTCACGCGGATCGAGATGCGGATCGAAAAGCTGCTCAAGCGCGATGAGATCGCAGGCTTCGAGGCGTTCGACCGTCGGCCCCAGGCCTCGCTGACGGTGCGCGTCGGCATGGAGGCGGCCGCCGAAGCACCGGCCGAGCAGGAGCCCGAAGCAGCGAAGAAGCCGCCAGCGGCGGCGCTGCTTGGAAAAGGTAGGGCACCCAAGCGATTTCGCAGGGCTTTGTAGAGGCTATCAGAGATCACAATACGTGCATGGCTAGGCATTCGGCACGGGCGATCAGGCAGCGGCTCGAGAGTTTGGCGGCGGCTGGGGTGACCGATCTGCCGCGGGCACACCGTCAGCCGGTGGCACGCATGCCGCCGGCCGCTGCTCGCGAGGCGGCACCGAAGCCCGCCGCCGTGGCCACCGGCAACCGCGATCATGCGCTCGATATCATTCGGCAGGAAGTGGCCGTCTGCCGTCGTTGTGAGTCGCTCGCCTGCGCCCGGCAAAACACCGTCTTCGGAGCGGGGGCGGCAACGGCCCGGATCTGTTTTGTGGGCGAGGCCCCCGGTGCCGATGAAGATGCCTCGGGCCTGCCATTCGTGGGGCCGGCAGGGCAGCTCCTCACCAAGATCATCGAGGCCTGCACGCTCACGCGTGACGAGGTCTACATCTTGAACGTGCTCAAGTGCCGACCTCCCGACAATCGCCAGCCACTGCCCGACGAGATCGTGAACTGCCGGGAGTATTTCGAGCGGCAACTGCAGGTGATCGCCCCCGAGTTCATCTGCTGCCTCGGCACGACTGCCGCCCAGGCGCTTCTTCAGACGATCGAGCCGATCGGCAAGCTTCGCGGCCGCTGGTTCACGCACGGCACGGCGCAGGTGCTCTGCACGTATCATCCGTCGTATCTGCTCCGGACTCCGGGCGCCAAGCGGCACGTCTGGGACGACATGAAGCTGCTCATGGCCCGCATGGGCGTCGAGCTGTAGGGCTCCGCGAATCGATGCGAGGGCATGCAGCTCACCGAGCCATTCCGCCCGTAGCCGATGCCAGTCGGTTTTTCTCAAGGTTCCGGTCGTAGCGGTCCGATCAATGGTGCGGGTCGTTGGGGAGGGGAACAGCCGCTTGTGGAGGGCTGGAGCATGATGGCCGCGGGGCCGGGATCGGGAGGCCGTCTGATGGGGATGAGAAGACGGATGGCCAAGCGGTCGTGGCCGCGGATCGTCGCGGGTTGGGCCGGGTGCGCCGTGATCGTGTGTGCGACCGGATGCACGATGTGCCCCGATCCGTTCGACTACTCGGGGCCGGTGCCCAATGGCTCCGCGCCGCAAAATGACTTCTGGGCGCGGAGTAATGGGATCCTGCCGCTCCATGCCACTGCCAGACCGTGGCCACCGATCGTCGAGCAGTCCACCGCGCCGAGCACGCAGGTGGCTGACGACAAAATGCCGGTGGAGGAATCGTCAGGTGGTCTTGGCCAGGCCGGGCTCGGGCAGCCAGCCGTCGGGGACGACGGCGTCCTTGGGAACGACCGCCACGCCGTCACGGATCGTGAACCGGTCGCTGTCGGCAAGCTCTTCCCAACCGTGGTCGTTCACGATGCGCGTCCGGCGGCCGATGCGCACGTTCTTGTCGATGATCGCTCCCTCAATGATGGTGCCCTCGCCGACACCCAGCGGTGGAACCCCCTGCGCCGCGGCCGCAGCGAGGTCGTCGGCCGATTCGTAGAAGTCATTCCCCAGGACGACGGAGTTGCGGATCACCACGTTGCGGCCGATCCGGCACCGCAGACCGATCACGCTATTTTCGATGACGGCGCCCTGCTCGATGATGCAGCCGTCCGACAAGAGGCTCGCTCGCACGCTCGCCCCGTCGATCCGGGATGGCGGCAGAAATCGGCCGCGGGAGTAGATCGGGGCCTCGGCGCTGGAGAGTTCGAACGGCGGTGATGCCCCGGCGAGGTCGAGGTTGCACTGGAAGTAGGATCGTATCGTGCCGATGTCCTCCCAGTAGCCGTCAAAGGGGTGCAGGTGCACCCGCTTCGAGCGGATGGCCGCCGGAAACACCTCGCGCCCGAAGTCTTGGTAGTCGGTCTTCGTGAGCAGGTCGAGCAGGCAGTCGCGATTGAAGAGATAGATGCCCATGCTCGCCATGAGCGTGCGGCCGAGCGACGGAATGCCCTGCCGGTCGATCCACGCCGGGTCGGTGCGCACCATGTCGAGCTCCGCCTTCGTCTGCGGCTTCTCGAGAAAGCCCTCGACGCGGCCCTCGCCGTCGACCCGCATGATGCCCAAGGCCGAGGCAGCCTCTTCATGGACCGGGATCCCGGCGATCGTCACGTCGGCGTTCCGCGCTTTGTGCGTGGCCAGCATGTCGGCATAGTTCATGCGATAAAGTTGGTCGCCCGAGAGGATCAGCACATGCTTGATGTCGGGCTGCTGAAGATAGCGGACGTTCTGCCGGACGGCGTCGGCCGTGCCCTGATACCAGCCGGCGTTGTCGAGCGTCTGCTGCGCCGCGAGGATCTCGACGAAGCCGCCGCTGAACGGGTCGAACGTGTACGTGCGGCGGATGTGCCGATGGAGGCTCACCGAGTTGAACTGCGTCAGCACGTAGATCCGCTGGACACCGCTGTTGATGCAGTTCGACAGCGGCACGTCGATGATCCGGTATTTACCGGCGAGCGGCACGGCCGGCTTCGAGCGGTCGCGCGTGAGCGGAAAGAGCCGCGTGCCGCGACCACCGCCGAGCACCAAAGCCAAGACACGCTGCACGCTCATGAGGAATCCTTCCTGCCGGGGGGTCGTCTCGCCGCGGCCACCATGCTACGGGACTGCCCGAAATGAGGAAAGCACGGCGAACCAGGGCTCCTCGAGCGTTCGCCGACCCCCTCGCCTGATCCGCTCGCCGGCTCACTTCACGACGAAGTTGACGAGCCGGTCTGGTACGGCGACGACCTTCACGACCTGCTTGCCCTCGAGGAGCTCGGCAATCTTCGGGTCGGCCGTGGCCGCTGCCTGCATCGCCGCGGCGTCGGCGCCGGCCGGCACGACCACGCGGCCACGCAGTTTGCCCTGGATCTGCACCGGGATCTCGACCGTGTCGTCCTTGAGCCACCGCTCTTCCACGGCCGGCCAGGCGGCGAGCGACACGGGCGCAGGCCTGCCGAGCAGCGCCCACAGCTCCTCGGCGAGGTGCGGGGCGAATGGGGCGAGGACGGTCACGAAGGGCTCGAGGATCGCCCGGGGCCGCCGCTCGAGCGGCGTGCAGAAATTGACGAACTCCATCATCTTCGCGATCGCCGTATTGAACGACAGCGACTGAATGTCCCTCGTCACCTTGTCGATCGCGCGGTGGAGCTCCCGCAGCTGGTCGTCGGTCGGCTGATCGTCGCAGACCTGCGGTGCGAGCGTGAGCTCGTCGGCCCGTTCGTCCACCACGAGCCGCCAGCAGCGGTCGAGAAACCCGCGCACGCCGCTCACGCCGGTCGTGCTCCAGGGCTTTGTCGCTTCGAGCGGTCCCATGAACATTTCGTAGAGCCGTAGCGAATCGGCACCGAACTCACGGACCACCTGGTCGGGATTCACGACGTTACCGCGGCTCTTCGACATCTTGTAGGCCCGGCTCTCGACGCGGATCGTGGGCGCGTCGCGGAGTACGAAATGCTCTCCCTGCTTCTCGACCTGATCGGCGGGCACACGAGCCGGCGTGTCGCCCTCCGCCTGCTTTCCGGCCGAAACCCAGCCCCCCTTCGCGCTGCGGTATCCGGTGAATTCCACCTCGCCCAGGATCATGCCCTGGTTGACGAGCTTCCCGAACGGCTCGGGGCACGAGACGTGGCCACGGTCGTAGAGCACCTTGTGCCAAAACCGCGAGTAAAGCAAATGAAGCACCGCGTGCTCCGCCCCGCCGATGTAGAGATCGACCGGCATCCACGCCTGCTCGACTTCGGGGGCGACGAACCGCGCCGTATTCTTCGGATCGAGGAACCGCAAGTAATACCAGCACGACCCCGCCCACTGCGGCATCGTGTTGGTCTCGCGGCGGTAGCGCTTCCCGTCCCGCTCCACGAACAGCCACTCGGGCCCCGAGCGGGAAAGCGGCGGATCGGGCGTGTCGCCCGGCTTGTAGTCGGTGAGTTCGGGGAGCGGCACCGGCAGGTCACGTTCGTCCACCGCGCGGATCATCCCCGTGGGATTGCCGGCGGCATCCAACTCGTGGAGGATCGGAAACGGCTCGCCCCAGAACCGCTGCCGGCTGAAGAGCCAGTCGCGGAGCTTGTAGTTGACGGCGGCACAGCCCAGGCCGGCCTGGGCCAGATCGGCCGACACCTGCGTGATGAACTCCCGTGTGGCGAGGCCGGTGTAGGCAGCCGAGTTCACTGCCCGACCGTCGCCCGTGAAGAGTTCGCCGGAGTTGACGGGGCGGTCCAAGGGCTCGACGACCGTAACGACATCGAGCCCGAACGTCGTTGCAAACTCGAAGTCGCGGTCGTCGTGGGCCGGCACGGCCATGATCGCACCCGTGCCGTACGTCGCGAGCACGTAGTCGGCCACCCACACCGGCACGGGCCGGCCCGTGAGCGGATGGATCACCGATGAGCCGGTAAAGACGCCCGTCTTCTCGCGGGCCAGATCGGTGCGATCGAGGTCGCTCTTGCGGGAGGCCGCGTCGCGATAGGCGTCGATCGCGGCCCGCTGGCCGGGTGTCGCGAGGGCATCGATGAGCGGATGCTCGGGGGCGATGACCATATACGTCACGCCGTAGAGCGTGTCGGGCCGCGTCGTGTAGATCCGCAGCGCGTCGCTGCCCTGCTTTTCGGGAAAGCCGGCCGCGGCCCGCGCCGTCTTCCACGTCTCGAACGACCCGTCTGCCGCTCCACTCGGCGGCACGTAAAAATCGACCTCCGCGCCGGTGCTGCGGCCGATCCAGTCGCACTGGAGCTTCTTGATGCTCGCGGGCCAGTCGAGCCCTTCCAGCTCCTTCTCCAGCCGATCGGCATACGCGGTGATCCGCAGCATCCACTGACGGAGTGGAATGCGGACGACCGGATGGCCGCCCCGCTCGCTCACGCCGCCGATCACCTCTTCGTTGGCGAGCACCGTGCCGAGCGCGGGGCACCAGTTGACCGGTGCCTCCGATTGATAGGCGAGCCGGTGCGAATCGCGATACGTCGCCACTGCCGCCTCTCCCGCGGCGGCCACGTCGGCCGGAATCGGCAATTCCGCGATCGGTCGGCCCTTCTGCTGAGCCGGATCGAACCAGGTGTCGAACAGCACCAGGAAAATCCACTGGGTCCAGCGGACGTAGTCGGGGTCCGTCGTCGCCACGACCCGGCTCCAGTCGTAGCTGAAGCCGAGCATCTTGAGCTGGCGGGTGAAGGTCTCGATGTTGCGGTTCGTGCTCTCCCGCGGCGGCGTACCGGTGCGGATCGCGTATTCCTCGGCGGGCAGCCCGAAGGCGTCGAAGCCCATTGGGTGCATCACGCTGGTGCCTCGCATCCGCTCGAACCGCGAGACGATGTCGGTGGCGGTGTAGCCCTCCGGGTGGCCGACGTGCAGCCCGTCGCCGCTCGGATAGGGAAACATGTCGAGCGCGTAGAGCTTGCGGCCGGCGGGCAGCCGCGGCGTCGTGAACGTGCCGTGCGCCTCCCACCAGGCCTGCCATGTGGGTTCGATCCGGGAGGGCTGGTAGCGGGGCATGCGGGAGTCCGTTCGGCTTGTTGGATATCAGGAGCCCGGATTCTAATGGGGGCGGGAGTGATTTTCGGGGACGAAAATCGCTCCCGCCCCTTATAACGGAGCTCCCGATGATCCTCCAGCGGCGAATGCTCCGGGCCTGCCGTTCGGCAGCCCACCGGCTCAAGGTGGCCGACTCACTCGGCACGCGGCTCACGGGCCGCGAACTCCTGATCCGTGTGCTTGCCGCGCGGAGCGTGCTCGAACGGGTGCTCGCGCCCGACGAGCGGATGGTGGGCGTGATGCTGCCGCCGACGGCGGGCGCGGCGATCGTCAATGCGGCGCTCGCCCTGATGGGCCGCGTGGCCGTGAATCTCAACTACACGACGAGCCAGGCGATCCTCGACACATGCATCGAGCGAGCCGGGCTGCGGCACGTGATTTCGAGCCCGGCGTTTCTCGCCCGCGTGAAGCTTGATCTCGGCGCCAGGATGCTCGACGCCGGCGGGCTCCGGACTCAGCTCACCGTGTTCGACAAGCTCGCAGCGGCCATGCACGCGGTGATCACCCCACTGTCGATGCTCGAAAAGATCCTGCGGCTCGACACGATCCACCCCGACGACGTGCTCACGGTGATTTTCACGTCGGGCTCGACCGGCGATCCGAAGGGCGTCGTGCTCACCCAGGAGAACGTCGGCTCGAACGTCCGGGCGATCGATAATCTGCTCCATCTCTCCACGGCCGACGTGGCGCTCGGTGTGCTGCCCTTCTTCCATTCCTACGGCTACACGACCACGCTCTGGACGCCGCTCACGCTCGACCCTGCCGTCGTCTACCACACCGACCCCCGCGACGGGCAGACGGTGGGCCGGCTGGCCCGCGAGCACCATGCCACGATCCTGATGGCCACGCCGACGTTCCTGCGGATCTACATCCGGCGGACGCCGGCCGAGGATTTTTCGACACTCGAAGTGGTATTTGGGGCGGCCGAGAAGCTCACGAAGGACGTGTGCGACGGGTTTGAAAAACAGTTTGGGTTGCGGCCGAACGAAGCCTACGGAGCCACGGAACTGTCTCCGCTCGTGGCGGCCAACGTGCCCCTGGCACGGCACGTGCCGGGGCGACCTGTGGACGCCCGCGAGGGCACCGTCGGTCGGCCGATCCTCGGGTCTCGCGCGAAAGTCACCGATCGTGACACGGGCCGCGAACTTCCCGTCGGCCAGGAAGGCCTGCTCTGGATCGCCGGCCCCAACGTGATGCAGGGCTACCTCGACCGGCCCGACCTCACGGCGAAGGTCGTGCAGGACGGCTGGTATTGCACCGGCGACATCGCCAAGCTCGACACCGAGGGCTTCATCACCCTCACCGGACGCGAAAGCCGGTTTTCGAAGATCGGTGGCGAGATGGTGCCACATCTCTCGATCGAGGAAGCCATCAACGAGGAATTGGGAGCGGTTGACGGCGCGCTCGTCGCCGTGGTGACGGCGGTGCCAGACTCTAAGAAGGGGGAGCGGCTCGTCGTGTTTCACCTGCCGATCGACAAGGCGCCACAGGACGTGTGTCGTCGGCTCGTCGAGCACGGCCTGCCGAATCTCTACATCCCGTCTCCCGACAGCTTCGCGGAGATCGACGATCCCCGTGCTCGGTTCGGGCAAGCTCGACCTCCGCGCGATCAAGGATCTCGCCCTCGCCCGCTTCGGTGGCGGAGCTTCATCGTGACCGCAGGTGCGCCACCCGCGCTCGAGTTCGTGCTCGGCCGGGCCGACGACGTGCAGGCGGAGGCCTACGTGCGGCTCGTCGGCGGCTCCGCAGACGCCCAGATCACGGACGCCCAGATCACGGGCACGCTCACCGGGCCCCGCTGCCGCCATGCCACCACGCTGCCCACCGCGATTCCGCTGCGACCGCTCGCCGGCGATGGACGAGCCACCGCACGGGCGATCGTGACGGAACCGTCGTTTTGGACGCCGGAGCTGCCGAACCTCTACGAATTGATCGCCGAAGCACGCACCACCGCGGGAGTGTGCGCGGCGACGCGCCGGCTCGTCGGCCTGCGCAGGCTCGGCGTGCGCGGCCGCTCGATGTGGCTCGACGGACGGCGGTGGGTGCCGCGTGGACGAGCGGCCTCGGGCGAGCCGTTCGATCCGGCGCGATTTCGTGCCGAGCAGCTCACGGCCCTGGTCTCCGATCCGACGCCCGAGGAATGCGCAGCGGCCGACGCGATCGGCGTGCCCATCATTGCCCGCTGCAGCGACGAAGCAGACACGCAGGCGATTCTCGACCGTGCGGCCGCGCTCGCACAGCACCCAGCGGCCGTGATGGCGGTGGTTCCGGCGCAGTACGTTGCGGCCATCAACGCCGCGCGGAGCACCGGCACGATGCTCGTGGCCGTCGAGGCTGATGCCAGCGAGCTGCCCCCTGCGGCGCTCGAGCCTGGCGTCCAGTGCGTCGTGGTCCGGATCGCTCCCGGGGTGACGCCGCTGGATGCCTGGCGCGATCACGCGCCCGCCGTGCCGATCGTGGCCTATCGCGAAGGAGTAGGCGACGGGCGGCGTGCCTGTGACGCCTTGCAGGCCGACCTCGCCGCCTGGGCATGTGCCGGCGGCCGAGCTCCCGCATGGGATTGGGCCGGGTATATCGTGCCATGACGAGCGGTCTGATGACTGCCCGCAAGCCTGACTGGCCCATCTGGCTCATGGTCGGGGCGACGGGGTTCGGCGGGCCGGCGGGCCAGATCGCGATCCTGCACCGGGAGATCGTGCAACGGCGGCAGTGGCTCGGCGAGGAGGAGTTTCTCGCGGCGCTCAAGGTGTGCATGCTGCTCCCCGGGCCCGAGGCCCAGCAGCTTGCGACCTACGCGGGCTGGAGGCGGGGCGGGATTGCCGGCGGCCTCGTGGCAGGCACGCTCTTCGTCGTGCCCGGTGCGCTGCTCGTGACGGCACTGGCATGGCTGCATGCAGCAGGCGGCTCGTGGCCGCTCGTCGCCGCCGCCTTCGCCGGCACAAGGCCGGCCGTCGTCGCCCTCGTGGCGCTTGCCGCGTGGCGGATCGGGCGAAAGTCGGTGCGGTCGCCTGCGGCCGTGGTCGTGCTGTTGGCCGCCCTCGCTGCGCTCGCGTGTGGCGTCGCTTTTCCACTCGTCGTGATCGCGGCCGGTCTCGTCGGTATCGTGGCTCCCAGGCAGGGTGCGACTGCGGCGGCGGCCTCAGCGCCGGCGGGAAGCGGCAGCCGATCGAACGCGGTGCGCCATGCAGTGGCCGTCGCCACTGTGGCGGCGATCATCTGGGCCGCCTGCTATGGGTTCGTGAGCGTGACGCATGCGGCGGGGGGACGGGGTGGGGCGGTAGCTCGACTGTTCACCTCGACGACGCTGCTCTCACTCGGCGGGGCCTATGCCGTGGTGCCGTGGGCCCTCGATGAATCGGTGGCCCGCGGCTGGCTCGATGCCGACGAGCGATTCACGGCGCTGGCGACGGGAGAGGCTACGCCCGGCCCGCTGATCCTCGTGGTCACGTTCATCGGCTTCATGGCCGGCTGGAAGGCTGCTCCGGTCGCCACCCTCCAGGCAGGCTTCGAAGGAGCCGCCGTGGCAACGTGGTTCGCATTCCTGCCGTCGTTCGCCATGATCCTCGGCCTCGCACCCTTCGTGCGGTCGATCCATCCCGCGTCGTGGCTCGGCCGGGCGATGACGGCCGTAGGGGCGGCGGTGGTCGCGGCGATCGTGCTCTTGGCCGTCAAGCTGGCGGCCGCGGCCCTCGTGCCCGAAGGAAGCATCGATCCCGTGGCCATGGTCGTCGCGCTCGGCTCCGCGGCGGCGCTCCTCGCGGGCCGGGCGTCCACGCCCGTCGTCGTCGCTGCCGCGGCGGCGATCGGCGTGCTAAGCAGCCTTGTCCGCTGACACGGTCGGCTGACATCCGGGCATGGTAGCATCGGCCACATGACGTCCTTCGATCCCGAGCGCTACTCCCGGCAGATCCGCTTTGCACCGCTCGGCGCCGAGGGCCAGGCACGGCTCGCGGCCGGCCGCGTGGCCGTGGTCGGCTGCGGCGCCTTGGGCAGCGTCGTCGCGCTCGCCCTCGTGCGGGCCGGCGTCGGCTTCGTGCGGCTCATCGACCGCGACGTGCCCGAGCTTTCGAACCTGCCCCGGCAGGTGCTGTTCGACGAGGCCGACGTGGCGGCCGGGCTGCCGAAGGCCGTTACGGCCGCCCGGCATCTCACCGCGATCAATGCGGCCGCCACGATCGAGCCTGTCGTGGCCGACCTCACGGCGGCAACTGCAGCCGATCTGCTCCGCGGTGTGGATGTGATCGTCGATGGCAGCGACAACTTCGAAGCGCGGTATCTGGTCAATGAATACGCCTGCCGGCATGGCCTGCCGTGGGTGCACGGCGGGGCGATCGGTGCCGAGGGCCGGGTGCTTACGATCCTCCCTGGCCGCACCGCTTGCCTGCGCTGTCTGGTGCCCGAACCGCCGGCGGCCGGTTCACTTCCCACGTGCGACACGGCCGGCATCATCGGGCCGGCCGCGCTCGTGGTCGGCGCCGTCGAAGCGGCCGAGGCGATCAAGCTGCTCGTCGGCTGCGTCGAGCGGACGGCGAGCCGGATGCTCGTGTGCGACCTGTGGGACAACGTCTGGCGGACGATCGATCTCTCGGCCCTCGCGGCGGAGGGCTGCCCGACCTGCCGCGGCGGCGACTATCCCTGGCTCGAAGGCCGGCTCGGCGGGCGGCCGACGGCGCTCTGCGGCCGCGACGCGGTGCAGGTGATGCCGGCAACGCACGGCATCGACCTCGAGGCTCTTGCAGAGCGGCTGGCTGGTACAGGAAGCGTCTCCGCAAACGCGTGGATCGTGCGGGCCAAGGTCGAGCCAGGCGTCGAACTGGCCGTGTTCGCCGACGGCCGGGCGATCGTCTCGGGCACCCGCGACGAAGCCCGCGCCCGCACGATTGTCGCCCGCTATCTCGGGTCATGAGCCCGTCGCGGCTTCGAGAATCCGGTGTTCGGTGGCCTCAGCCCGGGTGAACTTGGCGGCCAGGCGGCCTTCGGCGAGCACGAGAATGCGGTCGGAGAGCGTCAGGAGCTCCGGGAGTTCGCTCGACGTGAGCAGCACTGCCATGCCCTGGCGGCAGAGACGGTCGATGAGCTGGTAGAGCTCGGCCTTCGCCCCCACGTCGATGCCGCGTGTCGGGTCGTCGAGCAGAAGAATCCGCGGCTCCGTGAGCAGCCAGCGGCCGATGATGCACTTCTGTTGATTGCCTCCCGACAGCCCCATGATCGAGGCATGTGGGCTCGGTGTCTTCACGCCGGTGTCGCGGAGCGGGCCGGCCACGAGCGCCTCCTCGCGGCTGCGGCTCAGCAGGCCGCCCCGCAGGGCCTCGCGCAGGCTGCAGAGGCTGATGTTGCCCGCGACATCGAGATCGGGGAACAGGCCGAGACGCTTGCGATCTTCCGTAACCATCGCGATGCCGGCGTCACAGGCCTCGCGCGGATGGGTGAATCGCACGGGGCGGCCGGCGAGCTGAATCACGCCGGTCCAGGTGGGGGGAGAGACACCGAAGATCGTCTCCAAGAGCTCGGTGCGGCCCGCGCCCATGAGCCCGGCCACGCCCACGATCTCGCCCGCATGCAGATCGAGCGACACGTCGGCGAGCCGGTAGCCCCGCGGATGCTCGGGCCAAGGCAGCGTGAGGCCGCGAATTTCGAGGAGCGTGTCGCCACGGGGCCGCGGCTCGTGAAACAGCTGCCCGGCGATCTCACGGCCCACCATCCAGCAGGTGACCTCCTTCGGCGTCGTCGCCCCGCGGTCGACAGTCCGCACGTGGCGGCCGTCGCGGAGCACCGTGATCCGGTCGGCGAGCCGAAACACCTCGTCCATCTTGTGCGAGATGTAGAGAATCGTGGTGCCGTGGGCACGGAGCCGCGAGATTGTCCGCTCGAGCCGCGCCGACTCGGCCTCCGTGAGCGCGCTTGTCGGCTCGTCCATCACGAGGATCGAGGCGTTGAGCGAGAGCGCCTTCGCGATCTCCACGAGCTGCTGGTCACCCACGCGGAGGCTGCCG
>Ga0247836_1006983_pt1 | contig 12201 bp, 12 predicted proteins | sample LaCruzMarch2015__4_FD_187116 | JGI IMG/M metagenome (GOLD analysis project Ga0247836, IMG submission 187116) | Freshwater microbial communities from meromictic Lake La Cruz, Castile-La Mancha, Spain - LaCruzMarch2015_14m | ecosystem: Environmental > Aquatic > Freshwater > Lake | place: Spain...
AGAACGGCCCCCTCGAGGGGGCCGTTCTTGCTTGTCCGTCCATCAACACCACTGGCCTGGTTTTACTCCGCTATAGTGGCCTCGTTTTACTCCGGCGTTGACAAGAGTGGCCTCCATATCGTAAACCGCCTCGGCTACCTCGTGACGACTAACCCCGTCGAGGACCGCGTGACGTACACTGTCACGCTCGACGATCTGACCGATAGCACCTTGGATGTCAGCGGATCTTGATAACCAGTCCCGGCTTCCGCCCCTCTTGCCGTTCTAGAAGCAGCAAGTGCGTATTTTCGCTCGCGAGTTGGCAGAGCCTTTCATACGCACCGTCGACATCCTGCTGGTAGTCTGCACAGAGCAAGCGCAGCGCGTCTTCAATCAGCGCCTCGGCCAGTGACTCACCCCACACCGTTCGTGTGCCGGGGCGAAGCAGAACCTCATAGCGCCGCTCGACCGTGCAATACAATTCCTCGGCTGGTGTTTCTGTGCTCATCGCTTCAATCTCCCGCGCTATCAATCAATCACATAGTGAGCCTCAGGCTTCGCGCTGCTGGGCCGAGGCGGCTTCGTTTGCGCAAAGCGTTCCACGGCCGTTGCCATATCCTCGCGTAGCGCCACGAGCGCTTCCGTGAGCGCGACTGCCAGCATGTGCGCGTTATCGGGCTCAAGGTTTTGCGCCACGTGCGCGACCCGGCCACCCTTCCAGAAAATGCGTACACCGTGGGTGTAAGGCGTCGGGTCTTCTCCCTTCGGTGTCACCACCTGCTCCGCTTCGATGGACACGATTTGCGCGTGCGGCCACGCGAGGCTGTTGTGATGCGCAGGCCATGGCGATAAGCCGAACGGAGCGCTGCTCTCGCCGTCGCGCCAGAACGTCAGCTCTCGCGTCCGCCCCGGCACACGCCATGTGAGGCGAAACATGCCCCATGCCGCGCCGATAAGGAGACCACCCAAGAGAGGCACGAAGGGCGGCAGCAATCCTGCGAGCGCGCCACCGAGCCCAAACAGGCTGACCCAACAGCCAAGCATGTAGACGGCATGGCCGAGCTTCATGAGGACGGCTTCGGTCCATGTCCGCGCCTCTGTCCACCGCACGCCGGAAGCATTGAGACGGCCATCGCTACTCGCCTCAACAGGTTCGCAATCGAACATCATGGCTCATGTCTCCAATGGAAGGCGCTGCATGTAGATGGGAGGACGGCCCGGCACGAGGATGAGCTGCAAGCCGCTCTCTCGTGCGAACCACTGCGTAATCTCGTTGGCATCGAGGAGGCGCACGCTGCGCAAATTCTCACGCCGGCCGAGGTCGCCATGCGCCATGGCCTGGCCGCTCACTCGGATATCCTGACGCTCGACGACCTGCGTCATGCCCAGCATCTTCGAGAAGTGCTCGGTCGTGGTCACATCCGCATTGCCGAAGGCCTGAATGATGCCGGCGTTGCCAAGGAACGTTTCCCAGGAATGCGGATAGTGGGTTTTGAGCTGGGTGAGGTCCTGAAGGACCGACCAGAGCTTGACCCCGAACCCGGCCATGAGCCCTGCTGCCGTCTCGATGGACCGCATGTGCCCCAGGGCGGGGAACTCTTCGAGGACGAACCACACCGGAAGGCTGCCACGCGGGACCGGCGCGCGTTCCATCGCGGCCAATGCCTGCTGCACCACGAGACGCAGCCAGCGGTAATGCGTGCCCATGCGCATGGCAGGCAGCACGAGATAGATGCTGATTTTGCCGGAGCGCAGGTCAGAGAGCTTGAAGTCCGAACGGTTGGTGATGCGCACGATGTCATCAAGCGGCGCGGTCTGCTCCTGCGCCGTCGAAAGGATACCCTGCAGCTCCCGGCCGCCCGACTCCTTCTTGCCGAGGAACGCCGCGCCGATATTGGCGACGATGCCGTCAAAGGCCGGTGACTCCACCATGGCCGTGAACACGGCATCCAGTTCTGGCGGCGTTGCATTAAGGAGCCGCCGAACCTCGCGGAGGGTCGGGAGTGTGCTGCTGCTCGACATCAGATAGAGCGTCAATCCGCGAATGAGATTCTTGGCGCTGTCGGTCCAGTGCGGGTCCTTGTTGTTGGAAATGATGAGTGCGTCGGCCAACTGCGCGGCGTCCGCCGCGACATGCTCCGGCTTCCCCATCCCCAACTCGGAGAACGGATTGTGGGACGCTGTCGGTACGCCCGTCTCGTCGTACGGGTCGAGGACGAATACACGCTGACCCATCCGGGCGCGGTGCGCGGCCGTGGCCCTTGCAAGTTCGCCCTTCGGGTCGATGACGAAGACGGAGCCTGGATAGCGCCTGAGGTTCGGGATGAGAACGGTTGATGACTTGCCTGCTCGCGAACCGGCGACGGTGACGATGTGGCGGTCATCATCACGACCGAATAGTCGTTGCTCCCATCGGCCGAGCAGGACCCGGCCAGGCTTCCAGTCCCACGAGTTCCCAAGCTGCGTTGGATGACCCCAGTGCTGCGACGGCGGTGCCTCCGGCCGCCCCGGCTGGCCCGACCCACGCGGCGGGAATTCTGATGCGAGCATGACCTTGTCCCCATAGATGGACAGCCGTCAGCCGAAGCCTCCGAAACGCGTCACCGATTGATTGGAATTGCCGCTCATCGCGGCGTGCAATTTAGATATGCGCGGAGCGCTTTGAAGTAAACGCGATGGGGAATTCATCACGTTCCCATCATGCGATGGCATGCGATGCGATGTTCCATCCGGAATTTTTTCTACGAAGTTTTGAAAACGGACTTGGCTCTCATAGGCACGAGCCGTTTTGCATAGTGTGGCGCGCGTGCACATTGCCCTGCCACACATCCTTTTGTTCGACTAAAGAACCCATCCTTCCGCCCCGACCCGCACACATCAAAAGCCGCCGCGCGCAAGCGTCAGGCAAGGCCGTAGCCGCGAAGCGGGGACCGAGCCGCAGGGACCCGCGTGCGGCACGCACGTGGGTGGGCGCAGGTCAGCCTTGCCGGATGCGAGCACGGCGGCCAAGTGAATGCGGTCGGGGTGAAAGACGCATCTCTCGTCGCAAAATAAATATCGCTGAATTCTCTCAAATCGCGTGATGCCATGTTGCATCAGATTAGCTCACGTACAGCGATGTTCTGGAATGTTGGAAGTATTGATTTTTGCTGCGCTGAACAACATCAAGTTGGGAATAACTGAAGAAGCGAATGATGCTGTTTGGAACGACGCACATACCCTGATGCAGAGGAGTAGCGAGATGTGGATTTGCTACTCAAATCCCACTCGGCAGGGAGAGCCGCTCCGCTCTATCCCTGCACCCCTTCCGGTCAGGACGTGGTGCCCACGGCCCGAACCCAACCAATGAGGCGAGACATGCCCCGCGCCCACGCGGACACGACGCAGAAGCGTCAACGGCAAATCAACTTCCGCGTTACGGATGAGACGTACGCGTGCCTGCTTGCGGATGCGCGCCGCGCTGAACTCAAGCTAGCGGCTTTCTGTGAGCGCGTGATACTCAAACGCAAAATCGAGATTGCGCAAACGACGCTCTACCGGATGGACCCGGCGCTGTTCGCAGAGCTGCGGCGGATCGGCAACAACCTCAATCAGGTGGCTCATGCAATCAACACGGGTCTGCCGCCTCACACTGGATATGCCGCAAAGGCCTTGAACGATCTTCTGCAACTCCTCCTCCGCGACGACCTTCTCCATCGTCGTATCGAAGCCCTCAGAATGAAGAGCGAATTCGATGGTTCCGCGCCTCCAGAAACGGGGGTCCAGCTTCAAGGGCGTCTGCGCGTATATCCTGCACGACGCCGGCAAGGCGACCGCTGAAAGGGTCGACTGGACCGCCACCCAAAATCTCGTCTCCCATCCGGAAGACGCCTGGTTCGAGATGTTCGAAACCCACCGCGACAGCGACACGCTGAAGGAGCGGTCGGGACGGTCTGCGCGTGGACGCAAGAACACGGCGCCGGTGCTTCACTACATGCTCTCCTGGCATAAGGACGATAAGCCATCGCCCGACCACATGCGCGAGACGGCACTATCGAGCCTTAAAGCTTTGGGGCTTCAGGACCATCAGGCGGTTCTGGCGGCACACCACGACAAAGAGCATTTGCATGTGCACATCGTGGTCAACACGGTGAACCCCGATACCGGCATCACAGCGAGCCTGAAGTTCACCAAGCTCGATCTCTCGAAATGGGCCGAGGCTTACGAGAAGGAGCACGGCATCCATTGCGAAGAGCGTATCCGCAACAATGCCGAACGCGAGCGCCATACCAAGACACGGAAGCTCGACCCGACCGACATGCTGATGGGCCGTAAGGGCGAAGCCAGCAAGATGCTGATGGCAGCGCCTGAGACGCGGCCGGCGCGCAAGCCCTATGTGCCCGTGAAGGACAAATCTGTCGGCCGCAAGCAATGGCTCGACAAGAAGGAGATCACGGATCGCATGCGCGCGATGCGTGCAAGCCTCGACGCTCAGTTGAAGTCCGACCGGGACGCCACCTGGGCGCGGCACCAAAAGGCCCGTGATGTTCTCGATACCCGCACCGATACGGCGGTCGAACAGGCACGCGAGAGTGTCAGGGAGCAATTCCGGCCGCAGTGGCGGCGCCTCTATGCCGCCCAGAAGAAGGAAGCCAAGTTTGTCGACGGCCTCTCAGGCGATTTGCTTGGGCGCGCATCCTATGTGTTCCAGAACCGCGAACGGCTGGGCCAGGCTGGCAAGCCCCTCACCCTAAGGCAGATGCTTCCGATGATCCGGTCGGGCAAGCAGCTCTCCGCACGCGTGGCCCACCTCCACGAAAAGGAACGAAGGACGCTGGCGCGGTCCTCGAAGTTTCAAACCAAGGAGATGACCGAGGTTATCTGGACCCGGCACAAGACCGAGATGACAGCCTTGCGTGACCGGCAAGCAGCCGAACGGCAGTCCGAGCGTGACGCGCAGGTCGACCGGCGCAAGTCGGTCTCGTTCGAGATGGCGAAGGCCTCGATCGTGGCCGAGCGCGCTGCCGCTCCGCGTGCCTTCAGCAAGGCACCCGAACCGAGACCCGTCCGCGAGGCTGCACCTAGACCGGAACGCTTCCACGAAGCGCAGGCACCGCCAAAGGCTGCCGCGCCAATTGAAGTGCAACAGGATTTCCAGAGGGCCGTGGACCCCGTGCCACCGGCTGCCTTGTCGCGTGCCGAGCGGATCAAGCGCGACATGGCTACGTGGAGGCGCCGGAACGAGGGCAAGGATTTCGGGCGGGAGATGTGAACAGTATGCAAATCACTTCGTGCTCGCGTGCGGCTGATGCCACTTTATAGGTCGAAGTATGATTTCACTGAGAACGACCGCGCACTCGCATCCTTGTTCTCGAACCCACGGCAGTTGGCGTGAACCACTGTGTCGCCGATGCGGTACGTGCGCTTGATGTGCGTATGTCCGTGGACCCAGACCGGCACAGCTGACAGCGCGGCAATCCTATCGTCGAGATTGCTCGCATAGGCACCGTCAATGCCATTGCCGACATGACGCGGGTTGAGCCCCTGCAGGCTCGGTGCATGGTGGGAGATGACGACGGTAGGCTTGCTATCCGGTGCCGCGACGAAATCCTTGAGGGCAAGCCACGAGGTATCGAATGCCGCGAGCGCGTCTTCGGGACGAAACTTCGCCAAGCTCTCCCGACCGTCCGCATCAAACCTTCGCGTCTTGACGAAGAAGAATTCACCCATGCGCCGCCGGACAGCGTTCATGGATGCTTCGCTGCGCTCTTCGAAATTCGACCACAGCGTCGTGCCGAAGAAGCGGATGCCGTTGATTTCGACATGCTCATTGTCGAGGACAGTCACACCCGGTAGGCCACGTCTCATAAGCCCGGCCGTATCGTCGAACACGCCGTCGTAGTGTTCATGGTTTCCGGCAATGAGCAGGACATGCGCGAAGTTGGTCAAGGCGCTATCGATGAATCGCAGCACGCGGACACGCTGATCGATGCTGTACTTGTCCGTGCGTGCAGGATCGAGGCACCGCGCATGGCAGAGGTCACCGGCGATGATCAGCACATCGCCCTTCGGGAGCGTGCCCCTGAAGTCCTGGCTCTCCAGATGCAAGTCACTGAGATAATGGCAGCGCATGGGGCCCTCACGAATCGATGAGTGCCGCCGAATATGCGGGGGCTTAGCGAGCTTGTCGGTTAAGCGGCGTTAAGGATTGCAATGTCGAGGGCCCGGTCGCGCGCTGAGACGCGCGCCCTATCGTCCATCATGATAATGATCGTTATCACCGGCGTTATGACAACGATTGTTTTCATTGCATCAAAGACAACGTTCGTTTACATTGGTCGCATGATAATGATCGTTGTCCTGGAGCCTCTATGCTGATCCGCCGGCCGAGCGAACTCGGTGCCGTCATTATGACTGTCCGGCGCACGCGGGGACTGAGCCAGGCCCAGCTAGCCGACCGGCTTGGAGTCTCGCGGGTCTGGCTTGGCCAGGTCGAGCGCGGTAAAGCCTCGCCGCGCCTCGACCTTGTGTTGCGCGTTCTGAATGAACTCCAGATTTCTCTCGCAGCCTACACAAGCGACGACGTCATGCCCGATCGGCTGGCAGTCGAGGCGACGAGCCCTATCGACATCGATGATATTGCCGACACCGGGCTTTTGCGCTCCGAGCCTGTTGCGCCACGTCGAGGCAAGCGCAAATGACCAAGGAGCTGCGTGTCCTCATCGACGGTGACGAGATCGGCAGCATCATCCAGGATGCACGCGGCAAGTACCGCTTTGCCTATGACGACGGCTATCGCAAGGCCAAGACCGCTATCCCATTATCGATTTCGATGCCGCTCTCGGTGGCCGAGCATGACGACAAAGCCATCCGGCCGTTCATGTGGGGGCTGTTGCCGGACAACGACGACACCCTCAATAACTGGGGGCGGCGGTTTGGCGTCAACCCGCGCAATCCCTTCGCGCTGTTGGCCGAGATCGGTGAGGATCTACAGGGCGCCATCCAGATGGTGCCCATCGACAAAATCGGTGAGTTGAAAAAGCGCGAAGGCACAACGCTCCTCTCTCGCGATGTTCTGGCCAAGAGCTTTGCCGAGTTGGTCCGCGATCCGGGTGCCGTGCAGTTCGCTCCCGGCGGCGGTCAGTTCAGCTTGGCCGGTGCGCAGCGCAAGAAGGCGCTCTACCTGGTCAACGGTAAATGGTACGAGCCACGTGGCCGGACACCATCGACACACATTCTGAAGCCCCCGATTGTGGGGTTGGCGGGTCAGGTGGAGAACGAGATGTTCTGCGTCCGTTTGGCACCGCGTCTCGGTCTGCCTGCACCAAAGTGCTGGACCGAAGAATTTGGCGATATCCCAGTGGTGGTCATCGAACGCTTTGACCGCCGCAGATTGCAGGGTCGCAAAGTGCTCGCCATCGATGCACCGGGCGGCGAAATCCACCGCGTGCATCAGGAAGATTGCTGCCAGGCCCTCAAGATCGATCCGCGCAACAAGTATCAGCGCGACGGCGGCCCCGGCATCAAGGCCATCATGGAATTGCTGTCAGGTTCCGGGAAGCCGAGCGATGACCGCGACCGCTTCATGCGCGCCTGCGCTTTCAACTTTGTGATCGGCGGCACCGACGCACACGCCAAGAACTACGGATTGCTGCTGAGCGCGGGAGGCCGCTATCGCCTGGCCCCCCTGTACGACATTGCGAGCTGGCTCCCCTACTCGAAGAATAACCGCGATGACCGCATGGCGATGTCGATCGATACCTACTACCACTTCAATCGCATCCTGCCGCGTCACTGGGAGGATCAGGCGAAGAAGGTCGGCTACGATCCGGATCGTGCCATAGCCCACATCCGCGATCTCATCGCGCGCATTCCGAATGAGGCGCGAAGCCTGCTCGCTGAGTGCAAGAAGGAAGGATCAGCCACGCCTGATTTGAAGAAGCTGGTCGATCTGCTGTTGGCGCGTTGTGTGGATCTTGCCGAGACGTACGGATCAGAGCTGATGGGCTCCGATCAAGAGCGTCTGCCGGGCTTTTGAATCGCGACACCTGCACGTCGCAGCGACGCCTGACCCCAAGTGCATTCGAGTCGCACGCGAGCGCATGCCAGAACCTGGCAACGCCCGTTTTTTTGCTACCCATGTGCTACCCGGAGCACTTTTCGGTAGTTTGCGACTTCAGCTAAGTGCTTGAAAAGGTTGGTTGCGGGGGCTGGATTTGAACCAACGACCTTCAGGTTATGAGCCTGACGAGCTACCGGGCTGCTCCACCCCGCGTCACCAATGCCGCGAAGGCCCCGGTTGGCCTGCGCGGTTGCCGAGCTATCTGAAATGCGGGGCCTAGGGCGTGCGCAATCGATGAGCCGACACAAAAGCCGCCCTCATCGGGCGGCTTGAAGCGGTCGTATAGCATGAATTTCGAGACTGTGAAGCCCTCGTGTCAGTTTTTTTACTGGTTTTTGGTGGAGGCGGCATGCAAACGAGCGATGCACGGCTGCACCCTTTGAAAAAACCTAAAATGTGGCGCGGTGGGAGCCAGCAATCTTCGGCTCGGCCGACCGTTTCGCATATCGGCGCACAGTTTGTAACCTGCCGTGCCCGGCCGTGACACACCGTGCCGTGCGCGCTGTTCAGCCGGTGAGATGGTGGAGAGCGCTGCTGAACGCGAATTGATATCTCGTTCATAGGCGATGGTTTCACTTCGTCGCGCCTGATGGGGCTTTCTCAGACGCCTCTGAAGCGGTTCAGACCTGTTTGCGGGTTCGTATTTCCGTCCGCAATGCCGCAAAAGCTCGGGCGGTGCCAGCTGCTCAATGGATGCTTCGGGGGGAAGGCTATCTGGGCGCGCGAGCGAGCTCATTTTCGATGCGTGCCGGTTTGTTTGCCGCTCTACCGTGCAAACGCACTGACATCCCGTATCGACAGGGCCGCGCCTGCGCTCTGTCAAGGCGTACCGGCACGCCGCGCCGACTCACATCGCAATCTGCAAAGACAATTTGACAGTGTTCGCTTCGGGCATGGTGACAGCCCGTATTTGGATGTAGAACACTACGCGCGCTGCCTGCCAACTCGCGGGTAGTGCGCATCGACGCCCAAGTGGTGCGCACGCGCCCAAACTCGCTATGGACGGCATGACGTCAAACGATTCCAAGACCAACGCTCCCCGATCTGGTGCAACGCCCCACAATTCCGGCAAAGCGCCCGAAGGCACCGGCGTCAGAGCAGGCGCAAATCTCGACGAAACCTTCGTGCTGCTCGACAACAGTTCCGGGCAAGGCGCTCCAACGCTGCTGTTCACGGAGCCGCATGGCATTGTCTCGGCCGCCACGCCGGAGGAGGTGCCGGGCGCGCTGCGGCAGCTCGAAGAGGGGCTGGCGCGGGGGCTGCACGCGGCGGGATTTTTCTCTTATGAGTTGGGTTATGTGCTGGAGCCAAAATTGGCCGCCCTTCTGCCGGCCGACCGTGCCGTGCCGCTTCTTTGGTTCGGGCTCTACGGGGCCCCGCGCGAAATGGGCGAGGCGGACGTCGACAAGTGGCTCGAGACCCACACGCGCTCTGGGAGTTATCAGTTTACATCCGTCACGCGCGCCTGGGACAGGGATGCCTACGTCGATCGCTTCGAAGCCGTGCAGGACAAAATCCGCGCCGGCGACATCTATCAGCTCAATCTGACGTTCAAAGCGCGGTTTCGTCTGTCAGGATCGCCGCTCACATTCTATCGCGACATGCGCCATCGCCAGCGCGTTGCCTACGGCGGCATCGTCGATACAGGACACCTGACGGTGCTGTCGGCAAGCCCCGAACTGTTCATTGAGCAGGACGGCCGCCACATAACGACACGGCCGATGAAGGGGACTTCGCCGCGCGCGGGCACGCCCGAGGCGGATGCGCATGCGCGCCACGTGCTGGCGACAGACTCCAAGCAACGCGCGGAAAATCTGATGATTGTCGATCTGATGCGCAACGATCTGGGGCGCATGGCCGAGACCGGAAGCGTACACGTGACAGATCTGTTCACGGTCGAAACTTTCCGCACGCTGCATCAGATGACGTCTGGCGTCACGGCGAAACTCAACGAGGGCGTCGGCCTTGCCGAACTGTGGACGGCAATTTTCCCGCCGGGATCGGTAATTGGCGCACCCAAGATCAGAGCCATGGAGTTGATTGCCGAATACGAAACCGAACCGCGCGGCGTTTACTGCGGCGCCATCGGCCACTTCACGCCGGGGGGCAAAGCCCTGTTCAATGTCGCCATCCGTAGCCCGGTGATCTTCCGCGACGGACGGGGCGAAATGGGCATCGGTTCGGGCGTCGTCTACGATTCCGCCGGCGAAAAGGAATACGCCGAGTGTCTTTTGAAGATGAAGTTTCTCACCGACCCGCCGCGCTCGTTCGATCTCATCGAAACGCTTCTCCACGACGGTGAGGCTGGCTTCTGGCTGCTGGAGCGGCATTTGCAGCGGTTGTCTGCGTCCGCGCGGTATTTCAATTTCGCCTATGACGAAGCCAAGGTGCGAGCGGCTTTGGCGGCGGCTGTCAACGGCCGCGAAAGTGAGCGCTTGCGGGTTCGCTTGCTGCTCAACGAGGCGGGGGCCGCAGCGGTCACCTCAACTGTACTCGGCGCTAAAGTGCCCGATGCCGTGATGCGCTACGTCATCTCGCCGACCCGGCTCGACAGCCGCGATGCTTTTCTCTTTCACAAGACAACGCGGCGCGAAGTGTATGATGGCGAGTGGGCTTTCTATTCTCAATCGCAAGGCAGCGACGAAGTTCTCTATCTTAACGAGCGCGAAGAGTTGGCAGAGGGCAGCCGCACCAGCATATTTATCGAACGGGGCGGCGTGCTGTTGACGCCTGAACTCGCGAGCGGGCTGTTGCCGGGTGTTTTGCGCGCCGAACTGCTGGCCACCGGCCGCGCCTGCGAGGCCAAGCTGACGCTGGCCGATCTCAACGGACCGGACCCGGTCTATCTTGGCAATTCGGTGCGTGGTCTGGTGCGCGGCGAGGCTTTGAAGCCGGTGTGAAGCTGTGTAAATCCGCGCCGGAGGAGGGAGTGTGGTCCGGGGCGGGGTAGATTATTGCGGGTTGGATGGCAGTTCGCCGAGTGGTTCCTTGCCGGTGACAGCGGCCGTTACCTCCGGTTCGCGCTGGGCCGAGCCGATCGTTCCAGCGAGGAGTGCCGCTGCAGTTAAGCCAAGGGCAAAGCAAATCTCGCGCGACAGCCGGCGGGCACGCCGCCCCGCGCCCGAGTTCATTTCAGCATCAAATGTATTTTCAGGCATGAAATTCCAGCTGATGAGATTTGACGCCCCCGAATATGCGATGGCACTGAAAGGCTACGGGAGGAGTGCGGGCGGGGAAAGTGGCACGACTGCCGCGCGACAGTTTGTGCGCAGGCAACGCGCTTGAACACGCACAATGAGGCTGCATCGCCGGAACCGCCTCAGACTGCGATCGAGTAAAACGTGTTCGGAATAACAATACATGCAGCGGCTCGGCGAGCGAGCTGTGACCAAGCCCAGCCGGCAATCGCCTCACGGGGTAGTTGCGTCGCAAAAGTTAAGAGGCCACCGCCGAGAGGTGAACGCTTTTTACAGTCCTCTCATGATGCAGCCAAACACCAGAACGATCTGGGCGACCAGCAACACCTAGAATTCCTGGGTCGAGACGAACGGGATGGCCGCTTCCGGGTAGAATTTGGTGACGAGCGCGAGCACCGTCAGAATGACCGAGAGCATGAAGGTCAGGATGCCTGGTGACTTGAGGGCCATTTTCGTGTCTCCGCTACAGTCGATTTCGGGTGCTTTTATCGAGCCATGGCATAGGAACGGCGACAGAACGGTTTCGCCCGCCCGAATCCCTCTGCGAGGTCGCTTATAGCAGGGCGATACGCCTGCACTAGTGGGCTGGGCTCAAGGGTGTGGGCAACTTGTCAGGCTTGCGGCGGTTGGGCCACACGTGCCTGCCGGTTTCGGGCCGGTGACAGCAACCGGCGCAGCCAGAGGAGCACGAGGGCGGCCAGCAACAAGGCCGCGGCTATGATGATGGGGTGCTTTTCCCACAATAGAACCTTGCTGACTTTTCCCTGCCAGGCGTCCATGAAGTCGCCTGCGGCCGCATTGGCTGGCGCTTCCGGCGATCGCAGCATCATTTCTACGGCCGCTGATTGGTCTTTGCTTGCTACGATGGCGTCGCGGACCCGCTCGGAGGCGAGGACTTGAATTTTCGCTGGCGCTTCGGCGACC
>Ga0247836_1006984_pt1 | contig 12201 bp, 13 predicted proteins | sample LaCruzMarch2015__4_FD_187116 | JGI IMG/M metagenome (GOLD analysis project Ga0247836, IMG submission 187116) | Freshwater microbial communities from meromictic Lake La Cruz, Castile-La Mancha, Spain - LaCruzMarch2015_14m | ecosystem: Environmental > Aquatic > Freshwater > Lake | place: Spain...
CATCTAGCCGCTCGTGATGTTGATAGACCATTTCAGCGACAGGCCAGGGAAAATCAATCTTTTTAAGTACTTCCCAACCAGCTTTTGGGTGGGTTTTAATGATTTCATATTCTGCACTCGAAAGTGGGCTTGGTGTAGAAAGAATTTCTGCCGGTATATGTATTTTTCCTATATCATGAACCACAGCAGCCATGTGAAGTCCTTTTATTTTCTCAAGCGACAACCCCATGTCCGTTGCAATAGCAATAGCTAATGCTGCAACACGACGCTGATGCCCTGCTGTGTATGGGTCACGTTTCTCTACCATGGAAGCAAGAGCCATGATGGTATTATTAAGGCTCCCCTCAACTTTATTCACGAGCTTTAACATATCTGCCCGAGTTTCCAAGTTATCTATGCCATAAATAATATCGCTCGCTAAATTTTTTAATATCATGAAAAATTGTCATTCAAATCCTGGGTGGCATGCCCATAAACAACCAATATATAAGGTGTTAGCTTCTGAGATCTCATTGGGATGACTGCTACCGAATGAAATCCATGTTTTACCGCAAAATCACGCTCAAGCTCATCTCGCTCATCCTGCTGTAAGTCTTGGCATACTAATAATTGATGCGCATAGATTGCCTTTGAAACCAGACCGTTATGCTCATTTTTGCCAGCATCTAAGCCCATCATTCGAAAATAATCGTTATCTATACCTTCGGTCGCAATAGGAGTAATGATATTGTCCGGTTTAACTGGCGCATACCCCACCCAAGCGGCTAGGAAGCCGCCTGATGAAACAAGAACCTTGCACATCTGACCAATCAAAGCGCTCACTGACATTTCATGAAGGAGCACTTGATTGCAACGAAGAACAACTTGGTACATTCTACCAAGATCTCTGTTTGTTTTTTCAAGACTGACTCGGCTAGTAATATCACGGATATTGCATTGAATAACCTTAGTACTACCTACCACATAACTGTTACTAATGAATTCAACATAATGCATCTCCCCCTCTTTCGTCTTAATGGGAAGATTTTCATAACGTACATATCCCTTTTTTTGTAGCTCTATGAATTTATCTTTATTTTCTTCAATGCTTTTAATGAAACCTAAATCCCAAATGTATTTATCCAAGAGTTCTTCTTTAGAATAACCCGACAATTCGGAAATAAAGGGATTAGCATCTAAAATTTTACCAGTGCTTGCGTCCAAGATAAAAATGCCATCTTGAGCTGTCTCAAACAAACGTTTATAGCGCTCTTCCGAGTCAGTATGTTTATAAAGATCCGCTTTTGGTTTCATTATTACCCCAATGGACACCATAACGTGGTAAAGCCAAACTTATAATGGTTTTAAATAAAACAACCTTCCTGAATTTAAGTATAGTTGAGTATTTAAGGGGCATTTGATGCTTAAGGGGAGTACCCTGTGAGAAGAATTAAATCCTGTGTTATACTTAACCTATTGTCCCATCAACATATTGGCGTGATGAAACTACTATTTGATTTCTTCCCTATCGTACTTTTTTTTGTGTGCTATAAATTTTTCGGCATCTATCCTGCTACAGCAACAGCTATGGTTGCTTCACTTTTACAAGTCATTCTCTATCGAATTAAACACCAACGTTATGAAAAAATGCATTTGATCAGCATGACACTCATTATTGTATTAGGTGGTGCCACTTTATTTTTTCACAACCCCTGGTTTATTAAATGGAAACCCACAGGTATTTATTGGCTATCCGCTCTCGTCTTTTTAGGTTCATCTTTCATCGGTAAAAAAACTGTCATTCAAAAAATGATGGAAGCGAACGTCAACCTACCTCAAAACATATGGGGTCGCTTAAATTCAGCATGGGCTGTATTTTTTCTAGTAATGGGGGCATTAAATATATACGTTGCCTACAACTACGACACCGATTTTTGGGTCAATTTTAAATTATTTGGCGGCGCTGGCTTTACCCTGCTCTTTGTTTTTTTCCAAGCCCTCTATTTATCGAAACATGTTGTAGAGAAAAGCATTGGAAAACAACCCACTGGAAATACTCACCCCTAAAAGGACATTTTAAAACCCTATTGAGGAGCAAACATGCGATTGCTACTGGTGGAAGATGATGAGTTGTTGGGCGATGCCGTTAAAACAGGACTGATGCAGTTTGGCTACATTGTTGACTGGCTTAAAGATGGTGAAGCTGCACGCGCTGCGCTCAAAACAGAGTCTTTTGAACTTATTATTTTAGATTTAGGGCTCCCTAAATTATCAGGCATTGGTTTGTTGCAAACCATTCGCCATGATGGCAATACCACACCGGTCATTATCTTAACGGCACGAGAATCCGTTGAAAGCCGTGTCAAAGGGTTGGACAGTGGTGCAGATGATTACATCATTAAACCATTCGATCTAAACGAACTAAGTGCTCGCATTCGCGCCCTTGTTCGTCGCTCCCAAGGACGTGCTGACACCGTCCTTCAATACCGTAATATCACCCTAGACCCCGCAGCTCACTCTGTCATGGTAGATGATGCTAGCGTTAATGTGCCTAGACGAGAATTTGCTTTGTTGCAAAAACTATTGGAAAACAGTGGGCATGTTTTATCAAGGGAACAACTCATGCAGAGTATTTACGGGTGGGATGAAGACGTGGACAGCAATGCATTAGAGGTACATATCCATAATTTGCGTAAAAAACTAAATGCGAACTTTATACGTACCATTCGTGGCGTGGGGTACATGGCTGAAAAAAACGGGACCTCTTAACGTTTATGCTTAAGGTCTTCTTAAATGAAACATTGTGCGGGCTCTAAGTATCGTGAAATCATCCATACGCAAGTTTCTATTAATTAATCTACTCTTGGCCATAACCATCACAACGACGCTTACCGCTATTGGTAACTATTATCTTGACCAAAAGGATATTCAAGAGCACTTAGACACCTTAATGGCTATTTCTGCATTGTCTTATCAAGCGCTATTAGGTGATGATTTACATCAACGTCCTCTTCTTAAAATCCAAGACTCCCTTGAAACCATTCCTCAAAAAGTAGAAACCTATTATCAACGCCCTTTTCTTGACAGTGAGCCACCAGAGCATTATGTGGATAAATTTAATTTCCAGGTATGGACTGACGGTGGAAAATTATTATTGCACTCATCCGATGCTCCTAAAATACCTCTAACGGCGGATAAAGATGGGTTTAGTGATAAAACCATTGGTCAACAACGTTGGCGAGTATTTACCACCTACAATAACAAAGCAGGCGTTCGCACTGTTTTAGCTGAGCGCTATGATACACGTAATGAACTTGGCCATCGTATTGCACAAGATGATTTATACATCATGTTACTGACGTTTCCCTTGTCGGGACTGCTCATTTGGATAATCATTGGACGGGGCCTAGACAGCCTAGATCGCGTCGCTCAAGAAGTTGCCAACAGAGCCCCCTCGCATCTTGAGCCCGTGAACATTAAAGAGGTTCCTGAGGAAATCAAACCTGTTCTTGATGAGTTAAACAAGCTCTTTTTTCGTCTTAAAGAGGGCTTTGAGCGCGAAAAACGCTTCGCTGCAGATGCGGCGCACGAATTAAGAACGCCATTAGCGGCACTCAAAGCACAAGCGCAAGTTGCCTTAAATTCGAATGTGATAGAAGAAAAAAATGCCGCTTTATTAAAATTAATTGCAAGCGTCAATCGAAGTACCCATATCGTTCAACAATTACTAACCATGAGCAAGTTAGTCCCTGAAGCGTCTAATATAAACGACCTTGTGCCGGTTAATTTAGTCAAAGTCACTCAAGAGGTTCTAGCCATGTTAGCTCCAACGGCCATTGAAAAGCACATTGAGCTGGAATTTGAGCCTGAAAAAAGAACCCCTAACTTTGCAGGAAACCCCACCGCAATCAGCATTTTAATTCGCAATCTCGTGGACAACGCTATCCGGTATTGCAAGGAAAATGGACTGGTCCTGGTAAAAGTATACCGTCAAAACACGGAAGTCGTGCTTGAAGTATCTGACAATGGCCCTGGAATTCCTAAAGAGTTGCAAGAACGCGTGTTTGAACGCTTTTTCCGTGTATTGGGCAATAAAAGCCCTGGAAGTGGGTTGGGCTTGGCAATTGTTCAGCAAATATCCATGCTACATAATGGACGAGTTGCTTTAGAGTCCCCTGCTGAAGGGACTGGATTGATTGTAAAAGTATATTTCCCAATCAATAGCTAATGCTATGGTAGAAGCCTTACCTGCATATAGCGACTCCTTTTGGAATGAGCCTTAAGTCGTTCTACTGAAAGCTACTGTTTCCGCTATCGGATGCAATTTATTTTTGGAACGAAGGAAGCATCATACTTCACCATCCCCATGATCAAGCTGAATGGGGCCATTTTAGTCGGCGCATATCTAGCCAATTGGATCCTGATGACGTGAACTTTCAACAACTATTCTGGTCCAACGCTACATGATCTGTGTATTTGGGACAACAACCTTAAACCTCAAGTATCTAACTGTAGTGTTGATATGATTTCTTCGTGGTCTTGCATGCCTGGATTTGATCATAACCAAATAATTTTGCAAGACTTGTTAAAAAATTTGGATATTTACCGAAAACTCATTAACGAGACGTGAATCCTGATTTATTTACAGAAAACATGAGTGGGCTTAAATAATTTTGATATACTCACAAAAATGTATTTTTTCAATCAGTTAGGCATGGATTATTTCTCTTTACACCTCAATGTCTCCCGTAAAAAATGCATGGCATGAACACTAAACAAAATAACCAGGAGTATATCAGTGCGCAACAAAACCACCCACGGAGGAAACCAACTAGGATTCCATAAAGGCCCAATGCATACAAATTCGGCGTCTTTCTCTAAACAACAGCAACCCTCCAAATCGCAGCTCAAAAGAGAAGAGCGATTTTTTAAATCAGCACCACAAGCATCCCAAAATCCCATCATCGAGAATGAACTGGAACTATTGGCCGCTGTAGTATTGATACATGGAAGAATAAGATAACCCTATCTCCATTCCCACTGTTGGCGCATCATAGTCAATTGAATTTTAAACGACTGCTCCCTACTTACCGCTGCTTGTCAGCGGTATTGAAGAAGATCTCTATGTGTCTAGGAATAGCCAAAAAAAATATACATTTGGCTAACACAAAGAATGTGTTATTTAAAATTTAATCGACTATATAAATTCAGAAGGCTTACGTTCCGTGCTTTATGCACGTTAGGTAGGCGAGTATGAGGGCATTTGTGCTGCATTTGCCCTGCCATACAGACGCTAATCACTGGATTTTAATTCGATAAAACCTGTAGGGCCTGACGTATAAATTGCTCACACGTCTTCACCGTTCCATCGTCAATTTTATTAACAGCTTTGGTTGCTTCTTGCAGTTTATACCCTAAAGACTCTAACGCTTTTATTGCCTCGTCCTGCTCACGAACAACGCCTACCAAAACTTCTCGTGGTTTTAACGTAAATTGAGACAATTGCTGCAAACTGCCCTTCATTTCAACCACTAAACGCTCGGCTGTTTTAGTGCCAATTCCTGGTAGCTTGGTCAGTAAAGTGGTGTTTTGTTGCTGAATACAATGAATAAACTCGTCCGGCGTAATACTGGAAAGAATGGCAATAGCCATCTTAGGACCCACACCATTCACTTTAATTAATGCTCGAAACAATCCGCGCTCTTGTTTATCATGAAAACCATACAAAAGAAGAGCATCCTCGCGGACAACGGTGTGGATATGTAAACCCACGTCACCTTGTTCTGTCTCTACTTGAAAAAAAGTAGGAAGTGAGGTTTCAACGTCATAGCCCACCCCATGCACATCAATCACCAGTTTACCTGGATGATGTTTATCAACAATGTGTCCCTTCAACCAACCTATCATACAGAGATTCTCCTTCGTCCTTGGCGTGGTAACTTTGCATATAATTTATTGCGCATATGACTGTGGCAAATTGCAACGGCCAAAGCATCGGCAGCATCATTTTGGGGAGAGCTATTGAGCTTTAATAAACTAACCACCATGTGTTTAACCTGGCTTTTTTCAGCAGCACCATAGCCCACAACCGATTGTTTGACCTCTCGAGCAGAATACTCACACACCTTAACTCGATGAGACGCACAAGCAACCATCGCTACACCGCGAGCATGCCCAAGCTTTAATGCCGAGCTTGGATTTTGGTGCATGAATATTTCTTCAATGGCCACTTCATTCGGGGAGTGCTCTTCCATGAGTTGGCAAATACCATTGAAAATTTCTAACAAACGCTGGCTTAATTCCCCTTCTGAGGTCCTTATGCAGCCACTATCAATATAACTTAACGTCTGTTGGCTTTCCTTAATAACACCATAGCCCGTAATGCGAGAGCCTGGATCAATCCCTAAGATAATGGTCATTCTGCTTGCGATTCAGCGGATTGTTCTTCAAAGGCTGCATTGCTATACACCACCTGCACGTCGTCCAAGTCCTCAAGCATATCAATCAATTTTTCCAAATCTTCAGCAGCATCCTGGCTCATGGGCACCATGGTTTGTGCACGCATGGTGATATGAGAGTGCTCTACTTCAAAATTTGCAGCTTGTAATGCAGATAAAATAGTATGGTAAGTATCTACCGTGGTAATCACTTCAATTTGCCCTTCATCAATGCTGACATCGGTAGCGCCGGCATCAATGGCGACATCCATGGCATGCTCTTCTGTTGCGGTAGGCGCTAATAAAATCTCACCCTGCTCGTTAAAAAGATAAGCGACAGAACCATCCGTGCCCAAATTCCCACCGTTTTTAGTAAACGCATGCCTAACTTCAGAGACAGTGCGGTTTTTATTATCAGAAAGGCAATCAACCAAAACGGCCACGCCGCCAGGACCATACCCTTCATAACGCATTTCAATCATTTGAGCGCCATCAAGCCCACCTACACCGCGCTTAATAGCATTATCAATGGTATCGCGTTTCATGTTGGATTTTAAAGCCTTGCTAACCGCATCACGCAACCGGGCATTGGAAGACTCATCAGCTCCACCCATACGTGCTGCAACTGAAATCTCACGTATCAGTTTAGTAAAAATTTTGCCCCGTTTGGCATCTTGGACGCCTTTACGAAAACGAATATTAGCCCATTTACTATGACCCGCCATCTAAACACCTCATAATTTTCTGTAGACAAGAGAAATTCAAATAATACCCTTAAGATCTCTCATGATGCTCAAGAATCACTATTACAAAACTCACACTAAATTTAATTGATTATACAATGGCATTGAATTAAAAAGAACGCTACCGAAGGCTCTTTTCTAAACCAATAGCCATCATTGACTGAGGAACAACTAGATGCAATTATTAGATTTAGTTAGAGATAATCACAGCCCCCAAGGAGACATTTGGTGTATTTAGCGGGATTTGGAAACCATCATGCTACAGAAGCCATTCCTGGCGCCTTGCCCATGGAACAAAATTCCCCACAAAAATGTCCTCTGGGACTTTATGCTGAACAACTAAGCGGCAGTGCCTTCACCCGCCCAAGACATAGCAATTTAAGAAGCTGGCTATACCGCGCACTTCCGTCATTAGTGCACCAAGATTATACCCCCTACACATTAACAACCATCAATGCGCCATTTGCCCCTCTGCAAGCGCCAAATCCGCTGCGTTGGCGTCCTTTGGAAAGCAAGCAAACTGCCCATGAATTTATTGATGGTCTACACCATATAGCAGGAAATCGGTTTCTAAATGCTTATACATACCAATATAACCAATCAATGACCACACGGTATTTTAGTAACAATGATGGAGAGCTCTTATTTGTGCCTTATGAAGGCACGCTATGTATATGCTCAGAACTAGGCCGCCTTGAAGTATCGCCTGGTATGATTGCTGTTATTCCTCGCGGTATCGTGTTTAAAATTGAATTACAAAAAAACGAACATCAAGCCGCCGGTTATTTGTGTGAAAATGCGAGCACCCCATTAACACTTCCACAGCTTGGTCTTATTGGCGCTAACGGCCTTGCTAGCCCGCGTCATTTTATATACCCCAAAGCAGCCTTTGAGGTATCAGAAGGTGAAGTACATTTAATTTGTAAATACCAACATCAGTTATGGATTGCAAAAAGTAACCACTCGCCCTTGAATGTGGTGGCATGGCATGGAAATTATGCACCCTATTGTTATGACTTATCACTTTTTAACACCATCAACACGGTCAGTTTTGATCACCCAGATCCCTCTATTTTTACAGTACTGACCTCTGAAAGCGATACCCCTGGTGTCGCAAATTTAGATTTTGTTATTTTTCCATCGCGATGGATGGTGGCTGAACATACATTTCGACCGCCTTATTTTCACCGCAATGTTATGAGTGAATTTATGGGGTTAGTGATTGGCGCCTATGATGCGAAAGAGGAAGGCTTTGCAGTGGGAGGTGTCAGCGTTCATAATTGCATGACGGGCCATGGTCCTGATGCAAATACTTACAATAAAGCAAGTAACAAGGTGCTGAAACCACAGCATTATAAAAACACCCTTGCCTTCATGTTTGAATCACGAGAAACGTGGCAAATAACCGAAACCGCCCTCAACCACAAAAGCCGAGAGCATGAATACTCAGCGTGTTGGCAAGATCTTACCCGTGGCTTTTATTAAACGTCACTAAAAGAAGTATCACGCCCAACCCTCGCTATATTATAACAAATCCTCTTGCGTCAAACCAAAACCCTCAAGCAAAACCCGCAATGCTTTTAGTGCTTCGACTTGAATTTGGCGAACCCGTTCACGAGTTAGGTCGATTTCTTTACCTACTTCTTCTAACGTGGCTTTCTCAAAGCCCCGCAAACCAAAACGCCTCGCAATCACTGCCTGTTGATTTTCAGTCAACTCATCCAACAGTGTTTCAATGTGGGCACGTAAATTTTCATCGGTTAGCAGCTCCGCAGGATTAAGGCTATTTTCATCTGCCAATGTGTCCAACAAAGATTTATTTTCATCATAGCCAATGGGTGTATCAACCGAAGCGACTTTATCATTCAAGCCTAACATTTTGATAACATCTTCCAATGGCTTATCAACCATTTCAGCAATTTCTTCTGGAGACGGCTCGTGGTCCAACTTTTGCGTGAGTTGTCTTGCGGCTCGCAAATAAACATTCAACTCTTTAACCACATGAATAGGTAAGCGAATGGTTCGCGTTTGGTTCATGATAGCACGTTCAATGGTTTGCCTAATCCACCAGGTGGCATAGGTTGAAAAACGAAACCCACGGTGTGGATCAAATTTTTCAACGGACTTCATTAAACCTAAGTTCCCTTCTTCAATCAAATCCAAAAGAGGAAGACCGCGATTGAGGTAACGACGAGATATCTTAACCACTAATCTTAAGTTTGATTCAATCATTTTTTTACGGGCAGCAACATCGCCTTGCAATGCAAGGACTGAATAATGGACTTCTTCTGCAGCTGTTAATAAAGGAGAAAAACCAATTTCACTCAAATATATTTGAGTCGCATCCAAGGCTTTAGCGATGATTTTACCTCGCTGCTGGTATGAAGGGAAAGCAACTTCATCCCCAAAGTCAGGTGCAACTTCAGGCTCTTCTAAAAGAACACCATCGACACTTAAAACCTCGTCAGCCTCATCTTCAACCACGTCATCCTGAACCAAATCTTCTTCCAGAACATCAATGAGAATTTCGTCTAACTCTAATTTATCTTCTTGCTGATTATTTGAAGACATTTTCCCACCTCGTCTATCCATAGATTAGTGTGCAAACGACATACCTATTGTTGTTATAAAAAGAGGCTTTCTGTCAACCCTTTTTTTGCAAATAACTCAATGGGTTGACAGGTTTCCCCATTTTTCTAATTTCAAAATGAACGCCCCAATAACGACGATCAACCACACCAATTTCAGCAATGGTTTGACCGGCACTGATATGTTGACCTTCCTGTACTAAATTTCGTAGGTTATTTCCATAAGCCGTTAAAAACTGATTATCATGTTTTATGATAATCAAATTTCCATACCCTGTAAGCCCGCTCCCCGCATATGCCACAACACCAGCACTGGATGCATGAATTTTATCACCTTTTTTTCCAGCAATATCAATGCCCTTTTTGCCTTGTTGTGGAACATAATTAGCCACTACTCGCCCTTGAATAGGCCACAACCATCTCGTGTATTTTGAAGGTAAAACAGATGGTGTTTGTGGTGAGGTATGCTGTACAGGGTTCGTATTAGTATAGTAGTGAATTGGATATTGTGACGGAGGCGCAGGCATTTTTTTCACGGGATAACGTGACGGATGCAAATAAATTTGCTGCCCCACTCGCAACGTGTAGGGACGGCTTAAGCGATTGGCTAAAGCAAGCTGCCGATAATCTTTATCGTAGCGAAAAGCAATGGCATACAAGGTTTCGCCGCGCTGAACCACATGATTTTTTGCGTGGCTATTGAGTTCTTGCCAATTTACTTCGACAACAGGAGCAAGCCCCTCTCTTTGGCCACAGGAGCAAAGAAGGAGCATAACGACCAAAGCGCACCACGGTTTACTCACGATTACCATATCATTTATCTCAATCCGCTGATTTTATGTATAAACTAGGATCTGTTGCCATTTAACGTTTAAATGTCCTAAAGTACCTACGTACCGCGGCCATATCATTACCTATAAATCGGGGTCATATGGTTTGTCGTTCCCACGAAGGCGGGAACGACATAATGGGTGTTTTTTCTAACCCGCAAGTCTTATAACTCTTTACTGGCAAGGGTTACAAGACTTATGGGTAGTTATATGACCACGGCTTGTCCACAGTACCTAGAAACTGCAGCACAAACCATCAAAAGCCCCTGATAAACAACAACAAAACGCATCCTAATTTTGCGTTTAACATGCTATTTTTATACCGAAAAGGTTGGCGTTCTCTCTTTTACTGAAACACCCCAATCCAAGGTTTCAATCCAGCTAGATAATTGCCCAAATACATTGTAATGCGTCATGTCGAGTTGAAGTGGCGTGATAGAAACACAACCTTTACTAATGGCGAAAAAATCGGTCCCAGGCCCTGCATCAGCTTCTATACCGGCTGGTCCAACCCAATAGATAGGATGCCCGCGCGGGTCAATTTCTTTGACCATCGGTGCCGCTGCATGACGGGTTCCCAGCCGTGTTACTTCAATGCCTTTGATTTGATGAAACGGTAAATCAGGTACATTCACATTTAAAATAGTCCGAGCGGGCAAGCTGCTCACTTGTAATTTTTGCACCAATTGCCGAGCAATCATTGCACCTGTTTTATAATGCTGAATCGTCTCACCCACCATTGAAACAGCAATAGAGGGCAAACCAAGATGACGCCCTTCCATGGCCGCGGCTACCGTTCCTGAATAAAGAATATCATCGCCCAGATTAGCGCCTTCATTAATTCCTGAAACAACCATGTCCATGCCAGAATCAAAATACCCAGTAAGCGCCAAATGGACGCAATCAGTGGGCGTTCCTTCAACACTATAATAGCGGTTTTCGAGTTGTCTTACGCGCAGCGGTCGTGAAAGCGTCAGTGAATTACTAGCACCACTCCGATTTCTATCGGGCGCCATAACTTCAATGTCAGCTATAAGCGCCAGCTCATCTGCCAAAGCAGAAATACCAGCTGCTGATACACCATCATCGTTACTGATTAATATTTTCATGCCTAGCTCGCTGGTGATTCCAACCATTTGACAATGGTCAATCGCTCTTGAAGGTGTTGTTTATTTTCACTCAAAGACGACTGAAGCCCCTTTTGCGTTGCGTCTTCTCGCAAAGCGCTCTCTTGCTTTGCAATAAGCTCTTGTAGACTCAATATGGTTTTTCCATAACCTTGAGGATTTACCCTCAACTCATAAGCTGATTCGTTAATATGAGCGGCTATTGCGCTTAATTGTGAGCAACTCACGTTATCCGTTGTGCTAGGACAATGTTCTATGGCTTTCTGTAAAGCCTTCGGATGAAGGCTATAGTAAGTTGCATCATGAGCATACCCTATGACACACCAGAATAAAGCTAGCATTACACCGATAGATTTAAACATCATCAAACTTAACCTCTTTTTAAAAAATAAGATAGTATCATCTGCATCCATTGAAGGCTATGCCAATAAACGCCTCAAACCATATGGACGATAGCGTTTAAACTGCTTTTGATCCATTTTTTCGATGAGGTCTTC
>Ga0247836_1006997_pt1 | contig 12189 bp, 14 predicted proteins | sample LaCruzMarch2015__4_FD_187116 | JGI IMG/M metagenome (GOLD analysis project Ga0247836, IMG submission 187116) | Freshwater microbial communities from meromictic Lake La Cruz, Castile-La Mancha, Spain - LaCruzMarch2015_14m | ecosystem: Environmental > Aquatic > Freshwater > Lake | place: Spain...
GTAGCGAGCAACACAGAGGCCTTTATCATCATAAACAAGGCAACTTGCCTTTACATGTGTCTTGTCATGTTTTACGGGGATGGTACCCGCAACCAGCCAAAGACCATATCGCTTGGCCAATTGACTAAGGGTGGTTTGAATATCACCTTCTCCAAACGTTTCAGCTATGCGAAGCTTATCGGTTTCTTTCATGCCCATGAAAGCAAAATTTTCAGGTAAAACGATTAGCTTAGCCCCGGCTTCTTGTGCTTTTATGCAATAACGTTCTACTTCACTTAAATTGCTTTTAACATTCGCTGAAGAGACCATCTGAAGAACGGCAACGCAAGTCATGATTTTATTCCTGGTAAAAAAATCATATTACACGATGCTCTCTTGTCAATAAAGATTCATCCAGATAAACTTAGAGACTCAAGAAATTAACCCCATATTATGCTAAACTAAACATAAATACTCTGGAGTTTTTAATGAACAGAAATAACGTTTCAGTTTTAGATAGAAGAACAGAATCCGCTCTTGCCACAAACAAGGTATTAAGAAACACATACATGTTATTAGGCATGACCTTTCTCTTCAGTGCCTTTACAGCTTACGCGTCTCTAGCAATTCACGCGCGGCCCTTAAACCCTCTCATTTTTATCGTTGGTGTTTATGGGCTAATGTTTCTTACCAATGCGCTCAAAAATAGCGTTTGGGGACTTGTGAGTGTTTTCGCCTTTACAGGCTTTATGGGCTATGCACTTGGTCCTATTCTTAGCTACTACATTGCTAGCTTCTCGAATGGTCCGCAACTTATTGCCACAGCGTTAGGCGGTACAGGGCTAATATTTTTTGCACTTTCAGGTTACGCACTTACAACCCGGAAAGATTTTAGCTATTTAGGTGGCTTCTTGTTCGTCGGTGTAATGGTGGCCTTTTTGGGCATGATTGCTAGTATCTTTTTTAGCATCCCAGCATTGTCCCTTGGTATTTCAGCTCTTTTTGTACTGATTTCCTCAGGTCTTATCCTTTTCCAAACCAGTGAAATTATTCATGGTGGAGAAACCAACTATATTTCTGCAACAGTGTCCTTGTTTGTATCTATATACAACCTGTTCCTAAGCTTGCTGAATTTGTTAGGTGCCTTTTCTGGAAAAGAGTAAAGAGTTCCCAGCTCTTATTTCAAGTGGGGAACAGCACAGAAACACTAGAGTGTGTATACAATTCATCCTCGATGCCTTCGTGCCGCGGCTTGTCTGCGGCACCCACTCAATCTAAGTCAACGACAAATATCTTGTAACTCTTCTCGCAAAGGCGGGAACCCATTCTCACCTTCGGCAGGGAGGGTGAGAATGGGTTCCCATCTTGTTACTGCATTTAATCCTGAGTGCATACATTTATACCAATCGATATATTAGAGATGGAAGCCGTTTTGGCTCCTTGTTTATAAGCTGCTTGATAACAGTTTTTTTGTTATAGGCTCCATCGATAGATTTTCTTAGTCATTGGTAAAACTCCTTTTTCGAGAACTAAAGTTTACACTGTACAGTCGTGCTTGTAGCTGCTTCTTTATATTCGGTTATTTATAGATAATTCTGGATGTTAAGGGTGAATCTATCGATTAATTTGTTTAAACCCCACCCCATCTCCCTAACCCTCTCCCCCACGCAGCGCGCGGTGGAGAGGGGATTAAAAGAGAAGTCTGCAACAACACCGGTTGATAATTTTCCGCAACATCTGCAAGTATATCAGGAGTGCACCTAGCCTTTTCCCAATCTTTAGGCTGCATGCTGTCTTCATTGATAATGAGCTCCCCCCTTGCTTAAGACATTGTAAGGGGTTTTTTAAAGCCGCAGGATTTAGGGCAGCCAAGACATCCAATGCTTCGCCGGCCGTAAAATGGCCTCTTCTGACACTGCACACCATTGCCAGAGTCACCCGTAAGGCGTATGACAATCGCATCAGTCATTGACATAATTTCTTGCTTCTTGCATGAGGCAGCGCATGTGTTTCACTGCTTCTTTTAGACCACTAAATAAAGCTCTTGCAATGATGGCATGGCCAATGTTTAATTCGTGTAGTTCTTTTATACGAGCAATGGGCTGAACGTTATGGTAATGCAGACCATGACCCGCATTGACTATTATATTAAGACTAGCAGCATATTTCGCTGCATGTCTAATTCTCTCTAATTCCTTTTTGTGTGTGGCCTCGTCCAATGCATCGGCATAGCAACCGGTGTGCAATTCAATGACAGGAGCACCCAGCGCTTTGGCGGCATCAATCTGCTTTGTGCAAGGGTCAATGAACAAAGACACTTCACTACCAAGCTTTTGTAATCGTTTTACTGCACGTTCTACCGTTTTATAATGCCCTATGACGTCAAGCCCACCTTCGGTGGTCAATTCTTCCCGCTTTTCTGGAACTAAGCAGGCATGTTCCGGCATGATTTCTTCAGCAAAATCAAGCATGGCATCTGTAACAGCCAACTCTAAATTCATACGCGTTTGCAACACCGCTTTAATAAGCCTCACATCACGTGCTTGAATATGGCGTAAATCTTCACGCATGTGCAGGGTAATTCCGTCAGCCCCTGCTTCTTCAGCATCCATTGCGGCTTGAACAGGATCAGGATAGCGAGTACCCCGTGCTTGCCGCAAGGTAGCGACATGATCAATATTCACACCTAACAATATGTCTTTCTTCATGTTGCACGATTCCTGTTGCTCAATTGTTTATTTTAAAAGTTTAGAATGAAAGAGGAAATAATACCCAACTCTATATCCTGGAAGTTAACTATTTTATCAATAAATTCATTTATTGTCTTATAAGATAGGTATATTTGGCTGGATTACCCTGCCTGGTGCTATAAAAGTAAAAGCATCCAGTATAAGGCCGCGCCTCTTATGCGAGCTGATGAAGTCATGAAAATGCCATATCAAATTTTATCGATTATGCACTCAGGTTTGCCCATGTTAAAGCGTGTCAATGAATTTGGTATAAAGGGAGGTTGATGATGGGACTTTCTTCTGCTGTGCCCTTTGTCCCAACACAAAGGATTGATAGACATGGTTTTACACGAGTGGCGTTGGCTGATACTGAGGATTAACGTGGGTTTCATGACGATAGAAGCTAAGATAAATAGCAATGATTTTATAAGAGTTTTAGACGAAGATTGCCTTATTGCTTATTATAATTTCTGCTGTAAAGAAACTAGGCTCAAGGACGGTGATATGGTATGTAACAAGACGCTTCTTTTACTGACAGGTTTAGCGTGCCGAATAGCTGGCCTAGCTCAGCCTTCTCATCCTATTTTAACAGACACATTCAGTGGATTTTTCCCCTATGTACTGAACCGATAGTAGAATGTCGACGAAGGCGAATTAGACGAACATTTACTGAAAAATCGAGAGGCTGGCGCAAGCAATCGCCGTGATGTGGGAAAAGACTAGAAGGACATTATGGCTGGTTTAAAACTCGCCATCTACACGACCAACATTGTTAGAGGATTTCACCAACAAATTCGCAAATACACTAGGTAACGTCCCTAAAAACAAAGGCGCTTTTACCAGCGAAAACGCCTTATTAAAATTGATTGATTGCGCCTGTCAAAAAGTACTGGAAAAATGGAACCAACCTATGCACAATTAGACACTTACCATATCACAACTCTAAATCTATTTCGATAGTCGACTTAATTGGGGCTTGCAGTGACTAGAGAGATGATACAGTTAGATGAGCGCTCTTGCGACACTCTATTAAAAATGCAACCATCAATGGTTTTATACGACAAGGGGCGGTTCATGACGAATATTTCCAACTCGGAGAAAGTTGTAATTGGCTTTTTTGGTATGGGCGCAGGATTGGGGTTTGGCTCCCTGATCTATGCTGCGATAAAAAACAGCTCTCCTGAAGAATTAACCCCGCTTATAACAAATGCCTTTCTTCTATCTGTTATAGCAAATTCGATTAGAACATGGGCAAATTCTAAAGCATCATCCTCTGAAAAAATCATTGTATCGCTTGCGGTTTTTGCATATTTAGCTGCATTGGTTTGCGATTTTTTAGAACAAAGGAAAATATCTCCTCTTTTAAAAATTGCCACGGCAGGTTGTGTTGGGCTCTGGAATGTAGCACAAACCATCCGATTGAATACGCCCATCCCGGCCGAGGAAACCCGCATTATTAATACAACCCCAAGCCCTCTTCCACGCTAACCCATTGCATGATCACTCTGCTTTCTAAAAATTTGTACTTAATGGAGTTTTTAGACCATGCATGTGTTTACAAAGGATAGGGATATTTATTGCGTCATTCATTATCAAATTATGCAATAATATCTGTCTAAACACTGAGCCAGAGCATAAGTGGACGTTAAAAATATAGCCAAGTCAAACAAGGAAACGGCTATTAATTTTTTAGTTACTCATGCTCTCACCCACCGTCTAAACATCGAGGTAAACATGAAAAAGGCCGTTATATTATTCTCAGGTGGTCTTGATTCCACAACATGCTTAGCTTACGCAACATCAAAAGGTTATGAATGTTATGCCTTGAGCTTTAATTACGGGCAAAAACACAGTTCCGAACTGAATGCCGCAAAAAAAATCGCCAAAAAACTCAATGTCAAACAACATGAAGTGATTGAATTGCTCCTTGGTAGCTTAGGTACATCCGCCTTGACCGATAAAAACCTAGCCATTCCTAATTACAAGGGCACGTCCTCTATACCTGTAACATACGTTCCTGCAAGAAACACCATCATGCTGTCGATTGCATTAGGATGGGCCGAAACACTTGATGCAGATGCAATTTTTATTGGTGTGAGCGCTGTTGATTATTCAGGCTATCCAGATTGCCGCCCTGAATACATTGAAGCGTTTAGAACAATGGCCAACAAAGCAACCAAAAGAGGTGTTGAAGGTAGCCCCGTTCGTATAGAAACGCCTCTTATCCATTTGAGTAAAGCTGAAACAACTAAGCTCGGTTTATCACTAGGGGTAGATTATTCTGAAACCGTCTCGTGCTACAAAGCCACCATTGATGGTCTGGCATGCGGGAAATGCGATAGCTGCCATTTACGAAAAAAAGGCTTTGAGGATGCAAACATCATTGATCCTACAAGATACGTCTCTTCTTAGCCCGCTTTATTAGAGGTAGACATGTATTTTGCGCCACCCCTAGAAAGGGTTTATTGCATGGCGTTAAACTAATGTATTAATTTTTCAATTAATTTATCTGCACCAATCAATGGAATAATACAATATAACACCTGCTCCATAATGCCCGGCGCAGCTTTTGCAATAAATTTTATTTTCCTTTCTTTCCAAGATAACGTTTGGATTAAGCTTGCTGCCACAACTGATGGTTGATCTAAATTATTAATGCACACCTCTGTAATCCCACCCCTTATACTTGTACTTATGGGACAGCAAATAACTAAACCCGTGCTTGAATGATAGCGTTGGGAAGATAAAATTAAGGCAGGTCTATATTTACCTATTTCCTTACCTTTAGTGGGTTCAAAATCTAAAAAAACGATGTCATTTCGTTCGGGTGTATAAGTTTCAACCATTATTCTATCTCGCTTGATAATGGACTTGCTAATAAATCAACATGTGCTGTTTCTGGAGTTAAGCCCTCTAATAATTGCGACTCAGTAAAGGGAAAGATCTTTGGTTTTTTTGGCGATTTTCTAACAGAAAATCCCTCTTTAAAAATCTCAATCTCCACTTCTGTTCCTTCTTGAAACTGCGGAATATCACGCATGCCACCACTGACTCTCAAAGCAAGTCCATTACCCCACTTTTGAATTTTAGTATGTATTATCATTTTGGACCTCGTGTATTTATAACTAACAGTATATACAATGTATCAACATTGTCAATTTTCAGGCATTAATCATTTGTCTTGGCTCCGTAGAATTGCCCTTCAGTCATGGGTTATGCTATGTTAGCTTTTCAAAAAAACCGGATAAATAGCACATGAAATCGTGTATTACTCCTTCACTACTAAAGTACCCCTATGACCATTTTAGTCTTTGATATAGAAACCATTCCTGATGTTGAAACAGGACGAAAGTTACACTCTATTGAGGGCTTGTCGGATGAGGATACGGCATCGGCTCTCTTTGCATTACGCCGTGCAAAAGTAGGCAATGATTTTCTTCCCCATTATTTGCAAAAAGTAGTGGCGATTTCCTTGGTTATCAGTAATGCGTCTAATTTAAAAGTATGGTCTTTGGGCGATGAAACCTCAGATGAAATGGAATTAATTCAGCGCTTTTTTGCAGGCATTGATAAACACACGCCAACGCTTGTCAGCTGGAATGGCAGTGGTTTTGACTTGCCCGTTCTTCATTACCGAGCACTTTTACACGGCATTGAAGCCAGCTCCTATTGGGAAGCTGGTGACAATCAACAAGGATTTCGTTGGAATAATTATTTAAACCGCTTCCATTACCGTCATCTTGACCTCATGGATGTGCTTGCAGGATATCAAAATAAAGCATTCGCCCCGTTAGATGATATTGCAAGCATGCTTGGCTTTCCAGGAAAGATGGGTATGAGTGGGAGCAAGGTTTGGGCAAATTACTTACAGGGAAATCTCAAAGGCATACGTAATTATTGTGAAACAGATGTTTTAAACACCTATTGTGTGTATCTCCGCTTTGAACAAATGAGAGGTATCATTAACAACAACGAATACAGAGCAGCATTAGAACGTTTGCACGAGTATTTACTATCCGAAAACACAAAACCACACCTGCAGGAATTTCTAAATAACATGCCGCCACTCTGAGTATTTATTCCAGGGTAATAGTCTTTTTCCAGTAGGACTTTCTGCAACCAATTTCTGATTACAAATTAATCATAAAGATTATTAATGTACTATACTGTATGAGTAGACAACGAATATTAAGGAAGAAAATCATGTTAGGAACAATTATATTAATATTATTGATCCTCTTTATTATTGGTGGCCTTCCAACGTGGGGTTACAGTAGAGAATGGGGATATAGACCATCTGGTATCATTGGTCTAATTTTAGTAATCTATCTTATTTTAGTATTGATTGGAAGGGTTCCTTTAGGATTCTAAAATAGGACTTATCGAGTGGGGGGCCTCGCGCCCCCCACTCCTCTCACACCACCGTTCATGCGACGTGATCGGACGTTGATTTAGACTCAACTTCAGCAGCTATACTCCATTTTTTTGAATAAATATCTTTAAAAATCATAAAGATATCGTTAAAAAATAAAGGATATCATCGTAGCTTTTGCGATTCAGTGGATGAAAAAAAACGGGTCATGTCTATCATTTCTGCTAGCTTCACTTTAGCATTTATCGAATTCAGTTGGACCTGTGCGGTTGTTTGTTCTCGCTGATTCACAAGAAACAAAGTGCTATCCCCCTCATAAAATTTCTTTATTTCCCCATTTTGTACTTTTTTCGCCAGAGTTAGTTCTTTGTAGAGTAATTCCACCTGGTGATGATACATTTTTATGCCGATGTATAAGTTTGCCAGCTGATTTTTTAGCCGGTCAAATAAAAACTTTTTTTCCGTTGTTATCTGCTGTAGCTCACTACGTGCAGTGGTTAATTTACCTTTCGCCTCTCTTTGAAATAATGGAAATTTAAATGAAAAGCCTACCATTGCCGCCTGAGGAATGAGCAAAGGGTACCCTCCAGTGCCATTTTGTTTAAACGCATACGTTGTTGCATCTAAATTCGGAAGAAGCTCATTTTTAGCTAGATTTTGTTTTAATGTGATTATATTAGAATAATTTTGAAGTTTTTTAAGCGCCGGATGTTGGTTTAATTGTAATAGGCCCTCTGCTGGATGAGCTGATTGCTCTGATACATCAGATGGTAATTCACTCGCTAGAGGTGGTTTAGGCGTTCCATTTTTATCGCGATAATACAGTGATAAGTTGATTCTCGCTTGCTCAAAAATCATTTCCCCTTGATTAAGCAATTGTTCTCGCTGCACAATTTGTTGTAAATTTTCAGCGATTGCAAGCCTGGGTAAATCCCCTTGATGAGCTTGCTTTACGATCGCCCTCTGACGTTTTTCCGCTAAAACTTTCAACTGCCTAAACGTTTCGACTTGCAACCCCGCTTGAACCCATTGCCAATAAGCTTTAATGGCTTCCTGATAAACATTTATTTTGGTAACCGCTGCATCCTGCCGCCTCATGCGAATTTTTTCGGCCTTGGTTAAGAGACCTGCGCGCTCCTTGTCAATTAATCGATCTCGAAGCAAGGGTAAAGAAAGCCCAGCCCGATACTCACCACCGGAGTTCGTTAAGTAATTTTGATAGTAAATTGGCCAATTTCCTTGCCCGTTACGGTATCCTCCAAATAATTTCACACCGTTATAAAAGGTGGGGATGTTGAGCTCGGTTTCCCCATAATTATTAATATAACCACCAACAGGCTGTGAAGCAGTGTTTAAAATGAGCGAAGGATCAAACTTTCCTAACGCGGTAATATATTCTCCTTGGGTTTTATTAATTTCAAGGCGTGCTATTTTGATTTGTGGATAACACCGACTGACACTTCGAAGAACATCATCAAGTGTTAAATTATTTTTTTCCTGTGAAAAAGAGCTGAATGAAATGAGAATAAAAAATAATGAGCAACATAATCTCCATCCGTTTACAGCAAAAAATATCATGATGCATTCTTCTCTGAAACACTCTCCGGAGGAAAACCATTAAATTGACGCCAAAGCTCATACCACAAGGGTACCTTACCCAATTGGACCCAACCATGAACACGAACCCCTTGTCTTAAATATTGCACATCAGGCCAGGGCTCAGAAGGAACAATAACCGCTCGAAATAAACCTAACCCATTATCAGTCGGATCAATAAAAGAAACCTCTCCACGAAAGGTTCCAACAGCAATTTCAGGCCAGCCACGAAATTGTATGGCAGGCCATCCTTCAAATTGCAGTCGAGCTTTTTGATGAAGACGTACAAAAGGTATATCATTACCATCGATCCATAACTCTACTGCACGGGATTGTGTTTCTGGCATGATTTGTACAAGTATATCTCCGGCTTTAACAACAACGCTTTCTTGACCGGTTAAACGTTTAAATATAATGCCTGCAACATGAGCTTTGATGATTTGTGTTTGCTGTCTTGCAACTCGTACATCAACATATATTTTATCAATGTTTATTTGTGCAAGTTCATTTTGATATTTAGAATACTCAATTTGAGCTAACTCATATTGTCTCTTTGAATTTATGCCTTGGTTATAAAGTCTTTCTTGTCTTTCAAGATTCGCTTTCCCAGCAATGACTGCTTGCTTAGCCGCTACTATCTTTAGTAAAATGGCTTTTTTTTCCAACTCCAATCGCGTCAATATTTCTGGATCATTATCGCTAATGTCTACGATAGGGTCCCCAGGTTTAACATGCATTCCCTCATCCACATACCATTTTTTAATGCGACCACTAACAGGCGAATTAACAGTATGTTGTCTATCTGTCGGTGAAAAGGCAATGACCTTGCCATTTCCTAAAGCAAATTGTTGCCATGGTATGATACTCAAAACTAAAAAGGACATTACTAATAATATTAATATTATTTTGGCCGTTTTCAGAGGCTTAGGCAATTTGCCAATCATTTTATGTGAATACAATTTCATGAGGGGAGCACCAAACGGTTCGTTATATTTTTAATATCAGAGTGTTGGCTTACAACAAGCAAAATCGTGTTTTCTAATGTCTTTAGTTGAGAAATTAATTCATCAATATTTTCATCTAATAAATCAAAAGCGCGGTCAATAATGAGCAGTTGGGGCTTAATGATCAGCGCCCTTACCACCATAAATCTAATTAACTCAAGCTCGGTAAAAAGAGTTTTCCATTCATAAATAACCGTCTTTAATCCCTTAGGCTCACGCATTATTTTATCGAGAAGATTTGCATTTTTTAATTGTTCTATGATGATTTCATGGGATATTTGAGGTTGATTTAGGAGTAAGTTGTCATAAATAGTCCCCGCAAACCACTCTGGGCGTCTGATGAGCAGGGTAAAACGACGGAGCAGCATTCGATTCTTATCAGCACAAAACGTATTGTTGACAAACAGTTCAAAGGTTATGTTTTGCTTAAAACCGAGAATCTCATCAGTAAAGTTCTGACACTGCTCAGTGAGTTTCGAATAGATTAAAAGAGGGCTTTCATGAGAGGCTACGGCGTCTTCTTGACCTGATATTTTAAACTGAATTGTGGTGATCGGAACAAAGAGCGCCACGAGATCCTCTTGAAAATCGTCTATTGGCAAATTCAGTACTGTTTCAAGTTTACTGAGTGAAGCCCTTAGATCGTAGTAATTTTCTAATAAGACCCCAAATCGCTTGAACGCATAAATTAAAGCACCCAGGACTATCTCAGCTGCAACCAATTGACCTAAACTTAATTGGTTGTTAATCACAAGATACCCACCCATCCCCAGCAAAAGACTACTTGCTAATGCAGACAGGCTATAAAAACCAATTTGGTGCTTAAGTAATTGCTTAAAGTGTCTATTTCTCGCTTTCAAAAAGGATACTAATCTTTTATCAGCTTGCTCTGTAACATATCGGTGGTATAAATTAAAACGAAACAAACATCTATTGATTAAAATCTCCTCTAACCAAGCACCGATTTGATGCTTCTGGAAACATTCTTCTTCGGCAGTTTCTAATCCTTTTCCATACGGTATGAAAATGGCAAGTAAAAGCGCCAGAATAATAAAGCCATCAAACACCATGAATAATGGATGATACAAAAGTAGCAGTAGAAGCCCGAAAATTAATTGTAAAGAAAGGTTTACACCATATAGCAGCAAGCTCGCTATTGATTTTTTTACAGTGACTATTTCAAAAAAGCGGTTAACCAGCTCCGGACCATGATGAGTGGAAAAATTTTCAAGCGAAAGATGGCTAAACTGATAAGTGAGATCAAGACTTATTTTAACCATCAATTTTTGTTGAATAACCTCAACTATGACTATTTGCCACAAATGCAATGCTCCTAGAGCCATCATTATTACAAATACGACAACGCTTAAGGTTATCACCGGCTGGAGCAATCCGCCAAAAGCAATCAAGTTAATTAATGTCTGCGCTGCAACGGGAATACTTAAGGACAAAAGACTGATAAGTACACTGATCATCCCAATAGATAAAATTGTTGCCCGATCTAATGTCTTAATAATGAAACCCATTTTTTTCATCACTCCCTGTCTTGTTAAGGTCACTTGACCATTTTGTTTTAAATATCCTAAAGCACCTAAGCAACTCAACTTCTACCTGTAGAGTCAAGCAGTGGAGAAAAGACGGCAATTGCCATTTTATTTGGAATAATGGCGAGCAAACCTCCACTGACCCCACTTTTTGCAGGAACACCAATTTTTACAAATCAAGTCCCACTTTTTTCATAAAGACCATTCACTAGCGTAATTAATTCGATTTAAAACCAAGCAACTGAATAGGTCAGGTTTTAACTTTTCCTACTTCAATGAAACTTATTGGTTTCCCAGCTTTTAATATTCTTTCCCTAATAGCCAACCAGGCTTGGTCTTTTGGTGGTAATTCCATCAAAATAAAGTCAGCGGAAGATTCATCCGCAATTCTTAGACGATAATAAAGCTCATATGCCGCACAATCACTTTTCTCTGGAAATTCATAAAGAGACACACAAGGGCCTTGGTAATTTTGTTTAAAAGTAAGTACATAGGGCGATACCTTGGCCTTATCAAACCAATGAGCGGCTTGCCCTATATCATCAACATAATAAAGTGTTTTTTGAGGCTGATAGTGGCTGGATAATCCCCCGGGTACTCGCACGCTTGTTGTGCTAGAGAGGGCTTTAAGTGATGTAATGGCTGCAATTTGTTCTTCCTGTATTATACCAGGACGCGCTATTTCAAAGGCTAGAGAGTCTAGTGCACTGACAATCGTCGACTCAACACCCACCCTGCAGCGCCCTCCGTCTAGAATTAAAAAGCTCTCTGTTGGAAATCCATGTTTAACATGCTGTGCAGTGGTTGGGCTTATTTTTCCAAAGGGATTTGCAGATGGCGCAACCAATGGCTTTCCAAATTTCAATAAGAGTTCTTTTGCAAGAGCATGACTTGGTGCACGAACAGCAATACTGGTTTGTCCACCGGTAATCAATGGGTTAATGGCACCTGGTTTAATAGGTAAA
>Ga0247836_1007001_pt1 | contig 12184 bp, 10 predicted proteins | sample LaCruzMarch2015__4_FD_187116 | JGI IMG/M metagenome (GOLD analysis project Ga0247836, IMG submission 187116) | Freshwater microbial communities from meromictic Lake La Cruz, Castile-La Mancha, Spain - LaCruzMarch2015_14m | ecosystem: Environmental > Aquatic > Freshwater > Lake | place: Spain...
TTCGCCGGCATTCGGAAAGATGGCAAGGTTCGAAGCGAGCCAGCGAAGTGATTCGGCCCACAACGTCGCGGGCAGAGACTGCGACCACGCCACGAAGGACGGCTCCGTTCGCCAGTTGGAACCGACGGCGACGAACAACGCCACAAAGGCGATGAGGGCCATTGCGATGGCATCGAACCATTCCCGGCGCGAAATTGGAAAGCGCAAGGCCAAAAACAACAGCGGCAGGAATGTCAGGGCCGAGGCCTTGCAGGCGAGGGCCAGGCCAGCCACGAGGCCGGGAATCAGAACGCGGTCTCGCCAGCATCGATTCGTACCGTTCAGAACCGCCGCGAGGAAGGCCGTGACCGTCGCCGTCGCGGCGATGTCCGTGGTGGCGAGAGCCGCGTGGGCAAGAAGGTTCGGTTCGAAGCCGATGAGCCCGACGGCGAGCTGCGAAGCAAACCTGCCGCCCCACTGCCTGGCGAGCCAGCGCGTCGACCAGAGTAGCAGCCACCAGAACGGCAAGTTCGCAGCCCTGGCGATCGGCAGCAGTCGATCGAGTTCGCCGATGGAATCGAAGCGTTCGCCGTGAAGGCTTTCCCAGATGGAGAGCGGAAGTGTCTGAATCTGAACCGGGAGCGGCATCGTGCCAGCCCGCATGAGATCGCGGAGGTTGCCGGTGCGCCAGTAATCGAGCCCCTTCTGGATGTAGAAGGGCTCGTCGAATGTCGCGCCGAGGTGGCGGGCCGAATCGAGACACAGCAGCGACGACACGGCAGCGACGGCAGCGAACCACGAGAGATCGAGAGCAGCCGACGACCGAGTCAGCTCGCACCGCCCGGCTTCGATTGGCCCTGGAATTGGCTAACGATGCGAGATGGCGTCCCCTTCACTTCTTCGACGATCAACTGGCAGATGGGTGTGCCGGGAACGAGCAAGAGATCGCAGGGGCCGAGATTGATGAGCTCGAGAGTGATCGAGCCGGAAAACCCCGCGTGAACCGTCGGTGCCGTGAAGTGAACTAGCAACCCGCAGCGTGCAAACGAACTGCGTCCTTCGACGCGAGCAGCGAGGCAAGCCGAGTTCTCGACGAGCGGAAATGCAACTCGCTCGAGTGTCTGCCCCAAGACGAGTTTGCCCGGACGGAGCACAAAAGGCGATTCGCGCGAACACTGAATCGTGATCGAGTTGTCCATGAACATGGACTTGAAGTTGCCGCGCGTCAGGTCGATTGCAAATGATCGGTCATCCTTCATGTACGAAAAGAGATCGCCCAACCTGAGATCGACGGCGGACGTTTGAAATGGAGACTTCGTGCCATCGCCGAATTTGAGCGGCGATGGAAGGGGATCGATGATCAGTCGGCGATCATCGAGCGCTCTCTGGATTTCGATGTTGCTGAGGATCATGGCGAATCCGACAGGTCTTCGGGAGCGACTGGAATTTCTTCGACGTAGTCCGTCGGTATCATCGCAGCCTGGACACTTCCGTAATTGTGAACCGTGACTGCCACTTTGCCGGTCTGACCAATTTGACCGGATACTTTCTCATACGGTACGAAGTACTCCAAATAGTCCTGACCGCAGCGAACCGTGACCAGAAGCTCGTTACTGAACATCCCCTTGTTGATCGTGCAGCGTAGCCAGCGGATGGGATCATTTCTGAACTTCAGTGACTCGGCCATATCAGATTCTCCTTCGCGAAAATAGATTCTAGCAATCGAATCCTCACCGCGCGAACCCCTTCGTCGATGACCGCAGTTCGATCTCGATCCGAGCGCGATGGCGATCGCGCTCGGATCATGACCTCGTTACGCCGCAATGCGGATCGTACCTTCCCCGGCCTTCGGCACGTGCAGGATGATCTCCATCCCGTTCACGATGCGGTCGCCGCCGCGGCCATCGATCAGTCGCCGGCCGCAGCGGTTCATCCCCTGGCGCTCCATGGGATCGTCGAGGACGAGTCCCACGGCTTCCGCCAGGCTCTCGAACGAGACGTCCTCGGCGGCGCCGAGGAACGTCGCCACGCCCTCGTCGTCCATGCGCTTGGAATTCAGCAGGTGGACCGGCTCGCTCGGCAGCACGATCTGCGGGATGCCGACGCAGCAAAGCTCGAGGGCCCAGGTATCGCCGCTGGTCAGCGCGATGTGGGCGCGAACGAGTCGCGTCATGAGTTCCTTCGCTTCGGTCACGATCTCGACGCGGCCATTGTTCTCCGCCGCGAAATCGTGCAGCTCGTCGTACCGGGCATGGTGGGTGCGGACGACGATGCTGACCTTGTCGACCTTCGGCATCTCGAGCAGTTGCTGCGAACGGAGCAGGGTCTGGTCGGCGCGGTCGTCGTCGCCGAAGCAGACCATCGCGCGGAACGGGCCGGGCTGCTCCGTCGCGCGGATGGTGCGCTGCCGGCGGAACAGGCCGCGGACCAGGGCGTACTTCGCCCCCAGCAGGAGCTGCGTACCGCGCTCGAAGCGATACGGTTTGGCGTTGGGTGCCAGGAACGGATTGACCAGCACCTTGCTCGGGAAGCGAATGCCCGCTTCGCTATCGAGGCTGATGACGCGGGTGCCGGTCTCGCCGATCGCTTGCAGGTACTCGGCGGTGACGTTCGGCCCGTTGACGACGACGGCCGATGCGTTCAGCCGGCGCACTTCGCGCAGGGTCATTTCGAGATCGCCGGCACCGCCGATCATCGATTCCGCCGCGATCCATTCGTTGTTGCCGCGGTGGATCGTCATCGCCAGCGAGACGGGATCGAGGTAGCTGAAGAAGTACGTCCCGCGGCGGCGGCGCTGCATGGCCGCCGCGAGCGAGAGGCACTGGTAGAAGGCTTCGAAGCCGCGTTCCGTCGTGGCATCGCAGCGAAAGAGCACGGGCCCACGCTTCACATCCATGCGAGCGCACCTCGAGAGTGTTGTCGGTGCGATGCGGGCGCGGCTCCGGCGATGGGGTGCGGCCGCAGGACTGCGATCGCCGAAGCGATGGCAGCACGGCGGCGCGACCTCACCGAGGGGAGTCGCGACCGATCGCTCTCGTTGAAAACACGGGCTGGTGCGTCGGCGGATGCGCTCTGCTGGCATGCCGAAGCATGCCGGCGAAAGCGCGGCCAAACCTGCGACACCTCTTCTCCCGCGAGGGCGACCTTCGCCCTCTGTCGTCCTCCTGCACCGGGTTCCGGTCCGATGCAGGTCGACGGCTCGGCCGTGGGGTTCCGGTCCCGCGGTTGAGCGAAGGGATGCTAACGCGCTTTTTCGAATCGGAACAAGGGCACTTGTCGAGTGGTGATCGGTGAACGGTAAGTAGTGATCGAACAGCGGTGAACAGTCATCACCTATCACCATTCACCAGCCACCCATAGTTTCCACGTGGAACGACTTTGCCGGTCCGGTTCCCCTTCCGCTCTCGGCAAGCTTTGCTATTTCCGCCGCCGCACACGGGGGACTGCAATGCACACGGACGCCACCAAGCCGCGGCTCGGGCGGGGCCTCGATGCCCTGCTCGGAACCATGGGAACTGCCGAAGGGGGATCGACCTCGCGACTGCGACTCGATCAAATCCACCACAATCCCTTCCAGCCGCGCAAGCGCTTCGACGACGACGAGCTGAAGCAGCTCGCGGAAAGCATCCGGACGCACGGCGTCTTGCAACCGCTGGTCGTCCGCCAGACGGGAAGCGAATTCGAGCTGATCGCCGGCGAGCGCCGCCTCCGCGCGGCCCACCTGGCCGGCCTCGGCGATGTGCCGGTCCACCTCGTCCAGTTCGACGATCAGCAGGTCTATGAAGCGGCGCTAGTCGAAAACATCCAGCGGACCGACCTGAACGCCATCGAAAAGGCCCAGGGGTTCAAGGACTACCTCGACCGCTACGGACTGACTCAAGACCAGCTCGGCCAGCGCCTCGGCATCGATCGGACCAGTATCAGCAACCTCATTGGCCTCTTGAACCTGCCGGCCGAAGTGCAGGACGCCGTCCGCCATGGGCAGCTCTCGCTGGGTCACGCCAAGGTGATCAAGGGCGTGGCCGACCCGGAGAAGCAGATCCAGCTCGGCCGCGAAGCGATCCTGAAGCAGCTCTCGGTCCACGCCCTCGAGCTACTTGCCAAGGACGCGAAGATCGAAGTCGCGGAAAAGGCCGGCAAGCCGCGACCGGCCTTCGAGAAAACCAGCCACGTGCTGAGCCTGGAAAACGACCTGCGCCAGCGCCTCGCCACGCGGGTTGAGATCAAAGTGAAGGCCAAGGAGAAGGGGCAGATCGTCATCGGCTTCGATTCCAACGACGACTTCGAGCGGATCGTCGGCGCCCTGACAAAGTGATTTCGGCGCTCAAATCCGGGACCGCTGCGAGCGAATCACCACGAGCCGGAGGGTCTCCCTCCGGCTCGCTTCGTTTCCCGCCGGGATAGAATTCCGCCATGAAGACGATCCTTCCGCTGCTGGCCCTGCCCGTCGTCCTTGCGGCCCCGCTATACGCTGCGAAGGAGCCGAAGCCGGAGTACACGGCCCACGAGGTGAGCGGGGCGTATATCATTACGTTTCCGCACAAGCCGGACACGAAGGATTCGAAGCTGGAATCGGGCAACACGAAGATCGCCGTCTCGACGGCCAAGGTCGAATTCGCTGGCCTCGTCTACACCGTCAGCCGGGCGGAGTACCCGGAAGCTTTCGACAGCACGAAGCCGGAGACGATCCTCGACGGAATCCGCGATGGCATGAAGGGCCGCGACGGTCAGATCAAGCTCGACAAGTCAATCACCCTCGGCGATGTTCCGGGTCGTGAGATCGTCATCCAGGCGGGATCGAATTCGATCCGAGCGAAAGTGTACGTCGTCAAGCACGTCGTGACGCAGGTCATGGTCGTAGGTGCGAAGGACAAGATCGACACCGCGATCCCGACCGAGTTCTTCAAGAGCTTCGGCTGGGCGAAGTAGCTCTCTCCCGATCGTCGGCGATCGCTTCGGTTCCGATCCGCTCGCGGAGCGAACGGCGACATTCGGTACGACTCTCCGAGGCCCGACGCGAGCTCGGACACTTCTCACGACTCAGCCATGCAGCTTCGCGAGGAAGGCCTCCGCCGTGCGGAGGTGCTCCTGCAGCTTCGGCCCGAGCTTGTCCTTCATCTTCGCCATCATCGCCATACGGGGATTGCCGGCGAAGAAGTCCGCATGGTTGTGGATGAAACGCCAGTACAGGGCATCCCAGATCGGGCACCAGGGCCCCTTCGCGAAGTCGCTCATCTTCAGCACGTAGCTCGACCCGCAGATGTACGGCTTGGTCGTCATCAGGCCGCCGTCGGCGTGCTGGCTCATCCCGTACACGTTCGGCACCATGACCCAGTCGTAGGCATCGATGAACAGCTCCATGAACCAGCGGTAAACGGCGTCCGGGTGGATGTCGCTCAGCGCGAAGAAGCTGCCGAGGATCATCAGCCGTTCGATGTGGTGGCAGTAACTGGTGCGCAGCACTTGCTGAATGACGTGATCGACCGGGGCGATGCCGCTCGTGCCGTCGTAGAAGGCCCGCGGCATCGGTGAGGTCGCATTCCAGAAATTAGCCGTGCGCTGCCCGCGGCCGTGCTTCAGGTAAACGAGACGGATAAACTCGCGCCAGCCGATGACCTGGCGGATGAAGCCTTCGAGCGAGTTCAGCGGGACGACGTCCGCGAATTCCAGTGCCGCATCGAGGACCTGCCGTGGCGAGAGCAGGCCGATGTTCAGCAGTGGCGAGAGCAGGCTGTGAAAGATGACATCGTGCTTCGTGCTGATCGCATCTTCGTAGTCGCCGAAGTTGGCGAAGCGCCGTTTCAGAAACTCGTCCAGCCAGGCTGCCGCTCCGGCATGATCGATCTGTGTGCGGAACGGTTCGTCGTCGCCGGGGTTGGTCGGGAAGTGCATGCGGACGTAGCGCCTGGCTTCGGCCACGTGCTCACTTTCCGCCGGGAAGTTTAGCACCGGCACCACAATGCCCTTCGGCAACTTCTTGCGGTTCTCTGGGTCGAAGCTCCACTGCCCGCCGAGCGGTTTGCCATCGTCGATAAGGACGTTCAGCCGCTTCCGCTGGCGGACGTAGAACTCGGTGAAGAAGAGTTTTTTCTTCGATCCTGCGAAGTCGTGGATCTCGGATTGCGGCGTCAAAAAGTGCGGATCGGGCAGCACCTCGACGGCGATCTTGGCCCGAGCCAATGCGGCCGTGAGGCGTCGCGACAGCCAGACGTCGCAGGGGTCGACCAATCGAACCGAAGCGATCTTCCAGGTCTTCAGCTTCGCGGCGATGTCACCGGAATGCTTGAGTTCCATCGCTTCGACTCGACGCACGCGATGGCCGAGTTTCTTCAGTCGATCGGCGTAGCTCGACATCGCTGCGCGGTGTAGCATCAACTTCTGCTTGTGGAATTTGACCTCGCGAAAGAAGAGCGGGTCTTCGACGAGCACGGCCTCCGCGGCACCATCGAGGGCCGGATGGCTTTCGAAGAGCTGATGGGGGTAGACGAGGGCAGCGGTCGACATGGATGGATAGTAGGTCTTCAATCGATCCGTTCGCGGCGCGAACGGCGACTTGCGTCGCAGTACAATCCCCACATGGCCGATGCGTCACCAGCACCGCCACCCGATCTGAGCGGACTGACCGTCGGCGATTTCGAACTGCTGCGCAAGCTCGGCCAGGGTGGCATGGGTCAGGTCTACCTCGCCCGGCAGCTTTCGCTCAAGCGCGAAGTCGCCGTCAAAATCCTGCGAGACGATCTCAGCCGCAATCCTACGGCGCTCCAGCGCTTCCAGGCCGAAGCCGAAGCCATCGCCCGGATCAACCACCCGAACATCGTGCAGGTCTTTGCCGTCGGCGAGCGCGATGGTCTGCGCTACATGGCCCTCGAATTCGTTCGCGGTCGGAACCTTCGCGAATACCTGGATCGGCGCGGTCCGCCGGAGTTGCCCGTCGCACTGGCCATCCTCAAGCAGACGGCCGCGGCGCTGCAGCGGGCCAGCGAGCTCGGCCTCGTCCATCGCGACATCAAGCCGGAAAACATCCTCGTGACGAAGAAAGTCGAAGTGAAGGTGGCTGACTTCGGCCTGTCTCGCGATTTCGTCGGCGGTGGGATCGCGACGAAACTGACCCAAACCGGGACGACGCTCGGCACGCCGCTGTACATGTCGCCGGAGCAAGTGCTGGGAAAGCCGGTCGATCACCGCAGCGACCTCTACAGCTTCGGCGTCACGGCGTACCACCTGCTCGCAGGCGAACCGCCCTTTCGAGGCACGACGGCCTTCGACATCGCCGTGCAGCACGTCCAGAACGAAGCGAAATCCCTCGCCGAGGTTCGGCCCGATCTGCCCATCGAACTCGTCCAGTTCGTGCATCGACTGATGGCGAAGAACCCGGACGATCGTCCGGCCCAGGCCAAGGATGCGATCCGTGATTTAGTGCGCATCCAACGGGGCTTGCTCAGCAGCGCGGAAACGGCGCTTTACCTGAACGGCACGATGACGGGGACTGCGATCGCAGTCCCAAGCGGTACTACGGCGATACTACCTGCGATGCCGGCCAGGGCCCGACGCTGGTTTCGCTACCTTCCGATTCTCGCCGTCATTGCTGCGGGTGCACTCGGTTGGTGGGCGGCATCCATCTGGCTGCATCGCGGCGAGCCGCTCTTCGGTCGCAACGGGGTCGGTGGAAGCGAACGGATACTGCCGGCGATGTCGGGCGACGAAGTGGCTCTTCGTGAACGGGCTTACGACGCAAGCCTGCCAGCGAAGGAACAGATCGACGCGTGCCTCGATCTCGTGCTTCTATTCCTGGCCGAGAACAGGCTCGACGACGCCGAAAGAGCGGCGAAGGATCTCGAAACCCATCCTGCTCGCACGACCGCATCCGACCCGTCGAAGCGCCTGCCGTTGCCGGTTTCGATTTTGGGCAAGCTTGCCGGGGCCATCGTGCTGGCCCATCGAGACAAACCGAAGGAATCGAATGCTCTGATCGAAGCGACGCTGTCATCGTTGACGAAATCGACGGCGAAGCTCGGCGTGGAACAGCTCTGCTTCGAGAAGGTCGAATTCGGCCGGGCACTCAGCGAAGCCGTCAATCGCAACGTGGACAATCTGCCGAAGGAAACCCGGATTCCGCCAGCGATCGACTGGCTGCGCTACCCGAGTTCGATCTTGAGGGGACCGAGATAGAAAGGCGCGCAGAAAAATCCCGCCGAGCGCGCCTCCGGTGTCGCCCATTCACCGGAAACAGCTGCTCGACGGGACTATCGAAATCTACGCGGAAGTCGCCGCTGAATCAACGGGTAATGTCGGCTTTCCGTGTCGGATTTCTGGACGGTACTGCATTACCCGACAATCGAGGCGAATTCGCTACGAATAGTGCACTTTTTCAGCACGCGATTGAGGCGAAGGCATCGCCCCGTCGTTCGCGCACCGGATCGCAACGGACGAAACCTCGATAGAATGGCCAGCATGCTGTGCCCGAGCTGCGGAATCGAGAACATCATGGGGGCCGAGGCCTGCATTCGCTGCCTTACGGCCCTCACTCCGTTCGATGCGCCTCAGGCCAGCGATGCCGTCGAGTGGAGTCTGATCACCGAGACCGTCGCGGTCCTCAAGCCGCGCAAGCCCGTCTGCGTCGCCGCGACGGCCGATCTCGCCAAAGCCATGAGCGTGATGATCGATGAGGGGGTCGGGGCGGTCCTCGTGCTCGGTTCCAGCGGCAAGCTCGCCGGCATCCTGACCGAGCGCGACTTCCTGACCAAGATTGCCGGTAGCGACGCGTTCGCCTACTTGCCCGTCGCCCAGTTCATGACGGCCGACCCGGAGACCGTTCGACCGGGCGATCCGCTCGCCTTCGCACTCCGAAAGATGGACGTCGGAGGCTACAGGCACCTCCCGGTCGTCGTCGACGACCGACCCATCGGAATGATCTCCGTTCGCGATGTCCTCCGCCACGTCCTCGCCCTGTGCCAGTTGAAGCCGAGCCGGGATCTCGCCCTGGCGCCGTAAATCATCGCCATGGTCCGCTTCGATCTCGATGCCAACGCGACGACTCCGCTTCGGCCCGAAGTCTGGGACGCGATGCGGCCGGCGATGTTCGAGGGCTACGGCAATCCGTCGAGTGCGCATTCCCTCGGCCGCAAGGCCCGGCAACTGCTCGACGACGCCCGCGATCGCGTGGCGGCCTTGCTCGGCGCTTCGCCAGACGAAATCGCCTTCACCAGCGGGGCGACCGAAGCGAACAACATCGCTCTCTTCGGCCTCGCCAGGCCGGGTTCGACGATCCTCGCGTCCCAGCTCGAGCACTCCTGCATCATCGAGCCGCTGAAGCAGCTCTCCACCCGCGGTTGCGCCGTCGAATGGCTGCCGGTGACGGCCGACGGCATCGTCGAACCGGCCGAGTTTCGCCGCGAGGCGTCGATCGCCATCCTGCAACTGGTCAACCACGAGACCGGGGCGATTCAACCGGTCGCCGTAGCGGTTTCGCAAGCGAAGGTTCCCTTCCACTGCGATGCGGCCCAGGCGATCGGCAAAATTCGCGTCGATGTGGCCGAACTCGGCATCACGACGCTGTGCCTCTCCGCCCACAAGTTCGGTGGACCGAAGGGCGTCGGCGTGCTTTTCGCGAAGCGCGGTGCAGCCCCGAAGCCGCTGATGTTCGGCGGCCATCAGCAGCGCGGTCTCCGACCGGGAACCGAAGCGGTGGCCCTGGTCGTCGGGCTGGCCCGAGCCTTTGAACTGGTCGAAGCCGAGCGCGAAGCGAGATTTCGAAGCGATGTCGCCAAGCGGGATGCGTTCCTGCGCATCATCCGGTCCTGCTGCCCGACGGCGATCCTCAATTCGCCAGCGGGGGCCGTGCCGAATGCATTGAACATGTCCTTCCCGGGTTGCCGTTCCGAAGTGCTACTCATGGCGCTCGACATGGCCGGAATCGCTTGTAGCACCGGCTCAGCCTGCAGCAGCGGCTCGCTGCTCCCTTCTCCCGTCTTGATGGCCATGGGCGTTTCGGCCGAGCGGCTCGAATCGGCCATGCGATTTTCCTTCCCGCCGTCGATGACGATCGAAGACATCGAAGCGGCCGCGAAGAGAATCGTCGAGGTCGTTGCAGGAATGACTCGCGTGTAGCAGTGTGATCGAAGACCCTGCCGAGCTGCACACCCGAACGCCCGGCGCCGTACAATCGCCGATCCAAATCGAATGGAGTCGCAGCATGGCCGCGTGGGGAGACGCTTGGATCGTCGCCGAAAATCGCTCGGCCGTTCGGGCCCTGCTGCGGCTGGCGAAAGCCTTCGAAACCGAATCCCGTCGCATCAGTTTCGCTTGCCCGCTGGTATTGCACGGTACGACCGGTACGGGTAAATCGTTCCTCGCCAAGCAGTTAATCGAGCGGATTGCTGCGTTCAAGTCGCACCCCACGGCGCGCATGCTGCCATGCGTCGAGTTGCCGCGAACGGCCGACGAACTCGACGAACTTCGCTCGTGCGATTTGCTCGTCCTCGACGACGTGAATCAACTGAAGGCACCAGATTGGGCTGCTCTTTCTGGCCTGCTGGACGATCGCAAGGCCCGTCGCCGACCGACGATCCTGACGTCGTCGCTTGGCCCGGCCCAGCTCAAGAACTTGCCGCAGCGGCTCACCGGCCGGCTTTCGAGCGGGCTCGTCCTCCGGCTCGATCCACCATCGCGATCGAGCCGCGCCTCGATCGTCCGGCAGCAAGCCAAGGTCGCCAAGCTGCACCTTTCGAAGGATGCCGTGGCCTGGATCGCAGGCCGCATATTCGGACTTCGCGCCATCGGCGGTGCGATTGCCCAACTCCGCAAACACCGCAAGCGTAGCGCCATCCCGATGACGCAACCGCAAGTCCTTGCCATCCTGGGAAAATCGGCCGAGGTCGCACCGCTTGCCCCGGTACTCCAAGGTATCGTGTCGAAAGTTGCCAAGCTGTGCGGCCGCAAGCCCAGCGAACTGATCGGCCGGAGCCGATTGCAGGCGATCCAGCAGGCTCGGTGCATTGCGATGCATGCGGCCAATCGACTAGCCGGGCGGTCACTGGTCGAAATCGGCCAGTACTTCGGCGGTCGAAATCACAGCACGGTGCTCAGTGCCGTGCGGAAGATCGAAGCGGAGAAAAAGAAGAATCCGGCCATCGCCGCGATCCTCCGCGAAATTCAATCGACCGATTTCGGGCGCTGAAAGCATCGATCGCATCCGTGTGGAAAACTTGGCGCGCGACCGTCGCGCTCGCGCCCGCGCCGGTCGGCCATCCCGTTGGATCGAAGCTGTAGTCGACTTGCCGGACGCCCGGCCGTCGCAGCGCGCCGCCGGATCGACAATCGCGCAACGGGTTTTCCACACCCGCAATTGTCAGAAAACGACTGCTTTCTCTCGCCATCTCTGCAGTTATCAGTCCCCCAGCGACAGTCCGCCCCTTCGCTTCACTAGCGCTACTGTCTTCTCAATTCACTTCCTTTGAAAAGACAACGAGCAAGCGGTCGGTATGAACGAGTCGGTCGTTCGAGATCGATTCGCCAGCGACGCGAAATCGCCGGACATCTCCTTCGCTTCTCCTACAACATCCGACCGATGGCCGCCCCGCGCCGAGATCGAGCGACCGCATGAAAGTGACCTGCCTCGTGGATGGCTTGCTGGCCGCCTGCCAGATCGCGCAGATGGCCGTGGCCCCGCGCACGACGAAGCCGATCCTGGCCAACATCAAGGCCATCGCGCAGGACGACGCGCTCATCCTCATGGCCACCGATCTCGAAGTCGGCATCCGCTACGAACTCCGCGGCATCAAGGTCGCCCGCCAAGGTTCGGCCATCCTCCAGGTCGGCAAGCTCATCTCGATCCTCCGCGAAAGCCACCAGGACGAGCTGACCATCGATTCCGGCGAAGAGTCGACAAAGATCACGATGAAGGGCGGCAAGTTCGAACTCCCCGGCGGCGAGCCGGAGACCTTTCCGGACGTGAACACGTTCGACCTCGCCGGCCGCTACCACGAGATGACCGCCGGCATCCTGCGGACGATGATCAAGCGCGTCGCCTTCGCCGCCAATCGCCGCGATAGCTCGGCCCGCTTCAGCGTGAACGGCGTGCTGTGGGAAGCCGACGCCAAGATCGCCCGGATGGTGGCGACCGACACCAAGCGACTCGCCATGATGGAAGGCCCGGCGGAACTGTTCGGCCCGGAGAACGACAAGCCGCAATCGCACCTCGTCCCGC
>Ga0247836_1007004_pt1 | contig 12182 bp, 10 predicted proteins | sample LaCruzMarch2015__4_FD_187116 | JGI IMG/M metagenome (GOLD analysis project Ga0247836, IMG submission 187116) | Freshwater microbial communities from meromictic Lake La Cruz, Castile-La Mancha, Spain - LaCruzMarch2015_14m | ecosystem: Environmental > Aquatic > Freshwater > Lake | place: Spain...
TTTTCCTTAGAAATGATATGTTAATTTTGCTTGTCTAGAACCTTAGCACGGTGATTCCAGGTTAGTGCAAAGAAAAAAGCACTAAGTAGTGCACAAATTGTTATATATCCAAATGCTGCATCCCAGCCTGAATGATCTACAACACTCCCAATATATCCAGCTACTGCGGTGCCAAAATAACCAATTGTTCCTGTCAGGCCAGTAGCTGCACCCGCAGCTTTTTTAGAAGCAAAATCAGCAGCTGCAACACCAACTAAAATCTGTGGTCCTGTGACTAAAAATCCAATAAGCATCATACCAAGAAAATGCTGCCATTTTTGGTCAACAGGCGACTGCCATAAAAACACAATGCTTATTGCTAAAACGATCATGTATAAAAATGCTACACGTCCGCGCCTTCCTTCAAATACTTTGTCTGACAAATATCCAGCAATAATGCCACCAAACATGCCGGTAATATCAAACATAGCTGCTTGCCAACCGGCTAATTTAAGGCTGCTACCTTTGAATTCATGTAAAAAAGTAGGGGCCCAATAAAAAACAAACATGCGAACTATATAGACAAAGAAGTTTGCACCGCAAACGTACCAAACAAGTTTATTTTGTGTTACTTGGAAAAAAATTTCCTTGGTAGTTAATTTGTTATCATCAATTTCATGTGCTTCAACAAGGCCATGATGATTTTCTATCGGCGGTAATCCAAGTGATTCCGGGGAATCACGCAGTCTATTTAATAGAAAAAAAGCAACGGCTACGCATAGAACAGCAGGAACATAAAAAACATATCTCCATCCGAATATTTCCATAACATAAGGTGATACAATCAGAACTGCTGCGCCACCAATTTGTTGAGATGTATTCCAAAGTGCCCATTTTGTACCAATTTCTCTTGGGCTAAACCAATGAGTTAAAAGCCGCGCACACGGTGGCCACCCCATTGATTGAAAGCACTGATTAAATATGTATAGGACTGATAACATTATCCAAGAGGAGCTAAAACCCAAGCAAAAGCTAACAATTGCAGATCCTAATAAGCCTGCACTCATGAAATAACGTGCATTACTACGGTCACCTAGTAACCCTGTTATGCCTTTACCCAGTCCGTACAAAATAGCGCCAATAGATATAAGGTCTCCTATATCAGATTTGGTGTAGCCAAGTTCTGACTGTAGGTAAGGCATTGCCATAGAGAAATTTGAACGCAGCAGATAAAAAGCTGCATACCCAATCATCATTGACAGCATGATCCTACGACGCCAGTACGAATATGTACGGTCACCACCAGCGATTTTATTCAATATGCTGCTTGGAATTTCTTCGGTATGCGTGACAAAAGACTGCGACAAACTCTACTCAAGCTCCTTGGGGCTAAAATTTATATACTTTTACAGCGTATCAGAAACAATATTTTTTATAAAGTTACCAAATATTGGTAATGCTACTACCGCTCCTCCTTTTCCATCTCCAAGATTTTTAGGATTTAAAAAGCCAACGAAAACGCCAATTACAAGTGGATTATCATCTTGATAAATTGTTCCTGGAATGCTGACGCTTCCTATGAACCATGCATCGCGATTGCTGTTTGTTGTGCCTGTTTTTCCACGAATTTTAACGTTGAACTCACGTTCAATTGGCAAGAGAGACTTTCCTGTGCCGTGAGTGATGACAGCACGCAACATTTCAAGCAACCCAAAAATAGCTGAAGGTGAGGCAAGACGCTGATAGCTAGTTATAGTGCTTATGGGGACTGTCATAAGAGACTGTTGTCTTTCGAAGCAGCAAAAATTGGAATTTTTATTTAGAGATGAAATTTTTCTTTGAGCGTAGGCATTGTAAAATTTTGGTTTTAAATGATAGCCGCCGTTAAAAATCATAGCGTAGGCATTTGTAAGTTTTAATAACGTCGTTTCTTTAGAGCCTAAAATCATAGAAGGGTGTTTTGACGCATTATTATATACTTCAAATAGTTCTGCTATGTCTTGAATATGTTCAATTCCTGTGTCTAACCCAAGCTGAATGGAAGACAAATTGTGGGAATAGGCCAAGCTATTTTTTACAGTTACAAAGCCATGTGTTTTTTTGTCTATATTTTTGGGTTTATAAATTTCTCTTCCATTATTGAGCAGCATGGTGATTGATTTGTCGTTAATAATATCATTAGGGCTGATACCTTGTTCTAGTGCTGCTAGGTAAACAAAGGGTTTAAAGCTAGATCCTGGTTGTCTAGTTGCTTGTGTGGCGCAATTAAATGGAGACATTGTATGGCTCCAGCCGCCAACTAACGCTAATACTTGTCCTGTCCGCGCTTCCATAACGACAACTGCTCCAGATACCTCGGGAATTTGTCGTAAATGTGCTTTACCATTTTTAACTTCAACCAATACGACATCCCCTTTTGTTAAGGGGGTTTCAAGTGACCAGCTAGTGGTATCTAAAGGTAGAGATTGTTTGTTTTGTAGCTGTATAAAGGGTTTTTCACTGCTAAAATCCACGATGGATTTTTGATAATTTTCAGGGCAATCAGGAACTGCTATTTGATTGAGGTCTTCAATTGAATATTTATCACCCAATTTGGCAATTGGTTTGTAGAAAATTTTTTGTGTTAAGTCGTATTTTAGCAAGCCATCTCTTAATGCTTTTTGAGCAGCTTGTTGAAATCGCGCATCCATACAGCTAAAAATTTCTAACCCAGAAGTGATATTGAGTTTGGGCATTTCCTCAACAAGCACTTCACGCAATGGAGTAATGTAATACCCATAGTCTGAGGGAGAGCTTTCTTCCTGATGAAATTCAATTGATTGTTCAAGCGCTGATGACGCCTCTTGCTTGGAAATATAATTTTGTTCAGAAAGCGCTTGAATAATGGCATCTCGTCTGGCTTTAAGCTTTTGTGTATTTTTAGATAGTTGTGCTGGTGCTTTTGGTAAGGCAGCAAGCAAGCATGCTTCTGAAATTGTAAGGTTTTCCATGCTTTTATTGAAATAATTCAAAGCGGCTGCTTGAAGCCCATAAGCCCCATTTCCTAAATAAATTTGATTTAAATAAAGCTCTAAAATTCTATCTTTACTGAGTTGACGTTCTATTGAAAGGGTGGCAAAAGCTTCTCGAAATTTTCGCAAAAAGCTCTTTTCATTACCTACTAAAAAATTTTTAGCTACTTGCTGCGTAATTGTGGAAGCACCTACTAAAGTTTGCTGTGATTTTTTTTGAGAAAAATTTTGAAGCACAGCGCGTGCAATACGTATAGGGTCAATGCCTGGATGGTAGTAAAAGTTTTTGTCTTCAGCTACCAAAAATGCAGCAATTACTTTTTTGGGAATGTCTTCAATTTTTAAATTTATTCGGTGAACAGGTGCAAATTCATGAATAGGTCGAAAGTGTCGATCGTACACATGTGTAACTTCTGGGGCTCGATAATCGTTTAAAAAATCAGAATTTGGAAGCCCCGGTTTTAAGTGCCAGTAAATGCTACAAATTGTTCCTGTTGCAATTGCTCCTGCGATAACCAAGCATATTGCTAATTTAAAAAAAACCTTTGCAATAGCACTATACATTTACGGTGTTGCTTTATCAAAAAGCGTGAAGAAATTTTTTGTTGTAGCTTCAGCTACCTCTTCAAGTGAGATATCTTTTAGCTCAGCAACTAATTTTGCTACAAAAAGCGTGAATGCTGGTTCATTGCGACGTCCTCGATGGGGAATAGGCGCTAAAAAAGGAGAATCTGTTTCTACTAAAATTCTATCAAGGGGGACAAATTTTACTGCTTCACGTAGCTCTTCGGCTTTTTTAAATGTGATAATTCCTGAGAATGATATGTACAGACCACGATCAAGGCCTTGTTTAGCAAATTCAGTTGACCCGCTAAAGCAATGAAAAACCCCTTTTGCATTAGGACGCTCATCAAGGCATGAAATTGTATCAGTATCTGCATCACGGGTGTGAATAATAACAGGCAGACCTATCTCGATACCTGCATCTAAATGCATATTAAAGCAATCAATTTGCGCTTTTTCATCGCTATTGTTGTAGTAATAGTCCAGCCCTGTTTCACCTAAAGCCACTACTTTTGGGTGTTTTGCGTGGTTTTTAAGTTTTTCTATAAGGCTGGAATCGTTATAATCTTTGCTATCATGTGGATGAACCCCAACACTACAAAAAATATTAGAGTTAGCTTCGGCAATGCGCTGTATATCAAGGCTTTCTGATAGACGAGTATTGACGGTCAGCATGTATTTAATGCCTTGATCGTTCGCATTTTTAATAACAAGATCTAAATCTTGTTTGAATTCTGGAAAATTTAAGTGACAATGGCTATCAACAAGCATTAATGTTTAAAAATAATATTTTCTTTAATCTAACGAAATTTAAAGAGTAACGCCATGGCACAACAATATTTGTTTACAAGTGAATCGGTTTCAGCGGGGCATCCAGATAAAGTCTGTGATCAAATTTCTGACCTAATTGTTGATATGTATCTTGAGCAAGATCCTGAATCTCGTCTTGCAATTGAAACGCTAGCAACAACAAATCGTGTGATTATTGCTGGTGAGTATCGTTCAACAGCAGTAATTTCAGATGATGAAATTGAAAATGCAATTCGTGAACTTGTTTGTGAAATTGGTTATGAACAAGAAGGGTTTCATCATGAGCACCTTCAAATTTCTAATTTTTTGCATGGACAATCGGCTGATATTGCTGTGGGTGTGGATGCAACAGATAATAAAGATGAAGGGGCAGGCGACCAAGGAATTATGTTTGGTTATGCATGCAATGAAACAGAATCTTTTATGCCTGCTACTTTGTATTATTCCCACCGAATTTTGCAAAATTTGCATAAAGCCAGAGTTGAGGAATTTTCAGATGTATTAGGCCCTGATGCAAAATCTCAAGTAACGCTTTTGTATAGTGATGGTAAGCCAATTCGTGCGCATAAAGTGTTGCTATCTACTCAACATGCTGCGGATGTTTCTTTAGAAAAAGTTCGCGAAATTGTGTTTCCAATTTTAGAAAATAGCTTACCAAAAGGATGGATGCCAGCTAAAGAAGATATTTTAATCAACCCTACAGGGCGATTTGTCATTGGTGGTCCAGATGGTGATACAGGCCTTACTGGAAGAAAAATTATTGTGGATACATACGGTGGTGCTGCACCACATGGTGGCGGGGCTTTTTCAGGAAAAGACCCAACAAAAGTTGACAGATCCGGTGCATACATGATGCGTTATTTGGCGAAAAATATCGTGGCATCTGGTTTGGCAGATCGTTGCACATGCCAGGTTGCTTACTCCATTGGTCTTGCGAAGCCATTGTCATTATACCTTACGACGCACCGCACAGGAAAAGTAGATGATCAGGCAATTTTAGAGTGGGCATTAAAAAATGTTGATTTGCGCCCACAAGCTATTCGTGAACGCTTAAATTTAAATAGTCCTATCTATTTACGCACAGCTTCTTATGGGCACTTTGGGCGTTCTCCACAAGAAGATGGTGGGTTTTCCTGGGAGCGTACAGACTTGGTGGATCAACTGAAGCAAGCGTTTTCTATGTAATTTGAATACACTAAATTTGAATTGATGACGATATTTATTCATTGAGTGATACCCCACCCTTATTATGGGTGGGATTAGAATACTGAAAAAGTGGTTAAAGTGGGGTTAATGGATATTTTTAGTAATAATTTCGAACCCAGCGGCTTTGGCGTCATCGTAAAAAATTTGTACAGTTTCTAAACTGAATTCGATTAAGTCTTTTCCACTTAAACTTAGTTTATTTAAAATATCAGGGGTGGCTGTAATAATATCGCAGCCAACTCCATCAGCTTGAAATACATTTAACACTTCACGTGGGCTTGCCCACAATAATTCGCAGCCTGCACACTTTTTTGTAAGCTCTTTTGATTGCTTCATAATAGGCATTGGGTCAATGCCTGTATCGGCAATTCTGCCAGCAAACACTGATACAATTGACGGAACATTATTTTGCAAATTCTCTATAACATCTTTAACTTGTTCAACTGTAAAAATAGCCGTGACATTTAATTTTACGCCTTTTTGAGAAAGCTCTTTTATAACCTTTGCTGTAGATTCGCCCTTGGTGTTTGTGACAGGAATTTTCACATAAACATTTTTGCCCCAAGAAGCAATTTCAAGTCCTTGGTCAAGCATGCCTTGATGATCATCTGCAAATATTTCAAATGAAATTGGTTTATTGCCAATTAACTGCAAGCTTTTAAGCGCGAATTCTTTGTAATTTGTTGTGCCAGATTTGCGCATAAGACTTGGGTTTGTGGTGAAGCCTTTAATCCAATCAAACTGTGCCATTTTTTCAATGACTCTTAAATCTGCCCCATCAACATAAAGTTGGACTTTTAAACTAGCTTGCATGAAAATTTAATCCTTTCTCGATTGAGCTAAAGCTTAGCATACAAGAAAAGGAATTTAAAATTGAGTCATTGCAAAAAGCTTGAATATTGTTTATATATGTCTCTTTATTATTTTTGATAAACATAAAAAATGACCAGATACAACTTTCTATTGATATTTTGTTTTACGGTGCTATTAAATAGCTCTTTAGATGCTATGGTGCGCTTTGAACTTACGCCAAAAATTTTATTTAGGTGTTTTTCTTCACGTGCAAATCTTCCTTTCCCTTACACTAATCTGTCAGGTGAAGGCGTGCGTCAGGCGACATTTGTATACGAGAAATATTACACAGTGTTAAGTGACGATGCGAAAAACATAAGTGAGAAAATGGCTATCGTTGGCCCTTTAAATCCATGCTTTTTTGTAGGAATTAGAAATGAAAAAAATGGGCGTTGTGCAGTTTTTCATAAATTGTCCTGTAATAGTATTAATTCCTTAGTAGAAATTGCGAAACACGAATTGCAACTCCAGAAAGCTGATGATCATCATCTGCGAGGGCATATATTTTCTAACTGTATGACCTTTCACGATAGCTTGCTTATTGATGGAAAAGCTTGCTACGACAGCTTGCTTATAAATGGAAAAACATGGCGTGATTGTCATGATGGCAAGAGTCACCATGAAGAAATGATATTTATAAAAAACTCATTACTGTCAGGATTGGGTATAGATGAAAGCCGAATAAAGTCTCACATATTTGAAAGTCGTTCATTTTCCTCTGCTGCGTTATCAGTTTTGGTTGATAGTAAACTACAATTACAGAGTATATGTATTGCAAAAGAGAAAGTGTTTGGTGGTTATTTCGTGCCTGTTGAGGATTTCAAAGAAGAAGACACACTAAGTGTTAGAGCAACTTTTTTGGGTGCATTAGATTCAGCATATTTTAGAGGGCATAACTTTGTGTATAACAGTCTTCCCTTTGTGAAGCTGGTTGGTAATATCAAAAAAGCATAAGGTAACTAAGCTTTTCCGGAAGAGATGAAATTAAGTGACTAAATTTTTGTTAATATTTATTTTCCTAGGTGTGTCAAATATCATCTGGGCAGGGGCGCCTGGTCTATTTCCTAAGGTGCTCTCTGGTATTTCTTCTCGGGCAATATTTGTTTCTCAAACCATAGCAAGACAAACTCTTCCCTTTTCTTACTGCGAAGTGCCAAGACAAGATGTGAAAAAATCAACTTTTGTTTTTGAGAAATATTATACGGTGCTAACTGATGATGCTAAGCCTTTAGGGAATAAATTTGCAATAGTTGGGTTATTAAACCCATGTATTTTTGTGGGTATTCGAAACGAGGAAAATGGAAAATGTGTAATCTTCCATAAATGGGCTTACTCAAGTTTAGATTCTTTGGTGACTATCACTAAAAAAGAACTTGAGCTTGGAGAAAACGATGGTGGAAAAATACGAGCTCATCTATTTACTAATGAATGTCCGGGTTACAATAGTGTGCTTTTTAATGGTAAGACTTGGCGTGAGAGACATGCAGGCAAGAGCCAAGAAGAAGAAATGAAATTTATAAAAGACACCTTGATTTCTGCTTTTTGTGTGCCAAATGAGCGATTAATAAAAGCGAAAATATTTAAAAATCGCTGGAATGTTTTTGCTTCATTGTCCATTTTGACTAATAGTAAGCTCGAATTAAATAGTATTTGCTTGGCACGTGAAGGAATTTTTGCTGAGAGTTTTACATTGGGAGGATTGGAGATATTTTCAATAGACGAAGCTTTACGTGGTCTGCATTGGAGTCGTTTTATGTCTGATATGCAATCTTTTGATGATGTAACAAATTCTTACAACTCAGTTCCTTTTGCTCGAGCGCCTGATTCTGAAAAAGAATTAGAATGAAAAAAGAAAATGAGAGGAATAACCCTCTCATTTTTTAAATTTAAGTATCAGGTTATTAATAGGTGAGCCTTCTCCAGATTGTTCAACTAGTTCAAAACCATCCTTGTTTTTTTCGTAGATCCCGCCGTCTACAGTAGTATCTGCCTCTTGATTGGATCCGGTAATAAGAACTCCCTTACTATTTAATCCTTCATGAATATGTTTCAATATTTTAAAAAGCTCATCTTCAGAAAAGTAAGAAGGATTTAAAACATTCATGGCGCGAATAATGTGAACAGGTTTGCTTAAGGGGGTTAATAAGTCATGTTGCCGCAGCTGAAATCTTGGGTCTGTTTTTGCTGTATTCAAAACTTTTGGTGCAAAAAGCATTAACTCTCGTGCCTGAATTTTTTTTAGCTTATATTTTTTAACCATAGGAAGGGCAACAAAAAATTGTACTAACAGTCTAACTAAGTGATTAATGGGGTAATGTCTTATGCTGTCGCGTTTTATTACATTAAAAACAAATGGAGGGAAAAGAATTTCTAATATTTTTCCTGTGTGACTTAATGCTATTTTGCAATTTCTTTCTTGAATAATATAAATTGCAGGGTTGTAATCAGAAGCAGTATATTGAATATTTGGAAAAATTAAGGAAATTTTTTCAAAGAAATCTAGCGCAGTTCTTCCATTGCTCACACCGACGTCATGAAATGTGAGTAGTTCATTTTCTTTAAAAATAGTTTTTAACAGTGTTAAGACTTTCGCATCAAATTCTTCAAAACGTTTTTGATATGTGCGTTTGTAGGCGCCTCTTTCATCAGAAAACAGAAGTAATATGAGTTCAGCAAGTTCATCAGCATTTGGTTCTTTGGTAATTTGATCATACAGCGTAATTGATATTTTTTTATCTTTATCAATTAGGTTTTTAAAATCTGCTTTATTTTTAAGTTGCTCTTTTTTATATATGCCGAATTTAAGCATTCTGATTCTCTTGAAATGGATTAATTGCTGAATTTTTATTTAAGTCAGAGACTAACACAACTGAAGAATTATTAAAATTGTTGTGGAAGTTGGAATGTCAGAATGAAAGAAAATGAGAGGAATAACCCTCTCATTTATTAGATGTATTGAATTTTTTTAATGTCGTAGCCTTTGCCGCCGTTTGGAGTAACCACTTCAACAGAAGTATTTACAGTTTTTCCAATAAGCGCACGTGCTAAAGGCGATGTGATAGATAGCAAACCTTTTTTAATGTCTGATTCATCGCTGCCAACAATTTGGTAGGTTACTATCTCATCGCTATCATCGTCATGCAGTGTTACCGTTGCACCAAATTTAATATGATCACCAGTAATTTTTGAAGGTTCAATAACATCTGCGCGTGTTACTTTATCTTCTAATTCAGATATTCTGCCTTCAATGAAGCCTTGTCGTTCGCGTGCTGCATGATATTCAGCATTTTCAGAAAGATCACCATGTTCGCGTGCATCTGCAATAGCTTTAATAACAGAAGGGCGTTCTATATTCTTTAGATGAGTTAATTCTTGCTCAAGGGCGATATATCCTTGTTGTGTCATTGGTATTTTCTTTTCCATGGCAACCCTATTTTTGGCCTGTATAAGTTAAAATTATAGCAGAAATACCCCTGTATAATTAAGATATAATTTTTATTTTTCAGGCGTTAATATATTTTTATGGCATAAATGCAACAATCTTAAATTTACTTTTTGCGTTTTACATAAGGTACGGGGCTTGTTACCCAATCGCTCATCTCAAACTCTTCATTGGGTAAAAGTAAGGCTGCATACACCGCTGCATTTTCAAGAACGCGGTTTACGTAATTTCGGGTTTCGCCAAAGGGTATGCTTTCTATCCAATTGATCCAGTCACCTGTTTCTCTGGGGTCACCAAACATTTTTATCCATTTATTGGCGTTAGAATCTCCAGCATTGTATGCAGCAAGGGCCAGAACAAGATGCCCATTATATTTATCCAAATGCTCAAGCAAATGAGTGGTTCCCAGGGTTACGTTAACTCGCCTGTCGTGAACCCCACCAGATACACGATTTAAACCATAGCGAGATGCTAATTTTCGCATCGCACTAGCTGTTGAATCAATTAACTGCATTAGGCCTTTTGCTTTTGCTGTGCTGACAGCAGATTCACTAAAGTTACTTTCTTGTCGGATAATTCCATGGGCGAAGCACTGAATAAGTGGCGGAAGCTTTGTAAAAATATCATTACGTAAGCGTTCATCAAGCATGGGGTAACCAAATTTGGTAATGACAGTTCCAAGATATTGGGCTTTTTTTGCAACAAACACGGCAAGGTAAGTTCCGCCTAATTCATGAGCAAATTCAGTAATTAATATTTGCTCCCCAGGTACAGTTAATTGGCTAGCGGCAAAGCTTAACAAGGTTAGTTGCAAATCAACGGGAAGATGTTCGCCGTAGGCTTTTAAGCATTTTACAATAAAACGATTGTTGAAAGTTTCTTCTGCTTCTTCTGAAACCATTTTATGCTTTTCAAGGTCTAGGGCATGATTTTCTTCACCCATAGCTTTTAACCGCGAGAGTGCAATTTGACCATAAAATGTTCCTGGCAAAACTGATGCTTTTTTGTAAAATTCTTTTGCCCGATCATTTTCATTTGCTGAGGTAAGTGCTTCAGCTGCCCAAAATGCCATACGAGCTTTACTAACAGGCATGTTTACGCATCCGTGAAGGTCAATAAAGCGATTAACAGCTTTATCTTTTTTATTTATTTTTGTAAGTTCTATCCAGCCTAGCAGCCATTCCGCATTGGCAAAGGCTTCTCCTTTTTTAAGTTTATGGCCAAGCACAATCTTGTAGGCTCCGTTCCAATTTCCTTCCTCTGTCATTCGGCGTGCCAAAATGTGTCGTTCATTCCACCAGGTTAAAGGGGATTCTTTTTCAGCTTTAGGGTCAAGCGACTCTAAAAGCGCGATGGCTTCTTCTGTTTTGTACGCTTTCCTGTACCAACGAACCACATCAAGCAAAACATCGGGATTATTCTTATAACTCACCAGCGCTGTAGCTACGGTTTTTTTTGTAGTTGAATTATTTTTTTGAATATTTAAGCGAAGCTGTGCGATTTTTTTAGCCGCAATGTCTACATATCGTAAAAAGTGCTGAACGTGTTCGTGTTTTTCTTGTGAAAGTAGGGCACCAAGTTTGCTATTGAAATCTGCTTTTTTTAAGAACGGCTTTGCAATTTGGATAAGCTCATCCATTTCAGTTTTGCTAAAGTCTAATTCTAGCCAGTATTTTTGTACAATTTCGCTAATGCGATCATGGTGATTGGTTTCTAATAGTGCTTTTACGTAGGCAATTAATCCTTTGGATGTTAGTACGGGGTTGAATTCAAAATACTTTATAACTTTTTGTTGTGAATCAACCCTATGATAAGCTGCTTCTTCAGCACGCTTTCTAATGAAGTCTAAGGGGAATTTTCCAGCAAATGCGTGAATAAATTTTCGATATTGTCTGAATGTTTCTGTAACGTTTGAATCTTGATAGTTGTGCCATTCTTTGGCCGCTTCAAAAGGAGTCATGTTCATATATACTGGGTCCTTTGCAAATAGTAGTGTGCAGAAGATATTGGCTAATAAAAGCCTATAGGCTAGGGTATAACCAGTTAAAAAAAAGGATTTAATCATGTTTAAAGGATCAATCGTCGCGTTAGTGACTCCATGGAGAAACAATAGCCTGGATAGCCATGCCCTTGTCAATCTGATTCGTTGGCATGGAAGTGCTGGAACAGCTGCAATCGTTGTTGGTGGCTCAACAGGCGAGGGGGCGTTGCTAACCAATGCCGAGCGCGAAACGCTTATTCAAACAGCGGTAAAGGAATCAACTTTACCTATTATTGTTGGGTGTGGGGCACCATCTACATGGGCGGTTGTTGAGCAA
>Ga0247836_1007023_pt1 | contig 12160 bp, 7 predicted proteins | sample LaCruzMarch2015__4_FD_187116 | JGI IMG/M metagenome (GOLD analysis project Ga0247836, IMG submission 187116) | Freshwater microbial communities from meromictic Lake La Cruz, Castile-La Mancha, Spain - LaCruzMarch2015_14m | ecosystem: Environmental > Aquatic > Freshwater > Lake | place: Spain...
CGCCGAGAAAGCCATCAGTTGCTGGATCGCCTCCCATGCCTGCGGAAGATCGCCCGTGCGGAGAAATCCATCGACCGTGGCCCGCAGTGCGACGATCGCGGTCGCCGGCGAGCCGCTCAGGGCCACGGCCTCGCGCCAGATGGACGCAGCCTGGGGGAAATCCTTTTGGAGCGCAAAGAGAAGCGCCGTCGCCACGACGCTCGAAGGCACACGGGCCGGCTGCAAGGCATGGGCCTCCCGCACCCGCGCGATGCCGCTGGCGATCGCGCCCCGGTCAAGTTCCAGCTGGCCGCGCCAGAGCAGCGCCCATGCATCCTGCGGGTCGGCCTTGAGCGCCGTTTCGATCCGTGATTCCAGGGCCGCCGACTGGTGAAACACGTCGAGCGAGTCGCCCCCTTGGGAGATGACCTCGCCCCGGTAGGCCAGCAGATTTCCCGGCACCGCATTTCCACGGGCCGACGAACGGCTGACAATGCGGCCGTCGGTCAGATCGACCTCCAGCACCTCCGGCGTGTCGAGTGGCAGGAAAAGCCTGGTCGCCGTGAGGATGCCCCGGCCGCTCGGGCTTCCATGATCAGCGACCAGTGGTCTTTGCCAGACCACACGGCCGTTCCCCAGATCGAGTGCCTCCACGCCCCGCCGCCCCACGACAATCGCCCTGCCCGCGACAACTCCAGCGACATACAACCGATCCTTGCGTGGCAGACGCCACACAGTCGTGCCCCGCCGCAGGTCGAGACAGAGAAGTTCTTGTGACTCTCCAGGCGTCAGCAGCACCCGGCCGCCAGCCAGAATCGGCGCGGAATCGAGCCAGTGGCCTCCTCGCTGCTCCCGGCCTCCGTCACCCCCGAACCCTCCCCCGACCGCTCCGTTCCGCGCGACCCGCATGCCGTTGGGCAGCACCATCGCGTCAGCCTGCCGGGGCTGGGGGTATTCGTGTGCCCAGAGCAGTGTGCGTGTCGCCAGGTCGATCGCGACCACGGCCCCGGCCCCCGTCGGACAGATGAGCACCCCTTCAGCAAGCGCGGGCGACAGACCGGCGAGCCGTCGGGCGTGGCTGTCGCGATTGTCGATTGCCCGTTCCTCGTCGACTTCGGCGAAGGGCTGCGACCACTCGAGAAGGCCGCTGTTCGCATCGAGCACATCGAGGCGAATCTCCCCCTTCTCCTCGACGAGCACAAGCAACTGTTCGCCCACGGGCAAGGGCGCGCCCAAATACCAGGCCGTGCTGGCGGCGGGCAGTCCGGCCTCATCGCCGACGGGGACGTTGCGGGCGGGAAGCCGCCAGCGGAGAGTTCCCCGGTCGGCCACGTCGTAGGCGGAGAGCGTGTTACCGCCCCTCCAGCCGCCGCGGACCTGAAATCCGCCCATCATCTGACCGCCCTGCCGGAAGTTCATGCCTGCCTGCGGCACCGACATCGCATCGGCATGGCTTTCGACCACAAACACAAGGCGGCCATCGCTTGCCATGATCCCGCTGGTGGCGTCCTCGAAGACACTGCTGAACGAACCTTCCGCACCGGCGTCCGTGGAATCCCCCCCGTCACCGCTCGTTGCCTGCGCATGGAGCGACGTGCCGTCGGCTCCGGCCTGCAGCCAGATCCGCTTGCCGGTTTCAAAATCGACCGCCAGAAGCCCCAGGCTCGTATGCACCAGAATCGTGCCGTCCACCGCCAACGGCCCGCCCGCCGGCAAGACGGCGAGCTCCTGTTCTGAGTGCAGCCGCCGCCGGGTCTCAAGGAGCCTCGACTCTTCCGGGTGGCGGGCAAGTGGCACCCGATACCGCGGGGCAAGCAGAGGACATGAAGCTACCGCGACCCCGTTGCGGGCCGGGTCACCCCGATGCATCGCCCAATCGGTTCCAGACCAGCCGCCCCCGTGCCGACCAGCATGGTGCTTCGGTTCACCGACGAGGCCCGTGAGCCAGGCCAGGCCACCGCCCGCCGGAAACGATACGGCCACGTCCTTCCCGGCGAGGCGCACCACACTCCTGCCGCGGGTGCGTGTCTGCTCCAAAATTGCCGCGGCGGCCGGACCGTCCCCTGCCCGCAGCCACGCGACCGCTCGCATGATCGACAGCGTGGGTTCGAAAGCGGCGGCCCCGGCGGCCGGCGCGAGCCGATCGAGCCAGGCGGCCGCCGCCAGCGGTTGATTCGCCTCGAGCGATTCGATCGCGGCAAGCAGCGTGGCCCGATACCCAGCCGGCGTGTGAAACCACCGTCTGGCCACCGCGACGATTCCCGCAGTGTCATTGGCGGCAACGGCCTGCTCGAGCATGCGTTCGGCCCGCGCCCTGAACTGAAGTTCGTAGGCCTCTCGACCGGGCTTTCCAAATCCGCCGATCAGACGATTCGTCTCGGACTTGATGCTCTGCCAGGTCCGCTGCTGCCGATCGGTTCGGAAGAAACAATCGCGGTCCGAGGCGAGAATTTCATCGAACAAGGTCGCGGCGTCGCTCCACCGTTGGTCGGCCACGAGCCGGCGGCCCCTGTCAAACTGCCGCTCCCGCAACCGGTCGCTGGGAAACCCAATGCCACCGTCCTCGTTGTCTTCGTTATTGTCCTCATTGTCTTCGTTCGCGACGGCGGCGTCATCGGACGCCTCTTCAACGTCGTCAGTCGTGGTATCGGCAGCCCTGCCCACACAACGGTCTACCGCGCCCCAACCGACAGCCAGCAGTCCTCCCACGAGCAGCAGTGCGATCCACGGCCGCCTGGCTGCCGACCAGCCCCCATTCAGTCCTTGCGGGCGCATCGTCGGGTGCATCGCCATCATTATGGAAGCCCCAGAAGTTCCTGCGGTTCACAACTCGCAATCGATCGATCACTCCGCAGGGACTACCCCGCGGGCTGCCTTCGCTGGCCCCGTCGCCAACGGTCACTTACCCGTCTTCTTGCCCGGTGCCTTTTTCATTGGCTTTTTCATTGGCTCTCGCCTGACAGTGTACGCCTCCGGGACGCTCCGATGCGGCACGGTTCGAGACTGCGATTTCGGATTGCCCCCCTCAAAACCTTCTTCCGGAATACGGTTCCGGGATGCAGTTTGGAGGTGCAAACGCTGTTTTCCCCATCGTATCACAGGCCGCAAATTCGGCTGGGAAATCGACGCGGGTGCCAGAAAACAGGCGTAAAAAAGAGTTTTTTGAGGAAAAACTCGGGAAACGAGGACTTTTTAGGCGGCAAACCATAATTTTCTGGGTTGCATTTCCATTTCCCGAGGCTCTAATCGGCGACGCATTCGGCACCCAGTGCCGGGCTCCGATACGCGGTGGGGGACTACCGCACACAATTTTTGACTTTTGGAGGTATTGGCGATGGCAAAGAAGTCGGGAAGCAAGCCCTTGACGAAGACCGAGATCATGCGAAGCATCTCGGAGACGACCGGTCTGCAGAAGAAGGACGTGGTCGCGGTGATGGAGGCCCTCACGGACGAAATTCAAAAAGCCCTCAAGGGCCAGGGCATCGGGGTCTTTTCGATCCCCGGCCTCGTGAAGATCGAGCGCCGCAAGGTGCCGGCACGTCCCGCTCAGAAGGGCGTCAAGAATCCGTTCACGGGCGAACTGCAGGATCGGCCCGCAAAGCCGGCCAGCGTGAAGGTCCGCGTGCGGGCTCTCAAGAACCTGAAGGCGATGGTTAGCTGATCTCCATCCGAATCGAAGCACAACGGGCGGTGCCTTCGCGGCACCGCCCGTTTTTTGTTTCACGAACGTACTTCTGCCGGTAGGGGCCGAGGATTCGTTCCCGGCTCCCTTGATTATCAACCGGCTCCCTTGATCATCAGATGGACGCCTTCTTCGTAATACCAGCGAAAATGGGAACGGACCTCCGGCAGTACGTTTCCGGCTTCCGCCCGATAGCGATCAAGACTGCGGTGCCGACTCGGCCCGGTGTTGAGAAAACCGAGCCTGGAAGCCGGAACATCCACACCGAATTCACGGCAGACTTGCAGGAGGGCGGGCTCGAGGGCGTTGAAGTCGAGCAGCCGGGTGTGGGCGGAGGCCGGTCCATCCATATCAAAGAAATCTTGGTAGTTCTGAACGGCATGCTCGACGACCGCCATTTCGAGAAACCGATGAAACGTCCCCGTCCGGGCGCAGCGGATGAGCGGTTGCAAGGGCTCCTCGCTGAAGTCATAGCCCCGCCAGTATTCGAATAACGACACCAGCATCTCGAACGGTTCCCGGACGACGCCGATGATGCGGGGGCCGCATGAGGTTGTGCCGCCAATCGATCGAGCACGCGCCGCTGGCATCCAGCCGGCTAGCCTTCGGACAAGATCGGCATAGGCCCGAGCGATGCCGCGACGCCGCGGGCTATCGGAGGATGGGCATCGTTCCACCAGCCCCAACCGCTCCAGGGAATACCGGACGGGAAGGTGGTTGACCTCGTACCGCGGATGCTTCTCGACCAGACGCGCGTCAGGAAAGACCTCCCGAAACCACTTCGTGAGCGAATGCCCGGCGGTTTTCGGGTAGTGGGCGAACGCGATATTCATGGACGGGCTGTAGAGCATGCCATTTCCGTACGCTGTGTGTTGGACCGAGGTACCGGTTTGATTCGAGGGCGTTGGTTGACAGCGATGTCTTGCGGAGGATGGCGTGCGACCTTCGCCATCCCCCACACGGAGTGGTTATCGGCAACACCGGGCATGCAGCTTGTCTGAATATTCCGGATATTCAGTCTCCACAGGGTGCGGGGGGATGAGAGGATGGGAGGCCGCGGCCGAGTAGGCTACTGGGCAGAGTCGCCACTCCGCGCAAGTACGTCTGTGATAGTCTGAAATAAAAACATCATCTACGCCGGCACTCATAGGCTGGCATTCGTAATGCCTCTACTTTGGTATCGCCAGATCTTGCCCAACTCTTTTTCTCTTCGCCGCCTTCCAGGCTCCCGCCAGCTGTGATCCCCACCCCGAGACAATCCGCGGCGTACGCGTCGCCCCACAGCCAACTCGATCTGGCCGCGGCCATCGATCGCCTGCAGGATGCCTTTCGAAGGATACTCCACGATCTCCCGTCGGCCACGGGGGGTGGAGGAGCCTCGCTCGCCGTGTGGAGTTCGGAAAAGCAGCTTCTCTCCGTTCATGGTGGCGAAGCCTCGGCGGGAAAACCTTGGACGGCGTCGACTCCCTGTCTCATCTGGTCGGCGAGCAAGGGGATCGCTGCCGCCTGTGCCCTGCAGGCGTTGCATGCCAACGGTCTTTCACTGGACAGACCCGTGGAGACACTCTGGCCCGAGTTCGCCGCTTCGGGCAAGGAGCGAACAACATTTGCAGATCTGCTCTCCCACCGTGCCGGCCTCGCCGCGATTGACCAGACAGGGCTGGCGATCACCGATCACGAAGCAGTGGCTACCTGCCTGGCCTCGCAGCCACCCAACTGGCCGGCTGATGGCACTCATGGCTACGGCGCTCGCACGTTTGGATTTCTGCTCGACGAGATCGTCCGCCGCGCGGCGGGCGAAACGCTGGCTGACTCGTGGGAGCGACTCTTCCGCAGGCCACTCGGGCTCGATCTCTGGTTCGGACTGCCGGCGGCTCTGATGGATACCGCCGCCACCGTTCTTCCGCCCCGCGTTCCTCCGCCACCGGGCCCCTTCACGAAGGCCTTCGGAGACCGGGAATCCCTCACTCGCCGTGCGCTGAGCGATCCAGGCGGGCCGCTTCCTCCGGCGATCATGAACACCCCCGCGATGCGAGCGGCGTCGATTCCCTCGCTCGGGGCAATCGCGACAGCCGACGCCCTCGCCCGATTTTACGCGATCCTCGCCTGCGGCCAGGCTCCTTTTCTAACGGGTGAAACGCTCGCCGCTTTGCAAAACCCAGCACAAAGCCCGGCACAGACCTCTCCGCAGACCATCATCAGCAGCGGCCCCGACCGGGTTTTGATTGACAGGACATCCTTTGCTGCCGGTTTCATGACCAACGCCTACGGCGTCTACGGCCCTTCACCATCTGCTTTCGGCCACCCGGGAGCGGGAGGGACGCTGGCCTTTGCTGATCCGGCCCTCGGGCTGGGGTTTGCGTTTATTCCCAGTGGCATGCACCCCGGGGCGTTACCGGGGCCCCGCACCCGCAGTCTGGTCGCAGCCTTCTACGGTCTTTCACCCGTCCAGCTTTCGCCCGCCAGATAGACCGGAGATCGCGTAGGCAGGCAATTGCGTAAACAGGCAATCACCGAGACGACCGGCTCGTTTCACGCCCGCGCCGCTGCCCGCGGACACAAGACACCTGCAGGCTCTGGAAGAAAAAATCTGCGGCAGCGAAATGGACGGGGCCGGAATCGAACCGGCGACACACGGATTTTCAGTCCGTTGCTCTACCAACTGAGCTACCCGTCCGCGTTTCAGTCCCCATTTCGTAGGCCGTTCAGGCTGGTCTGTCAACGCGTGGGACTGCCGAGCGGGTGTGACAACGGCCCTGGCCACTTTCCGGCGGCAGGAGTCCCGCTACAGGTCTTCCCGTTCGGCCGCGTTGACCGCGGCCAAAATGAGCTGCACGACAAGCACGAGACCGAAGGCCGCCCAGCCCACAACGGCTGGCAAAACGCGCCTGATACCGCCATTCCCCCCCGCCGAATCGACCCCCAAGACCAACCGGCTCAACACCGCCAGAATCAGCGCGGTCACCGTAGCCACAAAGACACTCCGTGCCAGAATCCACAGCCATGGAACCCCGGTAGCAACTTCCGGCCCAGACATTCCCGGCCCAGACATTTCCGACACCACAACTGGTGGCACAGACAGGCTATCCGCCCGCTTCTCCCCCTCACGATCGGTCTCTTCGGCCTCGGACAACAGCCCCCGGGTCGACTGATTTCCCGACACCGACAGTTCGATCTGCTGGCTCACGCCTGAAGACCCCGGGGGGGCCGCGGATCGGCTACGGGCCTCTCCTGCCCCGAGCCCGCCTTCAGCTTTGGCGGCTCGCCGCTGTTTCACCCTCGGCATCGCCACGGGCGACGGCGGGCACCAGGGCTGCAACCGCTCGATCACGGCCTCCGCCGACGGCAGCCTTTCCGCCGGGTTCTTCTGCATCATCGCGACGACGACACGGCAAAACTCTTCGCTCACCCCCGGCACCAACTGCCGAATGGGGCGGGGCTGTTCGGTCAGTTGCCGTTGTGTCTTCTCCTGCCTTGTTCCGCCCGGAAACGGCACCTCGCCCGTCACGGCAAAATAGAGTGTGCAGCCGAGCGAGTAGACATCGGCTGACGGCCCGACGGTGTCCACCGAACGGATCTGCTCCGGAGCTATGTAGTCCATGGTGCCCACGATCCGACCCAGCCGTGTCGACTCACCTTCGATCACCGAACCGGCCAGACCAAGGTCGAGCACCTTCACATGCCCTTCAGGGGTGACCAGTAGATTGGCCGGCTTCACGTCCCGGTGCACGAGGCCCTGCGAGTGGGCATAACCGAGCCCCCTCGCCGCCTGCGAGACCACCGAAGCGGCCATGTTTTCGTCAAGCTTCCCGTATTTGAGAACCTGCCGGCGAAGATCGAGCCCGGGCACGATTTCCGTCACCAGGTAATAGACTTTGCCATCATGCCCGGCATCGAGAGCCCGCACGAGGTTGTCGTGGTCAAGGCGGCCGAGCATGCGAATTTCCCGCTGGAAGGCAGCTTCCGCATCAGGCGTCGACTTGGCCCGAGGCAGCACCTTGATCGCGACTGTTCGTCCCATCATCACGTGCTGCGCCCGAAAAACCTGCCCCATGCCGCCGCTGCCGAGCTCATCCAGAATGTGGTACTGGCCCAGCGTCAGTTTCCGACGACCACGCAGCAGCTGGTCTGCCTGGAATCGGGTCAGCGTTGCCCGTTCCACCAGGCAATCGGCAACCGCGGCATCCCAACGGGAGGCATCAGCCCGGGCGGCCAGACCGAGAGAGCTCCCGACCAGGGCCTCGCAGGCGTCGATCTGGCCTGCATCCAACAGGCCGCTCGCTAACGCCATCTCCCGAAAACGCGAGGACTTTCGCGGCTGGTTGTGTCCGCCGACGATCACAGATGGGTCTGGTGGCAGCGTCATCGCGGCGAACAGGTGACAGGGACGGCCATCGAGACCGGGGGAACCACGTTCCCGACAACGGCTCCCGTCGGCTTCCAGGAGAAGTCTACACCATTTTTTCACGGCCCCCACCCGCAGGACCCTGGCCCTTTCCTCGGGCAAGAAACGGGAAACGTGCCAACCAGGCTTGAGTCCGCTTTGCCTCCAGCACGAGGGGCCGGCCCGTGCCCGGATGGACAAACCCCAGGCTCCGGGCATGCAGGGCGATGGCGGCGCCATATCCAGGTGACGGTGCCAAGGGGAGCCTGGCACCGTAGTGACGATCTCCGACAATCGGGCACCGTCTGGCGGCGAGCTGGGCCCGCAATTGGTGCCGTCGGCCGGTGGTGGGAGCCAATTCAACCAGCGACACTTCCCCCATGCGCGTGATCACGCGGGCCCTGACGTGGCAATCGGTGCCCGGCATGTCCTCGCCATCGTCGCCTGCGGTCGCGGCCTCGTGGCCGCGAGCTGTGAATCCGGCTGATGGCGATAATCGCGACCGCCGCTCCTCGCCCAGGCGTTCGATCCGGTCGTGCCAGTCGACCCATTCCCCGAGCGGCGCGGGAAACCGACCCTCGACGATGGCTTCGTAGTTTTTTTGGACCAGCCGCTCACGAAACTGCCGGGAAAGGTCGGCTGCGGCCGCCCGTGTCTTGGCCATGACAAGCACGCCAGACACGGTCGCATCGAGCCGGCTCACCACGCCCAGGAATGCACCTCTGGGCCGCGATTGCTGCAGGATTGTGAACATGCTCGGTGTCCCCCTGGCGGCATTGGCCGTGGGCAGGCCGGCCGGCTTGACGACCGCGATCAGGTGGTCATCCTCTAGGAGGATTTCAGGGTGCTGAGGAGTGGCGGTCATGTCTCCAGCGTTGCGTCAGCAGATCGTGCTTGCAAGCGGCTCCCCAAGAAGGCTGGCACTGGCACTGGCGGAGGGCTGGGAAGTCACGTGTGTACCGCCCCCCGAGACAGCCGAGGCCCTGGCGGCTCCACGGACGGTCAACGAGTCGCTGGAAGACTACGTGCTCCGGCTCGCCCGGACAAAAGGCCAGGCGGTGGCCGACATGGGCGTGCAGGGCACCATTCTCGCCTGCGACACCCTGAGCGAGGTTGATGGCGTGGTGTTGGGCAAGCCCTGCGATATCGAGGATGCCAAACGGATGCTCATGCTGCTTTCAGGCCGCGTTCATCGCGTTCTCACGGGCGTTTGGCTCGGCTCTTGCATGCAGCGCAGCCTGGTCACACGTGCTCCGTGGCCCCCGCTGGAGGCCGTGGAAGAGAGTCTGCTCGAAATGGGTGCGATCGAGGGACCGCTCCTTGCCTGGTATCTCGAGAGCGGAATGTGGCAAGGAAAGGCGGGGGCCTGCGGATTTCAGGATGAGCGTCTGCCGCTCAGGCTGGTTGCAGGCAGCGGTTCCAACGTGGTTGGCCTGCCGATCGAGCGGCTGCGAGCCATGCTGGACAGCATCGAAGGGCCTACCGGGTAGGTCCGCTCTCCGAAAAACCCGTCTCTAAACAAACAGGCCCGTATAGCAGGCCCGTATAGAAAAACCGGCCCGTACATACATAAAAAACCGATCAGCGCATAAAAAAACCGACCCGCATGGAGAGTTTTGCTCTACCACACGGGTCGGTCGTAAAAAATTCCGGCGATACCTACTCTCACGCTTTTGGCACTACCATCGGCTCTGAAAGCTTAACTACCGTGTTCGGGATGGGAACGGGTGTGACCTTTCAGATATGTTCACCGGAAAATATCGTCTCGCTGTTGTCACAGCGAAAATATTCGATTCTCCATGACGGCGGTGGCCGTCAGAAGAAAAGGTCGTGGTAATTGGCACGCTCCGATGGGATCGACGGCCTTGGCCGTCTTCACAATCGGGAGCACTCGATACGAGTGGTCAAGCATTCGTCCGTTAGTACCGGTTAGCTAAATGCATTACTGCACGTACACATCCGGCCTATCAACCTGGTCGTCTTCCAGGGGACTTTCGGGTATAAACCCTACGAAACCTCATCTCGGGGCGGGCTTCACGCTTATATGCTTTCAGCGTTTATCCGTTCCGTTCATAGCTATCCAGCCGTGCCGCTAGCGCGACAACTGGGACACCAGAGGAACGTCCTTCCAAATCCTCTCGTACTAAAGAAGAATCCCCTCAAGTTTCGTACGCCCACAGCAGATAGGGACCGACCTGTCTCACGACGGTCTGAACCCAGCTCACGTACCACTTTCATTGGCGAACAGCCAAACCCTTGGGAGCTTCTCCACCCCCAGGATGTGATGAGCCGACATCGAGGTGCCAAACCGCTTCGCCGCTATGGACGCTCGGAAGCGATAAGCCTGTTATCCCCGGAGTACCTTTTATCTGATGAGCGACGGCCTTTCCATACAGCACCGCCGGATCACTAAGTCCTACTTTCGTATCTGCTCGACTTATGAGTCTCGCAGTCAAGCACCCTTCTACCTTTACGCTCGATGCCTGATTGCCAACCAGGCTGAGGGTACCTTTGAACTCCTCCGTTACTCTTTTGGAGGAGACCGCCCCAGTCAAACTGCCCAACTGACACTGTCCTCTGCCCGGATTCACGGGAATCAGAGTTAGAACTCAAACGAATCCAGGGTGGTATTTCAACGTTGGCTCCACGATGACTAGCGTCACCGCTTCGTAGCCTCCCACCTATCCTACACAGAACACGTCCGAGACCAATATCAGCCTACAGTGAAGGTTCACGGGGTCTTTCCGTCACACTGCGGGTACGTGGCATCTTCACCACGGCTACAATTTCACCGGGTCACTGGTTGAGACAGTGCATCAGTCGTTACGCCATTCATGCAGGTCGGAACTTACCCGACAAGGAACTTCGCTACCTTAGGACCGTCATAGTTACGGCCGCCGTTTATTGGGGCTTCGGTCGCGGGCTTCGCCTTTCGACTAACCCTCTTCCTTAACCTACCAACACCGGGCAGGCGTCAGACTCTATACATCCTCTTGCGAGTTAGCAGAGTCCTGTGTTTTTGATAAACAGTCGCTGATGCCGATTTACTGTGACCCCCAACAGCTTTCACCATCGGGGGTACCCCTTATCGCGAACTTACGGGGCCATTTTGCAGAGTTCCTTAACCAGTGTTCTCCCGAGCGCCTAGGACTTCTCGTCCCGCCTACCTGTGTCAGTTTTAGTACGGTCACGTGCCTTCAACCCTAGAAGCTTTTCTTGGACGTCCTTCGAGTGACTATCGAAACATAAGCGTCTTTGTCCCATGCTTCAGGATGTCGCTGCGGATTTGCCTACAGCTACCTTCCACACAGGCGAGGGACATTTCTATCCGTCCCCTCACCTTTCAGACGCCGTCCCTCCATCGGTCCAGCACGTGGCGCAGGAATATTGACCTGCTGTCCATCGTCTACGCCCTTCGGCCTCGACTAAGGAACCGGCTAACCCTGGGCGGATTTACCTTCCCCAGGAAACCTTAGGCTTTCGGCGAGCAGGATTCTCACCTGCTTAATCGTTACTCATTCCGGCATAATCACCTGTACACCCCGGCATCGCTCCTTACGGTGCGACTTGTATCTGGTGTACAGCGCTCTCCTACCAATCCACTTGCGTGAATTCCACTGCTTCGGTGCAGAACTTACTCCCGTTCATTATCGGCGCGAATTTGCTCGACCAGTAAGCTGTTACGCACTTTTTAAATGATGGCTGCTTCTAAGCCAACATCCTGGCTGTCATTGCAAATTCACTTCCTTAGTGACTGAGTTCTGCTTGGGGACCTTAGCAGGTGGTCTGGGTTGTTTCCCTTTTGACCGCGAAGCTTATCCCTCGCGGACTGACTCCCGGAGTAAACATAACGGTATTCGGAGTTTGGTTCAGGAAGGTACCAGGGTATGGCCCTCCTCCGATTCAGTCTCTCTACCCCCGCCATGCAATTTTCCGAGGCTAGCCCTAAAGCTATTTCGGAGAGAACGAGCTATCTCTGCGCTTGATTAGACTTTCACTCCTCCCCACAAGTCATCCCCTCGGTTTTCAACCCAAGTGGGTTCGGTCCTCCACGCGGTTTGACCCGCGGTTCAACCTGCTCATGGGTAGTTCGTGCAGTTTCGCGTCTACCACCA
>Ga0247836_1007028_pt1 | contig 12156 bp, 12 predicted proteins | sample LaCruzMarch2015__4_FD_187116 | JGI IMG/M metagenome (GOLD analysis project Ga0247836, IMG submission 187116) | Freshwater microbial communities from meromictic Lake La Cruz, Castile-La Mancha, Spain - LaCruzMarch2015_14m | ecosystem: Environmental > Aquatic > Freshwater > Lake | place: Spain...
TTGCCACCACAGTCATCGAGGTCGGGGTGGATGTTCCCAATGCCTGCATCATGATCATCGAGGATGCAGGCCGCTTCGGACTTTCGCAGATCCACCAGCTCCGCGGCCGGATCGGGCGCGGCGCCGAAAAATCCTACTGCATCCTTCTCCAGGAAGCCCCCGATGATGCGACATCGGCCAAGCTCGCCGCCCTCGAAAAGACTTCGGATGGTTTTGAAATCGCCGAGGCCGACCTCAGGCTGCGCGGGCCAGGGGATATCCTCGGGACCGCCCAGTCCGGGTTCCCGCCGCTCCGCCTGGGCGACCTACTGCGGGACGGGGACGTCATGACCGAGGCCAGAGCGGTCGCGCGGAAGATCCTCGATGCGGATCCTTTACTCGCACAGGCCGGTCATGAAACCCTGCGTCGGTTTGTCGAGAAAAGCCTTCAACCCGCTGCGACCGTGTCCTAGCATTTTTCAGATGAAACCGTTCCTCCGCCTGATCGGGGTGATCCTGGCGCTTTCCCTCCCGCCTGCTTTTGCAGAAGCCGCTTTTGCGAAGAAGCTCGTCGGCGAGGGATTTTCCCTTGAGGTCAGTTCTCCGAACGAGGAGGGCTCGAACACCCTCACGATCCGCCCAACCGGCCTCCAGTCCGACAACTCGCCTGTCGAGCGCCCCGTCGCCGGGGTGGTGACCCATGTGGAACTGAAGGACCTGGACGGGGACGGAGCCCCCGAACTCCTCGTCTGGCTCAGCCACCCGGGTTCCTCGGATTTTGGAGAGCTCGCCGCATTTTCAACGAACCACAGAAAGTCGCTCAGCGACATTTTCATCGAGCTCCCGGAAAAATCCGACCTCGCCGGATACCGCGGGCGCGACGAGTTCGAGGTGGTCGAGAACACGTTCGTCCGCCGGTTTCCGGTTTATCTGGACGGCGACAAGGACGCCGATCCGACCGGCGGAATGCGCCAGTTCCAATACAAGCTCCAGCGCGGGGAAGCCGGGTGGCTGCTCAAGCTGGACCGAGTGGTGAGTTACTGAGCAGGCTGGCAGGCCCGGCTTCACAACGTGCTCCATGCCCGCGAGGGGCGCGACCAAATGGCGCGAGGCCATGCTTGTAGGAAATCGAGTTTCAATCCGCGCGCCCGCGAGGGGCGCGACACGTGCTGACATCGGTGATGTCTTTGCGGTGGATGTTTCAATCCGCGCGCCCGCGAGGGGCGCGACAGAAGCGGCGAGACCTCGCCGCCATTGAATGAGGGTTTCAATCCGCGCGCCCGCGAGGGGCGCGACCTCTGGCTGCGACGGATACGATTGCCGGGAAACTGTTTCAATCCGCACGCCCGCGAGGGGCGCGACCCTCGGTCCAGATCGTGGATGTCACGATGGACGAGTTTCAATCCGCGCGCCCGCGAGGGGCGCGACGATCCACACCAGAACCACGATCAATGCCGACTTGTTTCAATCCGCGCGCCCGCGAGGGGCGCGACATTCGACCTTGAGCGACCCACCGGACTGGTGGGAGTTTCAATCCGCGCGCCCGCGAGGGGCGCGACGCGATGTGAAGGTTCGCACGGTTGATGAGATCGTGTTTCAATCCGCGCGCCCGCGAGGGGCGCGACGCGACAGGTGAAGTGGGTTGAGACGGAAGACGGAGTTTCAATCCGCGCGCCCGCGAGGGGCGCGACGCCGGCTGGTGACGAGACCGATGACTCCGGTGATGTTTCAATCCGCGCGCCCGCGAGGGGCGCGACCGACCCCCTCATCGATGTGTTCTCCTGGAGCGGGTTTCAATCCGCGCGCCCGCGAGGGGCGCGACCAGACCCATACCACATATACCAACGGGAGCAGCAGTTTCAATCCGCGCGCCCGCGAGGGGCGCGACCTCGATGCGAGTAGGGACAAGCCGCATGGCAATCGTTTCAATCCGCGCGCCCGCGAGGGGCGCGACCATCGCGTGCGACGGCACCCATCTCTACATCTGCGTTTCAATCCGCGCGCCCGCGAGGGGCGCGACCGTAGCCCGTAAGAAGAAGCGGCATCTCCAGCAAGTTTCAATCCGCGCGCCCGCGAGGGGCGCGACCCCGCGTGGCTACGTCTTCCTCGCCTTCAACCCGTTTCAATCCGCGCGCCCGCGAGGGGCGCGACGAGCTTTGCCGGGAAATGGCGACACCGTTTATGCGTTTCAATCCGCGCGCCCGCGAGGGGCGCGACTTGGACAGCTCGGCGCCGCCGTTGTCCCAGCGCGGTTTCAATCCGCGCGCCCGCGAGGGGCGCGACTTTGTAGATTCCGGTCACAGCGAGATTCAGCGAGTTTCAATCCGCGCGCCCGCGAGGGGCGCGACCGTCTGGGTGGGCTGACATTTCTGCCGCCACCGGTTTCAATCCGCGCGCCCGCGAGGGGCGCGACCCGGCCTGCCCTGGAGTAGTTTATGTGGGCATCACGTTTCAATCCGCGCGCCCGCGAGGGGCGCGACTTTTCCAGAAGATCGGGCTCAGCGTTCAAGCCTTGTTTCAATCCGCGCGCCCGCGAGGGGCGCGACGTGCCAGGACGTCCTCACAGTCGAGTATTCCAACGTTTCAATCCGCGCGCCCGCGAGGGGCGCGACCGCCTCGCTGGCGAAGGTCTTGGCGTCATGCGCTGTTTCAATCCGCGCGCCCGCGAGGGGCGCGACGTGTTGTGGCCCTCGAATGATGTGGTTCGACAAGGTTTCAATCCGCGCGCCCGCGAGGGGCGCGACTCGGGATCGAGCGGGATCTCATCGTTGCCGAGGGGTTTCAATCCGCGCGCCCGCGAGGGGCGCGACGAGATGGAGGGTCGTCGAGCTCGCTTTGCACTGGTTTCAATCCGCGCGCCCGCGAGGGGCGCGACCAGGCCGAGGGCCCCAACGTTCCGTTGGATCAGGGTTTCAATCCGCGCGCCCGCGAGGGGCGCGACAGCCCGGATCCACCCCCGGGGGCGCAGGACGAGAGTTTCAATCCGCGCGCCCGCGAGGGGCGCGACATGACTACGCATCCACCACAAACGAAAAGGTCTGGTTTCAATCCGCGCGCCCGCGAGGGGCGCGACAGCGGCAGGGCGAAGAGCCTTGCCGCATTGCGCTTATGTAAGCTTTACCGCGAACAAACACAAATGCGATCAGGTGAAACCACCCGCGATTGTCATGTGTGATGTCAAAGAGCTTTTGTTCAGGGGATTGCAAGTCCCGCGAACGTTTTCCGCCTGTCATGATGGGTTATGGTTCGCGGGGAGTCAGACGAGAAGCGGACCATCCATGTTGAGGGAGGGCTTGGCTCCGTAGTGCTCGACGCGGCCATTCCAGTCATTGCCCAGGAAGTAGAACCTCACGGAGTCCTGCTCGCAATCCACAAGATCGAGGATTTTGGTACGGAGGGCAACGAACTGTGACCGGTCGATTTTGCATTCGAAGACGGAGTTTTGGACACGCTGGCCGTAGTCGAGGCAGGTTTTGGCGACGCGTCGCAGGCGGCGGGCCCCACCCTCACTGGAGGTGGCGACATCGTAGGTGACGAGGACTTGCATGGATTTACTTCACAAGAAATGGAGGGTAGGCATCAAGGTCGCCCCGGATGTGCCGGGCAATGAGGCGGGCCTGGATATGAGGAAGAAGGCCAACCGTCATCTTTTCATCCAGGAACGGATGGGTCACTTCATCGGCTTTTCTCTCCTGCCATGCGGTGAGCACGGTTTTCCTCGCATCGTCTTTGAGAAAAACTCCTCCGGCATCCTCGGAGCGGAAATCCGAGCCTTGGATCTGGCGGCGGTTGACAAGCGAAAGCGCTGTTCGATCGGCAAGAAAGGCACGGAATTCCTCCATGAGATCGAGAGCGAGCGAGGGTCGTCCGGGTCGATCCCGGTGAAGGAAGCCACATTGCGGGTCGAGGCCGCAGGACTCGAGGGCGGACCGGCAATCGTGCATGAGGAGGCTGTAGAGAAAGGAAAGCAGGGCATTTGCCGGGTCACGTGGCGGGCGGCGGGAACGTCCGTCAAACGTGATGGTGGGATCGTTGTTGGTGAGCAGGCGGGGAAAGACTGCGAAGTAGGCGGAGGCGGAATCTCCCTCGACTCCGCGCAGTTCCTCGAGAGAAACGGCTCGTAACGAAAAGCCGATACGCCGGTCGAGAAAATTCACCGCCTGCGAGAGTTCGAATGCGCGCGCCGCATCCTTGTCCCCGTGGTCTCTTGCGGCCCGCTGGAGGATGCTCCGGGAGTTGGCAATCTTTGCGGACACGATGTTGCGCGCGATGCCGAGGCTGGCAGTTTCGCTGTCCGCCCGCCGGTATTGCTCGCGGCGGAGCACGATGTTCCCGGGGGTAAACCCATTCGTGCAGGCAAGGAATTTTCCGTGCGGCGTGTGGAACGAAAGCGAAACCCCAGCCTCCGCACAGCCGGACATGAGGGTTGCACTGGCGACCGTGTCGTAACCGAAGCAAACGATGCCAGCCAGATTATGGAGCGGAACCCGGAGCCTGGTCTGGCCATCATGCCGGACCTCCACCGCCTCACCATCCTTCCGGAGATAGGCTCCTTCCAGCGTGACGAAGAGCGTGTTGAGGTGGGTTTTCAATGGATTGGAGATCTCAGATTTGAGATTTGAAATCTCTGCGGGCCGGATGACCGGGAGGCAGGCTCACGTTGAGTTGCTTGTGGAACTCCTCTGCTCGCTTTTTGCTTTCGTTCCCTCTCCGGCCTTTGTCTGTCAGATGCCGCTGGCCTTTGATGTCGGAATTTTGAAGCGAGTCCGCCCAGGCGCGGATCTGACGGGAGCAGCTTTCGGCGATGGATTTGAGATCTGAAATCTGAGATTTGAAATTCTGCAGGGCCGGTCGTCGCTCGAAGAAGCAGAGCATCGAACGGACTTCCCCGGCCGAGCCCCGGGCGATGTAGAGGAATGCCAACAATTCATTTGTAGTCCCCCGCTCGAATCCCTCGGCAATATTGTTGGAGACGGAGAGTGACGCGCGGTCGATCTGGTCGCGCTTGGACCATGTGATCCGGTCTTTTGCGGACAGAATAAAATCCTCGCAACCTTCGGCGAGGCGAATGGCATCCTGCCAGACGGGCAGGTCTTCAAAACGTTGGTAGGTCATGGTGTTCGGATTTGAGATTGCAAATTTGAGATTTCAGATTGGGACGCGTGACTTTCCGCGAATTGAGCAGAAAGCCAAGCGGCGGCAGATTTCCGGCACATGGGCTGGCAGATTTCGATCAGCGAGCAGGCGGCGCACTTGGGTTTTTCGTAGCGGGCGGGCGGAGTGATGCCGGAGTCGAGGATCTCGCGGGCGCGGGCGGCGACACCGACAGTCAAGGCCCGGAGTTCGCCATCAAGGAGGACTTCGGTCCGGCGGTGGGGCTTGCCGTAAAAGAGGAAAGCGACCGGAATCTGCGGCAGGCCGAGCATCTCCTCCAGGCAGATGGCCTGGGCGCAAAGCTGGACCTCGTCCGCGCGGTGGCTTTTGGGTTTTCCCCGCTTGTATTCCACCGGAATAACCCGCCCGTCGCGGTGGAACTCGACGACATCGCATTGGCCAGTGAGCCCAAGAGCCGCCGAGGCCACGGACATCCCCCGCACGGTCCGGATGTCGCCACGGGATTCCGTCGGTCCCTCGTGGGCCCGCTCGTGCAGGACCCGGCCCTCCGCCGTCTGGCGGTTTTCGCTCCACTCGCGTTCGAGGTGAATGAGCGCAAACTGCCGCTCGCAGAAGAGCGCGTGCTGCAAAGCGGAAATCGGGATCGCGTCCACTACATTTGAAATCGGCACCAGTGGCCGGACACTTGATTCAAAAGTTTCTCAAGCTCGGGGAGCCGCTGCTTGATTCTCGCAAGCAGCGGCTCCGAAGCCTCATCGACCTTGTCGTAGGCCGACCGGAATATTTCGTTGTTCTCGCTCACACCGGTCGGCGGATCAGAGTGACTCCGGCAGGGATGGATGCCTCGTCAATTTTGACCTCGTAATCGGAAAATGCTCGGGGCACTTCGACTTCCGCCTTCCGGACAATGGTGACGGCCTCGAACAGCTTGTGGCTGGGCGCATCGCCGAGCTGCGAGCTGTGCTCAAAGACGAGCAGCCCGCGCGGGTTCATGCTTCCGGCCGGGCGCGCAGCAGACTGGTCGAACTGGAAGGCATTTTCCAGGGCTGTAAAAAGCAGCTCCCGATCCGAATCCGAAAAGCCGGTCTGCGCAGCTAGGAAAGGATTGATGAACCCATGGGCCCGGTAGAGTGCGTAGGGCACAGTGAATTTGCGGCCCATCGTGCGGTTGTCGCCGGTTTCCTTGTTGATCTCCTTCTCGGTTTCGGCTGAGCAGCGCGTTATCGCATGCTCGGCGGTTACGATCCGATCAATGGATCGGGCAAACGAGAGCTGGACGGGGCCACGGACTTGGCCGCAGTTGGCTTCCTTCATTGCCATGACAGCACCAAAGGCACGGACATCAAAGTAGTGCTCGCACATGAAGTCTTTAGGGGATTTCGCTTTTTGCTCAGTTGCGGGCTTCCTCTCCGTAGAAAGTGCGATACCCCTCGTCTGAACGTAGATTTTGTTCGGGGAGGCATCACCCTTCACGGTCTGAATGTAATTCCGAACCTTCCGTTTGAGCATGACATCGGTGGTGAGGCCCTGCCCGGTTTCGGGATCGATGCGGGGCAAGTTGCCGGCATCGGGGTCGCCGTTCGGGTTGGCGTCGAGGACGTCGAAGAGGTAGATGAAGTCGTAGCGGTTCATGGTGTGTTGGTCTTTCTGTTGTTACTGTTCGGTTTTAGTTTCGGGTTTGTCTTTTTTCGTGAAAAAATCCTGCCGCTGGTGGTAGTAGCCGATGGCGAAGAGGCCCTGATCTTCAAGGCCGAGGTGCGAGGGGAACGACGCCAGAGCGCCGTGGATCGCTTGAACAAGCCTGTCGCGGTTGACCTTCTGCCCACCTTCAAGTTTCGAGAGGTTATGCTGGTATCCTCGCAGGAGCCTGGGGAAGACGGCTCCCGGGGTGGCAGACACGCTCCCGTAGAACCGGTCGCGGATGGTGGCGTTAATTCCGGGGAGAGCATCCTCTTGGGTTTTCTCCAAGGCTGCGAAAAGTCGGCCGAGGAGGTATGCGGGTTCGGTGCGTGTGGTGTCGAGGCTCATAGGTATTTGGATTTTTGATTGTCGGACGAGAAAGGCTTTGATCGCACAGGCACGGAGGTAGTTGATCTCGTGATCAGCGCGAATCCGGCTGAGAATGGCATTGTAGAAGGTGTGGGGGTATGGGGTCCCGCTGAGGATCGCCTGCATGAGGTTTCCGCCGAGCAGGGGCGGAATGTCTTTGCTCTCTCTGCCTGTCTGGCGCAGCAAGGCCCACACCGGAGGAAATTCCGGGTCCGAGGCGCGGGATGGCTGAATCCTCAGCGCGTCGAAATGCGAGCGCAGACGCCCGATCATCTGGGCGATGGTTCCGACATGCCAGAACCGCACCGAAAGGCGGGTCACGTTGCCGGAAAGGCCAAGGATGTAGAATTTCGTTTCCGGGTCACCAAGTTCGGTGGGAAGTGTTCCCCCACCCTTCCGAAGGGTGTTTAAAAACGCCTCCAGCCGCGCGTGCATGACCGAATCATCGCCGGAGGCTTCCTGCTCATCGATGTCCCCACCGAGAAATTTGGCGAAAAGAGATTCGGCGATCGTCTCGCGTTCGGTCCAGAAGACGGTCGTGGCATCACCGATTGTCACCCGGTGCCGCCGCGACTGCGGACCGGATAGGAGAGCGTTCAGTGCGTTGCAGTATTGAAAGGCAACCTTCTTGGAAACAGGGGAATTGTAGCTTTGGTCTTTGCCGTAAGATCGAAATGAATCTGGCTCGAACGAAGCGAGTTTGGCCCCACCAGGAGCCGCCCCGTTGACTCCTTTTATGGCCGGTTCATGTAGACGCGCTATCGGGATAACTTCCCCGGTTACAAGGCACATGGCTTCAACAGGCGAGCCTTCACCCCCATTCTCTTTTTCTGTCCACCATCTCGTGAACGCCTCAGTTTCATGAACGTAAGATTGCTGCCCAAGAATCCGAAAAACGCCGAACCCCGTGGCTGCAAAATCATCGAGTTGGCTTTTCCATTCGAGGGCCTTCTCTGGAGACCAAGCCTCGAAGAACCGACACACGGCTGAATAGCCGGGATCGTTGATAACAGACTCGAAGGATTTGTGCTGCGTTCTGGATTCGATGAAACAATCCAAGCTCCGTTCCGGTTTGGCGTCGTCTTTTTTGTAACCGAGTAGATAGGCTGTGTTATCCCACAAATGGCATGGGTTGATTCCCTGCCCGGGTGGTTTTGCGTCGCCGGGCACAAGCATCTGCCTCGGAACCTGTTTGGTCTTCGTGACTCCCTTCTTGTTCGTCTCGGAGACCGTCTCGCGGGCGTCTTCGATTGCATGGAGGCGGCCATCGGGGTGGAGGACGATGCAGAATGTGATCCTTTGCACGCTGTATCCCGGAGTCGGAAGCCCATAGGAGGGATCCTTGGCGAGGCGTTCGTAGAGCTGGTTGAGGGATTGGAGGATCATGCGATGGCTTGGTGGAATGGGGGGACGGTGACGACGCCGTTTTCCATGACGGCGCGGAAGAAGCGCGGCGACGTGTCGCGGACTTTTTTCGTCTTGGGATCCTGATCGAATGCGATGTCGTGGAGCATGAACCCGAAGTCCCGGTCGCGGTCGCCCTCGGGAAGTTCGCTGGCCGGCATGTCCGAGGCGGATTCGACGAGTGAGAAATCAGCCGGAAATTCGCGGGTTCCAAAATACGGGTGGTGGAAATACTGGCCCTTGCGGGCGCGGCGGTTGAAGATGTCGAGGTGCTTTCCCTCCGGTTCGGAGGAATCCAGAAGATCAAAATGGGCTTCGATCACGTAGCCCACATCGCGCAGCAGAAGCGAGGCCCGCTGCTGACGCTCGTCCTCGATGATCAGGGCCATGTCGCCCGGGGCCTCTCCGCGAATCTGCGCGGCACTCGGGGAGACCATCTTTTTGCCAACCTCGTTCCGGCGGATCGAGGTGAAGCGGACGGGCTTCAAGACATGGATCCTGTCGATCACCCACCGGATTTGCGGCTTCCAGTAGATGGCTTCGAGCAGGCCCCGGGCGGCCGACGGGGTGATGATGTCGTAGGAGACGCGTTCGGCTTTCATTTCCGGGCGGGTGAAGCAGGCGAACTCGCCCCAGACGTGGAGTTTGATTCCGTAGGACATGAGATTTTAGAGGATAGATTGTTCCGGGCGCATGGCGAGATCAGGCTCCGGATGAAGGCCAAAATCTTCGCTGTAGTGGTGGGTGCTGTTGAGGATGTGGAAACGGTCGTGAACAGTCAGAAGAATCCCGGCCGTAATGAGCCTCTGGTGTTGCTGTTTTGGAATGGATACCGAAAAGCGCTGCAGTTTACGGGAGAGGTATCGAATCCGGGCGGGATCGAAGATTCTGCGCAGCTCGCCACACAGAGACACACCTTCATCCCCGTAGGGAATCACGACAGGATCTGTGTAGTCGTCGATGAGATGGAAGTTCTCCGCACAGGTTTTGAAGCGGAAAAGAAAAAGCTCATCCGGACGGGTCATGCGATCCGGCCAGCAGTCGAGAATCCGGTGCCGGTCCATTTGTGCCTGATGCTGCCAGTAATGGATGCGAAAATACGCCTCGATGGCTTCTGGAGAAAGAAGGTCAGGATAAGCAGTCGCGAGCACCTCCGCAGCGGATGCCGCCGTTGCGCGGAGGAACCCCGCAGGAGGCAGTGCTGGCGGTTCAAAGACGAACAATTGCCCGCCGGGTTTGCCCAGCGCTGCTGTCAATCGCCCCTCGCGATCGCATCGTCCAGCCGCCTGAGCAATCGAATCCAGGCCAGCCAGGCTGCGAAAAACCACCGGAAAATCAATATCCACCCCCGCCTCGATGAGTTGAGTTGAGATCAGCCGCACCGGCATCCCTGCAATGAGTCGGGACTTGATTTCATTGAACTTCCGTGTCCGGTGGGCCGGGCACATCAACGCGCTCAGGTGAAACCGGCTGACATCGGGTGGTAGCATCTCAAACAATTCGCGGGCATGCCGGCGAGTGTTCACGATGCAGAGCACCTGATCCTGCATGCAAAGGCTCGGCAGAATTTCTTCGTTCGACTTTTTCCCAAGGCATGACGTTTTGACCCGGCGAAGCCTTTGATGCAGCGAAGCCGGATTGGGGATGATTTCCGTCGGCGTTTGAATGCCCTGCAAAAAGTCCGGACGCTTCTCGATCGCAGGTTGAGTCGCCGTGCAGAGGACAACAGAGGAACCATAGTTTCCCGCCAGTTCCTCCATGCATCGCAAACACGGTTCGAGATAATCCACCGGAAGCGTCTGCACCTCGTCGAAAATGATGACCGAGCGGGCCAGACGATGAAGCTTCCGGCAGCGCGATGTGCGGTTCGCGTGAAGCGACTCGAAAAACTGCACATTGGTCGTGACAATGATGCGGGCATCCCAGTTCTCCGAAGCCAGGCGCGAACGGGATGTCACGCGTTCTGAATCCGGATCCAGATTCGAGTGGTGTTCCAAAACAACATCCGCTCCGAGAGGGGAGAGAGCATTCCGGAACACCTCAGCATTCTGCTCGATGATCGAAGTGAACGGGATGACATAGATCACCCTTGAGAGATTGTAGATTCGGGCATGCCGAAGCGCGAATGCCAGTGAGGAAAGAGTCTTGCCGCCGCCGGTCGGGACAGTCAGGGAGAACAGCCCCGGCTTGTGCGCCGCACAGTCCAGACAAGCTTCAAGAACCTCGGCGCGGATCCGGTTGACGGGCGATGAGTCCGGTTTGAACCTGGACAAATACTGTAGAAGCGTCTCCTCAATCTCAGCGATCCTTGGAAGCGCAGAAGGACGCCATCGTGACTGTTCCGGCGACATGAACGCCTCGGTTGCGAGAAAATCAGCATCCGCAAGCGCAGCGAAGAACATGCGTAGAAAAACGGAAAGCGAAAACCCGTCACGCAAAGCAAAACCCGGAGGAGGAAGGTCCCGGTCGAGCGTCAGAATCGCATTCGGCGCAGGCTCAAATGCCGGGATCACTTTTTTGAGACGATTTTCCAAGCTTGAAGCGGAATCTTCTATCCCATCCGGCAGACCGGCATGGTGCCCTGCGATCACGTATGCGAGAAGTCGCCCGAACAAAGAGATCATGAGGTCCGCATATTGCGCCCCCGCCGTCGAGTGGTCCACTTTTCCAGAAACCTCATCGGCATGCGGATCGGATTTTTTCCGCAGATACTCCTGCCACTCGGGGGCAAACTTCCCCAAATCATGCCAAAGCCCCGCAACGCGGCCCCACTGGCTGGCTGCTTTTGCCTCGTCCGACCCGACGGGGAACATTTCCCCGGCGAACTTTGCCGTCCACCAGGCGACCTTGTTGAGGTGTCCGTGAAAGCGATCCAGATTTTCGCACTTCTTACAATTCTCCCCGTGGCAATCGTCCTCGCCATCCCCGAAAGGCGTGAACAGCGGTTCCCAGTCGTGGGGATCTGTGGAAGAGGGGTCGGTATGGGCGTAGAAATCCATGCAGTCCGTCGCGGCAGGATAGCGATCCCGCACAGCGGGGGAAGCCAATCCTGAAGGCATGCCGGCGGAAATCATGTCGCGAGCAATAGCTCCGCAGACCGGTCAAAGGCTGTCCCACCCCCTGGAAAAATTATCTTTCGATGAAGCCGGCGGGCAGCTCCGGGGCGGTGCTGACCTCGTCCAGGATGTTCGTGCTGGTCGAGCTGTTGATGAGGCCGTTGTAGAAGAGGGCGGAGGGGCGGAGCAGGCGCTGGCGGGTGGTTTTGTCCAGCTTGGCCATTCCGAACGGGGCCTTGTAGCCGTGGTGCCATTCGTAGTTGTCCACGAGGGTCCACACGAAATACCCGCGCACGTCCGCGCCGTCCTGCATCGCCTCCTTGACCTCGAGGATGTGGTTGAAGAGGTAGCGGACGCGCTTGATGTCCTTTGCGGTGGCGATGCCGTTTTCCGTGACGACGACCGGCTTGTTGTAGCGCTTCTGGACGTTCTTGATCTGCTTGTAGAGCGAGCGGGGCTGGATGATCCAGCCGAGGAGGCTGTAGTTTCTTCCGCGCCGGGCCTTGATGGCGAGGAGCGCGGTGAAGTCGGGATATTCGGTGTAGTAGTAGTT
>Ga0247836_1007029_pt1 | contig 12155 bp, 9 predicted proteins | sample LaCruzMarch2015__4_FD_187116 | JGI IMG/M metagenome (GOLD analysis project Ga0247836, IMG submission 187116) | Freshwater microbial communities from meromictic Lake La Cruz, Castile-La Mancha, Spain - LaCruzMarch2015_14m | ecosystem: Environmental > Aquatic > Freshwater > Lake | place: Spain...
TTACCCTACCCGTAATCCTGCCGGAAGCCCGCAGCGGTGTCTACCCCCTTGTGCGAACATTAACTTTCATTAATCCCCGCCAGCCCGCGCCATGACTGAGGTCACGCGGTCATGCTTCAGGGCTGGCCCAGGAGCCAGGGCCGCCAAGGTCGCCAGGGTCGATGGCGGTGCGACGCCCCTGTGGCGGCTGCGCGGCACGCTCTCCCACGATCCTGGCATTTTCTGGCTCGGCGCCAGCTATCAGTCACTGGAGACCGATCACGCCTACCAGGACGCCTTCTGGGATTTCTTTGAACTGGTGGAGTTGCGCCCCCTTCAGGTCGCCGAGATGCGCCAGGCCATGCTGGCTCTCGCCCGGACTTTCGGTGCGGGGCGCGGACTGACGGGGGCGGACGCCGAGCGCGAGATGGCCCGCAACCTCGACGCCCGCCCCGAGCGGCTCAAGGCCCTGCGCGCCATCACCGGGGGCAACCCGCGCACCACCGTGATGCTCTACGAGCTCTTCGCGGCCGGCGGGGCGGACGATGTCCACAGCGATCTGCGGCGTCTCCTGGACACCATGACCCCGCTCTATAAGGCCCGCATGGAGGCACTCTCCGACCAGGCTCGCAAGCTGCTCGCCCATCTGATGGAGCATTGGGCGCCGATCTCGGCGCGGGATTTGGGGCAGGTGTCCGGCATCGCCACCAATACCGTCAGCGGCCAGTTGGGCCGGCTCGAGGCCGAGGGGCTGGTGGAGAAGGCGGCGCTGGCGGGCACCAAGCGCGCCGGCTACCAGGCCAGCGAACGCCTGTTCAACGTCTGGTACCTGATGCGCTATGCGTCGCGGCGGCTGCGCCAGCGCCTCACCTGGCTGGTCGAGTTCATGCGGCTCTGGTACAGCGGGGACGAGCTGACGGCGCTGGCCCGCCAACGGGCGAGCCAGCACGGGCAGGGCCGCTTGTGCCGCGGCGAACAGCTCGAATTCTCACGGGCACTGAGCTTCGCCCTGCCCGATGGTCATGCCGACCACTATCGCCTGGACTGGGCGGTCTTCCGCGCCGCCCGCCGGACGGCTGAACGGACCCGTGCCGACCTTGGCGAGCTTTTCGAGCTGGACGGGGAGGATCGGGAATATGCCGCCGCCGACGACTACCTGCCTCGATTCGAGGCCCTCGACGCCCGCCTTGCCCAGTGCCCCCATCTGACGGAAGACACCCGCGGGACTTGGATCGCGGCGGTGAAGTCCAGCCTGTCGCTGACGCTCCCGGAGAAGGAGCACATCGCGGATGCGGCCAAGGCACTCACCGAGTCGGAATACCGCGACCGACTCAGGGCGCTCCAGGGCGAGCGTGCGCGGTGGGAGCAGAACTACGGAGGGGCCGCCGTCGGCGCCGTGCGGAATGTCGTGCTGGCCGGCGACTTCTTTCCGGACTGCCCGGACTCCAAGCTGGCCCATACCCAGATCATCAGGTGCTTTGGCGAGGACTCACGGGCCATCGCGCTCGCCCTGGACCTGTTTGCACGGCATCACCGCGACGCCTGGCTGGAGATGGTCGTGCGGCGTGCTCTGGACCTGGACCCGCAGGTCGCCAGCCTTTGGAACAACCTCGGCCTCTTGCTGAGCAAGCAGCCCGGCCGCGCGGACGAGGCGGAGGCCGCCTACCGCCGCGCCGCCGAGGTCGATCCGAAAGACGCCGGGCCCTGGAACAACCTCGGCCGCTTGCTGAGCGAGCAGCCCGCCCGCGCGGACGAGGCGGAGGCCGCCTACCGCCGCGCCGCCGAGATCGACCCGAAGGACGTCGGACCCTGGAACAACCTCGGCAACTTGCTGAGCCAGCAGCCCGGCCGCGCGGACGAGGCGGAGGCCGCCTACCGCCGCGCTACCGAGATTGGCCCGAAGAACGCCTGGCCCTGGAACAACCTCGGCGTCTTGCTGGGTCAGCAGCCCGGCCGCGCGGACGAGGCGGAGGCCTTCTGCCGTCGCGCCGCCGAGTTGGACCGCTCGAGCCCCTATCCAGTGGCTAACCTGGCGCGCCTGCTGGCGGCCCAGGGACGACACTCAGAGGCGAGCACGGCGTACCGCCAGACCGTCGCGCTGGCCCAGGCGGCGGATGGGCAGGACGCCGGGACCGAGACTCCGTCCGCGAATCGGGGCTTCGGGCATGCCCACCTGCTGCTCCAGGCTCACCTGTGGCTCGGCAACCGCGACCTGGCGCTGCAAGTACTGGATCGCCTGACTCAGGCCGCCGCCGCAGGGGATCGGGACGCCTTCTACCGGCTCAAGGAGCAGGCCCGCGAGTGCCGGCACATCGGCCTGGGGTCGTCTCTGAAGGAGCTGATGAGGGTGGGCACCTGGGCGGACTTCCTGCAACCCTTCGCCCTCGCGTTGGGCGCCGCCGCGGCGGATGAGCCGGCGGACGCCCTCGCCGGTACCCCCCCGGAGCTGCGCACCCTGGCCGAGGAGATCCTGGCGGAGCTCAGGTGATTTCCGGAAAACGATGTATCGCCCTCGGACGTGATAACCGGACGTAGGGGCGGGTTTCAAACCCGCCCCTACACGAAGGTCTGTCTGGATATCAGGTGCGAACGCCCTAACAACGCGTAGGGGCGACTTTAGTCGCCCCTGAAGCCCCTACAGCCTCCTGCGGATCGTGCCGCACCCGCAAAACAGACAGTAGGTCGAGGTTTCAGCCGAACGCGGCGCCGCCCGCTAAAGCGTCGACCTCCGGTCGCCTCGCCCCGGTCACCGGCGGTTGAGCCCGCGTGGTACAAAATAGATCGTGCTCGCGCGCTGGACCGGACACTGGTGGCGAATTCTCCCCACCGCGGAGTCTGGAAAAAACATATCTCACGCCAAGTCGCCAAGCACGCCAAGAAGAGCGCAATGCTGCGGTGACCCCAGTCACTCGGCGAGCGCCTCCGGTTTCGCTATCGCCTTGAAGGCCCTTGGCGTCTTGGCGCCTTGGCGTGAGACTTTCCGGGTCTGAGCCAAGCCGGTGCGGCGGCTGCGCCCGCGCGGGCGCAATTCGCCACCAGTGTCTGGACCGCATCGGGTCAGCCAGCCATCCCCGCTAATTCCGCCGCGAGCCCTCTGAGCCCAATCGCCTCGATGCCCTGGCCCTTCGGATAGCGCTCATCCCCGGAGTAGACCAGAAAGGCGCACTCCGGATGGAGGTCGTCCAAGGCTTGGCGCAGACCCGGTTCGACCTTCGGGGCCAGGCCGCGCTTGATCTCGATGGCCCAGAGCCGATTGCCCGGCAGTTCCAACACCAGATCGACCTCGACGCCGGTGGCGGTGCGGCAAAAACTCGCCTGGGTGCGCTCGGGGGCGGCGCGCAAGAGTGTCTCGATGACGAACCCCTCCCAACTCGCCCCGGCCACCGGGTGCCCGAGCAGATCGTCCAGATCGTCCAGACGCAGCAGAGTGTGGATCAGGCCGCTGTCGCGCACATAAACCTTGGGCGACTTGACCAGGCGCTTGCGCACGTTGGCGAAATAGGGCGGCAGGCGGCGCACCAGGAGCAGGTCGACCATCCGAGAGCTTTTCAAGATCCGCCGGGTTTTCCAGGTACAGGTCCAGGTACAGGTACAGCGCGTCTGTCGCAACCGGACAGGTGCGGGCCGGCGTGGTCTTGCCCACCTGGCGGCCGCCGAGCAGGGCAACGGCCGGGAACTGGCGCAGGCGGCGCTCCAGGAGGGGCTGGATTTGGCGGGTGATCATGGTTGCAATTGTGGCGTAGCGTGCCGGATTTGCAACCTTTCACGATCTTGGTGTTCGGTGGAGACTGGAGAACTTTGTACCAGCACAACGCACCGGAGGCTTTACCATGAAAGTGCGTCGTCAGGCCATCCTGGCCTGACGGCGTCGGGGCTTGAACAGTCAGGGCTGGAAGCCCTGACGACGCAGCCTCGCACGCTGATAGTTGCGACCCTACACGCGCGAGTCGTGCGTCCTGGGCGCGGGACCTGCCGCATCGCGCGGTATCAACCGTCCTATTGTATCGTTATTATTCGCGCGCGAGCCGCCTCGGCGGCGCGTCTGGGTCTCGGATGGCGATCCGCGGAAGCGGCCGACCGATGGACATCAGGTTGCCAGGCCCCCGGCGTCGCCCGCCGGGCGTTGGTCAGACCCGCCAAGACGTTGCCGTCCGAGACGCAGCGAGCAAGCGACGCGGTCGCCGTTACGCACGCGCCGCCGCCCTTCGGCGCCCGTCACAACGTCGAGCGCCCGATCGAGATGTCTTTGACCATGTGATTTTCCGAGGCGGTTTAACCTAAAACAGGAGCAGCTTGCATGAAACTTCATCGACCGAGTTTACCGACCAGGGTCCTCGCCGCAGGCGTCGCGGCCCTGCTGTTGCTTGTGCTTGCGTCGGCCTCGCTGGCCGAGCCGATTGCGCCGGCCTCACTGCCCGAGCCGTTCCTCTGGAACAAGCTTGGGAGTCCGGATGAGATCCGCAATAGCGAGATCGGCGCCGGTTTCGAACTCCGCGAGGATCAGGGAGACGTCCTCTTCAGCCAGGATGCGATGTTCGGCGGCGCCCTCCGGACAACCGGCGGCACTGCCAATACCGGCCCTGTCGGGGGCTACCTCGAGATGAGCCCGGACGACTTCTTTCCGGCGGATCGGACCCGCGGCACGGTTGAGTTCTGGGTTCAGAAACAAGTCGAGCGCCTCATACCCTACCAGTCGCCGTTGGTGACCTTTTTCGGACACATTTGGTACGGCCCAGGACTCCAGATGATCGCGTTTTATTGGGACGATATGGACAAGAATCCGCTTAGCGCCTACATTCTGACCTCTCCGACTTCAGCGATCTTGGCCCGCGATTACGGCTGGGGTGCGGTGCCCACCGGTCAATGGGTGCATGTGGCGATGGTGTGGGATGGCGCGGGGATCGACGGCAGCGCGGACGACCTGCGGATCTATCGCGACGGCGTTCTGACGGCCAGCCACCAGGGCCGATTCGACTTGGTGTACGATCAGCGCTGTAACTTTGGGTACCAGGGCGGCCCGGACTACTGCCGCATCCCCGCGGCACGGGCAGTCAAGGTACTGGGCAACCACGAGGGGCGACGCCTGAGGGGCTGCCAAACCCCATCCGGCTACTGTCCCGCGGCGGCGATGGACAACCTGGTGGTGTGGGACTACGCGAAGACCGACTTCTCCGGTCGCTGGGAGGAGACGCCGATTCCCGTCACTCCGGTCCTGTGCCAAGGTCAGCCGACCACCCTGCGCGGCAGCGCCGGTCATGATGTGCTGGTGGGAACCGCCAACGCCGATGTCATCGCGGGATTGGGCGGCAACGACACCATCTCGGGAGGGGCGGGCGACGATCTGATCTGCGGCGGGGATGGAAACGACACCTTGGCCGGCGGGCCGGGGAACGATGTCTTGGCCGGCGATGCCGGGCACGACGCCCTCGCCGCCGGCGGGGGCGACGATCGACTGGAGGGTGGTGCCGGTAACGACACCCTCTTCGGGCGAGAGGGAAGCGACGTTCTGAACGGGGGTGACGGAAACGATACCCTCATGGGACGCGGGGGCCTCGACACCTTGGACGGCGGATCCGGGAATGACACCTGCACCGACGCCGCGGGCACACCCATGCAGCGCTGCGAACGCCGGTTGATCGAGTCGAGTCAAGTGGACGAGTGAAGGCCAGGCGCCCCGGCATGCGTCGAGCAGATCGGTTTGGCGCGTGCATCTTGGTGGCCGATTTCCCGGCGCCGGGGAATAGCCTTCGTACCTGATCTCCGGACAGACCCTTGGTGTAGGGGCGGGTTTGAAACCCGCCCCTACGACCGGTTATCAAGTCCGAATGCTATATCCCGTTTGGGGGTACTATCCTGCCGCCCGCGAACCTCCGTAACAACGCCTGAACTGTCGCCGAAAATCGGCTGGAGCCCCGGGGCATCACCAGCCGCTGGACCGCCCCGGTCAGTCAGCCATACCCGCTAATTCCGCCGCGAGCCCTTTGAGCCCAATCGCCTCGATGCCTTGGCCTTTCGGATAGCGCTCATCCCCAGCGTAGACCAGAAAGGCGGATTCCGGATGGAGGTCGTCCAGGGCTTGGCGCAGGCCTGGCTCGACTTTCGGGGCCAGGCCGCGCTTGATCTCGATGGCCCAGAGCCGGTTGCCCGGCAGTTCCAACACCAGATCGACCTCGACGCCGGTGGCGGTTCGGTAGAAGCTCGCCTGGGTGCGCTCGGGGGCGGCGCGCAAAAGCGTCTCGATGACGAATCCTTCCCAACTCGCCCCGGCCACCGGGTGCCCGAGCAGATCGTCCAGATCGTCCAGACGCAGCAGGGTGTGGATCAGGCCGCTGTCGCGCACATAGACCTTGGGCGACTTGACCAGGCGTTTGCGCACGTTGGCGAAATAGGGCGGCAGGCGACGCACCAGGAGCAGGTTGCAATTGTGGCGTAGCGTGCCGGATTTGCAACCCTTCATGATCCTGGCAACAGATGGAGTCTGGCTAAGGGTGCGATCGGAAGTGATGTGCTTTGTTTGGGCCGTGCCCATACTACGGGCTATACCGTGAAAGTGCGTAGTCAGGCCATCCTGGCCTGACGGCGTCGGGGCTGGAACGGTCAGGGCTGGAAGCCCTGACTACGCAGCCTCGCACGCCGCGACAGTGGTCGCGAGGACTTTCATGTTTCGGGGTGGCGGGGGCGCCATGACCATTAGGCAATGCCGCCCGCTAAGGTGATTTCCGGGAAACGATGTACCAACGTGTAGGGGCGACTTTAGTCGCCCCTAAGGCGATTTCCGTGAATAGGCATCCGGACTGCGCATGCGCAGAAAGCCTGTTGGGTTGTAGGGGCGAATGAATTCGCCCCTACACGGCGGAGAAGGGGATGTCTCAGGCGAGTTCGTCGGCACCGATGAGCTGCATCAGGCCGAAGCTCTTGACGAAGGGGTTGGCCATGCGCGGGTCCTTGAGCATGCCCTTGTAGTCGCCGACTTTGAACTTGAGTTTGCCGGTGGCGAAGGCGATGCCCATGCCGGCCATGCCGATGCCGTTCTCGACCCACTTGAGCCAGTCCTTGAGATCGGCGCGCATGTCCCAGTTGGCTTCCGGGTCGCCCGCGGTCCAGGCACCGGCACGCACGCAGATGCCTTTTTCGACCACGAAGATGCCGCGGGGATTGTCTTCATTCTTGAAGCCACAGTAGATCACGGAGTCGAAGCCGATCTCGGCCAGCTTCTCGCACACTTCGGGTTCGTTGTTCCAGGCGTCCTTGAGCTCGTTCATCCAGTCGGCGGAAAAGAGTTGGGCCATCGAAGTTGTCCTCCAGGTTAGGGTCGAGGCCGCCGGGACAGGGTTTGACCCGACGGGTTAGGCAGCGCGCGGGGGAGTGCGCGGAACGGCGTCCGCGAGGCTCGCGAATTCTAGCAGGATGGGGGCAAAAGGGTATCGAGCAAGAGGTTATTCCGGGTCGCCATCAGTTGGTCGTCGCCGCCTTGCTGTCCGTGGCGATCTCGGTCTTCGACTGGGTGTCCGGACTGATCTTGATCCGCTTCTCGATGCGGCCGCCGCAGTTGGTGAAGCAGTCCTCGTATTGCCGGTCACAAATGGTCATATCAGCCCCCAGGCAGGTTTCCGGCGGCCGGCAGGTGCCGCCCCCGCCGCCGCGGCACAGGTCGTAATCCTCCTTGGCCTGGGCGTGCCAGTCTTGGCAGGCGCGCTCGCGGGTCTCCTGACGCTGGCGGCACTGGGTCTTGAGCAACTCGCACCGGTTTTGACAGGATTGACCCGGCGACGCGTCGGGCTCGATCAACCGTTTCTCGTACAGCCCCTGGCTGCAACCGACCACGAGCGCGAGCAGCGCGACGGACCCGATGAGGTGGGCCTTGAGATAAAGGGCGCGAACGGTGTGCCGCAGGGTCATCAGGAGTCTCCGTGTCTGTGTCGATCGCTGGGCCGCGACTTTACCATAGTCGAGACCGGACCCCGCCGCCGTGCTGCACCGGGTCGTTCGCGGCGCCGCGTGGAAAGACCACCAGGTGCGTGGCCTCCAGACGGATACCGATGTCGTCGCCGATGGCGTGCTGGTGGTGACTGGGAACCAGACACAGACATTGGGTCCCGCTCTCCAGGCGTAGCGTATAGAGATACTCGGCGCCGCGGAAGGCGCGGGCGACGACGGTGGCGCGGCGCGGGCTGGACTCGTCGTAGATCAGGTCATCGGGGCGGATCAGGACTTCGGCCGGATCACCGGCTTGCAGCCCGTGGGCGTGCGCCCCGGCCACGCGCCCGAGTTCGGTCCGCACCCGCAGCGCATCGACGACCTCACCGGGGAGTATGACCCCTTGACCGATGAAGTCCGCGACGAACCGGTTAGTCGGCTCGTGGTAAAGGTCAAAGCCGGTCCCCCATTGATGGATTTGGCCCTGACCCAGGACGCCGATCTGATCGGCCATGGCGAAGGCCTCGAACTGGTCGTGGGTGACCAGGACCGCGGTGACCCCGTCGCGCCGCAGCACCTCGCCCACCTCGCGCGCCAGTTGTTCGCGCAGGTCCGCATCCATGCTCGAGAAAGGCTCGTCCAGCAGCAGGATGTCCGGGCGCGGGGCCATGGCACGGGCCAGCGCGACCCGCTGCTGCATCCCGCCCGAAAGCTGGTGGGGATACTGCTGGGCGGCCGGTTGCATGCCGACCAGCTCCAACAGTGCGTCGACCCGCTCGGCGCGCGCCCGCCGGGGCAGGGCGCGCAGGCCGAAGCCGACGTTGCGCGCCACCGTGAGGTGCGGGAACAGGGCGAAGTCCTGGAATACCATGCCGATGCGGCGCGCCTCCGGCGCCAGGGTGCGGTCCGGCCCCGAGACCTCGCGGCCGCGGATCAGGATCGCGCCGTGGGTCACCGGCTCGAAACCGGCGATGGCCCGCAGCACCGTGGTCTTGCCGCAGCCGCTGGGCCCGAGCAAACAGCCGATGGTGCCGGTCTCGAGCTCGAATGACACCGCGCGCACAATCGCGCGCCCGCCATAGGCGACGGTCAGGTCACGGACTTCAAGTTGAATGGGCATCGCGGGACCGGGTGATGGAACGGCTCAGGAGGATGACCGGAATCAGCCCGGCCAAGACGATGGTCAGCGCGGCCGGGGCCGAATCGGCCAGCCGCTCGTCGCTGGCGAGTTCGAAGGCGCGCACCGCCAGTGTGTTGAAATTGAACGGCCGCAGGATCAGAGTCGCCGGCAGTTCTTTGAGCACATCGACGAAGACCAGCAGCAGGGCGGTGATCAGGCTGCCCTTGAGCATCGGCAGATGGACGCGCCGCAGCACCTGGCCGGGGCGCAGGGCCATGGAGCGGGCGGCCTCGTCCATGGAGGGCCGGATCTTACCGAGCCCGGCCTCGACCGTTTGCAGCGCGACCGCCAGGAAGCGCACCAGATAGGCGAACAGCAGCGCGGCCAGGGTGCCGCTCAGCAGCAGCCCGGTGGACACCTGGAAGGTGGCGCGCAGCCAGGCATCCAGGGTGTTGTCGAGCCAAGCGAAGGGGATGATCACACCGATGGCGATCACGGTGCCGGGGACCGCGTAACCCAGCCCCGCGAGCCGCACGGCCGTGCGCACCGGCGGCGACGGATGCAGCCGTTTGCCGTAGGCGAGCAGCACGGCGCAGACCAGTGCGGCCAGTGCCGCCAGTGCCGCCAATCCCAGGCTGTTGAGGACCAGACCCAGGAACCGCGTGTCGTAGACGGTGTGGGCGATGGTCGCTGCCCAGACCGCCAGTTGTCCCGCGGGGATCAGAAAGCCGAACAGCAGGGGCAGGGCCGAGAAGGCGACGGCCGCCGCGGCCCGCCAGCCGCGCAGGCGGTGGCGGCGGATCGCCTGGTGACGCTGACTCGTCTGGTGATACCGTGAGTGGCGGCGGGAGCTGTGCTCCAGGGCGATCAGCACCAGCACGAAACTCAACAGCAAGGCCGAGAGTTGGGCCGCCCCGGCCGGGTCGCCCAGCCCGTACCAGGTGCGGAAGATCCCGGTGGTAAAGGTCTGAACACCGAAATACTGCACGGTACCGTAATCCGCCAGGGTCTCCATCAGGGCCAGTGACAGACCGGCCGCAATCGCCGGCCGGGCCAACGGCAGGGCAACGCGCCAGAAGGTCTGCCAGGGACCGTTGCCCAGGGTGCGGCTGACATCGAGCACGCACAGCGACTGACTCAGAAAGGCCGCCCGCGTGAGCAGATACACATAGGGATAGAGGACCAGCGACAGCATCAGTGCCGCCCCACCCAAGGAGCGCACCTCCGGAAACCAGTAGTCTCCGTGGCCCCAGCCGGTGAGGCCCCGCAGGCTGGTCTGCACCGGTCCGGCGAAATCGAGCATCCCCGTATAGGTGTAAGCGATGATGTAGGCCGGCATCGCCATCGGCAGCAGCAAGGCCCACTCGAAGAGCCCGCGGCCGGGGAACTGGCACATGCTGGTGAGCCAGGCGGTGCCGACCCCGCCGATCAGGGTGCCGACCGTGACCCCCAGCATCAACAGCAGCGAGTTGGTCACATAGTCCGGCAGGACCGTGGCCGCCAGATGGCGCCAGGTGTCGCCAGCGGGGACGAACACAAAGCCGGCGATCACCAGCACCGGCAGCGCCAGCACCAAGGCGACGCTGACGATGCCGGCGGACCAGAGCCGCGAGGCGGAGTTGTTATTCAAACGGTGTCTTCGGCTATTTCCAGCCCGCCCGGTCCATCAACTTGACCGCCGGGGCATTGAGTTCGCCCAGCCGCGCCAGGTTCAGGGTGTCGGCTTTGAATGGACCCCAGGCGGTCAGGGTGGCGCTGACGGCCACGCCATCACGCACCGGGTACTCGCCGTTTTCCTGCGCATACCACTGCTGGGACTCGGGGCTCGCCAGAAATTCCACCAATTGGACCGCCGCGTTCTTGTGCTTGGCGGCAGCGGTCAGCGCCGCCCCGCTGACGTTGACATGGGTGCCGCGCCCGGTCTGATTGGGCCAGAAGACCGCCATGGACTCAGCGGCAGTGCGTTCGGCCGGGTCCTTGCTGGTCATCATCCCGGCCAGGTAATAGGTGTTAGCGACGGCGATGTCGCACTCACCGGCGGCCGCGGCCTTGATCTGATCCCGATCCCCGCCCTTGGGCGGACGTGCGAGATTGACGACCAGCCCCCGCGCCCAGGTCTCGGTCGCCGCTTCCCCGTTCGCGGCGATCAGCGAGGCGACCAGCGACTGGTTGTAGATGTTGTCGGACGAGCGGATACAGATGCGCCCCTTGAAGTCCGGGCCGGCCAGCGCCTCATAGGTGGAAAGGGTCGCCGGGTCGACCTTGCCCTTGACGTACAGAATCGGGCGGGCGCGCATCGTGAGTCCCACCCAATGGCCCTCCGGGTCGCGGAAGACGGCCGGAATCGCCGTGCTCAGGGCATCCGAGACCAGCGGCTGGGTTACCCCGGCCGCCTTAGCGCGGTACAGGTTGCCCGCATCCGTGGTGACCAGCAGATCGGCGGGTGAGTTGGCTCCTTCGCTTTTGAGTCGCTGGAGCAGCGCATCCTCCTTGCCGGTGACCAGATTGACCGCAATCCCGGTCTGGGCGGTGAAGCGATCCAGCAGCGGCTTGATCAGCTCCTCTTTGCGCGACGAGTAGACGTTGACTTCATCGGTGGCGGCAGCGATGGCCGCGGGGGCGGGCAGGCCCAGGGTCAAAGCCGCGGCCACGGCGAGGGTATGGAAGACAGCATTCACGGGGTTGAGCTCCTTGAACGAAAAACGGTTTCAGGCGAAGGGGCGGTGCGCGGCGGCCAACGCACACGGCAATGGATATTAATGCGAACTGTTCGCATTAGCAAGTCCGATGGTGCACAAACCAGTCAAGCAACTCATGTTCCCGGCTCCGGATGGCCTCTGCATCGCGCTCCCGATGCGCCGTTGATCGGTCCGCGCCAGAGGGCCGACAAAAAACCCTTGACCATAGCTGATCATACACCCGGCCGCCTCGCGATCTGCGCGGTCGTTGGTCCGCCCAGCGGCCTTGCCGTAGGGTCCGCTGTGCGGACCGAGCTACCGGATCGCGGCCTTGCCGTAGATACTCTGTTCAAGCGCAAGTCCGATTTGCCTCCGGTCCGTCAATTGGCCACGTCGCTTCGTGAACTAGCGCCATCCTCCGACGCGGTTCGCCGGGCCGCAAATGAAGCGGCGGTCGGCAT
>Ga0247836_1007034_pt1 | contig 12146 bp, 8 predicted proteins | sample LaCruzMarch2015__4_FD_187116 | JGI IMG/M metagenome (GOLD analysis project Ga0247836, IMG submission 187116) | Freshwater microbial communities from meromictic Lake La Cruz, Castile-La Mancha, Spain - LaCruzMarch2015_14m | ecosystem: Environmental > Aquatic > Freshwater > Lake | place: Spain...
TGATGCCATCAGCTCGCCAATGGGTATGGGTTATGAATACTTAGATGGTTTGGCAAGCGAAAAAATCTCAGCTCCAAATGGCTTGATTGGCTACCGAAACTCTTATGATATGGTTGAAGACGCAATCATGGCATCAAAACAAGCTCAACAAAAACTCACTGCGAAATCTGTACCAGCAGGAAAATATGACTTGGTACTCGACCCAAATCACTTAGGCCTTACCATCCACGAATCAGTTGGACACCCTACAGAGCTTGACCGTGTATTGGGTTATGAAGCCAATTATGCAGGAACAAGTTTTGCAACACTCGATAAATGGAAAACAAAGGCTTTTAACTACGGAAGCAAACAAGTAAATATTGTAGCAGATAAAACCCAGCCTTATACACTTGGAACTGTCGGTTACGACGACGAAGGTGTACCATGCAAAGAATGGGATTTGATTAAAGATGGTATTTTGGTAAACTACCAAGCTACGCGTGACCAAGTCAATATTTTAGGGGAAAATGCCTCACACGGATGTTGCTATGCCGATAACTGGAACTCAGTTCAATTCCAACGTATGCCAAATGTTTCATTGAAAGCGGGAAAAGATAAATTGAGCGTTTTTGATATGATTAAAGGTGTTGAAAAAGGTATTTATATTATCGGACGTGGATCGTATTCGATTGATCAGCAGCGTTATAACTTCCAATTTGGTGGACAACTTTTCTATGAAATCAAAAATGGAGAACTCGTTGGAATGCTCGATGACGTAGCATATCAATCAAATACACAAGAATTTTGGAATTCATGCGTACAGATTTGTGATAAGAACGATTACCGTACGTTCGGTTCGTTCTTCGATGGAAAAGGACAACCTTCGCAGGTAAGTGCGGTTTCGCACGGAAGTGCTACGACTCGTTTCAATGGCGTAAACGTAATCAATACTGGAAGAAAAATTTAAACTTTGAGGCATATCTGAGGCACAAAGTAGCAAAGATACAGAGGCATAGAGTAACAAAAATGAAAGTTTATTAGCGTAAAGAATGTAAATAGTTAATTAGAAAAACTATGTACTCTTGAACCTCTTCCCCATTGTACCTTTGACCCTTTGACCCTTTGTTCCTTTGAACCTTTGCCCCCTAAATTAAAAAACAAATGAATAAAATATTAACAAAAGAAGAAGCTAAAAAGATAATAGATAAGGTTTTAGCATTTTCAAAAGCAGACGAAATGAGTGTCGCTCTTAATGGAGGTCGCACCGGAAATATTCGTTATGCCCGAAATTCGGTTTCAACCAGTGGCGAGTCTTATGACCAATCATTGGCGGTTACAGCAGTTTTCGGTAAACGCTCTGGCACTGCTACCATCAACGAATTTGATGATGCTTCACTAGAAAAAACTGTGAGAAGAGCCGAGGAAATTGCTCGTCTTGCTCCCGAAAATCCAGAATATATGCCAATGCTTGGGCCGCAAAAGTATATCGAAGCACCGACATTTGCAGATTCAACGGCCAATATTGACCCTGACTATCGTGCAAAAGCTGCTTTTGATAGCATAGACCCATGTTCGAAAAAAGGTTTAACTGCGGCAGGTTATATGGAAGATTCGGCAGGATATTCGGCCATGGGAAATAGTAAAGGCCTTTTTGGCTTTAACAAATCAACTTCGGTAGATTTTTCAATTACAGTTCGTACAGCCGACGGTCTTGGTTCAGGTTATGCCATTCGTGATTTCAACGATGTTTCAAAACTAAGTACCAAACAAGCGACTGAAATTGCCATGCAAAAAGCATTGGCTTCAAGTACAGCAAAAGCTCTTGAGCCAGGTAAATATACGGTTATTCTTGAACCGGCCGCTTCAATAGATTTACTGCAAAATATGATGCGTAGCATGGATGCCCGAAATGCCGACGAAGGTCGTAGTTTTTTGAGCAAAAAAGGTGGTGGTACGCGTTTGGGCGAAAAACTTTTTGATGAAAGAGTAAATATTTATTCAGATCCGAGCAATATAGAAATTCCAACTTCAGGTTTTGGAGGTGGTGGTGGTGGCCGAATGGGTGGCGGTGGAAGCGACGGTCGTCCACAGGAAAAAATCTCTTGGATTGAAAATGGCGTAGTAAAAAATGTATATTATTCACGATTTTGGGCAGATAAGAAAGGAGTTAAGGGAGTTCCTCCACCATCAGGTTTTATTATGGCTGGTGGAACTGAATCTTTGGCCGATTTAATAAAAGGCACTGAAAAAGGGATTTTGGTTACGCGTATGTGGTACATCCGTGCTGTTGACCCTCAAACATTGCTCTATACAGGACTTACTCGTGACGGAACTTTTTATATCGAGAAAGGACAAATCAAGTTTCCTGTAAAAAACTTCCGTTTCAACGAAAGTCCGATTATAATGCTCAATAACCTTGAAGCAATGGGTGTTCCGACTCGAATTGGTGGTTGTTTAGTTCCTCCATTAAAAATTAGAGACTTTACATTCAGTAGTTTATCTGATGCGGTGTAAAATTTCATTCAATAAGCCATTGGAAGTATTTTCCAATGGCTTATTGATTTTATAAAACTACAAAAATTCCACTTTACTTTTTTCTAAAAATCAGTAACTTTTTTCCAATTCCATGCATAAAATTCTCCGTGTTTACTTTCATTTTTTATGCCGTCATACAATACACCACCGTCAGTTTGATTGGTAACTTTCTGCCAATAATGTAAGTTTTTAAAGTAATCTCTGGCTAAGGTCGCCCCCGATTTTATTTCAATGGCTTTAAGTTTTTGCCCTTCATCAATGACAACATCAATTTCGTTGCCAATACTGTCTTTAAAATAATATAAGTTACTTTTTTCACCCATATTATATCTGTTTTTAAGTAATTCAGTTATCACTAAATTTTCAAATAAAGACCCACGATAACTATGATATTGTAGGTCTTCGGCTTGTCGAATACCCAAAAGATTGGCAGCCAAACCTGTATCATAAAAATACAACTTTGGTGCTTTTATGATACGTTTATTGAAATTTTTATAATAAGGTTGTAAAAAATAAACAATATAACTTGCCTCCAATATACCAAGCCATGCCGCCGCAGTCTTATGGTCAATGCCTATTTCATTACCCAATTTACTAAAATTTATTTCTTGTCCAACCCTACCCGCACAAACATATAGGAACTTCTGAAACAATGCTAAATCATTAATATTTTTTAATTGTCGCACATCTCTTTCGATGTAAGTACGAATATATGATTGAAACCAAAGCCTTGGATTTAGTTTCTCATAAATAACGGCTGGGTACGAACCATAAAAAATAGATTCATTGGTTGAAAAGTTTTTGCAGGGAGTTTCTTGAATTTCTTTTAAGCAAAATGGCAGCAATTCAAGATAACCAACCCTGCCCGCTAATGATTGGGTAATTGATTGATGAAGTAAAAAATTGTTTGAGCCACTCAAAACAAATAAAGCTTTTCGAGAATCCTCATCAACGATTTGCTGCAAATAAGAGAATAAATGTGGTGTTCGCTGAACTTCGTCCAAAACTGCACCATCAGGAAACTGACTCCAAAAACCACGAGGGTCATTGGTTGCATGTCCAGTTCATCGGGGTATTCTAAAGAAATATAAGGTTTTTATCAAAAAAAGCTTTTACAAGTGTTATTTTTCCACTCTGGCGCGGACCAGTAATTGCCACAACTTTAAATGTCTGAGCTAATTGGTCTAATATTTCGTTTGATTTTCTTTTTACCATATTTTACATATTGGGAATTTGATTCCCAATATGTAAAAGTGTCTGTTTTTTAAATAATTAATAAAAATTCATATTGTTTTTTTGAATTTGCTTTAGAAATTAAAAAAAATTGTAAAATTTAAAAACTCTTAACATCTTATCGGGGAATCTAAGTAAGCATTTTTTTGAATGTTTTTTTATCTATCTCAATACTCCTTCTCCCCAAACTCACTATTTGGCAATTTCATTTTCTTTGTACTTTGATTGAGGTTAAAAGAAAGATTCAATAAAAAAATGTTGGTTTCTTGAATGTAGTTGGTTGTGGTGTAAAAATTTGTACCTAAAGTGCTTATTCTTTGCTGATTTACAGCCATTTTTCCTAACGCTGCATTTTGCCATTGTAGCGTTAAGTTGATTTTATTTTCTTTAAAACCTTTTTTGACCGAAATATTTGGTTGATAAAACCTTGAATCTGAACCTTGTGCGGTATTTCTGGCCGACAAATAAGCCACATTCAATTGCATACTAAACGAAGGCAAAATTTGATAACTAATATTACTATTAACCGAATAAACCCATCCTCTACTATCAACGATCACACTTTTATCAAACAAAGTTCCCTTTATTTTGAGATTATAAACATTCCCACCTACAAATATTTTTAGTTTATTGGTGGGTGAATACGTTACGCCTAACTCTGTTCCTACCAAACGTGCATTGCCCGCATTGGTATAAATTCGATTCAAAATTGTGTCGTTTCGAACACTATTTACTCGATTTACAATATCGGTGATTTGTTGGGTATAAACATTCAAATACAATGAGGTTTTCTTTAGGTCTTTTGTAATTCCTGCCTCATAAATTCCAATAAATTCGGGGCGTATATTTGGGTCTCCTTGTTCTAGTGTTTCGCTATGTTCTCTTTCTGGATACGGATTTAACTCATTGTTGGTCGAACGCTGTACTCTTCGACTGTACGCCAATTTTACTCGTAAATCTTTGCCCAAATCATACAAAAAATTGGCTGAAGGAAACAAATTTGAAAGTTTTAAAATTGTTGATTCAGACCCTCTGCTCTCCGTAAATTCTCTTAACGCATTTTCGTAGCGTAAACCTGCCGAAAACTCCAGTCTTTTGTATTTACCTGCATATTGAGAATAAAGAGCATGAATTTTGTTGAGTACCGAAATCTCCGCCGAAAATGCAGGATTAATGACAAAAGGCTCAAAACTTCCACTTTTTTCTCGATAAACAAAGCCCCCTTCTTGATTTTGAGTGCGATATTGATACCCAAAAGAAAATTTTCCGATGCCAATTATTTTTTCATAATCGGCTTTTAATCGAATAGCATTCAATGGATTACTACCAGTGTTGAGCGTATATTGTAGCGTATCTCTAAAATCATTATTGTTCAGATTGCGATTTTTCGTGAATCCATCAAGATTTGCTTTTTCGTAAAGCCCTGATAATGTAAGAGTTGAGGCGTTTTTAAAAAAATGCGTATAATCAAGGTTAAAAACTTTAAAATTCCCCGATTTTAGCACCAAATTTGGGTTGAAATATTGGGCAACGCCAATAACTTTATTGGTCAATAAATCAGTTTTTGTATTTCGGTAGTAAATATCAGCGGTGCGATATTGTGTTCTTTCACCCAAATAAATACCTGCCGAAATCTCATCATTCTTACTTACTTTATAGGAAGTAACAAACCTTAGGCCATAATTTTCTCGCTTAAAACTTCGCTCACCTTCACTCGGAAAACTCGTAAAAATATTATTTATCGTCGTATTTACATCGCCAATTCTTCTTCCAGCAATATCATTTTTAAGGTAATTGACCGAAAACGAAGCATCCCAACTTCCTTTTTTATAATTGATTGTAGCATCGGCACCATAGCGTTTTGGCTCAGAAGCATTATAATATTCTTCGATTCTTGGCAAGCCAAATTGCAGATTTGAGGCAATCGAAAAACCATCATTTACACCTCTTTTGGTCACAATATTAATGATTCCGGCTTTACCGTCAGCATCATATTTGGCCGATGGAGCAGTAATCATTTCGATTTTATCAATACTATTGGCGGGAATTTGAGCTAAAAGCATAGCTACATCCACTTGACTGGGCTTTCCATTGATCATTACCATAAAGCCTTTTGAACCACGCACCGTAATTTCGCCCTCGGCATTGACAGCCACAGACGGAATGTTTTTCAAAACATCGGTTGCCGTTCCACCTTTTGCCACCTCAAATTGCTCAGCTTTATATACTTGTTTTTCAATAGTTGCCACAACATCAGGATTCAGTCCACTCACTGTTATCGACTCCAACAATTGACTCAAAGGCGAAAGAGTAATTGCTCCTAAATCTAATCTTTGGATTTCTTTTGAAGCGTCGACTTCAATAAATTTGGTTTTATAACCTACATACTCAACCTTAATTATATACTTATCTTTCCTCAGGCCAATAATCTCAAAACTTCCTTTTTCGTCAGCTATACTACCTTTTGTCAACGGAGTTTGACTTATAGCATCAGCCCACACAGAGGCAAAAGCCAATGGCTCAGAAGTAAGCGAATCAAGCAATTTACCCGTTAAAATTCTATCATTCTGAGAAAAAACATGGCTAAAAGTGAAGGCAAGAAGGAGAATTATTATTAGTTTAAATTTCATTTAAAGTTCGATATTTTTCATTAGAACAAAAGTATTGGAATTTGGTTTAGCTTTGAAAAAACTTTTGATGTTTTAAATCCAGTCGTCGCATGATTTTGCCCTTTCATCAAAATACCTGTTTTTGAGATGGTATTTTTGCAAGGTATTCCTATATTTATACGAACAAAGACAAACTAAACTTATTATTTTACAAAAAAACTTAAAAAGCTTTGAAAAGAAGAGATTTTATCCACTTATCCAGCTTAGGCTTTGGTGGACTTATGTTGCCAAATATGCCAACTGGAGGTATTCCAATTATAGGAAACTCTGTTTCGCAAGAAGCACTAATTGATGGTTCAATTGATGTAGCCGTCAAAAAACGCCTTGCTGATGCCGCCCTTAATGCTGCAAAAGCTAAAGGTGCTACTTATACTGATGTTCGTATCGGTCGTTACCTTAATCAATTTGTAGTTACTCGTGAAGATAAAGTTCAAAATATCGTCAATACAGAGTCTTATGGTGTAGGTGTGCGTGTAATTGCCAATGGTTGTTGGGGTTTTGCCGCCATAGCAGATGCAAAATCAGAAGCCGATACCGCTCGTGCTGCAGATGAGGCCGTCGCAATTGCAAAAGCTAATGCACGTTTAATGTCCGAACCAGTCATTCTTGCTCCACAAAGTGGCTACGGCGAAGTAAGTTGGAAAGCACCCATTCAACGAAACGCTTTTGAAGTACCAATCAAAGAAAAAGTAGATTTACTACTTGGTGTAAACGATGCTGCATTAAAAAATGGTGCAAATTATGTCAATTCAGTACTATTTATGGTCAATGAGCAAAAATACTTTGCTTCATCTGATGGATCATACATCGACCAAGATATTCACCGTATATGGCCAATTTCGGCTGTAACCGCCATTGACCCAAAAACTGGCAAATTTGAAACGCGTCAAGCACTTTCTGCTCCAGTTGGTATGGGTTATGAATACCTACAAACCAACCCAAAAGATAAAGTTTCGGGAATAACAACTCGCTACAACAAAGGTTACGATATGCTTGAAGACGTAACTGCGGCAGCGAAACAAGCCAAAGAAAAACTAACTGCAAAATCGGTTGAAGCTGGAAAATACGATTTGGTGCTTGACCCTTCTCACTTATGGCTAACGATTCACGAATCGGTTGGCCATCCACTCGAATTGGACAGAGTTTTAGGATATGAAGCCAATTTTGCTGGAACATCCTTTGCAACGCTCGATAAATGGAAAAGCAAGAATTTCAATTATGGAAGTAAAGAAGTGAATCTAATTGCCGATAAAACACAAGTTGGTTCACTCGGTGCTGTAGGTTGGGACGATGAAGGCGTAAAAACCAAACAATGGGATTTAGTAAAAGACGGAACTCTTGTAAATTATCAAGCCATTCGTGACCAAGCTCATATCATTGGAGAAACAGCATCACACGGCTGTTGTTATGCTGATAGCTGGTCATCGGTGCAGTTTCAACGCATGGCCAATGTTTCGTTGGCTGCTGGAAAAACGCCTCTTTCGGTGGCCGAAATGATTAAAGACGTAAAAAAAGGAATTTATATCATCGGTGATGGTTCGTTTTCGATTGACCAACAACGCTATAATTTCCAGTTTGGCGGACAATTATATTATGAGATAAAGGATGGACAAATTGCAGGAATGTTAAAAGATGTGGCGTACCAGTCTAATACCCAAGAGTTTTGGAATTCTTGTGTAAAAGTTTGTGACGAACGTGACTATCGTTTGGGAGGTTCATTCTTCGATGGCAAAGGACAACCTTCGCAATCAAGTGCAGTTTCGCACGGAAGTTCAACCGCTCGTTTCAATGGAGTCAATGTTATTAATACAGCAAGAAAAGTATAGTTTTTGGTAGAGAGTGGCAAAGGCAAGGAATTGCAAAGGCACAGAGCCACAAAGGAACAGAATGGCAAAGGCACAGAGCGGCAAAGTTGTAAGGTAGTAAAGTTAAATAAGACTATTATTTAAACTCTGTCCCACTGAACCCTTGATATAATGACCTATACCCTTGTTATTTTAAACATAAAAAAAATAAAATATTCGCTCATTCTATCATTCACTAATTCAATATTATTTATGTCAGTCATATTAACAGAAAATGAGGCTAAAATCTTGCTAAAAAAGGTTTTAAGCTATTCAAAAGCCGATGAATGTGAAATCAATTTATCAGGTAATATTAATGGAAACATTCGTTATGCACGAAATGAAGTTTCGACGAGTGGAGCCTTAACTAATCAAAATTTACAAGTGCAATCGGCTTTTGGAAAAAAAGTTGGCGTTGCTACAATTGATGAATTTGATGAGGCTTCACTTGAAAAAGTAGTGCGTCGTTCGGAGGAATTGGCTCGTCTTGCTCCCGAAAACCCTGAATATATGGGCGTTTTGGAACCGCAGCAGTACATGAAATCGGAAGGTTTTTTTGATTCAACAGCTAATATTAACCCCTATATTCGTGCCGAAGCTGTAATGAAAAGTTTGAAACTCACTCGCGACCAAAAATTGGTAGCGGCGGGTTTCCTCGAAGATTCAAAAGGATATTCTGCCATGATGAACTCGAAAGGACTTTTCGCTTACTACAAAAGCACCAATATTAATTATTCATTGACAGTTCGCACCGAAGATGGCACAGGTTCAGGCTATGTAATTAAAGGATTTAGCGACGTCAATAAACTTGATACCGCTGAGGCAACCAAGATTGCAATTCAAAAAGCAGTTGGCTCAAAAAGTGCAAGAGCTCTAGAACCAGGCAAATATACCGTAATTCTTGAACCAACCGCCGCCGCAGTTTTACTCGAAAATATTTATTTCGATATGGACGCTCGCAGTGCAGACGAAGGACGCTCGTTTTTCAGTAAACAAGGTGGGAAAACTAAGTTGGGTGAGAAAATTGTCGACGAACGAGTAACTATTTTCTCCGACCCAGCTTATGCCGATTTACCCGCCTCTCCATGGGCAGGCGATGGTCAAGTTCAAGAAAAACGTATGTGGATTGAAAAAGGAGTAGTTAAAAACCTATCATATTCTCGTTTTTGGGCAAAAGAAAAAGGTGTGAAACCGATTCCATTTCCTAGTAATGTAATTATGCTTGGTGGAACAGCTACGCTTGATGAAATGATAAAAAGCACCAAAAGAGGTATTTTAGTAACAAAACTCTGGTATATCCGAGCAGTTGACCCACAAACACTTCTTCAAACCGGACTTACCCGTGACGGTACTTTCTATATTGAAGACGGAAAAATAAAATATCCAATCAAAAATTTCCGATTCAACGAAAGTCCGATAATCATGCTCAATAATCTCGAAATGTTGGGAAAAACTGAGCGTGTTGTCAGCACCGAATCTAACCAAAATTATATGGTACCACCCATGAAAATTCGCGAATTTACATTTTCGAGTTTATCTGATGCGGTGTAAATCATAGTTGGCAGTTTTCAGTAGGCAGTAAAAACCCAATTACTGCCCACTGAGGACTGTAAACTGTTAACTCGGCTCTATGAAACCATTTGTTTTTACAAGAATACAGTATAATTCTGGAGATTGGGATACTGACCAGCGAATGCCTTCAAATATTCTCAATTCTTTGGTCGAATATACAACTATTCCGATTGATGAAAAAGAAAAAGTCGTGCTTTTGAGCAGTAATGAACTTTTCAAAAGTCCATTTTCCTATTTGAGTGGACATAAATTGGTTGAATTTTCGAGACAAGAAAGAGACCATTTTCTTAAATACATCGAAAATGGTGGCTTTGTATTTGTAGATGATTGTAACCATGATATTGATGGTCTTTTTGCCAAATCGTTTGAGCAAGAAATGGCTCGAACTTTCGGTGCAAAAGCACTTCAAAAAATCCCGAATACCCATCCAATTTACAAATGTTTTTTTCAGTTTGAAGGTCCTCCAACTACCACTTTCGAACTAAACGGGTGGGGTGATGACCTCGTGCATGATTACCTAAAAGCAATCATCATCAATGGAAGAATCGGCGTTTTATACAGCAATAAAGATTATGGTTGTGAATGGGACTACGATTTTAGAAACAAACGTTGGCTCGCCGAAGACAATACCAAATTTGGAGTAAATATTATTAATTATGCCTTGACTGTGTAAAAAACTTTAGCATACTACAAATGTTGTTTTAAACATGTAGGAACGTCCAAATTGGACGTACCTACGACAACAGTAAAAACATTTTTTAAAATTGGAAACCAAAGAACTTCATCATTACAAAACATTAGTAGCTAAATTACCACTACTAAAAAAAGAAATTGCCAAAGTTATTGTCGGTCAACAAAAGGCCATTGATGAGATTCTTATTTCTCTCTTGGCTGGCGGACACTGTTTACTCGAAGGCGTACCTGGACTTGCCAAAACACTGATGGTTAGTACTTTGTCGGAAACACTCGACATGAAATTTAAACGTATTCAGTTTACACCTGACCTTATGCCTGGTGATATTGTAGGCACTGAAGTCTTAGAAGAAGACCACGAAACTGGAAAAAAATTCTTCATATTTAATCGAGGACCAATTTTTGCAAACATCGTTTTGGCGGATGAAATCAATCGAACACCACCAAAAACACAAGCGGCTTTACTCGAAGCAATGCAAGAATATAAGGTAACTTACGCAGGTACAAACTACGATTTACCAAAGCCTTTCTTGATAATTGCGACTCAAAACCCTATCGAACAAGCAGGAACGTATCCGCTTCCTGAAGCTCAACTAGACCGTTTTTTATTGTATATCAAATTGGGTTATCCTTCTGAAAATGAGGAACTTGACGTTTTGAAAAGTACAACTGGCTCGAACAAACCCGTTTTGCAGAATATAATGACCGATAATGACATTATTGATTTGCAAAAACTTACCCGTGAAGTGCATATCAGTGAAGAATTAATTGTTAAAATCAATCATATAGTAAGAGCTACTCGTCCAGCAAATACAAGTTCAAATTATGTAAAAGAATGGTGCGAATGGGGAGCAGGACCACGTGCTGGCCAAGCGATGGTCCTTTGTTCAAAAGCAAGAGCAGTTTTGAACGAACGTTTTTCGGTGCTACCCGAAGATATTGAGACACTTGCCTACCCAATTTTAAGACATAGAATTTCGCTGAATTTCAGGGCAGAAGCCGAGGGAATTACAACCGATGATGTGATTAAGGAATTGTTGAAGAAGTAAAACCCGACTATGCTTATAACTGAACTAATCAAACTCAATAACCTACAATTGGCGGGCAAACTGGTGAGTGAACAACTAATGTTGGGCATTCATCAAAGTAAGCGTTTTGGCTACGGAATTGAGTTTGAACAATATCGACACTACCAACTTGGCGATGACCCAAAACGCATCGACTGGAAATTATATGCCCGAACCAATAAGCATTTAGTGCGTGAATCTTCAACCGAAAGTAATTTTCATTTGAGATTTATCATTGATTTATCGGGGTCGATGAATTATAATGAAAATGGAGTAAGTCGCTTGCACTATTGCAAAATTTTGTTGGCTTCGTTGGCATACTTGGGCTATCGACAAAGCGATTTGATGAGTTTATATGCTTTGCAAAATGATGAATTACGTACTTTAGTTGCTTCGGGCAAACAATCGTTTCAGCGAATTTTATATTCACTTGAAAAAGCCCACGCCAGCGGAGCTTGGAAAAATAGCGACCCAAAATTTCCAATATTGCAATCGACTAAGCAGAGGGAGGTCATCGTTATTGCCTCTGATTTTTTACAAATCAACAATGAATG
>Ga0247836_1007040_pt1 | contig 12140 bp, 10 predicted proteins | sample LaCruzMarch2015__4_FD_187116 | JGI IMG/M metagenome (GOLD analysis project Ga0247836, IMG submission 187116) | Freshwater microbial communities from meromictic Lake La Cruz, Castile-La Mancha, Spain - LaCruzMarch2015_14m | ecosystem: Environmental > Aquatic > Freshwater > Lake | place: Spain...
TAATGAACCGTCGCCACACAAGGCGTGCTGCGTATTCTACTCATCTAGGATTCTTTGTCAAACCTTTTTTTCACTTTTATTTTAAATATTATTTTAATATGTAATATACAGCTAGTCTGCTTAAAGAAAACCTATTTGAGATAAAGCTAAATCAATAGAGAATACTGAACTCCTACTTTGTTCAGCTGGAGCTAGCGTCCATGGGCTACATAAGGTTGACTTGCAGGGGTTCTGGTTGAAACATAAAATTAGCTCCACCAAATACATGCATTAAGGCTTAAGTTGATGCTTCTGCCAATTTTGCTGCGATTGCGGCTCCTTCGACATGGGCTTGAAATTTAATTATCCAGATATTTAGATTATATGATTAATAATCTAAAGTTAGTTGCGTTCGTAACAATAAAAGGTAAGATCAAAGATATTTTTTTCATCATGTGGCCTATTTATTTCCTCACTGCATTGCCATAGATTTTTATCTAATTCTGGAAAATATACATCAGCACTTAATTTAGCACGAATAACAGTTAAATATATTTGATTAGCAATTGGTAAAGATTGTTCAAAAATCTTTGCACCACCAATTATAAATACTTCTGGCTCATCTTTTGTAAAAAACAATGCTTTTTGCATAGAATCAAATATAGTTACATCCTTTATGTCCTTAACGGATTTAGATAAAACTATATTTAATCTTCCTGGCAGTGCCTTACCAATAGAATCATAGGTTTTACGTCCCATGATTATAGGTTTTCCTAAGGTTATATCCTTAAAATGCTTTAAATCAGCAGGCAAATGACAAAGTAATTGATTATCTTTACCTAATCCCCAATTCTCATCAACAGCAGCGATTAAACTAATCTTTTGCATCTTTTGTTTCTCGTCTTTTGACAATATTAGCAGCAATAGAAACAGCTTCTAACAAACTATCAGGAGAAGCAGAACCTAACCCTGCTAATTCTAAGGCTGTCCCATGATCAACTGACGTACGAATAATTGGCAAACCTAAAGTAATATTTACCGATTCACCAAAACCTGCATATTTAAGCACCGATAGGCCTTGATCATGATACATAGCAACAAATGCATCACATAATTTTAAATTTTTTTGCGTAAACATAGTATCAGCAGGAAAAGGGCCGTTAACATTAATTCCATTTTGTTTAAGCTTTGACAAAGCAGGAGTTATAATATCTATTTCTTCTGTACCTAAATAACCCGATTCACCTGCATGAGGATTTAAACCAGCCACATAAATTTGAGGATTTTTTATGCCGAAGTCATTTTGTAAAGAATCGTTTAGTTTAGTTATAACATTAATTATTGATGACTCGGTTATTGCAGACGGCACACAATGCAAAGGTATATGAGTTGTCACTAAGGCTACTTTCATCGCTTCACATGCGAGCATCATTACAACATCAGATACTTTACATTGATCTCTTAAAAACTCAGTGTGTCCAGTAAAAGGAATACCAGCTTGATTAATAACTGACTTCTGAACTGGAGCAGTTATTAAAGCTGAAAACTCACCCTTAAGACATCTTTCTGTCGCAATTGTTAACATTTCTAATACATAAGATGAATTTAATGGCTCTAAAACACCCGCAATAACTGCTTTGACACAAGGTATAGATAATACTACTAATTGATTTTTAGCTAATGTTGGCAAAATACCTGGCTGATAATCTGTTAATAAAATATCTAATCCTAATTGTTTTGCGCGTGAGGCAAGTAAATTTTTATCTCCAAGTACAACTAAAGGCAACGGCGATCCTGCTAAGGCTAAACATAGATCAGGCCCAATCCCTGCAGGCTCGCCACTAGTGACTAGAAGTGGTCTCACGCTAAGTCCTTATCCATAATTTTAACGTATGCATCTGCACGTAAATGTTGCTGCCAATTCTGTACAGCTTCATTAAATTTACGTTGGTGTATAAATTGTCTTACCTGTTGGCGCTGAAAAGAATCAGAATCATCTATAGTTTTACGCTCTAAAACTTCAATTATATGCCAACCAAATGGTGATTGAACTGGCTTACTAACTGTATTCAATGGTAATGACTTCATTGCTGTTGCAAATGCAGGCACTAACTCTTCGGCAGAAACCCAACCTAAATCCCCACCTTTAATCGCACTTGCCGCATCTAATGAATACTGCTTCGCCATTAATGCAAAATCTTTCCCTGCTTTAATTTGTTGATATAAGTTATTAATCTGCTTTTTAGCTTCTTCACTAGTCATACTTGCATCTTGCTTTAATAAAATATGACGAACATGAGTTTTTTCTATCAAATGATTCTCAGGTACACCACCTATAGAAACTAATTTAATTAATTGAAAACCATTTCCTGCACGGAGAGGTCCATATACTTCACCTACTTTCATCTTTGTTACGGGAGATGCAAATATTTCTGGCAACTCAGCAAGATGACGATCACCTAAGTCCCCACCCTCTAAAGCATATTCGCCACTTGATTCGGCTATTGCTAATTTATTAAAATCATCACCTTGCTTAATTTTGGTTAATAGCATATTTGCTTTTTCTTGTGCCTTTTTTATTTGGCCTGAAGTCGGCTCTTCTGGTAAAGGAATAACGATATTTTGCAAATGATAAGTCTGCTGCTGTTGTTTTTTATCTTGTTCATAAGTTTTGAGATAATCTTCTATCTGATCGGTTGATATAACAATCTCTTGACCAACTGCTTTTTGTTGTATCCGACCAATCAACATTTCTTTACGAATATTTTCTCTATAGTCTTCAAAGCTTAACCCTTGTTTAATAATTTCTTCACGCAATTGGGTTAATGATAGATGATTAGTCTCGGCAATTTTAGATATTGCTTCATTAAGATCGGTATTATCTATAGTAAGATCATTTTTTTTAGCTAACTGTAATTGTAAATCCACATCAATTAAATGCTGCAATACTTGCTTACGCAAAACCTTGTCTGATGGCAACTGCATTTTCTTTGCCAAAATTTGTTGCCGCAAAAGTTCCACCTGTGACTCTAATTCGCTAGAAGTAATAACATTATCATTAACAACAGCAATTGCCTTATCAAGGGGTTTAGCTTCTGCTGTAGTCAAAATAACTGCCATCACCATCAAAAAAAATAATATTCGCTTTAACATGCCTTTTTCCTCATCGACATAAACAGCTGCAATTTAGGTCATTCTCGCAAAAAATACAAGTTAATTTGAACAAAAATCATTCATCATTAAAATATATTTTTATATCCAGGTAAATAACTATTTATAGTACTTGCCGGATCTGAGCTCGCTAATGTTCCTAAGCCTTTCAATAATACTTGAAAATAAACATTATTATTATAATTTGGAGTTATTGAATTTGGCGATAAACTCTGAAAAACTCGCCCCCCCATTAAACGAAAAGCCCAACAACAATTATCATATTCTAAACCTACAAAGCTCATCATAGAATAGCTTTCACTAATATTATAACTATAAGCCCCAAGTCCCTTTATATTCGCAGTAAATGGCCATGCATAAGCAATTGTTGCTTGATGAAGAGGACTTTGTTGAGCTGCTGTATTTACTAATAATAAATTTCCTCCAGCAAGATAGGTGTAACCAAAGCTCAAGATATGATTTTCTTCTGGCTGATAATGCAAATTTAAATTACCATTATTCGTTGCATTAGCATACCCATCCCAAACATAGTCGCCACTTAAAACCCAGGCGGGACTTAAATTATAAGTTGCTCGTGAGGCAATAGGGGATGTTTTAGCAACCGGCGATACATAGCCTAAATACAGCGGATTATCTTGACATATCCCATCAGGACTGTAACAAAGACCTACTCTACGATCATTAAAATAACTAATTTGCCCAATAGCTAAACTCGCTATCTCCTTGCCACTGTTAGAAGATAACCACCTTGAAGTCACGGCATATGACAACTGATTTGCATCCCCCACCCTATCAATACCTGAAAAACGATTAAGCCTAAATAATTGATCATAATTAAAAATCATATAAGCTGAATCATATACAGGGACTTGGGTTTGATTAGAGTAAGGCACATTAAGATAATATAAACGTGGCTCCAAAGTTTGGGTAAAATTATCTCCCAATAGAGATGTAGACCGCTCAAAAGTTAAGCCGGAATCCACATTGTAACGTGGGATAGTGCGATTATATTCATTAGATTGCCCCCCCCCTATATAATGAACATCATAATAATTTTCTACCAATTGTACCGATGGCGTAATATAACCCCAAGTTTTGGCAAAAGGTACCGACAATATAGGATCTAAGTGATACCTTGAGCCTTGCGGAATACCAGTATTATTTGCAGGCCATCGATAATAATCATACTCAGATAACATATTGAAATTAGCATTCATGGGCAAATCATTATAGGAAGCTACAGCCATTAGTTGAGGTAAACGCTCATAAATATCTGAAACAAATGATTGATTTATAGGATGCAATGTTTGATAACTTTGTAAGATCCCACTAAATAACCAATGATCTGTTGTATAAGTTAAATCGCCTTCACGTAGCAACTGATTTTCAGTTAAAATTGCTAAATTAGAGCTGAAATCTTGTAAATAATACGGATCTGATACTTGTTGATAATTAACGCCTAACCGCAGATTACTCGTAATCGCTGTATTATCCCGCATCATAAAAGACCATCGATCATTTGAAGCATTTCTTAATACGGGAAATTGATTTTCATTTGTATTTATAAATTTATTAAAAGCCTTATCATTCGGCAAAAAATTACCGCCAATAATTCCCGTTGAATTATTAGTTAAAAATCTTAAATCTCCACCGAACATTGTTCCACGTAAGGTATATTCATGTGGCACAATTGTCGCATCATAATTTGAAGCAAGATTTAAATAATAAGGTAGGGCAAAATCATAACCACCAATATTGGAATAACCAATAGCCGGCATTAAAAATCCTGACTTTCGTTCTTTAGAAGTGGGGAAACTAATATATGGTGTATATAAAACTGGAACATCAGCAATACGCAGTATTGCATTCTTTGCAACGCCTCTTTTATTAGCATTATCTAATGTGATTTCTTTAGCTTCTATTTGCCAAGCCTTATCTTCTGGTGAACAAGTGGTATAAGTTGTTTTTCGTAAGAGATAATCAAAATTATCTAACCGCTCAACTAATCGCGCTCGCCCCCATGCAGGTAGCTCAGCACTTGCATTTCGCACCTTAAATAAATAAAGAACATCTTCAATTTTGCCTGATTTAGATTGTGGATTTATTGTTGCTTTTTTAGCTATCATCAACCTATCTGGCTCAAGATAACGAACTTCACCTAAAAGCTCGATTTTTGTAATTTTATTTTTTTTAGCATCTCGATAAATATAAGCTGTTTCTGCATTAACAATTCTTTGTGTTTGACGAATCTCAACATTACCACTTAACTTAGAACGACCTTCTGCACGCAAAGATACATTAGAGGCCAAAACCTGTACTTCATCTTCATTAGCTAATGGCATAACTTGCATAGACTGATAAGAACCATGACAAATAGAAGAAGATTTATTTGCTTCCCAACCTAAACATCGAGCAATTTTAGCGCGATTTATTTTAGTAAGCGGTAGATTTCGCTCTATAACACAAGCCTCAATTGGCACAACTCGTCCAATAGCATATGCATCTACAGCAACTAAAATAGCTGCTATAAGAGATACCACGATTAGCTTATAATAAAACTTAATATTCACAACCACTAAAATACCTTATGATAATTCTCTAATTTAAATTTCTCTAGCTTATAGCCTCTTATTTAGGAACACTATAAAATTAAGCTAGATTTAAGAATTTAGCTCAAGTCAAATTTAGGGGAAAAGTATAGCATGCATACTCGTCAAAACGAACTCATGATCTGGTTACAAAATATATTTGGTAATAAACCATTTTTTTTAAAAAATTTAGCTGGAGATGCAAGCTTTCGTTGTTATTATCGGTTAAATTGCGAAGGATTATCATATGTAATAATGGATGCCCCTCCACTTAAAGAAACAATCGCTCCTTTTATTAACATAGCGAATATACTTTCTTGCAATGGAATACATACCCCGGCCATTCATGCAGTAAATCATGAACATGGATTTATTTTGCTTGAAGATCTAGGTGATGAATTACTCCTTAAAGTTTTAACTCCTGAAAATAAAGATAAACTCTATAAATCAGCTATGGATACAATTCAAAAACTACAATTAAGCACTACTGACAATCTAGAAGAATTTGATCAAAATCATATGATGAATGAACTCTCATTATTTCATGACTATTTTTTAAAAGCTTATTTAGAAATAGAATTAACGCAAGAAGATGAACTTCTTTTACAAAAAACCTTTAACTGGCTTACCACAGAAATTCTTAAACAACCTAAAGTATTTATCCATCGTGACTATCATTCGCGTAATTTAATTATTGTAAATAATAACCCTAATGATATTGGAGTTATCGATTTTCAAGATGCCATGCGTGGCCCATTTACTTATGATCTAGTCTCTTTATTAAAAGATTGCTATAAACAATGGCCGCGTGAAGAAGTACTTAAATTGCTAGAATATTTCCATAAAAATATCTCAACATCTTTTGATTGGACGCTTGATGAATTCACTAATGCTTTTGATTTATGCGGACTTCAGCGACATTTGAAAGTATTGGGTATTTTTTGTCGCTTAAAATTACGTGATAAAAAGGACGCGTATTTACGTGATTTACCATTAACATTTAATTACGTTACTGCATGCGTTGAAAGCTATATTGAATTAAAGCCGTTTTATGACTTTTTGCAAAACAAAGTTTATATACCTTTTAATAAGAAATCCATAATATGAAAACAGCCATGATCTTTGCCGCTGGCCGTGGGGAGCGTTTAAGGCCAATAACTGATTTTATCCCTAAAGCATTGTGCAAAATTAACAACATTCCGCTAATTGAATACCATGTTGAAAACCTTAGCAAAGCAGGATTTGAACGTTTAGTAATTAATCATGCTCATTTAGGTGGTCAAATTCGCCAATATTTAGGTAATGGGTCGCGCTTTGGTATTGAAATTTGCTATTCTCCCGAACCTCCAGGAGCGCTTGAAACTTTAGGAGGAATTATTAATGCATTACCCTTATTAGGAAAAGAACCGTTTTTGACAGTTAATGCAGATATATTTACAGATTATAATTTCGCGAATCTTAAATTACCTGCCAAGAGCCTTTTGCATTTAGTCTTAGTAGAAAAACCGTCATATAATCAATATGGCGATTTTGGACTTACGAAGTCAGCTTATATTAATAACTTAGATAAAACATATACATTTTCTGGTATTGCATGCTATCACCAAGAATTATTCAAAGATATTAAACTAATTCGCTCTTCTATTACGCCTTTATTGCGCCAAATGGCTTTAAATCATAAAGCTACTGGGGAAATTTATAAAGGCACTTGGTTTGATATAGGTACTGAAGATCGATTAAATACATGTTGTTATAAACCGTGATTTTTAAGATTAAGAATTGTTTAGAAAAAAAACTAAAGCTGCGCCTAATTAGATGATGTTATACCACCATCTCGCGGTTCCATATTTCCTCCTTGCTCTGGACTTGGGGCTTCTTCAGTTTTATCAGTAATTGTCACTGTTGCTTGATTAGTTCTACCTTCTATATATTTACTAAAACCTTCAATAAATTTAGATCGAAAGTCTTGAGCAGAAACTGACTGCTTTTGTCCTTTACTATTTGTTTTAGCTTCTCCATTTTTGTTAGCTTGATAAATATAGCCATCAATATTTACCATTTCATTATCAGACAACCAACTATTAATAAGGCTATCAAGTGAATCTACTAAATTTGGATCAGCTGCAATTCTAGCCTTAGTATCTTCATCTAAGACTGAATAAGCACGTAAAAATTGCGATAAATCATCAGCAGAATTAATAGCAAAATCAATTGTTATATTTCCAGTTAAATGTTTATTAGCAAGATCAAATACCGCTTGCATAAGAGCTTCAGAATGTTTCATAGGAAGATCACCATTCCATGGAGAATATTTTTCTATTGTTAATAAATTTTCCAATTCTCTTCCCAACATTTTAAACATATCTTGAACTGGTTTCTCATCCCTAACTTTGGAAAACTTTTCTTGAACCGCATCAAATAAATATTGCAACGATTCGCTCCGTTTCCCAGCGACAGTAATAGCGCTATTAACTGAATTAGCAGATGGTGAACTCATCCTCAATCTCACTTAAAATTTAAATTTATATGACATTATAGCAATATACATAGATATTAGACCAGAAAAATTAGATTATATATTATTCAATTTCATGATCAAATTTTTGTATTAAAACTCATCTTTGTCATCTACCACGGAAGAAAATAATTTCTTTTTCATCGAATCAAATGTAAATTCATCTACTTGTATCGCATCCCAGCGCGCTTGTTCTACCTTAACTAACTCGTTCATTTCCAAGTCAGTCAATTCTCCTGTCTTAACTCTTTCTTCTAACTTTTCCTTTAGACCACTAAAAGAAAATCCCTTCAAATCCGAAATTTTTTTATAAAGTTCAGAATTTTTTATGATTAATTGTAATGCATTCTCCATTCTATCAATAGGTTCTTCGCTATTACCACTCAAATAAAGTGATTTAATCATAGAGTTGCGATAATTATTATTTTGCGTCATTAATTTTGCCAATTTATTATCGAGCTTATCACTAGGTAAGCGCATAGATTGCCCATAAGGAAATAATAAAATTCGTAATAAAAAGCCTATTGGACGAGAAGGAAAATTTCGACAAAAGGCAAGTAAAGATTTTTGCGCATGATAAAAGCAATATGATACTGCCCATGAAGTATGTAAAAGATCATCTTCATGCTCATTATTTTGTTTACAATAGTTAAGGGCTGACATTGCTAAATATAAATATGATAAACCATCAGCAAGCCTCGCAGACATCCGCTCTTTACGCTTTAGAGCCCCCCCTAAATAGATTAATGCTAAATCGGCTAAGAAAGCATAACTATAACTTAACCGCGTAAATCGCTGATATTCCACATGAAGTGCGCTATCAGGAGCAGAAATTAATATACCACCAGTCCATGCGGAAGAAAAAGCCTTGGCAAAATTTTTCATGAAATACCCAACATGTTGCCAAATAAGCTTGTTAAATAATTTCTTATCTTGACTAGTAATGGCATAAAATTCATCACGGATAAATGGATGACAAGCCATTGAGCCCTGGCCAAAAATCAACAAATTACGTGTCATGATATTAGCACCCTCAACCGTTACCGAAATTGGGAAACCTTGATAAAAATTCATCAGATAATTACGCGGACCTACAACTACCGCTCGCCCACCATGAACATCCATTGCATCATTAATTATAATCCTTGCAAGTTCGGTATTGAAATATTTAGTTATTGCTGATACAACTGATGGTTTTTTATGCTCATTTACTGCAGCCACAGTTAATAACCTTGCGGCATTAACTAAATAATTTAACCCGGCAATTTCACTAAGCTTTTCTTGTATACCTTCAAATTGAGCTATCTCTACATTAAATTGACGCCTAATCCGCGCAAATGCCCCTGCAGTAATATAAGCTACAGAAGATGAAGAAGCACCTAATGCTGGCAAAGAAACTGACCTACCAATAGATAAACACTCAACCAACATTTGCCAACCATGCCCGGCCTGCTCCTGACCGCCAATAATACTTGTTATCGGAACAAAAATATTTTCTCCACGAATAGTGCCGTTCATAAAAGGTTGATCTGCTGGTAAATGCCTATTTCCTATCTCTAAATTTTTGGCATCACGAGAAATAAGAAGACAAGTAATTCCTTCTTTACCAACACCTTTTAATAAGCCTTCAGGATCTTTTAACTGAACTGCAAGTCCAATTAAGGTGGCTACTGGGGATAATGTAATCCAGCGTTTATTAAGCTTTAACATAAGTCCAAGTATGGTTTTACCAGCGACTTTCTTTTCCATTACTATAGCTTCTGATTTTATTGAAGTAGCATCGCTCCCAGCATTTGGTTCTGTTAACGCAAAACAAGGAATGTCTATGCCCTTAGCAAGTCTTGGTAAATAATATGATTTTTGTTCGCTCGTTCCATAATGTTGTAATAATTCACCAGGTCCTAATGAATTAGGTACCATTACCGTAACACCAGCCACACCCGAACGACTAGAAATTTTAACAACGATATCTGAATGAGCACGAGGAGAAAACCCTTTGCCACCATACTCTTTATCGATTACCAAACCAAAAAAGCCTTCCTTTTTAAGATACTCCCAAACTTTTGGAGGCAGATCGTTTTCCTGTTTGATTTCCCATTCATTGAGCAACAAACAAAGTTTTTCTACTTCATTATCAAGAAAACTTTGCTCTTCTTTAGACAACTCAGTCTTAGTATTTTCTAATTTTTGCCAATCAATATTTCCTGTAAAAATATCCTTTTCAAACCAAGTATCACCAGCATTCAATGCCTCTTCCTCAGTTTTAGATAATTTTGGCATTGATTTTACAGCTCTTTTGAATAATAAATTAGCAATTTCTTCTCTTACTGAATCTATATGTAAAATCACAACTGCAAGCAAAATTATAAGAGAAATAAAACCAGATAATATTAAAGGCATACCAAAATAGAAAATAGCCAAAAATAAATAAATAGCCGATCCAATATCCCAAACTATTGGGTTAATTGACCGATAAAGTACAGTTAAGGTAAAAATCAAATATAATAAAAAAAATAAGATGGCCATATAATTCCCTTATTTAGCTCTAATAATTGAGTATGATAGCAATTCAATCTAATTACGCAAAGCCTTACGAAATATAAAAAATCTGTTGCAATACCTGAAAGAATAACCTAGCGTTAAACTTTAAACTATAATAATTCATTAAAATGAATAAACGCCTAGTATGGAACTTTGAAATAAATCCTGATAGCCCATTTAAACAACCATCTATTACGAATGTTGAATTAAACGAAGCGCGCTGGGAAGCAAGATTTTTTTGGCCTGAAGATAACATAATTATCTTGAATGGATTAAGCCATGACTTTCTCAACCTATCAGCTTATGATATTAAACATAAAAATGACATATATTACTTATTGCCTAATACAGATTACAATCTCAAGATCCGGAAAAATGAACTATATTACAAACCTATTTTGATGAAAAAATCAAAAGCGATAGCTTTTGGCAAAAAAATAAAATTATCTGAACAAAATAAAGATAGCAATCTAATAGGGTGCGAAGAAAAATCAGCGGCATCACTAATTGAAGATATTAAAAAGCATGGAAAAACTATTGAAGTTAATAAGGAAGCTATTAGCTTTAAATTTTTAACATCGCCCTCAACAAAACTTGAATTATCTCGTCTTAAAGTTGAAAATAAAATTTATTTTAGCGCAAGTATTGAATCATACTCACAAGAACTGGTAGAAATAACTACCAAGCACTTACTAGGTAGCGTTAATACCTCTGATTATATTAAATTTCTCAAAAGGATTTAAAAACCTAATATGCATAATCTTTTAAACATTATTATAAGTTTTGGCAAAATAGGCTTTGTTTCATTCGGCGGCGGAAACTCTATGTTAAAATTACTAGAGTCTGAAGTTGTAGACTATAGGCATTGGGTAGGACAAGAAGAATTTGTTCGCATGGTTAGTTCTAGTTTTTTATTCCCAGGACTTACTGGCGTAAAATTAGCAGCCCTTATTGGATATAAAGCCGCAGGTTCATTAGGTTTAATACTAGCAGTTGCTGCTTTAAATTTACCAGGATTAATATTAGCTCTTCTTGGCTACGCCTGGTTAACTACTAATGAAACACCAATCACTAAAAAATTAATGATAGCTGTACAATATGGTTCTATAGCCTTATTAGCCGCAGCAACATACTCTATCGCTGAAGGTGTTTTTTCAATGTACCATTCATTTACAATTGTTTTACTAACTATATTATTTTTTTTAGCTCTTGCTATATTACAATTATCGCCAGTATGGGGATTTTTTGGATTTATTGGCATTTGTTTTTTTCTAATTAACTAGGAAGATATAATTGACTGACTCTCTTGATAATAAAGACTATTATATCAATTGATAATAAAGACT
>Ga0247836_1007047_pt1 | contig 12133 bp, 18 predicted proteins | sample LaCruzMarch2015__4_FD_187116 | JGI IMG/M metagenome (GOLD analysis project Ga0247836, IMG submission 187116) | Freshwater microbial communities from meromictic Lake La Cruz, Castile-La Mancha, Spain - LaCruzMarch2015_14m | ecosystem: Environmental > Aquatic > Freshwater > Lake | place: Spain...
CCCAACCCCTACTTTTTAATATAAAATACAGTAATATTCTTTGATAGAGGGATAACTCGAAATAAGTAGTAATCTTTGCAGGCCGAGAGCCGTATATTTTGGCAGCATGTAGTGGAGGAGTGGGGGGTTGAGGGGAGTTTTGCTTGATGGTTGGAGATGATATTAAGCCGGTGTATATAAACTTTTAAATGTCGACGAATAGGTTTGGAAGCTATCGTCCCAAGCTATAATAAGCTCTAAACAAATAGCTAACACCCAAATCGTCTAAGTACTCCCCCAAGATCTCCCCAGTCTACTCCAGCCTGCGCGGAGGAGTCACCCTCAAACAGGATGCGTCGTCGAAGATCAAGCTGAACAAGCCATCCACCAGCAAGAACACGCAGGAAAGCGCCCCCTACTTCCACAGTAAGGAGAACAATGAGAAGAAGCAGTTTTACAACTCCAACAAGCGCCTCGAACTCACCAAGCCCAGTCCCAACCCCAAGAACTACTACGAGTACCAGCCTCGCTCCAAGTCCAAGTCGCCCGCCAAGCAGCTCGACGAAATACTCAGGGAAGAGATCTTCATCCACCCAAAAACTTTCAGACTCGAAGAGAGAGGCATCAGGACGAGCGAGAACGACCACCCCAAGCTGCCCAAGGTGCTTGTGCCTATTTCTAACTTCGACCCCGCCAAGCATTCCAAAAACGGGCACGGAACGATTCGCGCCTACTCAGCCTCTACCAATCAGGGACCAGTAAGGGAGTATAATGAAGATAGAGTGGCAATAATCCTTAATTTTTCAAAGCCGTAGCACGTGACTGATTGGAAGAAGCCAGCATACTTCGGAGTATTCGACGGCCACGGCGGCATCGACTGTGCGGATTTCCTGAGGGATAATCTCCACACTTTCATCTCCAGATAAAAAACGTACACTTAGAGCGAGATAGATTCCCCAATCGCATGGAGGAGGCCGTAAAGCTGGGGTTTTAGAAGTGCGAGAAGGCGTTCCTGTAGCAATCCTACCTCGGGAAGTGCGACAAGAGCGGCTCATGCGCGATCATCTCCTTCTTTTACGGGAAGGAGTGTTATATCTCCAACGTGGGCGACAGCAGGGCGATCATGAGTTCAAGAAGGGGTCAGATAATCCACGAGCTATCTCTTGATCACAAAGCCAGCGACTAGTACGAGCAGAAACGCATCATCGACGGAGGCGGCCGCATTTATCAGTGCTTCTTACCCGATATAGAACAAAGATTCGAAACGCCAACCCCAACCTCAAGATATTCTACGAAGGGGAAGAGCATAGCTTCATCCTCGGTCCCCACCGAGCTTTCCCAGGCCGGCTCTCAGTCACGCGAACCTTCGGGGACATCTAGGCTAAGTTCGCATAGTTTGGGGGTAATTCAAAGGCGATCATCTGCACTCCCTAGATTCGCAGCCTGTCGATCGGGGACGAAGACGACTTCATGATCATCGGATGTACCAATGCTGCTAGCTAGGCGACGGCATCTACGATAAGCTCTCCAATGCTGAGGTGATCGAGATCGTGTGGGAGACCTTCAAGCGAGACAAGGGCAGCTTCCAGAGCATCCACGAGTTCTGCGGGAGGGCAGTGGAGAACATCATGAAGCTGGCCTTCAACAAGAAGACTCTCGATAACATCACGATCGTGATGATCGCCTTCGAGGGCCTGGAGAACTACTTCAACAGCCAGCAGGAGAGCAAGGTGGCCGCCGATAGCAACCTCGCGGAGACGCGGAAGAGTAAGGGCGCGTCGAAGCTGGAGACTTCCTTCGAGCGCAAGTACGTCGGCCGCAGCGTATCTCCTTCCAACTACAACACCCTCCGCACCAAGAGCTACTACCGTCCTTCCTGATTTTTTATCCTTATGCACCAACCTCCCTCCTATAGCTTCCAGCAGTATATTTAAATCCTAAGAAAATGAACGAGCTGCACGACGACTACATCTCCAACGGCCACCTTGAGGAGTAATAAGAAGATGAGGAGAATGCGCCATTGCCCAAAGGTATCCGCTCCCCTAGGCAGAGTTCGGCAGAGAGGAACTCACGGTCGATGAGGAACTGTAGTCGCACATCATGGAGGAGGTGAAGCGTTTGTAGCGCAAAGAAGCAGGGGCAGACAGCATCAGCGAGGACCTAGAGAATAAGCTCGATGCCCTGCTCGCGAGGATCGGCAGGCAGAGCGACGAGGAAATCGTATAGATCAGGATGAACGAGCTCGCCCTCTCCAAGGTAAGCCAGTAGCCATCAAGATCCTAGTTTACACCCACGGGAAGTCGGAGTTCCGACTAGTGTTAGCGCATCACCACATTGGGAAGGCGTATCTGAACTATCGCTGCTATGAGCAGGCCATCGACCACCTGACCATCGCTCTCAAGAAAAACTCAAGGCTGACATCTATCAGGTCGACCAAGCTCTACCACACTTACATCCTGAGGGCCTTGAGCAGATGCTACTACGAGATAGCCAGCTTCGAGGACGCCCTCGAAGTCCTCGCGAAGGCGGAGTAGATACAGAAGACCTATCATGAGGATGGGCAAAGTGACCAATCACGGCCCGACCTGTAGACCCTAAGACTCGTAGCGAACTGCCACACCAAACTGAAAAACTACAAAAAGGCACATGAGTACTTCGAGCGCGCCCAGGCCCACGCGAAAGGCGAGGGGCCCCAGCTGCCCAAACTGCAGATCGACGAAGCGAAAACATATTTCTAATAAAAAAGCTACAGCCAAGCGATATCGCTGCTGAACACAGCAATATGTAACCCCGTGGCTACCCAGAATCGCTGATTTCAGTAAACTACCCGAACCGCTTGTAGCTGGTCGAGCTGTAGGAGTTGCTGTCCCAGTACTACGAGAAGAGCGGCGAGGTCGATAAGCAGATCGACACCCTCATGAACAAGCTGTAGCTGTACACGGAGGTGTTCGACGAGGCGCACAAGAACACGCTCAAGATGAAGAGGAGCATCGTCACCGTGCTGATGAAGCAGAAGAAGCACGATACTGCCATCAAGATGCTGGAGGACATCAGGGTACCAGTGCTGTTATTGAGGAGTGTGAGGAGAAGATCTACGGTCCCTGCTCGATGCACGTGGGGAAGACGCTGAAGATGATGGGGCTCAACTACTTCCAGATTTAGAAGGAGATCAGCTCGGCAGAGCACTACCTGAAGCTCTCGCTGAAGATCTTCCAGGAGCAGGGCAGCGCCAAGCTGGCGAAGGAGATCAAGGCCAAGCTCAGCTCGATCAAGGAGATGAAGGAGCGCCGCATCAACAACCTCATCAGTCAGGACTGATTACTTCATACCCGGACTATTATAATCTAAGATTATTGGCAGCGAGCGCATGATCAACCACCTCTTCGTCTCCCCAGACAGGAACAATAAGATTGGCCCCGGATCGCCCCTCCCTCGCAAGAAGCAGGTGGAGGTCGCCAGCAGCCCCTACCTTCAGGTCAACGGCAATCCCGAGCAGAGGAAAGAAGGTGGGAATGGGCCTCTCAGCCCGCACCTGCACTACTACGCACAGAAGCTGCAAGGCGGGAGGAGCGACGAGACCATGTAGCGCGAAGGATTGGAGCAAACAGTGCGGGAGCTCAGCGAAAGGGTCGGCAGGATCGCCCTCAAACTGGGCAACCACGAAGCAGTTCTTCTCAAAATCACCGAGAATTCACTCGAGAATAACAAGGAGGAGTACAAGCGAGGGCTCGGCAGCGGGAGAGAACAACAAAAGTATTCCGATGCCACAGCCGAAAATCTCCAAAAATTGAGGCAGGAGTTCGAGTAGTACAGAGCGGGCACGATTTTCGCGAAGGAAATGGAGGTAAAGGCACAGTTGTTTTCCGAGTTGATTCATAAGAGCGAGGAGAGGATGAGGGATGAGATCCAGGAGGCACTCAGATTGAGAGCACCCGAAGTCAGCGAGGAGAAGCTGCAGTAGCTCGACCGCGTGGTCAGGAAAACTGAGAAGAATCTGGCGTTGAATACGAGCACGATTTACGAGGCGATGGAGAAGATCGAAGGGTTGTCGGCGAGCCTTGAGGGACAGGTGGACCTCATCAACAGCGAGCTCAACAAGGCGATGAGCAAGATAGTCAGCTTCGTGAATGAAAAGGTCAGCAAGCCCCTCAACGAGAGCCTGCTCGATATCCTCTCCAGGCTCGAGAAAATTGAGCGGACTCCCACAGCCAATCCCTTCGGAGTGTTCCGCGTCTCTCACTTGAAATCCGAGAAGCTGAGGTCAGCTGCAGAGTATGAATAGAGGCTGGTAGTGAATGGAAGATAGATTATGATTCGTGAAAAAGTCTACCACATCGACATGGACGGCTACCTCCTCGATGAGGAGTTCCACTACCTCCTGGATAAGCAATAGCAGAGAATTCGACTGTAGGAGCAGCAGATAGCCAAGCTGAGGGCCTAGAAGATGATGTCTTGAACAAGTGCGGCAAAAAAGACAATGATTACCTGGATTTATTCATCACATTCCTTATCGTGTAGCAATGCCTCCTATGAGATAAAATAGAGTCAAGTATCTGTGAACTGTAGGGGAGCTGCTGCGATAGTTCAAGGTTATGATGAAGGAGGTATTTAAATAGAAGTGCAATCACTTTTTGGGTTTAGCTCTGGTAAGTTTAGCGAGTTTTCTTCTGAGGACGAGGACTTTGTATCTCTCGAAGTCGGTGAGATTTTGTCTGCGCTGTTGTCTAGCGAAAGCCTTGCCGAGTGAGCTCTCTGCGAATTTCTTGGCAACTCCTTCTTTGCTGATGATGGCTCTAACCTTGCCAGTGCGGGCGCCTCTGCCGACCTTGAGGACTTGCTTGGTGAGCTGAAGTCTGCGGATGGGGATGACTTGGCGTTGGATGCCTTCTCCATCGACGAGGACTCGCTTGTCGTTGAGGATATCAACGATAGTGGCTAACTTGCCCTCGAGGGGTCCGTAGTTAATGCGAGCGACGCGCCCGATCTAGACGAATTTGGAATAGCCCTAAATAGACAAATGCTTACCATTTTGTGTGGTCGATAATAATAATAATAAAATAATCAAATATATTTGCTGAAGCTCAATTCCCCTCCCTCACCCGTGAGCAATAACTCCCATCCCCAATAATCCCCACTTAGTATCAACAGGGGAACAATAACATAAATACACATTTTATCTGCGCATAGATAAGGCTGCTGCTCCACATGATCATTTTGCTCATTGAATTCCTCCAAAATATTTATGATGGCTAAGTGAAAAAAGCTCAAACTATTCATGATCTTTCAAGTTGCTTATTCTCTTTCTCAAAGACTTAATCTAAGTATAATCATTGATTACATCATTGATATTGAAATATAACAAATGAGCCTGGACAGAACAGTAAAATGGATCGATAAGACCTGTAATCAACCATCTACTTAGAGGGCAGAGATAAGTTTTGCAAAGCCATCCAATACGCCTGCAGATTTCTCAAGCATCGCTTGGAGGCATCCGGCAACAAAGAAGCAGCCAAGAAATTCGATTCCCTATTTAGTAGTTCCCCTTCGACTCAGCAAACATGCGTGATGCTCGTAAGCTTTTCAGACTGCTGAAGAGCGTGAATGAGGCAAAGAAGATAAAAGATTTGCTATGCGCCGACATGACGATCGACAATATCCTCAACATCATCGTCCGGGGGTTCTTTTTGCTCTATTGGTTCTTTGATAATCTGAACATACTCTCCAAGATTAAGATCCTCAACCAAGACCCCAAAAAAATGGCGAAAATAGGATCGACCTTCTGGCTGCTCGCTCTCTTGACCAACCTCCTCCTCTTGTTCAAGAACCTCTCCAGCAATCTCAAGAAATGCAGCTAGCTCAAGCGGTAATAGAAACGCTATTCAGGCTATCGTACTCTCTGTCGAGCGAGGAGGGGAAGGAGAAGAAGAAATAGTACCACTCGCAGCTAACGAAGAGAACACAGATAGTCATCAATATTGCCAAAGTCTTGGGCGATGTGATCCCAGCCGGGCAAGGATCTGAAGTGTTCCCCAATTTGCTCGGATTTACTGCAAATGATAGCGCGTGTGGCTTAGGAGGGCTCTTATCGGCTTTAATTACCTCCTATCAACTCTACGAATGATCAGCTCCCTCATCAAAACTATATCAAACTTATTCATCTTTATACTATTTTCAAATTTACCCCTATATTGCTACTGGTGTAAATTCCAAGATGACGAGGAACAGATGAAAAGTGAACAATTAGGAAGGCAATATAATTATTGAATTAATTCATTTACACTTTTATCTTTTGTCTTTGAAGACATCTATTCTCTATTTAAATTCAACTTTTATTGAGATTTTTAAAAATTATGTGAATCTCTTCTGAGCTGATGGTCCACGTTGAATGTGGCATTTATTGATGAAAACGGTGTTTCTAAATAAGGAAAGTATCTCTAACAACTTTCAATTTTTATTTTACATAAGTTCACAATTAATCATTATTATATAACAGAAACGATTATCACTTTTCTTCCAAAGTATCAAAACAGCGTTTAAAAGCTAATTTTCTGGAAACAGTCTCGATTTATTCCAAAAACCCTTTATAAACTATATAGGAACATTATTCTTTTCTCTAGAAAACGGCAATATTTTCACCTCCCATAGAAATACTAATTTTTGTTTGCGTTTCCTAAAGAAAAGCAAGCAATATCAGCAGCGTCTCTCATGATTGTTTCAAACATGAACCTTACTTATGCTGCATAACTCTAGTTCTTGAGATATAAAAAAATTTATGGTGGAGAGAAAAATTGAGGAAAATAGTTGGAAAAGAGTTTGGGTGGTCGGGCATTGTGCTGCTGGGGAGATTGGCAGCGAATAACGCTAAAACTTCAAGCTAGGGTTAGAAAAAATGAGGGAAAAGTTGAAATATGGGCATACTGGCATCCTGAAAAATGAAAGAAAGATTATCTTGGTCTTAGGGTGGAGTCGGGTAAAGGGAGTACAGGATGAGAACAGAGAGGCAAAGTAGAATCAGACCATTGAAACTTAAAATGTAATGTATTTTTGTAGAGGGCAGGATGGTTTTTATAATAGTTGCAGGTAGTTCCTCGGAGTATGCAGGACAGCAAATAACTGACGGCGAAGTGCTTTCTAAAGTCCCAAGAAATTCGTGAGAAGTATGAATGTGGAATCTGCTCGGAGATCTGCATGAAGCCAGTGCGCTGCCGTGGACCATGTGCAAGGATTTTCTGCATGCGCTGCGTCTCAGACACTAGGCAGAGCCTCGACAAATGTCCCTACCGATGCAGTTCACCCTTTCTCGTTGCTAGCCTCCCTGAACTTCAACTGGACTTCTACTGCCCCTACAATCCGACCAGCTGCGAAGGAGTCACCGGGGTGCTGCGGGATTTCACCGATCATCATCTCACCTGCCCTTTCGTCTCAGCAGAGGAAGCCGAACTCAAACGATTGGCGCGTGAATACCGCTGCCTAAACTCCCATCAGCTGTAGTTTTTTATCGGCTCCTACGAGGAGATGATCCAGTCAGCCTGCCGCCAGTGCTAGGAGCAAAAGCTCTGCCGCTCCTTCTGCAGAATCTGCCAGGAATTCTACTGCGTGAGCTGCAGGGTTCCTCCCTGCTCGAAGTAGGGTTGCCCAATAGGCCACGCTTTCAATTTCCAGCGCATCGCCAATCTGAACTGCATCTGCGACATCTGCGGGATAAGCACTGCAGTCAGCAACGATGGAGTCTACGACGACAACCACTGCAATTTCTGTATCTGCTAGGCCTGCTTCTAGCAGCTACCCCCGGCATTCGACAAGTCAAAGCCTAGATCCATCATCGCCAATATCAATACTAGCTGCTCATGTGGGAGCACTCTCAAGTACTCGAACAAAGTGCACCAGCCTTCGCAGTGCTAGCTGTGCAAGAAGGAGAAGGAGTGCCCCAAAGGGTGCGAGAACTGCGGCAAGAGGTACTGCCTCGCCTGCAAACTTATGGATGTATACGCCGACTGCACCTGCAGCAACTAGCACCAGCTGCAAAAGTATAGCCTCCTCGGCCATGAGAGCTACATGCAGATGGAGAATCGCTTCGGCTGTATGCGCTGCAGCAAGAAATGCAGTTAGTACTTTTATGATCAAAAATGCTGCACGAGGCTTTGCTAGGAATGCTTCAACTACTGCATCAGAGTCACAATAGACAAGTAAAGGCCAGTTCTGCTGAAGTGCGAGAAGAACCACGTTCTCATGTACATAACTGGCACCGAAGACCACTACGATGAGTGCTGCAAGTGCAGCAGCAGGAAGATCATCAAGCTGGTTTGCAACTACTGCGAGGATGAGAAGCGCAACTACTGCTTTTAATGCAAGCCTCTACCTTTGTAGACTTGCTACTACCAGCATAGGCTGCGACTGGCACAATTCGAGAGCGAGAGAGAGTGCCATCTCTGCATGGGCCAATCCAAGGTCTTCCATTACTGCAAGAAATGCTTCTTCTATGCCTGCCCCCAGTGCCACGGTAGATCGATGCTCAATCATCATCATTCGATGGAGGTTTAATCCTCATGATAGATATGAGTTATCATATTTATCCTTGATTTTCATTCGTTCATTCTATATTAAATCCTCCTTTATTCGCCCTTATACTTATAAAACAAACTGAACTCCGGTTCTCAACGAACTGTCAAGGATGCGGGTATGAGTTTTTAGTATTCTAGGTATTCTTGTCGATTCTTTACTTAATCAGAAGTGAGTGTATAATAATAATCTCTATATGATTGCGAGTAAAGAGGCTAACTCGAGGTAGAGCAGCAGCGAGCCTCTGATATTCCTCCCAGATAGCGGCATCTCAATCTACCCAGACCGGATCGTGCAGGCAGTCCCCTCCAAAAATCAAAGCATATCCGCCCTCCAGACCACCGTGCTCAGCATTGCAGAGTCTGACCGCACGCTCAAAATTGTTATGTTTAAAAACGAGGTAGCCTTTAAAATCGACGAGAAGTATAAAAAGGTTGTGATTCTGAAAATAAATAGCGAAAAGTCAGAACTCGAATTCCTCATGGCCAAAACGGCAGAGCTCGCCAGCGTCCAGGAAATACTCAGGAGGAAGCTCTGCGAAATCGGTTTCTAAGAAAAATTCAAGGTGATAAAGGAGCTGGGGAAGGGCGCAACTGCCAAAGTCTATTTGGTTTAGAGGATTTCGGATGGTAAATCTTTCGCAGCCAAGATCATCTCGATAAAGTAAGCCTCAAACAAAGACTATGTATGTTTTTCCCTAGTTAGTAAACCTTTATAAACGAGACGAAGATAATAAAATCGCTGAAGAACCCACATATACTCGCGATTTAGAGCCTTTACATTTCCAAGAAGGAGCTAATTTGCGTGATATAGTACTTATAGGGGGGTACTCTGCTTGAGTAGCTCAAAAATGTAGTTGTTTTCTGAGATAGGATTCCTTGAAGGGCGACCTGGACAAACTGAAGGCCATCAAGGACATCGCCTTGGGGCTCGAGCACCTTCGGCAGAAGAGGATCGTGCATCGAGACCTCAAGCTGTAGAACATCATGGTGAGATTAAATAAGGATAAGACAAAGGACTATGTGATTGTAGACTTCGGCCTCGCCTGCTGGATCGGAGAAAAGGAACTACTCTATTAGAAATGCGGCACTCCTGGCTACATCGCCCCAGAGGTGTTGAAAGCCCCCAAAGGCAAGATTATCGTCTCACACACCTCTGATATTTTTTCATTCGGAGTCATCGCCCATTTCATGTAGTTATCCATATATTAAGAATGCTCCTAAAGGCTGTCTTCCCTTATAATGGCAATCCCAAATAGCTGCTAGCACTCAACAAGAAGGCTATCTTCTCTCTTTAAACAAAGGCCCACTTTCACCTTCTCCCCTCCTAACTGGAAATACTCCAAAAGACCCTTTAGCTGGATCCACAGAAGCGGATATCGAGTGAGTAGCTGCTGAAGATATGCATTAGGAACTATGAGAAGGAGGTTTTAGAGGAATAGAACCGCAAGAAGAGAACTTCTTCATCGCTCCACAAGCAAAGATAGAAGCTCACTCTCATCAAGGAAATGAATGAGTCTAAAGAGGGCAGTTTTAAGATCAATCGAATCAACCTGAGCAGCAGTATCTAGATGATTGAAAAGCGCGTCCCCTCCCTTGATAAAAACCATTTCTCTAACCGCATAAAGACTGAGCAGTCTGAGCCAAAGAAAGACCGTGAGGGGAGCGTGGGTAAATTTCTGAGCAAGGTGTGGAATAAGATCTCGCACTCAAGCACCTAGGTCTTCAAGAAAAAGTAATAGCTGATAGTTCGGAAGAAAAAGATGCGAGATTTCATTTCATGATATTATTTTTCTACCTCCTGTCTATCGCTAATAATAAGCTAGTATATTACTATATTATAATTGTTGATGCCTCTCGCTAAGAAGAACAAGCTCGTCTCCTTGACCAAGGTAAAGCCCAAGCCTCGTGAGCATAAAGAATTCATCGTGAAGAAGGTGCACAGCTTCCTCGAGAAGTACAGGTACCTCTATGTGCTCACCTTCGACAACATGAGCACCAACAACTTCAAGAGCTTGAAGGACTCCCTTCCCGACTCCAAGTTCCTCATGGGCAAAAACAAAGTGATCGGAGTCGCCCTCGGAAACGAAGAAGAAAACGCACATAAGCCCAACAGCTACAAGATCACTAAAGATCTCAAGGGACATTGCACCATCTTCTTTACCAATAAGTCAAAAGAATAATGTGAGGAGATTTTCAATAATTTCGAGGAGGAATAATTCGCGACTGGAGGTGCTATTGCTCGAGAAACCATTGTATTAGAAAAAGGACTTGAATCATTGAAGAAATTTTCGCATGCTATGGAACCGTAATTGCGTAAACTTGGACTTCCAACACGTCTTGTAAACTCCCAAATTGAATTACTGACTGATTATCTACTGACGGAAGAAGGCAAACCTATCGCAGTTGAGCGGTGTAAAATTCTGAAGCACTTGGGAATAAAAATGTCAAGGTTAAAATTCAGTATAAAGGGAGTCTATGATGGCAAAAACTATAAAAGATTTTGAGTGATTCGAATAGAATTTATTCTTAGTAAATGTTCTAATTTAGTAAATTAGCTGATTCCTCATTTGACATGTCCTAGACTCTTTATTATATTTTTACAAGCAGCTAGAAAGTTATATATCCAGTAAGAGTATTGATTTACTTAATTTTATCTATTAGATTATTTAGATTATTCTGGAAGGATATTAGAACTTCAAAGAAAGGAAAGCTTTTCAATCTTGATTCTTTCACTTATTCTCTTATCTTGAAATGACGATGAATCTATTTTTTAGGCTTTTGTTACTTGCAATCATTACTGATCTCTTTGTTTCTTATAGTCTATCGAGCTTACAAAGACCATATTAACAATATAGGAGTTGTTCTTAATTACACAGAAGCATTTGTCCTATGGTGTACATCAAGTGAAAATGATAGCTCAAGTTCGTTATATCTACGGTGACAGACTTGGGATCCAATAGACTTGAAAAAAACTTAGAAAGTATATTGCAGAATGCACGTAAATATGAGGATAACTATTTCTGATAAGAGAGTGATTTAGATCCTCTTTTGCTTTGAGTACCTTCGTGGAGAGTGTGTTCATATTCTCTGAGTTCAGCAGTGGTTGCGCACAAGGACACTACAGAGTTGTCAGAAGTAGAGGGATTTAGAGCATCGTGTCATTTACAACTATCTATCATAAAGCATGGACACTTTAAAGAGCCCAAAGTCGTTAGTTGCCATCGAGCTAAACTTCCCAATTAATGAGCTATCATTATAACAAAAGATTATACTTTAGCTGGCAAGCTTAAAATACCTATGCCGCCAGCCATTATTATATTAATTATTCAAATGCTGACTTTGCACCATGCTACGTGCCCAGAAAGCATCAGAAGTCTGAGATTTCCTTTTGTTTGGAAGAAAAATGACCAAAGAAGTAATCGCTCCTAATCTCGGTTACTGTGCATTTGCTTAGGTTCTTACTTTGTACATGTCGACTTTGCACCATGCTACGTGCCCAGAAGGCATCAGAAGTCTGAGATTTCCTTTTGTTTGGAAGTTTATTTTTTACATTGTTTTACTAACCTAAATTAATTATTAATTTATTTGTCTCG
>Ga0247836_1007056_pt1 | contig 12127 bp, 6 predicted proteins | sample LaCruzMarch2015__4_FD_187116 | JGI IMG/M metagenome (GOLD analysis project Ga0247836, IMG submission 187116) | Freshwater microbial communities from meromictic Lake La Cruz, Castile-La Mancha, Spain - LaCruzMarch2015_14m | ecosystem: Environmental > Aquatic > Freshwater > Lake | place: Spain...
AATCGCTGGTCACGATCCGCGAACTCGGCATCGACCCCGACGCCGGCTGACGCTTGCCCCGCCCCCCGTGCCGGGCGTAGGCTTTCCCAGTCATGAGCGCGGCGAGCAACTCGACACACGACGGCAGGCCCGCGGTCATCCCCGCGGGGTTCCTGCGAGCGCTGGTGCTCGGCGTAGCCGGTCTGCTCGTGGCCAAGTTGCCATCGGCATCGGCCCGTGAAGCGGCTGATGAACCGGCCGCGACGGCCGTGGAGATCGACGCCCTGGTCGCCCAACTCGGCGATCCCGACTACGCCGTCCGCGCGGCGGCCAGCAGCCGGCTCACAACCCTCGGCGCCGAGGCGACCGACGCTCTCCTGACGGCGGCCGAGACGAACCCGGATCTCGAAGTGGCCCTGCGGGCCCGCTGGCTGGCGGAATCGCTGCCCCTCTCAATGGACGGCGATGCGCCACAGGCCGCCGCCCTGCTGGAGCGATTCAGTTCGCTCGGCTTCAACGAGCGGGTGCAGGTCATGCACCGGCTGCTGCGGCTCGATGAAGACGCCGGGATCGAGCCTTTGGCGCGGGTCGTACGGCTGGAGCGGACGCCGGCCGGTTCCCGAATCGCCGCAGCGTTACTGGCGCGGGAATGGCAGCCCGACGACCCTGCCTGGACCGGCATGACACCGCGAATCCTCGCGGGACTCGGGGGCAGCCAGCGGCCAGCAGCCCGGTTCGTCCGGGCGGTGGTCGGCTTCTCAAAGGCCGCCGGGCCGGACGAGTCGGCGGCGGCCCTCGACGCGGCTGTCGAGGCGCTGGGCAAGCCCGACACCGCCGGCGCAGAAGACGAGCCGTCGGGGCTGCCGCAGGCCGAGCGGCTGGGCATCATGCGAACCGGTCGGATCTTCAGCCGCTGCGTGGTGCAGATGCTCGCCCGAAGCGGCCGGCGGGAGGCGGCCCTGGCAGCAGCCAAGCTCCTGTTCGAACGCAGCGCCGACGAGGCCGAGCCCGACGAGCAGGTGGCCGCCGACCTGCAGTGGCTGACGACCCACGGCCTGCCCGAGGCGGTCGACCTGGTCGCCGGCAGGCTGGCCGACCCGACCGTGTCGCCGATGCTCGCTTACGCCGCGGCGATCGCGTGGCGGTCGCGTGGCGAAGCGGCGGCCCAGGAACGGGCCGTGGCCCTCGCCGCCATGGCCACGCAGCGCTTAAATGAGAACGACAGCCTGGGGGAGCGGGTCCAAGCGGCCATGCTCCTGGCGCATTGGGGCGCCGAGGAATGGGCGCTGCGGGAATATCAAGCTGCCCGCGACGCTCCGGGGGCGGTCTTGGCCCAGCGAGCGCTCGCCGCGACCTACGCCGCCGAGTTGCTGCATGACCGGCAGCGAAACGCCGCAGCGGCCGCCATGCTCGGTGAGGTTCTCGCTGCGCCCCCAGACGAGGTGGCCGAGGCGCTGCTGCGCATCGATCGCGATCCGCGGGCCACCCGGGCGCGGATGCTGTTCTTCGAAGCGTGTGCGGCCGACGAACCGGCAGCCCGCCGCAGGCTGCTGGAGGAGTCGGTACGGAACTATCCGAAGGAAGTCGATGCGCTGATCGCGCTGTTTTCGCTGGCCGACAGCACGCCAGTGCAGAAGGCCGAGGCGGCTGCGCGGGTGGCCCGAGCGGTCGAGCAGATCGAGGAGGAGATTCGCGCCTTGCCCGACGACGCCAACGCCAAGAATGAATACGCCTGGCTCGTGGCCAACACCGAGGGAGACGTCGCCAAGGCGCTCCGCTATTCGCGGCAGTCGCTCGAGGACGCCTTCGACAACGCAAGTTATCTCGACACGCTCGCCCACTGCCACGCCGCCGCGGGGAACGTGGACCGGGCGGTCCGCGTCCAGTCGCTGGCGGTGCGGCACGAACCCAACAGTCTCCTGGTTCGCCGCAACCTGGAGCGGTTCCAGGCCCGCCTGCCGGGAGCCCCAGCACCGTGACCAACCCGCCCCCACCGGGCACGCATCAGCTCGCCGTGTCCGGCACGCGGCTGGCCGTCCACACCGCCGGCTCCGGGATCCCGCTGGTTCTGCTCCACGCCTTCCCGCTCGACCACTCGATGTGGGCGCTGCAAGAGCCGCTGGCCGAGCAGGTGCGCCTGATCGTCCCCGACCTGCGGGGCTTCGGGGCCAGCGACTGGGCGTTGCCGGAGAGCATCGCTGCCTGGGCCGACGATGTGGTGGCGATTCTCGACACCTTGCACGTGAGCGGGCCGGCGGTGGTGTGCGGGATCTCGATGGGGGGCTACGTCGCCCAGCACGTCGCAGCCCGCCATCCCGAGCGTGTGGCGGCCTTGATCCTGGTCGACACGCGACTCGAAGCCGACACGCCCACGGCCCAGGCCGGACGGGCCGACCTCGCGGCCAAGGTGGGTCGGCTGGGCCTCGGCATCCTGGCCGACGCGATGGTGCCTCGCCTGCTCGCCGACTCCGCCGAGACCCGCGCCGCCCCTGGCCGCGCGGATCTCGAGTCGCGGCTGCGTTCGCTGATCATGGCCCAGCGGGTGGAGGCGGTGCAGACGGCGCTCGCGGCGCTCGGAATGCGGCCCGACATGACCGAGGCGATGCGGCGGCTGCGTGTTCCGGCGCTGCTCGTCGGCGGGGCCGAGGATGCGATCACGCCACCGGAGTGCCTCCGGGCAGCGGCAGCGATCATGCCGGGTGCAAAGCTCTTGATCGTGCCCGCCGCGGGGCACTTGGTACCGCTCGAGCAGCCCGAGGTGTTCAACGCGGCGGTGCTGGAGTTTCTCCGGGAACTTCCCGGGGAGCGGTTGCGGGCGGCGGTGGGGGCCTGAAGCCGGGCGGCCCTGGCATGCCCCCTTGAGGCCGTTCACCCGGGCGGCCTGCCCCGCCGTTGCTTGGCCGCAGCGGACCGACCTGGGGCAGACCGAATGGGGGCCGCCGATCGTCACCGTCCGCGTTCGGCCGGCGGTCACGGAAGTCCTCCCGGGGCCGACCGGGCGAACGCTCGAGCACCTCGAGGCGTTCCTCGACCGGCATCTCGATGACCGTCCGCCGGACCACGGGATTCATCGCCGCCAGAATCACGTGCCAGATCCGGGCCGCAGCTCTCAGTCGCTCATTCGCCGGCTCGGCGAGCGCTGCGGCGACGGCGGTTATTTCCCTCCGTTCGAGGCTCGACAGCCCCCGAAACGTCTCGGTGGCCCGTTCGAGTTCGGCCTGCTTGTCGGCCGGCAACTTCGTCACCTGCCGCCTTCGTGCCTCGAGCTCATCGCCCGCGCGGGCCCGCGTCGGCACGTCGGCCTCGAGGTTGTTGAGGGCCGCATCAAACTCCCGGGCTTCATCCCGCAACGACTCAGGGTCGCGGCCGTAACGAAGCCAGCGCGGCGGCCCCTGGCTGGCGGCCATGCGTTCGGCCACGGCCTCGAGGAAGTCCACGCTGCCGGCCTCGCGGAGCAGGCCCACGTGCTCGATCAGGGGGAGTCTTTCGAGCAGCCACCGGTCGGGGTCGGGCGCAGTGCCGCGGCCGATGACGAGCCCGCCTGCCAGGGCCAGGGCCACGACGGCCAGTCGGACGAGCCACACGCCCGGCCCAGCAGGCTCCCCAGCGCGGTTTCGGGCGGCTCCGGCAACCTTGGCGGCCACCAGGTCGACGGTGGTGGCCGCGAGGTCGACGCCGGCCGAAACGGTCGGCAGGGCGTCGAGCATCTGCCAGACATCGCCCAGGTCGTCTGCTGGCCCGGCTGTAACGGCCGCGTGCCGGTCGGAGGCTGGAGATTGCGCGGAGGCTGGGGGCGGTGTCTCCATGGCGGTTCAGGTCTCGATGTAGGAAGCGAGCGCGGCGCGGAGTTGATCGCGGGCCCTGAACAGGAGCGACTTCACAGCCGGCACGGAGAGCCCCATCGCCGCGGCAATCTCCTCGTAGGAACACTGCTCAAACTTGGCGAGGAGCACGGCCATCCGCTGCCGGTCGTTGAGTCCGGCTAAGGCCTGCCGCACCACCTGCTGAAGTTCGCCCCGGTCGGCCATCCGGGTGGGAAGCAGCCCGCTGGCGGCGACGGCCAACTGGTCGAGCCCAATCCCACTCGACGACGCCGACACCGCATGGGGCACACCCCGCTCCAGCCGGCGGTAGGCCCGCTGCCTGAGATCGCTGCAGAGATTGTTGGCGATCGTGTGAACCCAAGTGGTGAACTTGGCCGTGGGCCGGTAGCGGTCGCGGGCCCGGTAGACCCGCATGAAGGTCTCCTGGGCAAGATCCTCGGCCAGGGCATGGTCGCCGGTCTGGTGCAGGAACAGCGTCACGAGGCGATGCTGCCAGAGTTCGACGAGCTGCCCAAATGCGGCCCCGTCGCCGTCGCGAACGCGCAGCATCAACTCGGTAGAAGGGTCGCCTGCCGCGGAGGCCGGCAGCAAGCCAGGGTCAGTCGCCATTGCCGGCTCCAAGAGACCAGCTGGAGGATACCAATGACGGCCGGGACGGGGACGGCCGGGACGGGCGGCGGGGGCCGTGGCAGGCCCCGCCGCCTTGAAGATGGAGCGGAGGAGGATCGAACTCCCAACCTCGGCATTGCGAACGCCGCGCTCTCCCAGTTGAGCTACCGCCCCGCACGGGGCACGGCACGCCGTTTCCCGCGGGAAACCAGATGGTACGGCAGCCTCCGTGGCCTGTCCAGCGACGGCCGCCCGCGTTCCGCATTCAAACGCCTATCCTGAGAGGGTTGAGAGCGGCTCGCGGCCGCTTTATTTTCCCGATTCCACTCCCCGCCCGTTCGCCTCCGCATGCACGTCTCCCCGATCGTCGTCCGCGGCGCCCGCGAACACAATCTCCGCAATGTCACGGTCGGGATTCCCCGCGGCCGGCTGGTCTGCCTCTCAGGCGTGAGCGGGTCGGGCAAGTCGAGCCTCGCCTTCGACACGCTCTACGCCGAGGGGCAGCGGCGGTATGTGGAGAGCCTCTCGACCTTCGCCCGGCAGTTCCTGGGGCAGTTGCCGCGGCCCGACGTCGATGCCGTGACGGGGCTCTCGCCGGCGATCTCGATCGCGCAGAAGTCGGCGGGCACCAACCCCCGCTCGACCGTGGCGACGATGACGGAGATCCACGACTTCCTCCGCGTGCTCTACGCCCGGGTGGGCACGGCTCATTGCCCGACCTGCGACGCCGTGCTCGAGGCGCAGCCGCGCGATCAGATCGTGGAGCGGATTCTGACGGCCCGCGCGGGCCAGCGGGTGATGCTCCTGGCACCGCTCGTGCGGGAGGCCAAGGGGGAGCATCGCGACCTGTTCCTCGACCTCGTGCGGCAGGGATTCACGCGGGCGCGGGTCGACGGTGTGATGTGCCGCGTCGAGGATCCGCCCCCGCTCGAGAAACTGATCAAGCACACGATCGACGTGGTGATCGACCGCCTGGTGCCGGGCGCGGAGAGCCGCAGCCGGCTGGCCGAGGCGGTGCAACTCGCGCTCAAGACGGGGGGCGGACAGGTGATCGTGGCGGAGGAAAAAGGGGACATCCCCCGTTCTCAGGCCCCTGGAGGCGACGCCGACGGAAGTGCTTCGCAGAAACGGGGGATGTCCCCTTTTTCAGACCTCGTGCTCTCCAGCCGCTACGCCTGCGCCGCCTGCGGCGTGAGCTATGACACGCCTGAGCCCCAACTGTTCAGCTTCAACAGTCCGCAGGGTGCCTGCCCGACGTGCGAGGGCCTGGGCGACATCTACGGCATCGATCCGGTCAAGCTCGTCACGAACCCCGAGAAGACGCTCCGCAAGGGGGCGCTCGGCGTGCTCGGCAGCTATCGGGAGATGCCGCGCTGGATGCGGCGGCTGTTCAATGGTGTGGCCGCGTACGCCGAGGTCAAGAAGAAGCTCCCTCCCGGCACGCTGCTCGACACGCCGTGGCAGAATCTCACACCGGCCCAGCGGAAGGTTTGGCTCGACGGCACGGGCGTGGACGACATCAAGCTCTCCTGGAAGCGGGGCCGGGCGGAACGGGGAGCCAACACGAAGTTTGAGGGCATCCGGGCACTCTTGGCCAACCGCTGGCGGAGTGCCAAAAGCGGGATCATCCGCCGGATGCTCGAGAAGCTGATGAGCGTTACGCCCTGCCATGCCTGCCAGGGGGCGCGGCTCGCGCCGCAGGCCCGGGCGGTGCGGATCACGTCGGCGTCCAAGGGCTGGGCCGCCGCAGGAAAAACCGCGGCCGGCAAGAAAGCCACGCAGCGAGAGGAGTCACCGGCTCGCGAGCTCGCGCTCGACACGCTGTGTGCTCTGCCGATCGCCGACGCGCGGGAGTTCCTCTCTGACCTGGTTCTCGACCAGACCCAGGGCGTGATCGCGGCGGAACTGATGAAGGAGATTCGGGGCCGGCTGGCCTTTCTCGACCAGGTGGGCCTCGGCTACCTCGCGCTGGACCGCAAGGCCCCCACGCTCTCCGGCGGCGAGAGCCAGCGGATCCGCCTGGCCGCCCAGATCGGGGCCGGGCTGACGGGCGTGCTGTACGTGCTCGATGAGCCCTCGATCGGCCTGCATCCGCGGGACAACGTCAAGCTCCTGGGCGCGCTTGAGGCGCTCCGCGACAAGGGCAACACGGTGGTCGTGGTCGAACACGACGAAGACACGATCCGGGCGGCCGACTGGGTGGTCGACTTCGGCCCGGGGCCGGGCAAGCGCGGCGGCGAGGTGGTGGCCGCCGGCACGCCCGCGGAAGTGGCCAAGACGGCCGAGAGCGTGACCGGCGCCTTTCTCTCCGGCCGGGATGCAATCGCCGTGCCGACGGAGCGGCGGAAGCCGACCACCGCCCGGCTCACCCTCCGCGGTGTGCGGCACAACAACCTGCAGGGGATCGACGTCGAGATCCCGCTGGGGCTCCTGGTCTGCGTCACGGGCGTGTCGGGCAGCGGCAAGAGCTCGCTCGTGGGCGACGTGCTCGAGCCGGCCCTGCGGCAAGTGCTCGGCAGCGAGGCGGCCACGCCCGGCGAGTTCGCCGCCATCGAAGGGACCAAGGCCCTCGACAAGGTGATCGTGATCGACCAGTCACCGATCGGGCGCACGCCGCGGAGCAACCCCGCCACCTACGTCAAGGTGTGGGACGACATCCGCGTTTTGTTCACGATGCTCCCCGAGGCCAAAAAGCGGGGCTGGAAGGCAGGCCGGTTCAGCTTCAACGTGGCCGGTGGCCGGTGCGAGGCCTGCGAGGGCAACGGCTCGGTGCGGCTCGACATGGATTTTCTGGCAGACGTCTGGGTGACCTGCGAGGTCTGCGGCGGGACGCGGTTTTCCAAAGACACGCTCGAGGTTCGCTGGAAGGGGAAGAATGTCGCGGAACTCTTGCACATGGAGGTCGGCGAGGCGCTCGAGCTCTTCACCGATGCGCCCGACATCGCGCGAAAGCTCCAGACGCTCCACGACGTGGGGCTCGACTACCTCCATCTGGGCCAGCCCTCTCCCACGCTCTCCGGCGGCGAGGCCCAGCGGGTCAAGCTCTCGCGGGAGCTCGCCAAGCGATCCACCGGCCAGACGCTCTACATCCTCGATGAGCCGACGACCGGCCTCCACATGGCCGACGTGCGGCAGCTGCTGACCGTACTCGAGCGGCTTGTCGAGGCTGGCAACACGGTGCTCGTGGTCGAGCACAACCTCGACGTGGTCAAGCGGGCCGACTGGGTGATCGACCTCGGACCCGAGGGGGGCGCCGGCGGCGGCCGGATCGTGGCCGCGGGCACGCCTGAGCAGGTGGCCCGCGTGAAGGCCTCGCTCACGGGTCGGGCCCTGGCCCCGATGCTCGCCGCCGACAAGGCCCGCGCGGGGCGGCGGAAGCCGGCGGTGCGGCGGAAGCGGGTGGCCGATCCGGCCGCGGCGGTGGCAGCGATGCTGGAGACGGTCGGCAAAAACTCGATTGATCCGGGGCCCGCGGCGATCACCATCCGCGGCGCGGCCCTGCATAACTTAAAACACGTCGACGCCGACATCCCCCGGGGGGCAATGACCGTCTGCTGCGGCCCCAGCGGCAGCGGCAAGACCTCACTCGCCTTCGATACCCTCTACGCCGAGGGGCAACGGCGCTATGTCGAGAGCCTCTCCCCGTATGCCCGGCAGTTCGTGGGACAGGTGCCCAAGCCCGTGTTTGAGCGGATCGAGGGGCTCGCCCCGGCCGTGGCGATCGAGCAGCGGGGCGGCGGCGGCACGCCTCGCAGCACGGTCGGGACACTGACCGAGATGTACGACCATTTCCGGGTCTTGGCCGCGCGGCTCGGTGTGATGCACTGCCCTGACTGCCGCACGCCCGTAGGAAGTCAGAGTGTGGATCAGGTGGTGGATCGGCTGCTGGCGCACCCCGCCGGCACGCGGCTTTTGCTCCTGGCGCCGCTGGAACTGCGAGTGGGGCAGACGCCCGAGGCGCTGTTTGCGCAGCTCCAGGCGGCAGGGCATGTCCGGATCCGGATCGACGGCCGCACCCACCGGCTCGACGAGAAGCCCACGCTCGATCGGAAGCGAAAAAGCCGCCTCGAGATCGTGATCGACCGCGTCACAGCTGGGCCCGACGAGCGGAGCCGGCTGGCCCAGAGCATCGAGGCCGCCTTCGATGCGGGGAGCGGCACCATGCTCGTGGCGCGAGCCGTCGAGGGGGCCGGGGAGCCCGACTGGCCCGTGGAGGTCCACAGCCGCCGGCTCGCGTGCCCGAGCTGCGGCCGCGGCTTCAAGCCACTCGAGCCGCGGCAGTTCTCGTTCAACAGCCCGCTCGGCTGGTGCACCTCCTGCGACGGCCTCGGCACGCGGACGGGCGTGGACCGCAAGGCGCTGGTCCGCGACGACTCGCTCCCGCTCGCCGGGGGCGCTCTCGATCTCTGGCCCTCGCTCTCCGGGCCGACCGGAAAATCCCTGGGCCGGTCGATGCTGGAGGCGCTGTGCAAGGCGACGGGGCTGCCGAGCGACGTGCCGCTGGCCGATCTCTCGGGGCTCCAGCAGCGGGTCCTGTTCGAGGGCACGGGTGAGAAGTGGATCGAGGTCCCGCGGCCCGCGGGTGTCGCCGGCAAGGGGCCGTGGTTCGCCTTCCAGTTCAAGGGCCTCGAGGCGGCCTGCGAGGAGGCGGCCCGGCTCGTGGTGGCGCTGCGTGGCAAGGTCGACGCGGTGATGGACGAGGTGCCCTGCAGCGAGTGCGGCGGGAGCCGTCTGGCCGACGTGGCCAGCGTCGTCACGCTCTGGGGCCGGACGCTCGACGTCTGGTGTCGGATGCCGCTGGGGCGGCTCAAGCAGGAGCTCGCGGCGGTGTCGCTGGGGCTCGAAGACCGGAAGATCGCCGGCGATTTGCTCCGCGAACTCACCGCCCGGGTGTCGTTCTTGGTCGACGTGGGCCTCGACTACCTCGACATGGCCCGGCCGGCGGGCAGCCTTTCCGGCGGCGAGATGCAGCGGATTCGCCTGGCCGCCCAGGTGGGAAGCGGCCTGACCGGCGTGCTCTATGTGCTCGACGAGCCCACGATCGGCCTCCATCCCCGCGACACGCACCGGCTGATCACGGCCTTGGGCAAGCTCCGTGATCTGGGCAACACGGTGGTGGTGGTCGAGCACGATCGCGACGTCGTGGCTGCGGCCGATTACGCCCTCGACTTTGGCCCCGGCAGCGGCCGCGAGGGGGGCACGATCGTGGCCCAGGCTGCGCCCCAGCGGCTCGAATCGCTGAGCGCGAGCGTGACCGGCCCGTATCTCTCAAAGCGGCGGGCCTGCGACGCCGTGCTCGCCAGGAAGCTTGCTGCCGGCCGGCGTGAGCCTGCTGGCTGGCTTGAGATCAAGGGGATCCAGCATCGCACCCTCCGCGATCTCGACGCCCGGTTTCCGCTCGGTGTCTTGGCGGCGATCACCGGCCCGAGCGGCTCTGGCAAAACCTCGCTCGTGCTGGAAGTGCTGTGGCGAGCGCTCGCCCGGCGGCTGCATGCGGCCCGCGAGCAGCCGGGGCGGTTCGCCAAGCTCACGGGCCTCGACCGGATCGACAAGGTGATCCTCGTGGACCAGGAGCCGATCGGCTCCACGCCCGGCTCGACGCCTGCCACCTACACCGGCGTGTTTGATCCGATCCGACAGATCTTTTCCAAGGTGCCCGAGAGCCGCACGCGGGGCTTCACGCCGCGGACGTTCTCCTTCAACGTGGCCGGTGGCCGCTGCGAGGCCTGCGAGGGGCTGGGCAGGCGTCGCGTGGAAATGCACTTTCTCCCCGACGTGTGGGTGGAGTGCGAGCACTGCAAGGGGCGGCGGTATTCGAGCGAGACGCTCCACGCCAAGTGGCATGGGAAATCAATTGCCGACGTGCTCGAGATGAGCGTGGCCGAAGCGGCCGAGTTCTTCGCACCGGTAGCGCAGGTGGCCCGGATTCTCGACACGCTGGTCGACGTCGGGCTGGGCTACGTGACGCTCGGCCAGCCGGCCCCGCAGCTTTCCGGCGGCGAGGCCCAGCGGGTGAAGCTCTCGCGGGAACTCGCCAAGCCGGGCACGGGCAAGACGCTCTACATTCTCGACGAGCCGACGACGGGGCTCCATTTCAGCGACATCGAGAAGCTGCTGCACGTGCTCGAGCGGCTGGTCGACACGGGCAACACGGTGCTCGTGGTGGAGCACAACTTGGAGGTGATCGCGGCGGCCGACTGGGTGATCGACATGGGCCCTGAAGCGGGTGCCGGAGGCGGCCGGATCGTGGTGGAGGGGCCGCCGGAGGATCTGGTGATCCACGCCGAGCGGTGGCGCCGGGCGACCGTTCGGCCGCAGCCCTCGCCCCCCGCCCCAGCTGCCACTACGACCGAAGCCCTCCTCCGCAGCCACACCGGGGAGGCCTTGGAGGCCTTTTTGGGGCCGCAGGGTCTGCCCAGGTTGCCCGACGCTACCCGCGGACGGAAGTCTGCCGCCGGATGACCCGCACGACCGATTCTACCGGTCGGTACGGCATTATCCTCGGAGGCAGCAACGATGGCTGTTCGTCCTTTCCGCATCTGGTTGACCAGCGTCACCGGTGCGACCGCTCCCGTCGCGATTGCGACCCTGTTCGGCATGTTCGGACTCTCACCGGCCGAGGCGGCCCGGCAGCAATGGGAAGATGATCCGTCGGCTTCGGTTCTTGTGGAGTCCGACTCCCTTCCGGACGGCCAAATCCTGACCGAGGACGGCGTGGTCGAGCCAAGTTTCGGCGCCGGCGCACGGATCGTCGACGAGGGCGGCTTGGAATACGACGCCTCCGCCTTCTCTGGCGACGGCTGCGGCCCAAGTTGCACCGGCATCGGCTGCCAAAAGTGTTGCCCGTCAGCCATGATCGACACCTCCTGCCACGAGAAGAAGGCCTGCTGGATCGGCCGGGTCGACGCGCTTATCCTGTGGCGAAATGCGCCGCCAGATCGGCCGCTCGTTGACAACGCTCTCGTCGTCGGCCCCCTGCTCAACGCCAATGGGATGGACAGCACCGCCGCCGCCGGCCCGCGGTTCTCGATCTTTCGGGTCAACAACTGCACCGGCCACGCGGTCGAAGCCACGTATCTCCGAGCGGCAAACTTCCGCAGTGTCAGGCCCTTGGACGCAGTCAGTCAGCCGTACGCTCTGGCAGCGCCCGGCATCTACGGCAACACGGCCCTGGCCTTCGACTCCGGTAACGCCAATCTCGGCAGCCAACTGCAGAGCTTCGAGCTCAATCGCCACCATTGCGTCGGCCAGCATCTCCGCTTCCTGGCAGGCTTCCGCTGGATCGACTGGCAGGAGCAGTTCACGCTGCAGGGGCAGTCCCAGGGCGGCATCACCGACTTCTATCAGACTGGCTGCAATAACGATCTCTATGGCGGCCAGATTGGCATCGATGCCAACCTGCTCGCTACCCAGTGGGTCCGCTTCGACGGAGTCGTGAAAGCTGGGGCGTACTACAACAACGCCGTGCAGTCGTCGGAATACACGACCAGCGATCCCCTCAATCCCGGCTCGGCGACGGTCGCCGTCAACGAGTCGCCCGTGAGCGGGGCCTTCGCCGGCGAGGTGGGCTTCACAAGTGTGGTGCCGATCTCCCGCAACCTCGACTTCCGGTTCGGCTACTTCGGGCTCTGGCTCTCGGGAATCGCCCAACCGACGCAGCAACTCTCCGGCCAGACCCTGACGCCGGGCCTACCGGCGGAGGGCACGATCAACGC
>Ga0247836_1007068_pt1 | contig 12114 bp, 10 predicted proteins | sample LaCruzMarch2015__4_FD_187116 | JGI IMG/M metagenome (GOLD analysis project Ga0247836, IMG submission 187116) | Freshwater microbial communities from meromictic Lake La Cruz, Castile-La Mancha, Spain - LaCruzMarch2015_14m | ecosystem: Environmental > Aquatic > Freshwater > Lake | place: Spain...
CCTGTCGCGCATGTCGCCGTCGCTGCTGACCCAACGTCTTCGCGAGCTGGAGGAAGCCGGCATCATCCGCAAAGAGCAGGGCGAGGGCCGGCGCGGCGCGAGCTACGTCGTCACAGAGATCGGCCGCGAGCTGACTCCCTTCGTCATGGCTCTGGGGACCTGGGGCCAGCGCTACGTCATCCACGAGTTGGCGGAGCATGAGCTCGACCCCGGCCTGCTCATGTGGGACGTACGGCGGCGCCTCGACCTCAAGGCCTTCCCCAAACAGGGGCGCTTCCTCGCGGAGTTCACCATCCGGGACGCGCCGACGACCCGGCGCTGCTGGTGGATCCTCATCGAGGAGCAAAACGCCGAACTGTGCACGCAGCATCCGGGCTACGACGTCGACCTCTGCATCGAAGCCGACCTGCGCACCATGGTCGACGTGTGGCGCGGCTACCTGCCCATCCAGACCGCGACCAGCCTCGAGGTGATGACCCTCACGGGCACAACGAAGCATGCGAGCAACTTCGCCAAGTGGTTCCTCCTCAGCCCGTTCGCGCCCTTCACCCCGGTCACCGACGTGCGCGACGATGCCGAACAACAGGCGAGCCTTCGGAGGCCCGACCGCCCTGCCCCCCGGTAATTGCGACAAACGCCGCCTTTTTCGGCCCGCGGATAGGAAAAACAGGGCCACTTTTTGGACCGGGGCCAGCAGAGCGGCCGGCCCATCCGCATGGCGAGGCGCACTGAACACCTGATTGGTGGGGCTGCGTGGTCGAAATCTCCCGCCGGGGACGCGCCGGGGCCGTCAACGCACGGGTCGTCCGTCGGAACGGGACATTGCGCAAGCGAGCTCCGCTCGTGTGCGCAATGTGCGACGGCGGTGGCGTGGTTCAGGCTTCATGAAACAGCTCGAGGGCGACAGGCGGCGCCCAGGCCCGCAGGGTCGGGAGCGGCTCAGCCCGCAACCCGAGGTGCTCGAGGATACCCTTCGCCACCTCGGGCTCCTCGATACAGGCGATGAGCCGCATGGTCCCACAACAACGAGAACACTTCAGGACATCGACCCACAGGGAACCCTTCGGGCCCCGCCGAAGACCACGGCGCCGCGGGCGCCAGAGGCACACAGCCGCCCAATCCCTCACCACCGCCACGCTTGTGCCCCAATACTTCGGCAACCCGCTGGATTCGAACCTCGTGGACCAGATCGCCCTCGGCGCCATGGCCGACTGGGACCTTGCTTCACCTGTGAAGGACGGCGACTTTTCGTCGTTGATCGTGCCGGGAGCCTCCCTCGACGAACTCATGGGGGCCGCCCCCGACGCACCGAGTTCCCGCGCCACGCTGATAGACGCCGACGCTGGCATCGCCGCCGTGGGCGCCATGCGGGACGGCAGTCAGACCAGACTGCTGCTGACGACGTGGGTGCCCTACACCCGCACGGACGCCGCCGAGGTCCAGAAGATCGTGTTTGAATCGTTGAAGGCCGAGCGCCACCGCCGCCTTTTTCGGCCCGGCCCTGACCGCCCGTGCCGGACGCCCGACGGGCCACCCGGGCCCGAGCACCCTGCCCACCCGTAATTGCGACAAACGCCGCCTTTTTCGGCCCCGGCCCTGACGCCCGTGCCGGGCGCCCGACGGGTCACAAAAGAACAAGCCGCCCGATGGGCGGCTTGTTCTCCTGTCAGCATAGGCCGGTGCTCAGGTCGATGGTCAGTTCGCGCCGGGGTCGCTGTGAAAAAGGCTCAGCGGCCGCACTCGATCTTCATGACATAGGGGTCGAGGACAGAGCCGCTGAAGTACAGGTCGTCGTTGGGGTCGATCGACAGCCACGAGCCGGCGCTGGCGGTGGCGAACTGGTCACGGTTGGCGAGCTGCACTTCGTCAGCGGGGTGCACGGCGAACTCGTCGTAGCCGACCTCGAATTCGATGGTGCTGCGCATGTTCTCGTCGCCGGCGAGGGCAGTCACGACCCCGCTGTCGACGTCAACGCGAGAGATGATGCCCTTGTGGTAGACGAAGAGGTCGACGCCGTCGGTGGTCATGCCACCCGGCTGAATCGAGCTGCTGTCGCCGACGCCGCCAAATTCTGCAGGGCCGTTGCCGCCGACGAGCTCGGTGCGCGCGCCGGTGGTGGTGTTGATGGCGTGGATGAACACTTCGTTCGTGGCGTTGTGGTCGTAGGTGTAGAGCGTGCCGCCGATGACCGTCATGGCGTCGATGATGTTGCCGTCGGCGGTGGTCAACGTCGACACGGTGTGGTCGGCGTCGTTGGCGATCTTCTTGAGCTTGTCATTGGCATCTTGCGAGGTGTCGGCGACGTACACGTTGCCGGCGGCGTCGACGGCGACGCGTACGGGCAGGGCGAACTTCGCGACGGTCAGGCCCGCGCCGTCGACGTCGCCGACGTTGGGCAGGTTGCCGCGGTCGATGGTCGCCTGGTCGGTGGCGGTGCCGGCCCAGTACTGCACCTCACACGTCGCCGGATCGAGCGGGTTCACGATCTTCAGCACCGCGTTGCCCGTCTGGTCAGCGACAAAGAGGTCGCCGTTGGCGTCGGCGGCGAGGCCCTGCAGGTTGGCGAAGCGCGCTTCGGTGAGGCAGTCGCCGTCGAGCAGCGCCTGCCCAAACCCTTCGTCGCCGGCGACCTTGAAGATGGTCGGCGCGGCGTCGCTCAGATCGCTCGCCCAGATCTCCTGGCCGACGTGCGTGATCAGGTGGTTGTCGACGAAGACGATGGTGCGGAACTGCAGCGGCTGGTTCAGCACACCGCTCAAGAGATCGCCCTCGCGGGCGCGATCAGTGGGCTCGCTGTCTACGATCGGAAAGCCGGCGAACACCGTTCCCGTCGTGCAGGTGAAGTCGCCTTCGCCTTCGCCTTCGCCTTCGCCCTCGCCTTCGCCTTCGCCTTCGCCTTCGCCTTCGCCTTCGCCTTCGCCCTCGCCTTCGCCTTCGCCTTCGCCTTCGCCTTCGCCATCTGCCGGGGCATCGCAGGCCGTGAGCACGGGCAGAGCAGCACACAAACCAAGACCGAAAACGACGACACGCATGGGATGGACTCCAGGTCGGGGGGAAAAGCGATTGGCGCACGAGGGCGGCGAGCCGACTTCTTCGGCGCCAGCCGAAGAAGTCGGCGAGACTTCGGCGAGACGCCGACACCGCGCCGTGTCAGCAACGTGATTCGACCACGAAGTGGTCGAATAGTCCTGATTATTCAACTCTTTGGCGATGCGCCAAAGAGTTGAATTGAGTCACTGTTGGACGACGACCACCGGCACGAAGGAGGTCAGCGCGCAGACGACCTCCTGAACCTCGTTCTCGCCGTAGCTCATCTCGGCCATCACAGCCTTGACGTCGCCACCGGCAGCGAGAAAGTCACCGTTGGTGATCTTGAAATCTTTGTGCGCGGTGGCCATGTCCCGGCCCTTGTATTCGGCCTTGCCGCCGGTGCCCATGACGAGGAAGTCGGTGACGTTCTTCACGAAGACTTCCTTCTTCACCTTCGTGAAGAAGTGGCCGATCTTGGCGTTCTTGCTGTGGGCCGCGAGGAGCTTTTCGGCCAGCGTATGGATCTTCGGCTCCTTGCCGAGGCGCTCGAAGAGGGACTTCTCGATCTGCCGCTTCTGGATGGCCGGTCCGTTGTCGGCACACATCTTCTGCAGGCCCGCGACCTGCTCGGCGTCGGTGGGCGCCGGCAACGCGGCGGCGATCGGGGCCTTCTCCGCCTTCGGGCCCGGGGACGCCGCGAGCACAGTGGTGCTCCCCAGGAGCAAGACCGCGGCGCAGACCGACTTCATTGTAACGTTGTGCATAAGCGCTCCGTGTTGGTGTGACACGAACGAGTAATGTGCACGGACGGCGTAAAGTAGTTCTTTCTTTGTACCAAATCGCGAGGGGAACGATGAGCGACGATGGAATCTACAGCCAGTTCTGTCCCGTGGCGCGCGCCGCGGAGATCGTCGCCAGCCGCTGGACTCCGCTGCTGCTGCGGGAGTTGCTCGCCGGCAGCACCCGCTTCTCAGAACTGCGCAAGGGCCTGTCGCGCATGTCGCCGTCGCTGCTGACCCAACGTCTTCGCGAGCTGGAGGAAGCCGGCATCGCTGGCCCGGATTCGCCCTACGGGCGAGCGAGCACCGTGCTCGCCCTTGTACGTGTGATCTAGCACGTGTGACCGGGAGCCTTCTCGGGGCAACCGCTATTGCGACGATCTGCAAGAAGGGGGATCGGTGAGGGATGGCTGCGAATCCCGAGCTGTTGATCCTTGCCGTCGATGACAAGCACGCCAATCTGGTGGCGCTTGAACGGTCTCTCGCCGGTGTCGCTGCGCGCATCATCACAGCCGTCAGCGCCGAAGAGGCCCTGGCAGCCACCCTCCAGCATGACTTTGCGCTGGCGATTCTCGATGTGCAGATGCCGGGGATGGACGGGTACGAACTGGCCGAAATGTTGATGTCGGATGGCGCCACGGCACGCATCCCCATCATCTTTGTGACCGCGGCCCACTCCGACGAGCAACATCTCTTCCGAGGCTACGCATCCGGCGCCGTCGACTACATCGTCAAGCCCTACGACCCTGTGGTGTTGGTGGCCAAGGTCAACGTCTTTCTCGAACTGGCGCGATACCGGTTCGGACTGGAAGGCGTCGTCGCCGAGCGAACCCGCGCCCTCGAAGAAAGCGAGCATCGCCATCGGACCCTGTTCGATACGATGGCGCAGGGCGTGGTCTATCACGGGGCTGATGGTCGCATCGTCGAGGCCAACCCTGCTGCGAGCCGCATCCTCGGGATGTCGGTGGCCCAATTGCGGGGGCGGCATTTGAGCGACGAATGTTGGCGCGTGCGCGGCATGGACGGCACCCCACTCGCAGCCGACGCCCATCCGACATCGGCGGCCCTGCGAACGGGCCAGCCAGTTCGCGACGTGCACGTGCACATTCAGCAACCCTGGTCCGAGCGTGAACTCGTGTTGTCTATCGACGCGACCCCTGAGTGTCGTCCGGGTGAACTGGTACCATATCGCGTCTACACCGCGTTCTCCGATATCACCGAGCGGGTGGCGAGCCAGACGACGATGGCGAATTCGCTCCGGGAAAAGGAGACGTTGCTGAAGGAAATTCACCACCGGGTGAAAAACAATCTCCAGATCATTTCGAGTCTGGTCATGTTGCAGGTCGATTCGGTCGCGTCGGACGAGGCACGCAGTAAGTTACTCGAGACCGGCGAGCGGGTCCGGACCATGGCGCTCATCCACCAACAGCTCTATGGCGCGTCGTCTTTTGAACGAATCAACCTCGCCGACTACGCTCGCGATCTGACCCAGTCATTGCAGTCCACCTTTGCACCCACGGCCCGAGTTCAAGTCGGTGCCGAAGCCATCGAAGCCAACCTCGAACTCGCCATGCCGCTGGGACTCATCCTCAATGAGCTCATCACCAACAGCCTGAAATACGGTAGGACCCCGAACTCTGACGAGTCCACGCCCAATCCAGCGGATTTTGATGTGCGCGTCGACTTGCGACAGGATGGGCCCGACCTGCATCTCTCGGTCGCGGACTCCGGCCCGGGCTTTCCTGTTGGAATGGACCTCGACAAAACCACGACGCTGGGGCTGACGGTCGTGCGCCGCCTGTGTCGCCAAATTCGGGCGAAACTCACCATGCACAACGACGGTGGTGCCCGCTGTACGATTGTTTGCCCGATGAAGACGGCGTAGCGGAGACGACGCACGAGGGACCAAAGGCTACCGGTCGTCAGCGATATGCTCGACGAGGCTTTGCCTCCCGCTGGTCAGGCGGCAATCTTTCGGAAGATCTTGGCTTTTTCGTCCAACACCTGAAACCGATCCGCGACCGATGAAAATGTCAGGCTCTCCTTATCGCCCAGGCACAGCATTCCCCCGTTTTCCAGGCTCTCCCAAAAAAGTTCAAGCACCTGGTTCTGCAGACCTTCGTTGAAATAAATCAATACGTTGCGACAGACAATCACCTGCATCTCACCGAATGACGCGTCCATCGCGAGATTGTGACGCGCAAAGGTCACCCGACGCCGCAGACTCAAGTCGACGATCGCTGCGTCTCGGTGGGCCAGGTAATGGTCGGCCAATGAGCCGCGGCAGCCGGCCTCCAAATAGTTCTGGCTGCCACGCCGGAGCACCTCGAGGGGATAGATGCCTGCCTTGGCCGTCTCCAACGCCGCCTGGCTGATGTCGGTCCCATACACCTGACTCCGTTCGAGCAACCCCGCCTCGCGCAGCAGGACCGCGAAGGAATAGACCTCCTCGCCGGTGGCGCACCCTGCATGCCAAATCTTGACATGAGGCCACGCACGGAGCCTGGGAATCACCCGTTCGCCCACGGCGGCGTAGAAAAATGGATCGCGGAAGAGGGCGGTGACCGAAACAGAGAAATAGGGCAGCAAGACCCGGAAGAATTCGGGATCGCGCAACAGTCGTGCCGTCACATCTGAATAGGAAGCGATGCTGCTGTCGCGGATGAACTGCTCCAATCGCCGGTGAATACTCTCCTTGGCGTATTCACGGAAATCATAGCCATAGCGCAGGTGAATCGCCTGGAGCAGCAATTCAATCTCGATGCGCTCGATTTCCGGATCGTTCATCGACACAGCCAGACCCGCAGGAGTGAGACCAATCTCTCCGGATCGACCGGCTTGGACAGGTAATCGGTCGCCCCGGCCTCCATGCATTTCTGCCGGTCTTCGCGCATGGCTTTTGCGGTCAACGCGATGATCGGCACGTTGGCGAGGCGGGGCTGTTCGCGAGCGCGACGCATTGCCTCGTAGCCGTCCATCACCGGCATCATCATGTCCATGAGCACCAGATCAATGTCGGGATGCGCCTCCAGATGAGCGAGCGCTTGCTCACCGTTGCCCGCCTTGATCGGCGCCACGCCATGGCTCGCCAGCAGCTTGGCCATGGCGAACATCGTGCGCATATCGTCCTCCACGATCAGGATTTTCTTGCCGCGCAGGGGCTCGTCTGATCGATGAAGGTGACGGAGGACCTGACGCTTCTCAGCCGGCAAATCGTTGACAACCCGATGGAGGAAGAGAGAGACCTCATCAATCAAGCGCTCCTGTGAGCGAACGTCTTTGATGATGATGGCCTCGGCATAGACCCGCAACGCGAGCTGCTCATCCATCGTCAGGTCACGCGTTGTGTAGACAATGACCGGCGGAAGCGTCAGGTGCTCAGCCGTCGCGGTCTCGAGCAGTTGCATGCCTTGCATGTCGGGGAGGCCAAGATCGAGCACAAGCAGGGCGTATTCCACCTGGCGCAACGCTGCCAACGCCTCGCGACCGGTGCCGACCTGATCGGTATGGACGTTGCCATTGCCGATGATCCGAACAGTCTCCTTGCGCATGATCGGGTCGTCTTCGACAACCAGCACGCGTTTGGGTGCCGTCGCCGACGACCGGTCGAGCCGTGACAGGACCGCGTCGATATCCTCAGTCCGCAACGGCTTGCTGGCATGGCCGATGGCGCCAAGTCGCAGTCCTTCAATCGATGCATCGTCGACTGAAACAATGTGAATCGGGATGTGGCGGGTATCGAGATCCTCTTTGAGGGTACTCAGCACAGCCCAGCCGGTGGTGTCGGGGAGATGGAGGTCGAGAATGACGCCATGTGGCCGGTAACTGCGTGCCAGCGCAACGCCCCGGGCACCATCGAGACCGACCAGGCATTTGAAACCCCGGCGCCGAACCTCGCCCACAAGCGTCTGGGCGAAGCGGGCATCATCTTCGATGATGAGGATTACCCGGTCGCTGTCTTCGAGTCCCTGGCTATCGTCGTCGATATTCGGCGTCGGCATTGGCGGCGCCGACCGGACCCGCGCAACCGCCAGCGTGGAGGCCTCCAGCGATGGACGCAGCGGCGCTTGCGCTTCCTTCGCAGGATGGCCACTGCTCGTGGCCGCGGCGGTCGACGTGGCGCTGGTGGCGCGTTGCAGGGGAATGAACAGGGTAAACGTCGAGCCGACCCCGGGCGTGCTCGACAATTGGATCTCGCCGCCAAGGAGAGCTGCCAGTTCGCGCGAGATCGACAGACCGAGCCCGGTACCACCGAAACGGCGGCGATCCCCCGAATCGGCTTGCTGAAACGCCTCGAATACGAGCCGCTGTTTGTCGACAGGAATGCCGATGCCAGTGTCGGCCACGTGGATGGCGAGGGCGTTGTCAGCGGCCAGCCCGCTGCGGGACAAGTCAACGCCAGGGGGACACAAGGTGAAGGTGATGCGGACGCTGCCCTTCTCAGTGAATTTCAGCGCGTTGCCGACCAGATTTTTCAGAACCTGACCCAGCCGTTGGGGGTCGGTGGACAACGCCGCCGGGGCCCCGTGCGCGGTCACAATCTCGAGCGACAGCTCCTGGCTGCGGGCCATATGGCCGAATTGTTGTTCGAGCGAGCGGGCCACATCGGCGAGCTCTATTTCCTGGACCTTCAGCTCCATCCGACCAGCCTCAATCTTGGCCAAATCGAGGATTTCGTTGATGAGGTTCAAAAGGTCGTTGCCGCTCTCGAAGATCACGCTGGCCGATTCTTGCTGCTCCGGCGTCAAATTGCGTTCGTGATTGTCGCGGAGGCTGCGCGCCAACAGCAGGAGGCTGTTGAGGGGGGTGCGCAACTCGTGGGACATATTCGCGAGGAATTCCGATTTGTATTTGCTGCCTAGAGCAAGCTCCTCCGCCTGCGCCGCGAGGCGCGCACGGGCAGCATTGTTTTCCTCTTGCTGGCGTTCCAACTGGCGATTCTTGTCATGCAACTCAGTGTTGGTGAGTTCGAGGGACCGCTGTTGGTCGCGCAGGCGGTCTTCCGATTCCTTCACCCTCGACATCTGCGCTTCGAGTTCGGCATTCGTTTGCTCAATCTCCACCTGCTGAACGCGCATTTCCTCCTGCTGCGTCCGCACCAGCGCCTGTTTATGGGCGATTTCGAGGGCAACGCCGATCACCGTCACCACTTGCTCCAGGTAGAGCAGCTCGGGGGAGCCGAGTGGTCCGAGGGTCCCTATCTCGATGACACCACGCAGGTCGCCCTTGAACAGGATGGGCGTCACACAAATGTGGCGGGGGGCGGCTTCACCGACCCCGGACACGATGCGAATATAATCATCAGGCACGCTGGTGAGGTGGATTTGCTTCTGCTCAAGCGCAGCCTGGCCAACCAGCCCTTCACCGAGCTTGAATCGATTGGCCAGATTTTTTCGCTGGGCATAGGCATAACTCCCAAGCATGCGGAGGGACGTCTCGCCACCCTCTCGATCGGTGATGTAGAAGGTGCCCACCTTGGCATCGAGATGGTTGGCGACCGCCGTGAGCGCACTGTTCACCAGCGTGGTCAAGGCGTCTTGCCCAAGCACCAGTTCGTTCATCTTGGCGACGCCGGATTTCATCCAGCTCTGGCTACGCAGTTCTTGTTCGCGCACACGGAGCGCCGACGCCATGGTTCGCAGGGCAATTCCCAACTCATCCCGTTCGCTGCGTTCGGCAATCTCGCTCGAATAGTCCCCATCGGCGATGACCCTCGCCTGACGCGCAGTCTCCCGCAGGGTGCTGGTCATCTCGTTGATGGAGGCCGCCAGTGCGTCGTCGGGGCCCTTGCTCTTGACGAGATTATCGAGTTCGCCGCGAGCAATGGCATTGGTCGTCGACGCAATCTCGCGCAAATACGCGGTCACGCCCCGCAGCCCTTCGGCCAGACCACCGGATTCATCGTCGCCATGGACATCGTTGGTGACGTCGATCTCGCCGCGGGCCAGGCGCAGCGTGAGTGCGCGCAACGCCGGGAGCGGCTTCAACGCCTGCGACGCCTGCCACGTCACCAGCAACAGCCCGCCCATCGCCAGCGCCAATGTCAGCAGGAATCCCGTATCGACGCCGCCGTGGAACATGGTGCTCGCCACGGCAGCCAAAATCACGAGGACTGTTGTGCCCACCGCCACCAGGTGGACCTTCGTCTGCGTCGATTGAAGCATCAGGCATCTCCGTCGGATCGTCGAGATCGCTGCACAGTGCGAGCGGACGGCGAATACGTGCCCAGCTACGCAAGAAGGGCGCCGTGGTCAATCGCAGCTGCTGGCAACGACGGGCGGATAGGAAAAACAGGGCCACTTTTTGGACCGGGGCCAGCAGAGCGGCCGGCCCATCCGCATGGCGAGGCGCACTGAACACCTGATTGGTGGGGCTGCGTGGTCGAAATCTCCCGCCGGGGACGCGCCGGGGCCGTCAACGCACGGGTCGTCCGTCGGAACGGGACATTGCGCAAGCGAGCTCCGCTCGTGTGCGCAATGTGCGACGGCGGTGGCGTGGTTCAGGCTTCATGAAACAGCTCGAGGGCGACAGGCGGCGCCCAGGCCCGCAGGGTCGGGAGCGGCTCAGCCCGCAACCCGAGGTGCTCGAGGATACCCTTCGCCACCTCGGGCTCCTCGATACAGGCGATGAGCCGCATGGTCCCACAACAACGAGAACACTTCAGGACATCGACCCACAGGGAACCCTTCGGGCCCCGCCGAAGACCACGGCGCCGCGGGCGCCAGAGGCACACAGCCGCCCAATCCCTCACCACCGCCACGCTTGTGCCCCAATACTTCGGCAACCCGCTGGATTCGAACCTCGTGGACCAGATCGCCCTCGGCGCCATGGCCGACTGGGACCTTGCTTCACCTGTGAAGGACGGCGACTTTTCGTCGTTGATCGTGCCGGGAGCCTCCCTCGACGAACTCATGGGGGCCGCCCCCGACGCACCGAGTTCCCGCGCCACGCTGATAGACGCCGACGCTGGCATCGCCGCCGTGGGCGCCATGCGGGACGGCAGTCAGACCAGACTGCTGCTGACGACGTGGGTGCCCTACACCCGCACGGACGCCGCCGAGGTCCAGAAGATCGTGTTTGAATCGTTGAAGGCCGAGCGCCACCGCCGGGGCTTCCAGGGCGGCCTTGGAGAAGTGGGCATGGAGGACGCCGTCGCCGCCGCCTCCAATCGCCTGCAGGGCGGCGAAGACCCCATGCCGGTGCTGGAGTCGCTGTTGCAGCAGACGGTCGATGTCATGCAGCGCAACTTCAAGGGCTGGAGCGTCATCACCACCGAACCCGACCACATCGCGTGGCCCGAGGAGTTGCTGACCCCCCGCATGACCTACGTGTCGGTGGCGGCAGGGACCCGGCTGCAAAAGGGCAGCCCCTGGGCAACCACCGCCGTCCTCATCGTGGCCTTCGTCGACAAGGGCATCGTGGCCGACGAAGCAGACGTGGCAACAGCCGTGGTGCTGCCGGCGCGCTGATCCACCGGGCGCAAGGGCGGACATCGGGCTGCTATTCTTGCCCGATGCCCCTCGCTCCCGCCGCTGCCGTGGCCCTCGAACGCCTGTTGCTGCAGCGTCGTTCGCTGTCGAGCTCGTTGTTGAACGCCGACGCCTTCGACCGCTGGGGACCTCGAGAAGGACCAGAGCGCGACGAGATGGCCGCCACGGCGGCTTCTGCCCAGCAGGAGCACCGAGAGGTCACCAGGACGTTGGCTGGGTTGGTCGAATCGACGAGGAGGACAGACCCGGCGGCCGTGGCGGCCTGGGCTCTGGCCCACATCGATCTGTTGGAACGCTTCATCAAGGCCTGTGGCCCGGACGACGTCGCAAAGACGGCGGTCTTCGTCGCCAACGAGGAGATCGTGGCATGGCGAAAGGTCATCGACGGCACGGTGGCCTTCGTCGACGAGAACGTCTTCTATGTCTCCGTCGACCGCAGTCGCTACGCGGCCTGGTTTGGGGACTGACGTTCCTGCTCAGGGGGCCGGTGTCGGTCCCATCAGGTCGATGGCGATGGCGTAGAGGAAGCGCGCGAGGTCGGCTTCGAAGTCCCGGGTAAAGACGCGGAGGTCGGGGTGTGTCTGGAGGACGCGTTCGACGGCGTCGGCAGGGTGGGTGTGGGGATACAGACCCGCGAGGACGATGGCCCCGTCCTGCATCAACCCCGTGGCCATGGTGTGCGTCATGCCCGGCACCACGCGGCTCATGAACGTGGCGGTCTCGCCGAAGAACCCGAGGGTCATGCGCTTGAAGTCGGCAATGGCGTCTTCGCTGAGATTCTGCTCGAGGACCCACGGCAGCACGCTTGTCAGCAG
>Ga0247836_1007074_pt1 | contig 12097 bp, 10 predicted proteins | sample LaCruzMarch2015__4_FD_187116 | JGI IMG/M metagenome (GOLD analysis project Ga0247836, IMG submission 187116) | Freshwater microbial communities from meromictic Lake La Cruz, Castile-La Mancha, Spain - LaCruzMarch2015_14m | ecosystem: Environmental > Aquatic > Freshwater > Lake | place: Spain...
ATGTGTAATTGCACTGCATGTCGATCATAGACGCTGTGTGTAGATGGTAATTTGATGCAATATTATATAAGGGCATCCCATTTCCCAGAAATGATGTTGTATTCAGATCAGAAGAAAAATGATGTTCCCATTGGTGGCAAATGGTACTGTGACGCTGCTATGATGCAAGCAGAATACAACAAGGGCCCCAGTCAGTTCATGTTAGCATTGAATACACCCAATTGCTATGGTCTCTATCCAAATGCAAGAACCTTCACTTACAAACTATGTGACAGCAAACCAATCAACAAACGGGCATATGAGATCATCCCACCAAACACCCCATGCAAGGCCTATGCAGATCTCGTGTTCAACTCTCAGGCTGATCTGGACGAGATTCTTGCCCATTACAAGCACAAGGCAATGTGTGGGTATGGCATCGACCCTTTGTTTGAGATTTCAGACTTATCTGATTGCTCAGCTCGCATCATCATCTCCAATATGCCCCTTGCAAATAATCACGATGGACAGATGAAAGATTTCTTTACCAGTACAGACAAATTGTTTAGTATCAATCAAGACATCTATTCTCCAGCCTATCACCGCCAGATTTCAATCACAGACCAGCAAGATCCAGATCACATTGCCAGGTTCCTTGTCACCAATTCTGTAGTACCAGTTGTTGGGAATGACAAATATCTCGTCAATGATATGTTGAAATACCATTATAAATTTGGTGAGTACAGCATAGACAACACTATTGAGTTCAAACAAGCTCCTGGAAATGCAGAGTTGACAGAAAACCATGCTAATTTCGTGCAATCACAATTTGACCATGAACCGTTGAAATTGGATCCAGTGCTTCAAGCTGATATATCAGCCAATCTGAATGCAGCTCAAGAAAAGTTTCAATTTGCAGGTGATCCACTTGGAATATCTGACCCTCCGTCTGACTATGAAGATATTTTCAGTGGGATCCCATCAGGACAACATAACAGCTTGCTCCTCCATGCTATTTGCCAGCTCAATGTGCTTGCAATGACAGGGATGGAAATGTATTCAATGCTGGCTGCACTGGCCATCGTGTCTGCCAACAACGTGTGCTTTGCCCCTGACGTGCTGTTTGCTCTGATGATTGCTTTCAGGCAGCAGGAATCTTGTCTGACAATGGCCTTTTTTACATTCATGATTTTCAGATCTGTCAAATTCTCTGGTATGCTCAAAATGGCAGGGGATCCCAAGCAGGTGATATGTTGGCTGATCAAGAGAGATGAGCGATTCAATATCTCTATCAGCACCCTTCACAAGCAACTTGATGGATTGCTTCCTGGCCTGAAGAAACGCAACAGAGATGTTGTTCAGGATATTCTCATCAAAATATGGCTTGTATATGGACGAAACAGACCAAACTTCGAAAGGTTATGCCTTTCATCTTTCAGAAAATACTGCAAAGACAGGCACCACCATGATTGCAATGAGGAGGTCATGGAGAATTCATGGAAGCGCAGAATTGAGAATGAATTCGATGGAATCTTTCAATTTACAAAACTCTACATGGGACTTGATCCCCTCCAGGAGCTGCAGCAGATGTGTCTGGAGGATGTGTTGGACTCAATTGGAGCGGGTGTGCCACAGACCAATACCACTGAGCCCATCAAGGCCGATCTTATATACAGCCATAAATCTGTTCGTCCCCTCCCCACAATCCACAGGGTCATGGTTCTGGTAGCACAATGTGGCATGGGCAAGACCAATGCTATGCACAAGTGGCTACGCGAAGCAGCTCCAGACTTTGTCATATTTATAACTCATCGCAAGATGTTGACTAGGGATGCACAGAAGCGCATGCCACAATTTGGGGACGTCCCATGGGTTGCCTACGACGAGGTTGAAGGCCCATTATACCTATCTCATCACAAGTTTATCATTGTACAGCTTGAGTCGTTGGGCAGGCTTAATCTTGAAGGCTGCACCAACGTGACTGTCGTCATGGATGAATTCTGCTCATTATGCAAGCAAATGGAAAGCCATTGTGGAGACCGGTCACGCACTCAGATCAACTTTATTGGTCTATGTGAGACTGCAACTCACGTCCTGGCAATGGATGGACATATGGACCAGCGCAGGATTGACGTGTTGAATAGATACTGCAAGTCAAATGCGCATGTAATCCAGAACACGTATAAGCGCAAATTCGAACAGCAACATCATGTTTGTTTCACACGGGATGAAGGCAAAGCCATTGCATACATAATCGACTTGCTGCGAAGAGGAGAGAAGGTGCATGTGCCTTGCTTCAGCAAAGAAATTGTTGACATGGTTGTTCAAGCAGTCAAGACAGAGTTTGGAGATTCAAAGAGTGTCAAGAGCTACACTAGAGATAATCGCTGGAACCCTGCCAATGACATTGACACAGAATTGAGCAATGCTGATCTCTTCATTCATACCTGCACAATTGATTGTGGCATCAGCTATGAGAGGGATCACTTCAAATATTGTGTTGCGCTCTTAGATCCTGAAATAGGAATTGACTATGAAGTTGCAGCACAGATGATGGCTCGCTCTCGACCTACTATCCAATTTCTCGTGTGTGTGAGAAGACCCAAGAAGCTGCATGAATATCAATCTACAGATCTTCAAGACATACTAGATGGGTTGAAGCGTGATTATGTTGCACAGTCAAATGCATTCTATTTTGGTGCCCGTGTTATCTTTGGAGTGATACCTGATTTAGTGGCAACTTGCTGCCCATATCTGCTTATGCATGTCACTAACATTGCTGTGGCCAGACAGGCATCAAACAATTTTATTTTCGAATTAGCAATGCTCCTATTCAATGAAGGGGCTTCCATATCACAAATGTGGTTTGATGAGGACATGAAAGACATGAAAAAGGAACTCAAACAAGCAAAGACTGCCATCACTGATGCTTCATCTGAATATCTTTGTGCTCAATATCAGGGTACCACAATCGAAATGTTTGAAGCATGGACACCAGCAAAGAGGGCTGTTTATGTCAGTAAACATGTGCGTGATGGATACAATCGCTTGAACAATCTTCGGTCACATGGACCCAATCACACAGCAGCTTTAATCAGGTTGGAGGAACTATACATACATGGATGTGGTGCAGTGCAGGCATGTGCAAATTCCAATCGATTCAACGTGAACCTGATTGCAATGGCTGATTTAGATATTGGTGTTAGGGAGGGGCATTATGACTTGCTGGCATACAAAACAGCATGTGCAATTCTTTGTATGTATACTGGCTGGAATGATCCATACCAAGCAACAAGTATACTTCAAAGTACGATCCAACAGAATCTTGAATGTAGCCTTGTCAATAAGATATGGCTTGTTTCAGACCGCGTGACAAATGAGATATTTACGTTGCAGACAAGATGGATAAACATCTCTCCTGCAATGCATACTCCATCACATGTTATTCACAGGACAAGCATGGTGAGTTTCAAGCAGGCAATGACCATTCTCAATCAGATTCTGAAATTTATGTATTTCATGGTGTTAGTCAAGGGTGAACAGGTAGACCCTGTGTATATCATGGATGTAGATAACTACTTCTCTCAAGAAGCTCAACAAGACAATCCCCCGTTGAAACAATGGAATCAATTTCCAGGTCAAATCAAAGATCAAGACGTCTTCAGAGTTGGAACTCACATGAACAACCCCACAATTGCAGTGACAACACCATACATGCCAGCAAGAAATAGAATGACAGCTTACAATCGTCATGATCGACCTATTCAAGCAGAAGATTCTACAATGGAAGAATCAAATGTGAAAACACTGACAGCAGAAGATAAACGAAAGGCAAAGGAAAAAATCAAAAGGCAACAGCGCAAAGAAAAGATTGCAATTGAAAAGCAAGAGAAAGAAACGGTTTTAGTACGAAAACAATATGCTACTACAATAGATAGATTTACCACAGAGGATATGCGTGAGAAATATAGAATGGCAAAAAAGAAGCAGCGGCAACAAATGATGGAACGGAAGAAAAAACTTCAAGAAAAATTGGATGTTCAAGCTAAGAATGCAAGTGGGCTACAGAGTGATAGGACATAAAATATGACAAACGAATTGAATAAATAAGGCATCCATTTGAACACTTTGTTATACTTGAAAAATGAAATCGTTGCGTTCTCGTGACCTGTCTTTTCGTTTTTTGTTGTCCTTAACATACCACAACGTAAAGACGTCTGTGCTCTCACTAATTGTTTATCTGTGTTTGATTATAGGGTATGAATGTATACATAAACTGACCTAGGACCTAGTAAACACTTGAACACTTTGCTATGCTTTTTTATTAACAGTTCAAGACCTTGATCTACAACAAGAAAATTGATTTTTTGTGATTACATTATTTACTCTAATTTTTTTAACTATGTATGTGTTATGGAGGTGTATGTGGTTTGAATATCAAAATGGATTCAGCTGTTCCAGGATCTAAAATGCAGCCATTTGGTAAAGTTAAAAAACATAAAGTTGCTCAGACAAAGACAGCAGAGGAGTTGCGAGAAGCAAATAAAATATCTAAACGAAAGTATAGAAAAGAAAAAGCAGCAAAACTAAATAGGTTCAACGAAGTTCAAACAATACAACTTGAAACAGCAGACAAGCACATGACAATTTCATTTTTGCTGAACTAATATCATCAATCCATCAAAAATGCTACAGTCAATCGTTGGTCAACTCCTGCTGACCTCCACGCTGGTAGAATTGGTTTCCCCATATTTTCAGATTCTTCTTGGAAATATAAAAGGTCTTGCATGAAAAATTGTTTTTGTTGCTGGTTTCCACTGACCAATTTGATAGCATACATACGGGTCAACACTTGATTAAGGATTGTGACGGACTGCTTGAAAGATATAGCGTCTTGTTGTTTTATGGTGTAAGATGGTGTATGTGAATTCCTATCCAAGTTGATCCATTGTTGATACATTGTGTATAAACCACATGTCTTCCCATGTGAAAGTGTCATTGTCTTCATCCCATGTTCATTGATTTGCAATTTGCATTCAAGGCATTTATGCATCTCATTCTGAGTTATCCCATAGAATCTGAATGGACATTTCAATTCAGTGAACATGCAAAATATATCACTTGCAAGCTGATTTGCTGGAGTAATATAATCAGCATAGCATGAATTGCATGATTTTTTCATGCCAAGTAAAAAATCCTCTATATCACTTCCATTCCACCTTATGAAGCATAGATTACTGTATGTTCCACGAGTACTTGCCTTTGCATATAGTGATCTGGATTCAGCACTCATGGAATCAAATGCATCTACATTCTTCATATGATATATCTGCTCATGTCTTGTAGCTTTGTTTGCAGCATCATATTGTTCAATCTCTTGTACAACTGAAAAAAACCTCTTCCTTAAGATAGCTGAGCATCCCAATTCACCTGACAGCAACTTTTGTGATGGTATGTTTATGGCCTGTCTGTCAATTGTAACGGGTAGTTGGTCTTCAGTCTGTGACAGCTCCCTTTCATATTGCTTGGTGATGACATTTGTGAAATAAACTTGGACTTCCTCTTTGGTCACCCTGAAAAATTCTCCTGTTTCCCTGACATGAGCAAAATGTTGATGAACAAGTTTTTCATCTCTTTTACGATCCATTGTCTGAGCCACTGCAACCATAGTGTGAGGTATTGGTTTACATGAAGTGTTCATTGAGGAAAGTCTTTGTTTGAGATTTTTAGCCTTGCCCAATTTGAGTTGGCCAGGGAAGGCAACACTCTCACTTGCATACACGTAGCCTTGCTGCATTTGATTTTCTAAATCACATCTGCACTCATAACACTCCTTTAGCAAAAAAAAACTGATTTAGATTGGTTTTGATGAATATGTAGTCAGTATCACATATGAACACTTGAATACTTGAATCGTTGCGTTCTCGTGACCTTTCTTTTCGTTTTTGACTTGAATACTTGAATCGTTGCGTTCTCGTGACCTGTCTTTTCGTTTTTTGTTGTCCTTAACATACCACAACGTAAAGACGTCTGTGCTCTCACTAACTGTTTATTTGTGTTTGATTTTGAGTTATACAAAAACTGTTTTTGGTTGGCTTTGAATAAGACGTCGTCTGTAGCATATATGAACAGTAATCCAAGAATAGCATATGAGGGCACCACGACATAAAACATTTGCCTATGACTCACTGCGATGTCTTTGTAAAGGGTTGGTAACATGCCCTAATGCAAAGATCTATCATTTGCCTCTTATGAGTACCAATCTTGTCCCATTGCAGCAGCCTATCAGGTTTATCCTCAAATGTCCAGAAGAAGGTGTTATATGTCCCATAACTCAAGAATCTATCACAGATTTGAGTAACATTCAGGATCTGCCATTTGACTTGGAGAATCCAGACCGCATTGCTATGAGGCTTGCGTGTCAACACGAATTCAGTGCATTTTGGCTCATTTTTAATTGGGTACATAATAATAATGTCAGTTGTCCACTCTGTCGTGCAGGACCACATGACTCACGTCTTGACACTGTGCGAATGCCTCATCACATCCGTGTGTCTATACAACGCCATATGAGCAAGCTTATGCCATTGAAGACTTTGGATGGACTTGAATGCACTGATCGTATTTGCGCTGTACGAAGGGTTATCGAAACCATTGCAGGCAATTCATTTATGGATCATTTTCAAGATCAGCGTGTAGATGATTTCATCGATCGTATGCAATGCACTTACATTGGGGTAAAATCAACAGGTGAAAGGATCATGTCATTATCACAGACAATTAGTAGGGAGCTTTTTACTCGATTTGTTTGTTGGGTACGGTGTGATCCTGTAAAGTACAAGTCTAATTTCATCCATCTGGATATGAATCAACATCCAGATGATTTTACTGCTTTCATACCATTGAGCATGGCATTGGAAATGCTGGATCATGTCATGGCAGTTATGTATGGCCTGTCATTATCAACAAGATATGATCGTAAGGCGCGTGAATATATCTACACTGTTTTCAGTCTTGATTGATGGTGTTCATGAGTATGAGATCGCAGCATAATTCGAAATGTATCAGCAATGGATTGACTTGGATCCAGGTTCTCACACACAGCCGCTGGCAGGCAGTTTAGTTCCATTTGTCATCAGGACAATCCATCATCCGATTCATAACAACAATCCCAGCATAAACCAGACTTACCCGGCATCTCAGTGAACCCCATCTCTTCCCAGAAGCCAACAGTTTCGTCAAGAGTATGTGGGATATGAATGTAGCCAAATCGCTTTGTAGTTGCTCGTTCTTGCAGCCAGTTGACCATCTGTCGGCCAACCCCCTTCCTCCTGTGTCTGGGCAAAATCTCAAAGAACTCCAAACGCAATGTGTCGCCATACATGATTGTAGAATCTGTCAAGTTCGTACTGACGACCATATATCCATAAAGATGATGGGTGTGCTGGTTGAGAGCAACCCATATTTTGCTATAGTCCTGGGTGATATATCCTAGCTGATGCCAGAAACTGTCAAAATAGCTGTCAAGTTTTTTGACTCCTTTCGCAGCAGCATCACGCTGCAGGTAGTCAACGATTCTCCATAAGTAGCGTTTGTTGCTGGGGGAGACACATTGAATACTGAGCATTTTATTGTGATGTCACTGTTGTTATATAGATGGGTGATTTAATTTGAAAGCGACCCTCTGTAGTTATGAACTTATACCTTTCAAATATTTTATGTTGGTCGAACATGCAACGGTTCGCGAAACGTTGCGTTTTCGACCGAAGTTAAACCAAAGGATTTCTGTCTGTTGGTCAAGAAATAAAACGCTGACGTCATCGTGAGGCGCATGAGGGCTTTATTGATTTCTAAACATGCAACCTATAAAGAACATCATGATTTACAGACAATGGGTGTATTGGATCCAGAGGCGAACAGCTACGAACTGGTCAAAGAAAGGCATGAACTCAGGTGCTTCAAAGTAAGAACCCCAAATGCATGTATTGTTATTACAGATACTAAAGGATATGATCAAGACCCATATGTGCTGGAATTATCTCGAGCGAAGGACAGGTTCCGCAACAAATATTTCTATGAAAAAAAAGAGGATGGAACATATGAACAGCACAAGTTCATGTCAAGATGGCTAGCCGACAAAACCGCGCGTACAGTTGACAGGCTGACTGTGGACCCAACAGGGGGTGAAAAGGATGCATACAATCTATGGAGGGCACCGTTGGCATCCACATTGGATGTTGTGGACGACGGGATGGTTGCAGAGCTCGTGCAGCCAATCATAGATCACATCCAAAAGGTCATCTGCAATGGCGATAGCGATCGAGCAACGCACGTTCTGGAATTCCTGTCCAACATTCTCAAACACCCAGAGCAGCGATCTGAGCGGGGGCTGTATGTATACGGGGAGACTGGGGCTGGAGCCAGTCTCATTTTCAAGTTCTTCTGTAGTGAGGTGCTGGGGCCCTACAACTCATTCCAGACCTACAATCAAACCGTTGGGTTGGATGCAAGCCGCAACAGCACATTCCATCGCAGCTGTGTGCTGGTAGGGGGCGTACGACGGACGCAGAAGATACTGAATCATCTCATCACAAAGAAAACTGTCTGCTTCAGACGAAAAAACAGCAGGTCTCCTGTCATAGTGAATAATCTGGTGAATCTAATCGTCACATCCAAGAGGGCACCTAACAAGTCAAACAATAATTTCGACGTTTTCCACTGTCGACCAAAACTACGCGTTGGGAAACTGGAGTATTTCGACATGCTACTCGCGCATCTGCGACGCCCTGAAGTCGCCAGAGCGTTTTATCAGTTTTTGACATAAAATATGGATGGGACAACTGAGGGTCTGTACCAAGTATTTGGTGACAGCTGGCAAAAATAAAACAGCACTTACCTGTCAAATAAAAATTAGCCATCTGCGCCATACAGTGAATATGTATGGACTGCTATAGGGAAATATGCAGTACAGTTGACAAGATGACTGTGGACAATCTATGGAGTGCACCGTTGGCATCCACATTGTAATAGTCGAAAACACAACGGTTCGCGAAACGTTGTGTTTTCGATCGAAGTTAAACCAAATGATTTCTGTCTGTTGGTCAATAAATTATAGCACGACGTCATCAACGTAAAACAAGTTTAATCAAGATTAAATCACGTATTATTCTGCTGACGACGAACGGCCGTGGCAGGGAGATCACAGCGCTGCTTGCCATTATTGCTACCTACGGGCAGCAAGTCGAATCATGACTTTATTCTCCCCTCACCCGACGGCTTGTGCAACTCGTTTTCACAAGCAGGTGACTCTCAGCGTAAAGCCCCGTAAGCTGCTCCGAATATCTCAAGATGTTTTGCTCGAGAGTTGTCAACATGTAGGTGATTACCGGAATCGCGTCGTCCAAAAACCGGGACATGGGCGTGTTTGAATTGATGTGCACCTGCCTTCTCTTGATGGCTTCCTTAAGTAAGCTCAAGCTTCGGGCATGCTTTACCCTCTCGGATTCAATCCGCGCTTTCAGATCTGGAATGAGACGGTTGCGCAGTTCACGCAAACGAAGGGTGCGATCGGCCATTTCGAGTTTTCCTTATGAGACCCGATGGTTTTATATACTACACAAATCGCATCGCTCGATCCATCACAGCGTCAATGGTTGCAAACTCTTCAGCAGTGAATCCCGCCAGTCATCAACGTAAAACAAGTTTAATCAAGATTAAATCACGTATTATTCTGCTGACGACGAACGGCCGTGCAGTCCTGACACTTATACTTGTTGAGACGATGAATACATACATAGTCCCCATCGCAAGGAACGCATAGGTACTTGCTGATCCCATGAGGGCATCGATTGCATTGAATACAATGCCTGGGTTGCTTGGCATGCTCGCATTTCTGACGGATGCGTTTTGGCTTTTCCTTTTTAGGAATAGTTCTGATAGATGTTCGAACCATATCAGCAGACAATGGAATGGTTTGAGTGGATTCTCTTCCTTGAGTCACAGCCAAAGTTCCGGCAGATTGGCCTTTGGGGGGTTCAAACAGCTGATCCCATTCAAGTTCCAGTGTTTCCTGCGGAATACCATTTAGAAGTGGATTATCTATATCATCAATTGGTTCGTCTGTAAACAACGGGCTAATAGCTCGGCCCTCTTCAGGGAATAAGGGTAAACCCCCGTCCATCTCCAGAATGAATATTTCCATAACGGTCTCAGTTGCTGTTACCAATGCACTCATTTTATATGAAACCAAAGGATTTCTGTCCATTTGCTGCAAGCTGCTAGCAGTATAAAAAGGTGTAGTGCCCTTAATCAGTTTATTTGACTGCATTATGGCGGATTATGATATGACTGATGAGGAACATTTGTACTATTGCAAGCAATCTAATCAGAAAGTGATGACATCTCTGCCAAAGATCATCACCAACAGGATCATCAAGACGGTCAATTATCACGCTCTATTTCGTGTGGAGAAAGCTGGGACGCGTTATTTGTTTTCGATGGCCAATCAGAATGCAGTATTTCAGACGTTGACCCCAGCTACTTTGGTTACGTCTGTCATGTACAAACGGGTCATATATCTCCACTGGATTGGAGAGAATGGCCCCCTTCACGCTACCTTTGTCACACACGACAAAGAAAATACAACACAATCTGATCTGGTTTTGAATGCCAAGCAGCAGTATGAGATTCACTGTTCCATTGGGAAAGTGGGTGACCTGTTTGTTACGCTGGGGGTGCTTGATATGCACATCTGCGCCCTTTGCGGCGCAGGCGGCTGCCACAAAAAGTGCGCCCAATGCCATTTGGTCACTACGCGCTATTGCAGCAAGGCGTGCCAGATCGTGCACTGGCGTCGCCACAAGAAGTACTGCGCGCGATCAAAGGAGTGACGGAGCTGGCATTCGCAAGTTTTCCTCAGGTCTCAATCCAAGAACTTGAACCACTGTGGTCATGAACAGTTAGTAAATATTGGACAAAGTGCCCGGTGAAACCAGTCGCTGCAGAAGAGAGGATATCTTTCATCATAGAATGCTGCAGAGCTATAAAAGACAAGTGCGGGTTGCCGATACACAATCGTTTACATGTCTAGGAAATCAATAGCAGCCAATCTGCTGTTCCACATAGACCCGCGCGATCCATTCGGAGACAACGCAACTCGCACGATGCTTGCGTCATTGCATGAGGCAAACAAGCGACAAACAGACAAGATATTGCATACTGGTCTATTGGATCAATTCAATCAGTTCTTTGGCGAACACGATGTTCACGTAACGGTCCAAGGGGCCATTTCAATGGACATGGGTCTGCCATCACCGGCCATAGACGTCATACTGACCTTCCAGTTCCAGAGCCACTCTGTCATTGACATTATGAAGGAATTCGTGGCAGCAACCAACGCACTCGTCGACCCGGGAGATGCTAAATATGGCAACGTTGTCAAAGTATCGATCGCAGGGCAGATATGTAATTTGCTGTGTGTTTGGGACTACACGGTCGAAGAATGGGTCTACGACGAAACTTACGTGTTCGCGCATCCGCCCGTGCAGATGGGATCGGCTGAGAGCATTTCATTCATACCAGATCACTTCGCTCTACTCCAGCAGATGTCCATCAAGATCAAAGAATCTGATGCAGCCTACGTCGCATTCTTCTTGACTAAGACGGCTGTTCCGAACCTGTGCTCTACAATCATCATGTGGATGGTCATACTCAGCAACAACAATGCCCCACACGCATTCTCTATCATGCATCACATGCTTGCTAATATGAAAAGGGTCGCTGCGAACCCTGCGACAAATTTATTCATCTTCAAAGACGACCAGATGCAACAGATCGCTTTGGCGATCCCCACCTTTGTCGCGTTTCTCAAGAAGATGTCGCTCGTCGACCACAACGACAAACCAATCGTCGTCAATATGAGCAGCCCAGTCAGCAAGCGCATGTGCTCCACCTGCATTGACCTTGCCAAACTACTCGACTCCGACCTTCCCACTCGTCTTGAACAGTAAATCAGAGTTTGGCAGTGCATTCGCCTTTGTGTACGGACCAGTCGTAGGCCTTGCGACAGATGGAACAGCGGAGCCGACGTGTAGCACGGACAGCCCTGAAACATGAACAT
>Ga0247836_1007077_pt1 | contig 12094 bp, 7 predicted proteins | sample LaCruzMarch2015__4_FD_187116 | JGI IMG/M metagenome (GOLD analysis project Ga0247836, IMG submission 187116) | Freshwater microbial communities from meromictic Lake La Cruz, Castile-La Mancha, Spain - LaCruzMarch2015_14m | ecosystem: Environmental > Aquatic > Freshwater > Lake | place: Spain...
GGGAGCAGGGCAAAGCCCCGGATGTGGTCATCGAGCTGTTGTCCGCGACCACCTGGCGCCAGGACAAGGGCGAGAAGCTGCGGGTCTATCGGGACTGTATGCGGGTGCCCGAGTATTTCTGGTTCGATCCCTTCAATCCGGATGACTGGGCCGGCTTTGCGCTCTCCGGCGGGACCTATCTGGCGCTCGAGCGCGATTCCGCGGGCCGGCTGCCGAGTCCACTGCTGGGTCTGAGCCTGCTGCTGTGGACCGGCGTCTACCGCGGTCTGCCCGGCACTTGGCTGCGCTGGGCGGACGCGCAGGGCAGGCCGCTGCCGACCGATGGCGAGGCCGAGCGCGCGCGGGCCGACATCGAGCGCGAGCGGACCGAAGCCGAGCGTGAGCGGGCCGAAGCCGAGCATCTGCGCGCCGAGCGTGCCGAGTCGGAGCTGGCCGCTCTGCGGGCGGAGCTGGCGGCGTATCGGCAGCGCTGAGCCTCGCTGGTGCGGAACGTCTAACGCTCCGCTAGCGCCTGCACCGCGGCCCGCGGGGCCTTTCCGTTGCTGGACGTCTGTGGCACGCGGCCGGCCCGGCGACGCGATGTGACAAAGTGGAATTAGGGCGCGTCGAACAACTGCTCGCCCCGCTCGATACTGGCTGCCCGCAGCAGCCAGCGGTGCAGGGTGTCGTGCTCCCGACAGGCACGCACGCGGGTCTCGATCGGCGCGTCCACCGGGATGCCCCGGCCCTGTAACAAGGCGAGAATGGCCTCGGCCATGCCTTCCTCGCGTCCCTCTTGGCGCCCTTCCTTGCGACCCTCCTTGTGACCTTCCTTGCGACCTTCCTTGTGACCTTCCTTGCGACCTTCCTTGTGACCTTCCTTGCGACCTTCGTTATGACCTTCCGTGCGGACCGCTTCCAGGCTGTCGTAACCCTCCCGTTGCAGCAGATTGCGCAGCGTCGCCCGATGCCCGGCCGCGCGGTCATAAAGGGCCTCCACCGGGATCGGATTGCGCAGAATGCCCGGCGCCGCCAATACCTCGCCCGCCCCGACCAGGCGCGGCGGCTGGCCGGCCTCGTGGACCTCCACCCGCCGCGGACCCTGCACCCGCACCACCCACACGTAACGGGTTCCGGCCGCCAGCAACTCGGCAATCTTGACCTTGAGATCCGCCTGATCCTGACCGCGGCCGGCATACTCGATGGCCAGCGGCGGCGCTCCGGGAATCCAGCCGTCCGCGTCCGCCCCGGCGGGGGCGGCAACGGCCACATCGGGGGCGCGCAAGGTGCCCGGCGCGGGCGTGAAGCCGGCATCCACACCGGCCCATTCGACCGCCGGATCGCTGTCGATGACGGCGGCCCCGATCAGATTGGGCGCGGCATGCTCGCGCCGCGCCGGGGCACAGTAGAGTGGATGGCCGTTGGACAGCTCATAGCGGTCACCCTCGCGCAACTGGTCGGCGCGAAAGGGGCCAACGGCGGGCTCGCGGCGGATCTTGGACATGGCGCTGGGCTCCGGTGTCATCAGGGCGGCTCGGTAGTGATGATAGCCTGGTGTCGTGCGTGATGGAGAGACGGCCCGCTCCCACTTGGACCGCGTCGTCGGCGCAGTTGCGGCGAATTGCGGGAAAGAACGCTCCATGACCGCGCGGACCGGCGTTGCGCCGACGCCCCGCATCGCGCCCATTACAGGAGTTTCACCAGCGCCGCGATGGCTCCCACCTGCGCAAACATCAGCGGGATCAACCACAGCAACAGGCTGTTGCGGCTCCGTTCGATCGCGGTCTTGATCTCGCCGCGTAGTTGCTCGATGTCCGTCTTGACCTCGCCGCGCAGTTGTTCGATCGCGGTCTTGACCTCGCCGCGCAATTGCTCGATGTCGGTCTTGACCTCGCCGCGCAATTGCTCGATCTGGACCGACAGGTCAGCGCGCACCTGGACGATTTCTTTCTGCAACCGCAGTTCGGTTTCGCTCAAGTCGGCGCGCACCTGGGCGATTTCTTTCTGCAACCGCAGTTCGGTTTCGCTCAAGTCGGCGCGCACCTGGACGATTTCCTTCTGCAGCCGCAACTCGCTCTCGCGCAGATGCCCCTGGGTGACCAGGTCCGGCAAATGCGGATAACGCTCCTCCAGCCGCTCGAAGGCCTCCGCGATCACGCGCGCCCGCGCCCGGTCGTCCGGCGCACTGGCCAGGGCTTCGTACAGTTGTACCACCGAAGTGGCCATGCGCAATGCTCCTATGTCTTGCCCGCATTGGTTGAGCGGCCTTGATCCTGGTTCCGTGCGGCGTCCCAGCCGCACCGTGAAAGTCGCGCAGCGACCCTGTGGGAGCGGCGTCCCGCCGCGATGGGGCCAGGCGCGTAGCCCTACCGTTCGCGGTCACCGCGGCACCCATCGCGGCGGGACGCCGCTCCCACGGGGGACATTCATCTTCCGGGGTGGCTAATCCTTGCCATGGCCGTTAGCCGGACGAGGGCCGCCCGGACGCGAGGTCGACCGGCTGAAGCCGCGACCGCCGGTCTGATGGTCGGAACAACGATCAAGTCCGCCGCCCACTTTCCCTCCACTCAAGATATCAGAGTGTGGGCAGATTTGAGGCAAAAATCCTGGCGCGGCCGCCGAGCAGCCAGAGGCGCCGCGCGCGAGCGGACGAGATCATCAGGTCCAGGATGCCGCGTTTCGCTACGATCGGCGCAGCCTGCACCAAATAGATCCTTTCCCGGAAATGACCTTACCGCACACCCGCCGGCCGCGGCAACAAAAAAGCCAACCCGCCCAGCAGCAAGGTCGTACCGAGCACGAACAGGTGCAGGTTGACCGCTCCGGCAAGCGCGACCCGGGGGTCCACCCCCAAGGGGATCAGGGCCGCGACCGCGGCCAGTTCATAGCTGCCGCTGCCGGCGATGCCGTGGAAGGGCAGGACGCTCGACAGTTCAGCCCCCATGACTCCGGCCATCACCCGCCAGAAATCGACCGGAATGAAATGCGCCAGCACGCTGGCGAAGGCGATGAACTTCAGCGTCCAGGTGACCGCTGTCCACAGATAGACCCGGACGATCCGCCAGGGGTCGCGCGGGGCCGCGGCGGCGACCGTGCGCACCAAACGCCGCGCGCGCCCGCCCCCGGCGAGCCGGGGCGAGGTCCCCGCACGGCTGATCAGGGCGAGCAGCGACAGTGCACCGATCCAGACCAGACCGGCCGCCCACCACAGCCAGCCGGGATCGCGCAGATACAGGATCAGGATGCCGATCAGACCCAGGAAGTGCATGTCCAGGATGCGGATCCACAGGAGCGCGGCACTGGCGTCGAGGACGCCGAAGCCGAAATAGCGGCGCATCAGCCAGGGGAAGGCCAATTCCCCGGTGCGCATCGGCAGCAGATTGTTGGCCGCATTGTGCAGGATGGTGAGACGCAGCAGCGGCAGGAACCGGCCGCTGAACCGCGGACTGAACCAGGCGGAGACGCGCACCGCCCGCACGCCATAGCTCAGTGCCGCGAGCAGGACGAGCCAGGCGATCAGCGGCGGTGAGAAGTCGCGCCAGGGGGCGAGCAGCGGGCCCCAGCCGACGGTGTAATGCACCGCGGCGATCAGGGCGACGAGCAGTCCGGCACCGATGGCCCAATCGCGCGGCCGGCCGAGCCGCAGGGTCGCCGCGTCGCGATCGGGAGGCTGCCGCGACTCGCCTGGGGGCGGCATGGCGTCCAGGCTCAGCGGCGCCGTTGTTTCGGCGGATAAATCGGCGGCTCGCCCGGCGGGCGGGTCTTGAAGCGGCGGTGCACCCAAAAATATTGCTCCGGCATGGTGTGAAGCCGCGCCTCGATCACCTGGTTCATCCGGGCGGCATCGGCCTGCGGGTCGCCGCTCGGGAAAGGCGTGAGGGGCGGATCGAAGATCAGTTCCAGACCCTGGCCCCAGGGCAGATAGCGCGCGAAGGTCGGGATCACCAAGGCGCCGCTCATGGCGGCAAAGCGTCCGAGCATCGGGATCGTCGAAGCCGCCACCCCGCAAAAGGGTACAAACAGACCACGACGCCCGGCATCCTGATCCGGCAGATAAAAGAAAGGAATCCCCTGTTTGATGACGCGCAGCAGACCGCGCAGGTCGTCACTGCGCTCGATCGAGACACTGCCGTACTGGCGCCGCGCCCGTTTCACCTGCCAATCCACCACCGGATCGCGGATCTTCTGATACATGTAGACCCCGGAATGGACCAGGCCGGTAAAGGCCGCCCCGCCCAGCTCCAGGCCCACGAAGTGCGGGACCAGCACGATCACCGGTCGCCCGGCGGCGATACATTCGTCGATGCGCTCCCTGTTGCGCACACGCACCAGTCGCCCCAGGCGCGCCCGCGAGATGCCCCACCCGACCCCCTGACTCAGGGCCGCGACCCCGAGCCAGCCGAAATGGGCGCGCAGCACGCGCTCGCGCTCCTCGGGCGCGGCAGCGGCAAGGCAGATCGCCAGATTGCGCCGCGCCACGGCGCGCCGTTCCCGCGCCATCAGATAAGCGACCCGTCCAAACCCCTGACCCAAGGCCCAAAGAAGCGGGAACGGCAGCCGCCCCAGTGCATAGACGAGACCGACCACCAGCCAGCTCGGCCAGTGGCGGGGGTGCCGGAGTCCGAAGCCATCACCCATCGCGTGCGTACCTGACATCTGAACAGCGTGGTTGCTTTGTTACTCGAACACGGCCTCGGCGATCCGCGCCACATAGGGCAGGCCGGCAAGGGCGTGGAGTATCGCCCGAAATCCGTCCTGATGGGTATTGCCGAGGACCAGAACCTGATCGGGCGTGCAGCCGATGCGCCCGCGGCTGCCCGGATGGAAGCGGGCGCTGGGGTCGATGGCCGCCACCTGGGCATGGAACGCGGGGCCATCCGGGATGCAGAATTCATAGTCCAGGGCGCGCAGGCCGTCGGGCGGACCCTGGAGCCCGGACGCGTTCAGCCGGTTCAGGTCGAAGCCGATCGGCGCCGCGGCGCCGTCCCCCGCCGTCGCGCCGACCGGGCCACCGAGCAGCGCGCTCAGCACCAAGCCAACACACATTCCACGTCGACGTGACAAGCCATCCTGTCGGGCTTGGGAGCGGTTCAGGAATAAGCGATACACGTCCATCAGGAAGCACCTTTGGTATCTCGGTCGTTGCCGTTGCCGTTGCCGTTGCCGTTGTCGAAACGATGATACCCACGAGGACCTTGATCGTCGCTCCAGCCGCAAGAAAACCGGAGGGCGAGGCTTTAACCGGTCGACCTCGCGTCTGGGCGGCACTCGTCCGGCTAACGGCCATGGAAGGAACATCAAGCCACCCCGGAAGATGAAAGTCCCCCATGGGAGCGGCGTCCCGCCGCGATGCAGTGCCGCGGTGGCCTCGAACGCTGCGGTTGCGCGCCCGGCCCCATCGCGGCGGGACGCCGCTCCCACGGGGTCGCTGCGCGATTTTCACGGTAAGCCTCGACCGCCAGTGCGACACGCCGATCGACAGCGGGCTGGCTCATGCCCAAATTGAATCGGCTTTTCCGACTACGATTACGATTACGATTACGATTACGACAACGACAACGACAACGACAACGACAACGACTATCGCTCGAACTTGTAGAAAATATCCCCGCCCGGATTCTCCCCGGTCTCGGTCTGAAGTTCGATATTGCGGCTCCAGTCATACCGCAGCTTCACCGCGTCCTTGCGGTCGCCGATGGCGCTCTCGTATTCCACGAACAGCTTGGGCGCCACGTAGGCTCCGACCGCCACCGACTGGTCCTGCGGAGCCGCATCGCTGCGGGGCGCGATCCCGGTCAGGAGGTACTTGGTGATCTCCGCCGGGCTCAGGTTCGGATCACTGTCCGAGAAGAAGGCAAGCTTCGGCTTGCGGATGTTCCCGAGGACCCGCACGCCGGCGCTGGCGTTGCCGCTCTCGCGCTGGGCCTGCAGCAGCAGACCCGGGTTGCCGATGGGGGTCATGGCATAGACCAACCGCCCCTGCTCGATGGTCAGGGGGGCGCCGATTTCGGCGCCCAGACCGAAACCGGCGGAGAAACGGTAGATCCCATCGACGATGGCCAGTTGACCATCCCCCAGCATCTCCTTGCCCGGGGCCTGCACCACACGCAAATCGCCGGTCAGTCGACCACGCACCCCGAAGGCGTCGAGCGTCACGTTGTCGCCGAGCTTCAGACGCAGATCGATGTCGATCGGAAACGGTGGCTTTTCCGCTCCGGCCTGATCGATCAACACCACATCCGGTGACGCCGAGACCGTGCCCGCCGGGATGGCGCGCGGCCGGATACGCGCCTCCGGGACACTGATCTCGCCCGAGACGCGGGCGCCCGGCGGTGTCAGATCAATCTGGATACGCGGCGAAACCAGGGCGAAATACGCTTTGGTGTCGGCCACCTTGAGTCGCTCACCCGCGATCAGGAAGCGGCCGGCCAGACCCGTGGGACCCAGCCGCGCATCACCGCTCAGTTCCAGCCGTCCACCGCCGATCTGCCCCTGACCCTGGAGATCGATGCGATCCATGGCCGAAGCCAGCAGATTGATGTTGAGATCGGCGATCTTGAGCCCGATCAGCGGCACCTCGGCACCGAACTTGCGCAGTGCCGCGTCCCCGTTGACCCCGGGTTTGCCGAGGGTCCCGCTCAACGACAGATCGGCGGCGATGCTCCCGGTCACCCCGGTCAGGTCCGGCACCAACTGGGCCAGGCGCGCCAACCCGTCGATTTTCGCCTTGAGGCCGCCGCGCAGGGGCTGATCCGGACGCGCCGGATGGTCCAGCCGCCAGCCCGGCAACTCCGCCGACGCGCTGACCTCACCCAACCCCTTGAGCGGAAGAGCGAGACGCCCCCCCAGGCCCTTGGTTCCCGCGTCCAGTGTCAGGCGGGTCCTGGAGAAATCCAGCACCTCCGATCGGCCTCCGCCCATGATCAGGCGGATACGCCCATCGGGAACCGCAGCGACCAGATTGCCGGTCAGTAACGGACCCGAGGCTTGGAAACGGCCCTTGATCTGGGCCGCACCCTCGGCACTCTGATTCTCCGACAACAGGCCCTGGAGCAACTCGAACCCGAGCTTGTCCAGGTCGATATCCGCAGTCCACTGACCCGCCGCGGTTTGGTTGAAGCCGACACAGCCCCCAGAGCCTTTGCCGTTGCGCAGACACAGGGGCCCGGCGGCAATCCTGGGACCGGCGAGCACAACCGGCATGGTCTTCTGTAAACGCCAATTGCCATAGGGTTGACTGTCCAGATCGAACCGGGTCACTGCGCCCTGGTAGGCACCCTGGTCTTTGAGCCCGCCGTTGGCCTCCAGCCGAACCGCCAGCGGTTCGCCCGTCAAGGCGACGCTCAGACGATGGTTCGGCATACTGCCGTCGCCGCGCACCTTGAGACTGTCCCAACGCAAGGCCCCGACCGCGAGGCCGGTTCCATCGAGTTCGAGCTTGAGCGGCCCCGTGGGGGTCAATGCCAGATCCAGGTTTCCGGTCAGACCGGCCATGCGCTGGCCGGCCGCTTCGACGCCCTTGGCGCTCAGGTCCATCCGTACCCGCGGCGCCTGCAGCGTCCCCGCGACCTGGCCCTTGGCTTGGACGCTGCCCTTGGCCTGCGGCAGCAGACTGGCCAGATCGGGCGAGGCGAGTTCGACACGCAGGTCGAGTGTCTCGCCCGCCACGGTGCCGTCCACCCGCGCCATGCTGGGACCCGAGGCCGCGGTGAAGCCCTCCACGCGCAGCGTCCCCGCCGCCATACCGACCTGGCCGGTCGCGGCGATGGGATAACCCCGCAGGGTGCCCTGCACGCCCTCCAGCGCCGCCGTGAGGTTTGGCCCCGTGGCCTCCAGCGCGCCCTGCGTCCTGATCCGACCGTCGATGCGGCCCGGCCACGCGGGCGCATAGGCGCCGGGATCGATCCCGTCGGCCGTCAGCTCCGCCTCCCAGGTGACCTTGGGGTCCCAGCCGGCACGGGCGCGGCCCTCGATGCGGCCCTTCAGGGCATCCAGCCGCAGGGTCTCGATCAGGGAGCCCTTGCCATCGCCCGTGCCGCCGACGGACAGCCGCGCGGGCGGCAGCCCGGGCCCCCGGGAACCGGCCAGCAGGTCATAGCTGAAACCGTCGAGCCCGCCCTTGCTCTCCAGCGCAAGGCTGATCCGGTCATCCAGGCCCGGAGCCAGGCCGGCCGGGTTCAGGTCCTGGCCGCGCAGCTTCAGATCCCAGGCGAGCGTGGGTGCCCAGGCGAGGTCGCCGCCAACGTCCAGGGTGCCGCCCAACGTCTTCAGCACCAGTGCGGCGATGCGGGTGCCGGTGGCGGTCCCGCTGCCCTTGAGATCCAGGTCGATCGCCGGGAACCCGGGGCCTTCGGCCGCGGCCGCGACGGCATAGTCATAGGCATCGAAGGTGCCGGAGGCGTCCAGCCGGCCGCGCGGGGCCGTGGCCACGAGAGCGCCGGAGAGCGGCCAGCGCAGCCGCTCCCAGGCACCCTTGAGCTGGAAGGTGCCGGGGTTGGGTTTGAGGTCCAGGCCGCCCTCGGCCTTGAACACCGCCCCGGAAACCGACTCGTGCAGTTGCAGCGTGCGCAGCGCCAGCGCCCGATCCTTCCAGGCCGCGTCCAGTTCCACCTGGAGCCGGCCGAAGTCAGGCAGGTTGGGCGCCTGGGCTTCCAGTGTGCCGGTCAGGGTCGCGGCGTCGAGGTCACCGCGGGTCTCCAGGCGCCCGCGCACCGCCATCTCCGGGGCGCCCGCCTGAAAATCCGGCACCCGCACGTCCTTGATCTGGAGCAGGCCCTCCCAATTCGGACGCCCGAGCAAATCCTGAACCTGGGCATCCAGTTCGACCTGCGCCGAGCCATCCAGGTCGACCTGCATGACCAGCCGCTCGAAGTCGCCGCTGAGCTGGCCCCGACCCTTGATCTGCGCCGTCGGCGCCAGGCTCAGATCCCAGTCCAGGCGCAAGTCCAGCGGATACGCGTCCCGCAATTCCATCCGGCCCTCGACACGCGCCGCGAGCCGGGGTTCCGGCAGGTCGAGTTCCAACCGCAGGAGGTCCAAGTCACTGCCCGCGAGCCCCCCTGCCAGCAGGGCGCGGTCCAGAACAAAGACGGGCACCGCGCTCCCCCGCTGCAGCACCCGCAGCCGCTCCACCAAGACCTCATCGATCGCGATCCGAATCGGCAGACCGATCTGCGGCAATGCAATCGGCTGTGGCTCCCGCTCCTGACCGGGGACGGTGACGATATCCAGGTCGCGCGCAACCAGTCGGGCGATCCGCAAGGTGCCACCGAAAACACTCAGCGGCGACCAGTCCAGATCGAGACTTCCCAACCGCAGATCCAGGTCGGTGAGATGCACCTCCAAATCCTCCAGATGCAGCCGCCCCAGGACCCGACCCTCCACCGTACCGACACTGATCACGCCGGTGGCCAGATCCTGGGCGAGCCCGAGCGCGGCACGCAGGCCCGGCTGGGTGCCGAGCACCAGCAGCAACACCAGGAGAACAACCAGGACAATCTGGACGAACAAGCCGCCGAGCAGGCGCAGCGAGCGGATCAGCGGACGGCGCCGCCGGCCCGCCGGCGCCGCGGTCCGTGGGGACGGGTCAGTTGCGGCCGCGGCGATCTGGACCCCGTCAGTCATGGGCGCTGACCCGGTGATCGGTGTCCAAGGCTCAAGGCTCCAACCCCAGGGCACGCAATCGCGCGGCCAACTGCTCGGCACGTGCGTGCTCCTGCTCGGCACGGGCACGCTCCTGCTCCGCGCGGGTACGCTCCTGCTCGGCACGGGCACACTCCTGCTCGGCACGGGCACGCTCCTGCTCGGCACTGTCACGCGCCGACCGCGCTTGCGCGGCCTCGTGCTCAGCCTTGGCGGTCGCCCGCGCGGCACGCGCCGCCTCATCACGCAGCCGCGCGGCCAACTCGACCGAGGTCAAGAACGGCTGCCCTTGGGGATCGAAGATCTCCAGCGTCTCGCCGCTCAACGCAAAGCGGATACCCAGCCGCGGGCTGACCCAGCCCTTCAAGTGGGACATCCGCCGCAACCGCCCCTCCTGGCGCAGCCAAACCTCCAGCGTGTTGGGCGAGGGATCATAGACGTAGTACTCCTCAACCCCATAGGCATCGTAGAAGGCCAGTTTGTCGGCCATCTCCTTGACGCTGTTGGCCGGAGAGAGGACCTCGAAGACCACCTGCGGCGCAATACCGCCCTCTTCCCACTGTTTGTAAGAGCCGCGGCGACCCTTGGGCCGCCCGATGGCGACCATCACGTCCGGGGCCACCGGCCCCGTGATCCGACGGTCGGGAACCGGATACCAGAAGAGATCCCCGGCGACGAAGACCTGCGGGTCCCGCGCGAAGAGGATCTCGAGGTTCTCCTTGATCTTGACCAGCCATTCATACTGCTCGGTATTCTCCGCCATGGGCTCGCCGTCGCTCTCCGGATAGGGGTCGTCGGGGTCGAAATGCGCGAGCGGATTCATCGCCACGGTCCTCCACTGGGGTGGGCATCAAGCGGAAGTGGATACCCGTCGTTGTTGGTTTTTCGTTTCTCGGATCTCACCCGGCGCGACACCTTGATATTCGCAAGTGCGGCGATCCCATCCACTTCGAGCTCTGGACTCAAATGAGGCCTCAGCCCACGCGGCTGGCGCGGATGGGGCGAAAACGCCTCGCCGACCCGCTCCAAGTCGGCCTTGCTGCTGCTGTAATAGCGTGCCGCCTGCATCGTCTTGGGCAGATTCTTCAGCACATGCCACAGACTCCAGCGATGTTGCCACAGGCGTCGCGAGAAGCGCCGTCGATAGCCCTCGCTGTCATAGAAACGACGGACCTGCGTGTTATATAGCGCGTCCATCTCCACCCGCGACGCAAAGCCCTTCGGCAGGTAGACAAAATTGAGACAGTTCATCAGCCGCCAGTCTTCGTTGAATTCGCCCGGTTCGCCTCCGACACATTCATCCCAGATCGGCGCCCCGTACATGGGACTAAACTTGCTCATATTCATTTCGTCGAGATCGAGCGACAGCATGAAATCACTGGTCGCGGCGATCGTTTCCGGTGTCTCGCCGGGCAGCCCAAAGATGAATAGCCCCTTCGCCCGCAGCCCCGCGGCGTGAATCTGCTCGACAGTCCGGCGAACGCTGTCCAGGCTGACGCCGGCCTTGTGCCGTTCCATCATGCCCGGATCGGCCGACTCGATACCCATGGACACCATCAATGCGCCGGCCCGCTTGAGCAGACGCAACAGTTCATCCGACGTGTGGCCGGTGCGCACCGCGCAGTTGAAATCCATGCCCAGGGGTTTCGCGATCAGTCGTTCACACAAATCCGTCACCCGCTTGCGTTGTGCGGTGAACAGGTCGTCGTAGAAATTGATATGACGGATGCCAAAACGGTCACGCAGGTACTTCATGTGCTCATAGACATAATCCGCGGAGTTCGTCTTATACAAGCGCTCGAATACCGTGCGGTCGCAGAACGAGCAGGTGTAAGGGCAGCCGCGGGAGGTGACCATGGTCGCGCCATACCGCTTGACATAGGAAAACAGCGGCAGATGATAACCGCGGGGGAAACCGACGAGTTTTTCGTAGGCGGGAAAAGGCAAATCGTCGAGATCGAGGATACGCCGGCGCCGTGGGTTGGAAACGATATCCTCGCCACTGCGATAGCAGAGATTGGCGATCTCGCGCGGGTCCCGGTGCTCGGCCAGGTCCAGCATCGTCCCCTCGCCTTCGCCGATGCACAGGTAATCGATTTCCGGAAAGTGTCGCAGCAGCGCTGCACCAATAGCGGAAACGTGCACATTACCGAACACGATTCGAACATGCGGACGTTGCGCCTTGACGCGCGCCGCGATCTCAAACGCATCCATGAAGCCCGAAGTCGTGACCGAAAAGCCGACCAGTTCGGGGTTCGTCGCCAACACGATCGCGGCATTGGCGTCGATCGAAGCGGGCGCACCGGGGCCTAGACAATCGTGTACGGCACACGGATGCCCATGCTGCTCCAGCCAGGCCGCCAGTTGCAGGATGCCCAGCGGCGCCATGCGATTCGCCAGCAGCGAGAAATCCGGCTGACCGGGCACGAAATTGAATCCGGCCGGGTGAACAAGCGTGATTCTCATGTCAGCA
>Ga0247836_1007090_pt1 | contig 12055 bp, 8 predicted proteins | sample LaCruzMarch2015__4_FD_187116 | JGI IMG/M metagenome (GOLD analysis project Ga0247836, IMG submission 187116) | Freshwater microbial communities from meromictic Lake La Cruz, Castile-La Mancha, Spain - LaCruzMarch2015_14m | ecosystem: Environmental > Aquatic > Freshwater > Lake | place: Spain...
GGGTTTGGCAAAAGTGGCGGTTCAGTGCTCCGCAGACACATTTGCGGTTAATCCAAGTTTAGTTCTCCGCATCAACATTTGTGGTGAAAATCGCCACCTTCGCCAAGCCCGAAAACGTTATAGATAATTTAAAAGAAGAGAATAAACTGGATGAAATACAATAACATACGTGAAGAAGAACTCAAAAATAAAGTTGGGGTAGATTGGTTCAAAGTATTTGATACAACAGAGATTTTGGGAAATATAGATTTTACTGTTTTTCCAAAACAAAATAAACTGTTTGACGGCAGAGAACCATTATTGTGGGCTGAAGCTAAAACGGGAAATTTTGATGTAACTACTATGTTTGTACAATTAGTTCTTACTATTGGTAAAGCTCGTACTTTTGATAAAACCATGCCTCCTGCTTTTTTGGGTGCTTTTGACTTTCAGAAAATTGCTTTTGTACCATATATTACTATTCAAGATATTTTTTATATCAACGATTTTAATTGGAATGTTGCGCCAAGTAATCACGAAACAAAAGAATTTTTGCTCATTAAAGCACGAATTGAAGCAATACTAAAGGAATATACGAATGTTTTTGACTACGAAAAAGACGAGAAAGAATTACAACACTTTATTAAAAATAACATAGCCAATGCGACCACTACAAGTAAATTAAAAATTGATAAAAATAATTTCATTCCTATTTATTTGCGCTGGTTAGAAATAGTGAAGCCAATAATTAATGTAAAATGGGATGAACTTAAAAAAGTAAATATTTTCGATAACGACTTTTATCTTGCCGACCTTTTTGTAGATGATAAAGACACACAAAATATAGATGATGACCTTACCATAAGAGATAAACTATTTGTGGTATTTCAAAATCAAGGATATACTATTTCCAAGGATAATATTAAGCAAATGTTTGATAGTGCCTTTACTTTAAAGAACAAAGAAACCTATTTGCAATTTTGGAAACGCTACAAACGCCCCCCACTAAAAGAGTTTCAAGACTATATCATTGAACGTAGGGATTTGTTGGTTCCTCAGGATATCAGGGAACGTAAGGGAGCTTTTTTTACACCTCGTATTTGGGTGGAACTTTCCCAAAAATACCTCACAGATTATTTAGGTGAAAACTGGCAAGACGATTATTTCATTTGGGATTGTGCTGCAGGAACTGGAAATCTATTAGCTGGTTTAACCAATAAATACAACATTTACGCCAGCACACTTGACCAAGCTGATGTAAAAGTAATTCACGAGCGTATTGAGCATGGGGCTAATTTATTAAAAAAGAACGTCTTTCAATTTGATTTTTTAAATGATGAGTTTATACCTATTTCAAAGGGAGGTAAATTACCCGATAGCCTATATCAAATTATAACGAATGAAGAAAAACGTGAAAAGTTAGTGGTTTATATTAATCCTCCTTATGCAGAAGGAGATACTTTTATTGATAACAAAACTATTAGAAGTGGAGTTGGTTTATCAAAAATATATGAAAAATATAAAAATCTTGTGGGAGAGGTAATTGGGGAGCTTTTTATACAATTTCTAGCTAGAATTTATAAAGAAATTCCTGATTGTAAAGTAGGGACATTCAGTACGTTAAAATACTTAAATTCTCCAAAATCGGCAAAATTCAGAACCTTTTTCAAAGCAAAAAGTGAGATGGGATTTATTTCAATTGGAAATACATTTGATAATGTTATTGGCAAATTTCCTATAGGTTTTATCATATGGAATTTAAAGGAAAATGAAGAAATATTTAACAATATTGATCTTGATGTTTATGACAAAGCTGGTTCGTTTTTTAGAACAAAATCTTTTATAAATTATGATAAGAATAAATTTCTAAATGACTGGCTTAAATTTTATTACGATAAAAATAATATTAGAATTGGGGTTTTGGGATTCGTTGCAAATGATTTCCAAAATCAAAAATTAGTATTTATAACGGCAAATGGAAGAGGGCACCACGAAACAAATATTACACATTCAAACTTAAAAATTGTTTTAATTTATTTTGCTGTTAGACACTGTTTTGGACACACTTGGATAAATCATAACGATCAATTTTTATTTCCAAATGAAAATTGGAAAAAAGATATTGAATTCCAAAATGATTGCATTGCATTTTCTCTATTATTTGAAAAAAATCAAATAAAATTTAGTGAAGGTACAAATCATTGGATACCCTTTACAGAAAAAGAGGTAAATGCAAAAGCCAAGTTTGAAAGTAATTTCATGACTGATTTCATCAAAGGCAAAATCAAAAAGGAAGTTTCAAATGATACATTATTTAAAGATGAAGAAATTGTCGAAAGTAAACCATTGGTTTTTTCAGATGAAGCAACTGCCGTTTTTGATGCAGGGCGTGAGTTATGGAAATATTATCACAGCCAAAATGATGTTGATATAAATGTAAACGCAAGTTTTTATGACATTAGAGCCTACTTTCAAGGCGCAAACGCCTTGGGCAGAATGAACGCACGAAGTGAAAATGCCACCTACACAAAATTGATTGGTGAATTAAGAAATAACCTTTCTGTTTTAGCGGATAAAATAAAGCCAAAGGTTTATGAATATGAGTTTTTAAAAGAGTAAACTACCTATAACAGCGGCTTAGCGTCAGCTTCGTTCCTCAGCCGAACGCCAAGCCGCAAAACGTTACCGGAAACCCTACGACCGACCGTGCGACATCAAAACGGACTGCCTTGAAGCAACCTAACAAGACAAATTTTTCCGACTTTACGACACACCCTTTTCAACGAACGACCCTCGGCTTCGCATTTTTATTTTTTGCCCCCGCACAAAAAAATTGAAGTTTTTAGTGCCACCCGCAAATGGCACATTTGGCTTTGCCCGACACACAAGCCGACCCTTCGCAAAACCAAAAGAGCCATTTTCGCCAACGCACTGTAACGACCATGAGGTAAACTTCCCAGTTTTTCAGACAATTTAAAATCATTAAATTTAAATTGTTTTAGTTATGAAAAAATCAAAATTCTCAGAAGTCCAAATCGTGAAAATTCTTAAGGAATACGATGCTGGCAAACAAACCAAGGATTTATGTCGTGAATATGGTATCTCGGCGCCCACCTTTTATTCTTGGAAGCAAAAATACGGTGGTATGGATGCTCAACAATTGAAAGAACTAAAGGCATTGCAAGATGAAAATGCACGATTGAAACGTATGTTTGCCGACTTGAGCTTAGATCATAGAATCCTAAAAGATATCATCGAAAAAAAGCTTTAAAGCTCTGTGAACGCAAGGAATTAGCTGAGGAGATCATCTATGAGGAGAAGATTAGCGTTAACAGAGCTTGTAAAATTGTTTGTCTGACACGAAGTATGTTTTATTACTCGAGCCGAAAGAATGATGAAGTGGTTATCGAGAAACTCAACGAGCTTTCGGAACGATATCCAACTCGGGGTTTTGAGACGTATTATGGAAAAATACGATTAGCCGGACTTACATGGAATAGGAAACGAGTCCTTAGAATTTATCGAAATATGAACTTAAAAATGCGTAGAAAACGCAAAAGAAGAATACCAACTAGAATAAAAGAAGCACTGATTGTCCCAAATCATTTAAATGAAACATGGTCGATTGATTTTATGAGTGATGCATTAGAAAACGGAAGAAAGTTCAGGATTTTGAACGTAATGGATGATTTTAATAGGGAGGCGTTGATTAATGAAGCGTATTATTCTATTCCGGCTGAAAGACTGGTGAACTCGTTGAAACAACTCATTCAATATCGTAATAAACCCAAAAGAATCCGAACGGATAATGGCCCTGAGTTCTTATCCAAAAGGTTCGTTGAGTTCTGCACAGAACAACAAATAGAGCTTTGTTATATTCAGCCTGGCAAGCCTGCTCAAAATGCCTATGTTGAACGGTTTAATAGAACGTTCAGAGAAGACGTGCTTGACGCCTATTTATTTAAATCAATTCAAGAGGTAAATGCATTAGCCTTCGAGTGGCAGGTGGAATACAATAAAAATCATCCTCATAAATCTTTGAACGGTCAGAGTCCTTGGTTATTCACAGGTCAAACCTTAGTTGATGAAATGAATTATTAAATTATTATATTTATGCGTTGTTTGAAAAAGGGTAAGGCTACAATGACAATTAATCCCTATATTTGCACCGCTAAATGAAATTCCTAAGAGAACATATTGACTTTAAGATTTTGTGGCTTGCTATGGCTCTGCTTATCTTCAACTGTAGTGTAGACACGCCCGACCCGCAATCCGAAAATGTTCCAGAAGATTTGAGCTACAACGACATGGAAAGCGTTGTGGAGATAGTGTTAGAGGAGGTTCTTGACATTGAAAACGCCATAGCAGAACATGATGATACTGACACTGGTGAAGGAAGTGGATTTGAAATCAAAAAAGGCGTTGACTTTTCATACCATCAATCAAACAACAAAATACTTTTCTGCAATAATTCAACAACTGTTTGTAAGCACTCGCATTACAAAGAAAGTTACTACAACCAGTTCCATCCTGAACTGACACCCCCACCGCCTAAGGCGTAATTCTTCATTTTTCAAACCAAAACCCTGATGGGTTTCGGTCTTGCTTGGGCTTTCGCCCAAGCCAATTTTCATTTTCACAATTAATAATCTCAATCAATGAAGAATAACGCATTGCTTTTGAGCATGGGTGCAATTATGATATTAGCATCCTGCTCAACAAATACGACAAAAACAACAGAAGAAAAATATCAGGTTATCAGTCCTTTTATTACTGATACCGTTTCCACCAACGAATACGTTGCAGAGATAAACGCTTTGCAAAATGTAGAAATAAGAGCAAGAATTAGCGGTTTTATAGAAACTGTTTTTGTGGACGAAGGACAAACCGTTCACAAAGGACAAACGCTGTTTAGCATCAGCAGCAAAGAATATCAACAGGATTTGCTGAAAGCAAAAGCAGCCTTATCAAGTGCAACTGCTGATTTAAAATCAGCAAAAATTGAATTGGAAAACATTCAAAAACTATTGGACAAAAAAATAGTTGCACGAACAGAATTAGAAATGCAAAAAGCTAAAGTGGATGCACTGAAAGCTAAAGTTGCAGAAGCCGAAAGTGATGAAGCACAGGCAAACCTCAATCTTTCGTTTGCTGAAATAAAAGCACCGTTTGACGGCATCATTAACCGAATACCCAACAAAACGGGAAGTTTGGTAGAGGAAGGAACTTTGCTGACAAGCATTTCAAACAATAAAGAAGTCTTTGCCTATTTCAATGTTTCGGAGAAAGATTATTTGGATTATGCCATTTCAAAACAGGAAGGGAAATCAAAAGAAGTTTCTCTCATTTTGGCAAACGGCACTTTGTATAAGCACACAGGGCAAATTGAAACCACCGAAAGTGAGTTTGACAAAAGCACGGGAAACATTGCATTCAGAGCAAAATTTCCAAACCCCGAGCAACTATTAAAACACGGTGCAAGCGGAAAAGTATTGGTGAAAACAGAATTGAAAAACGCCATGCTTATTCCGCAAAAATCCACTTTTGAAATTCAGGAGAACATTTATGTGTTTGTAGTAACCGCCAACAATAAAGTGCAACAACACAAAGTAGTTCCGATAGCCCGATTGCCACACTTATATGCCATTGTGCAGACACTTACTGCCAATGAAAAAATTATTTACGAAGGCATACAAAGAGTAAAGGATGGCGATACAATAATTCCTGAAACAATATCATTTTCTGAAATCACTAACTCTAAAAACTAAAAGAAAATGATAGCACAAATTATTAATCGCCCCATACTTGCGATAGTTATATCGTTGATTATTCTTTTTCTCGGAATACTGTCATTGTTCCAATTGCCAATGACACTTTTCCCAAGCATTGCACCGCCCGAAGTAAACGTAACCGTTGAATACACGGGAGCAAATGCCGAAACAGTTACTAAAGCTGCTATTGTTCCCCTTGAACGGGCAATTAACGGAGTTCCCGGAATGAAATACATGAGCAGCGATGCCGGAAACGATGGCGTGGGTGTAGTTCAAATTCTTTTTGAAACAGGCACCGACCCAAACGCTGCGGGAGTGAATGTTCAAAACAGGGTAAGTGCTGTGATGGGTGAATTGCCTGCCGAAGTAATCAAGAATGGAGTAAAAATTGCCAAAGAAGAAAACGCAACGCTCATGTATCTGAACATCTACTCAACCGATACAACCCTTGACGAAAAGTTCCTTTACAATTTTGCCGACATAAACTTACTTGCAGAACTCAAACGCATTAAAGGCGTTGGCTTTGCTGATATTGTTGGAGCAAAAGAATACGCCATGCGTATTTGGTTGAAGCCCGACAAGATGCTTGCCTACAATGTTTCAACCGATGATGTATTAAATACATTGGAAGAACAAAACATAGAAGCGGCACCGGGAAAAATTGGTGAGAGCAGCGACAAAAAAGCACAGGCACTTCAATATACCATTAAATACACAGGCAAGTTCAATACCAAAGAGCAATACGAGAACATTCCGATTAAATCCGAAAGTTCAGGAAAAATTTTACGGATTAAAGATGTGGCGGATGTTGAGTTTGGCACTTCGTATTTTGATGTGGAGGCGAAATTAAACGGCAATCCCTGTGCGGCAATCATGCTCAAACAGTTGCCCGGCTCTAATGCCCGTGAAGTAATTGCCGATGTAAAAAAGAGGGTGTCAGAACTCAAAGAAACCATGTTCCTCAAAGGCATGGACTATGAAGTGAGTTACGACATTTCACGTTTTATGGATGCTTCAGTGAACGAAGTAGTAAAAACATTTATTGAAGCATTAATACTTGTTGCTTTGGTAGTGTTTATCTTTTTGCAGGATTGGCGTTCCACTTTAATTCCAGCATTGGCTGTTCCTGTTTCACTGGTCGGAACATTTTTCTTTATGCAGTTTTTAGGTTTCTCATTAAACCTCATCACACTTTTTGCTTTAGTGCTGGCAATTGGCATTGTGGTGGACAACGCTATTGTGGTGGTGGAAGCAGTTCACGCAAAAATGCAGCAATCAAACATCATTGCAAAAAAAGCCACCGAAGAAGCTATGAAAGAAATCAGCGGTGCAATCATCGCCATTACATTGGTGATGTCAGCTGTATTTATTCCCGTTGCTTTCATGGGCGGTCCTTCGGGAATTTTTTACCGGCAATTTTCTCTTACAATGGCTATTTCCATTGTTCTGTCAGGTGTGGTTGCACTAACGCTAACCCCTGCTTTATGTGCATTGCTTTTAAAAAATCATTACGGAGAAGAAAAGAAGAAAACCCGCATCTCAAAATTCTTTAGTGGTTTCAATAATTGGTATGCAGGATTAGAAAACAAATACAAAAAACTGCTTTCAAAAATTGTAAACCGTAGGGTAGTAACATTTGGCGTTTTACTTGCTTTCTGCATTGGCACAGGCTTATTAAGTAAAATTCTGCCAACCGGATTTATTCCCAACGAAGACCAGGGAACTTTTTATGCAAGTGTTACCACACCTTCGGGTGCAACACTTGAACGCACAAAAGAAGTAGTAAATGCTATTCAACGGGAAGCAGAAAATCTGGAAGGAATTGAAAGTGTTTCAACGCTTGCCGGAACAAACATTCTTTCAGACGGAACAGGTGCAACTTACGGAACGGCTCTAATTAATTTAAAGCCGTGGAAAGACCGCACCGTTTCGGTTGATGATGTGATTGCTTCTTTGGAAGAAAAAACAAATCACCTCAAAGATGCACAGATTGAATTTTTTCCGCCACCGGCTGTGCCGGGTTACGGAAATGCAAGTGGTTTTGAATTGCGTTTGTTGGACAAAACAGGAAGTGGTGATTTCAAAAAAATGGAGGAAGTGGTTAGGCAATTTATTTCCGACCTGAAAGCCCGACCCGAAATTGCAAGTGCCTTTACCATTTTCGATGCAAGTTTTCCGCAATACACTTTGCATATTGACATTGACAAAGCAGCACAAAAAGGCGTTACCATCAGCAATGCTATGGGTTCGTTGCAAACATTGTTGGGCAGCGAATACGCTACCAACTTTATCCGTTTCGGACAGATGTATAAAGTAATGGTTCAGGCTTCGCCCGAATACCGTGCCTTGCCCGAAGATTTACTGAAACTGTTTGTAAAGAATGACAAAGATGAAATGGTTTCACTTTCCGCATTTATGACAGTAGAGAAAACCTACGGAGTTGACCAGTTGACACGCTACAACATGTTTCCTTCTGCTGAATTGAACGGGGAAGGAAAAAAAGGCGTGAGTAGCGGAACGGTGTTGAAAGCTGTGCAGGAAACAGCCAAAGAAAAATTGCCACGAGGTTATGATATTGACTGGGCAGGTATTTCACGCGATGAAGCGAACGCAGGTAACGAAGGCATTATTATTTTCCTGATTTGCCTTTTGTTTATCTACCTTGTTTTATCAGGACAATATGAAAGCTTTCTTCTGCCTTTGCCCGTAATTCTTTCGCTTCCAACAGGAATTTTCGGTGCATTTCTTTTACTCACGGTATTAGGATTAGAAAACAACATCTATGCACAAATTGCCATGCTCATGCTCATTGGTCTGTTGGGCAAAAATGCTATCCTGATTGTGGAGTTTGCCGCACTAAAACACAGTGAGGGAATGACACCTATACATGCCGCTATTGAAGGAGCAAAAATCCGTTTACGCCCAATCCTGATGACATCATTTGCATTCATTGCGGGTTTATTGCCTTTGATGATTGCAACGGGTGCAGGTGCAATCGGTAACCGAACCATTGGCACGGCAGCAGCAGGTGGTATGTTGTTCGGAACCGTATTCGGGGTAATTATCATTCCCGGCTTGTATGTGGCATTTGCCACCATTTCCGAAAAATTCAGCAAGAACAGAAACAATGAAAATCCTGTAACAGAAATTCTTTAAAAATGAAAAAGAGAAAAATTCAAATCATATACATTGCTTTAGCTCTGCTGATTTTTAGTGGCTGCAAAACACTCAATACAAACTTGACAATTTCTGAAAAGAAAATTCCGACAAGTTTTAATTCATCACAAACCGATACAACTACAATAGCAGATATAAACTGGCAACAATATTTTGCCGATACACTTTTAGTAAAGTTAATTGACACAGCACTTACCGGAAACATTGATTTGCAAATGGCATTACAGCGAATTGAAATTGCACGCTCAAGTGTAAAAATGGCAAATGGTGCTTTGCTTCCGCAAGTGGGTTTAAGCATTGGGGGCGGAGTTCGCAAATTCGGGCTTTACACAATGGACGGTGCGGGAAACATCACCACAGAAATTACACCCGGACAACTTGTTCCTATCAATTTGCCTGATATGTATGTGGGTTTAGTCGCGGGTTGGGAAATTGATATTTGGGGCAAACTGCGAAACCAACGCAAAGCAGCCATTTCACAATACCTGTCAAGCATTGAAGGAACAAATTTTGTCATTTCAAATTTGGTGGCTGATGTTGCCATTGCTTATTATGAATTGCTTGCGTTAGACAATGAGTTAGCTATTATTCAACAGACAATTCAGAAACAGCAGGAGGCATTGGAAGTTATAAAATCTCAAAAAGAAGCAGGGCGGGCAAACGAATTGGCGGTGCAACAATTTCAGGCAACACTGCTCAATTCACAAACCTTAGAGTTTGAAACCAAACAGAAAATTTTGGAACAGGAAAACCTCATAAACTTCTTATTGGGTCGCTATCCGCAAGCTGTTCAGCGAAGCAAAGAAATTTTATTTCAGGAAATTTCACAACAATTTGCAGCAGGTATTCCTTCGCAGTTGTTGCAAAACCGACCCGATATTCGTGAAGCCGAATTTCAGGTGCAGGCAACCAAGTTTGATTTAAAATCGGCAAAGGCAGCTTTTTTTCCTAACCTGAACCTCACCGCAGGTTTGGGTTTTCAGGCATTCAACCCCGAATTTTTATTTACCACACCCGCATCATTGGCTTATTCGGTTTTGGGTAGTTTAGTTGCACCTTTAATAAATCGCAACGCTTTACAAGCACAATTCAATACTGCCAAAGCAAACCAACTTACAGCCCTGCATAATTATCAAAAAACAATTTTGAACGGCTATGTTGAGGTGGTGAATGAGCTTTCAAACATTCAGAATTTGCAGCAAATAAATTTGTTGAAAAAACAACAAAGCGATGTGCTGACACAATCTGTTGAAACGGCAAACGAACTATACATAGCTGCCAAAGCAAATTATCTGGAAGTATTATTGGCACAGCAAAATTCGCTGCAAACCAATATTGATTTGGTAGATGTAAACAAACGCCAACGCATTGCAACCGTAAATATTTACAAAGCATTGGGGGGTGGATGGAGGTAACAGCTTACATTTGATTTAATCTACCTTTGAAAAATGGAAATTCTAATTATATTTTTTCTGATTTTGCTTAACGGCATTTTTGCGATGTCTGAAATTGCAATGGTTTCTTCGCGTAAATCACGTTTAGAAACCGCAGCAAAACGAGGCGACAAAGCCGCAAAAAAAGCATTGGAACTTTCCAAAAATCCGGGCAAGTTCCTTTCTACGGTGCAAATTGGAATTACTCTTATTGGTATTCTGACAGGTATTTACAGCGGTGAAAAAATTCAGGACGATTTGATTAACTACCTAAACAAGTTTGAACTGCTTAGACTTTACAGCGAGCCGATTGCAACATCTGTAATTGTTGTTACACTTACCTTTTTCTCATTAGTGTTAGGAGAACTTGTTCCCAAACGCATCGGACTTACAATGCCTGAAAAGATTTCAAAAATTTTGTCTTTCCCGATGTATTGGATTTCAATTATTGCCGCACCATTTATTTGGTTGCTCACTTTTACCAGCGACATGATTATAAAACTTTTTCGCATAAAACCAACAACCGAAAGCAAGATAACAGAAGAAGAAATAAAAGCCATTATTCAGGAAGGAATGGAAGGAGGAGCTATTCAGGAAATTGAGCAAGACATTGTTGAACGGGTGTTCAGTTTGGGCGACAGAAAAATTTCTTCTCTAATGACACACCGCAACGACACCATAATTTTAAAAACCGAATTTGATGCAGAACAAGTCCGCAAAACAGTGAATAGTGCAATGCACTCTGTATATCCTGTAGTTAATAGTAAAATGGATGAAGTAGGAATTATTTTACTGAAAGACCTTTTCAGACATATCAATGAACCGACTTTTAAAATTTCAGACCATATCAAACAACCGCAATATGTTTCTGAAAATCTTTCGGCTTATGAGGTTTTGACACTGTTTAAGACAGGGAATACTCATCAGGCAATTGTAACTGATGAGTTTGGGCTAATGCAGGGTTTGGTTACAATGAACGATTTATTGGAAGCATTGGTAGGCGATGTTTCTGAATTTTACAGCAACGAATTTGCCTTTAGTCAACGTGCAGACGGCAGTTGGCTAATTGACGGACAATATCCTTTGACTGAGTTTTTACGCAAACTTGACTTAGCCGACTTGACAGACGACTACCCTTTCAACACCATCAGCGGCCTAATACTGCACCAACTAAGACGAATACCATCTACAGGCGACACGCTTCGTTGGCTGAATTTTGAAATTGAAATTTTAGACATGGACGGAGCAAGGATTGATAAAATACTTTTGACCAATAAGAGTTAAAACAGGTAACAGCAACCGCACAGGGTCAAGCACATTTGCAAGTCCCGCAAAAGCCAACCCACAGACCAAAACTTGCAAAAGAGCTTGCCCCTTTCCTACCCAAACAAAAACTTCAATTTTTTTCTTCCCCGCTTCTAAAAAAGTAAAAATACCCCACCCGCCACTTAACCCGACAATTTCCCTTTCCATTCCAGTGTTCTTCCTCGACAGTTTAGTGCTAATCCGGCATGACACACCATTCGACAGACAGAAGGGCATCCGGTAACAGCGGGCTTGCAAAAGTGGCGGTTTAGTGCTTCGTATGACAATTTTTCGTATAATTGAAGTGCTGTTCTTAGCATGAAATTTTGTGGTAAAATCGCCACCTTCGCAAGCCCGCAAAACGTTATAGGCAACCTTAAAATAGAACTT
>Ga0247836_1007094_pt1 | contig 12051 bp, 9 predicted proteins | sample LaCruzMarch2015__4_FD_187116 | JGI IMG/M metagenome (GOLD analysis project Ga0247836, IMG submission 187116) | Freshwater microbial communities from meromictic Lake La Cruz, Castile-La Mancha, Spain - LaCruzMarch2015_14m | ecosystem: Environmental > Aquatic > Freshwater > Lake | place: Spain...
CTGGGGCTTCGATCCGATTTATTTTGGCGGCGAACGCATGACGGTGGACCACCTGGACCGCGCCAGCAGCACCCGCCCCATCGTGATTGCGCACGCCAACGGCCACCTGATGAACGTCAACAGTCGCATGCTGCGCATCGCAGAGATCGACGAAGACATCGAAGTCGAAGGCGTTGTCAAATTTAAGGACGGCCCCCGCAAGGGCCACCCCAACGGCGAATTGCAGGAACCCGCCGCCATGCACCTGGTCCTGCGCCATGTGGGGACGGCCGGGCTCATGTCGCCCATGAACGAGACCGGCATGATGAACTTTGCGCGCCTGGCCAAGATGCAGGGCGTGACCACCGCCACCGACCTGGTCAACACCCTGAGCGAAGCCGATTGCGCGGTGCTGGAATCGGCCCTGGCCCAAGACGAATGCTGCGTACGCATCTTGCCCGCCTTCAAGGCCTTTCATGGCACGCACGGTGCCACGCAAGGCGCCGAGCACGTCAATGCCATGAAAAAGCGCAACACCGACAAGCTGCGCTACGGCCTGGTCAAGATGATGCTGGACGGCTCCATCCAGGGCTTTTCGGCGCGCATGCGCTGGCCGGGGCACTTCAACGGCGCACCCAACGGCATCTGGGTCACCGCCCCCAGCCAGTACGAGGCCGACTTTGAGATTTATCACCGTGCAGGCTTGCACATCCATACCCACACCAACGGCGATGAAGCCAGCCTGGCCGCCATCGATGCGGCGGAACGCGTGCTGGCCCGCGCTCCGCGCACCGACCACCGCCACACCCTGCAACACGCACAAATGGTCGATGCGCCAATGTTTCGCCGCATGGCCAGCCTGGGCCTGTGTGCCAACCTGTTTGCCAACCACCTGTGGTACTGGGGCGACCAGCATTACGAAATGACCATGGGCCCCGACCGCGCCCACCGGCTCGATGCTTGCGGCAGCGCCCTGGCCGCCGGGGTGCCACTGGCCATCCACTCTGATGCGCCAGTCACGCCGCTGGGCCCGCTGTTCACCGCTTGGTGCGCCGTCAACCGCATCACCCCAAAGGGCCGCGTGCTGGGCGAAAAAGAACGCCTCACCGTGCCGCAAGCCCTGCACGCCATCACCCTGGGCGCCGCCTGGACCCTGAAGATGGACCACGAAATCGGCAGCATCGAAGTGGGCAAACGCGCCGACTTTTGCGTGCTGCTGGACAACCCGCTGACCCTGGGCGCCGAAAAACTCAAAGACGCCCGGGTCTGGGGCACCGTGCTGGGCGGCCAGATTTTCCCAGCGCAAGTGGCCTGATCTGCTGACCTGGCACACTGAGGTCTGCCATGTTGACGACCAAGAAACCAAGCCACAGACCCGTATCAACAGGTCCATGGCTTCAGCCCCGACATGAGGCCTTCGCCAGAGGCACCTCTTTTGTAGGAGCCCACCCCGTGGGCGATGGGCGTGGAAAACGCCCTCCACAGCATCGCCCTGCAAGCGCAAGCCATCGCCCACGGGGTGGGCTCCTACAGGAACAACTCCCCTGAGCCTTGACGCCTTCATAAAAGACAGCAACTCTCCGCTTTTCACGCCCACCATGCACCACACCCCGTCACCGCCCCGCATCCCCCTGACTGTGATTGGCGGATTTCTGGGCGCAGGCAAAACCAGTTTGCTGGTGCATTGGCTGCAACAAGCACAAGGCCAGCGAATCGCCGTGCTGGTCAATGATTTTGGTGCGATCAACATCGACGCCGAACTGCTGAGTGAAAGCAACAGCGACACCATCGCGCTGAGCAACGGCTGCGTGTGCTGCCAGATAGGCGGCGACCTGAGCCAGGCCCTGCTGCAAATGCTGGACAAGCCTCAGCCCTTTGATGCCATCGTCATCGAAGCCAGTGGCGTGTCCGACCCCTGGCCCATCGCCCAGATCGCGCTGGCCGACAAACGCCTGAGCCTGCATGGCGTACTGGTGGTCGTAGACGCCGCCGCCGTGCGCACGCACGCCGCCGACCCCTTGTTGCAAGACAGCTTGCTGCGCCAACTGCGGGCCGCCGACCTGCTGGTGCTCAACAAAACCGACCTGTGCAGCGCTGACGAGATTCATTCGTGCACCACCTGGCTACACGACACCGTCGGGCCAGTGACCTGCCTGCCAAGCCAGCACGGGCAACTGCCCCTGTCCTTGCTGCAAACCGATTGGGAGCCTGCCTCGGCAGCGGCCTCAGCCGCCGAGCCTGCGCACGCCTGCACCGACCAGTGCGCGCACGATCACGATCACAACCACCACCACGCAGCAGACCATGCCAACTTGTTCACCAGCGACAGCCGCAGTCCCGCGCAGGTGTTTCACACCGCCTGGCTGCGCGAACAACTGCAGCAAACACCCGCATGGGTGATGCGCCTCAAAGGCTGGGTGCGCACCCACGAACACGGCTGGTCTGAAATCCAGTTCGCAGGCCGCCACGCCAGCGTGCAACGCGTCCGGCACACCCCCGTGCAAGCCCGCGTGCTGACGATTGCGCTGCGCAGCCCCTTGCAGGCACACGCCATGCCCTCCTGGATGGATGCGGTGTGGGGCCCTACCTGAGCCTTGCATCTGGCAAGCTTGCACCGCTTCAGGTCAGCCCCGGAAAAACCCTGAGGTGTGCGACGACATCGGTCGGCGCGAACGACACTATCCCGGCCCTGAATGCTTGTGTTTTCAGAGTGAAATGGTGAACTTTTCGGCTCGGCATGACCCCCTCATGAACGAGGCCAGCACGCAACAACTGGCCCTGAACATGACCCTCAACTGGCTCTAGTGTCTGCCCGTCAGCAGCCCCAAACTTCACCGCAGCAGACGCCAGCCAAGGTGTCTGCACAGACGACTCAACGTTCAAAAAAACCATCAGGAGACAAAGCATGACTACTCGTCGATCCCTTCTTTCAGCCACGCCCGCCTTGGGCTTGTCGCTGATGATGTTCACCGGTCTGGCCAGCGCCCAGGCGGCCAAGGAAGTCACATTCGCCCACCAAGACATGTTGGTGCCTTTGCGCACCGTGATGGAGTCGGGCGAGCTGGAAAAGGCCACCGGCTACAAAATCAACTGGCGCATGTTTGGCGGTGGTGGTGACGTGATCAAGGCCATGGCTTCGGGCGGCGTGCAGATTGGTGAAGCGGGCTCCAGCCCCTTCACCGCTGCGGCCAGTCAGGGCCAGGACCTCAAGCTGTTCTGGATTCTGGACGACATCGGCGATGCCGAGGCCCTGATCGCCCGCAATGGCTCAGGCATCAACAGCATCAAAGACTTGGTGGGCAAAAAGGTGGCCACGCCTTTTGTCTCCACGGCGCACTACCAATTGATGGTGGGCATGAAGCTCGAAGGCGTGGACAGCAAAAAGGTCAACGTGATGAACCTGCGTCCGCCAGAAATCGCAGCGGCCTGGGAGCGTGGCGACATCGATGCAGCCTTCATCTGGGACCCAATCCTGAGCAAGATCAAGGGCAACGGCAAATCGATTGCCTCTTCGGCCAGCATCGGTCAAAAAGGCTACCCCACCTTTGACGGCCTGGTGGTCGATGCCAAGTGGGCAGCGCAAAACGAAGGTTTCATGGTCGCGCTGGTCAAGGCCCTGATCAAAGCTGATGAGGCTTATCGCTCCCAAAAGGCGCAATGGACAGTTGACTCACCACAAGTCAAAGCTGTGGCCAAGTGGACCAAGGCCAATCCTGCCGACGTGCCAGCAGCCATGGCGCTGTACAAATTTCCCACGCCCCAAGAGCAAATTTCGGCCACCTGGCTCGGTGGTGGCGCCGCCAAGGCCATGACCAACACGGCCGTCTTCCTCAAGGAGCAAGGGCGCATTCAGGAACTCAAGCCAAACTACTCGGTCTTTGTGACCGACGTCTACGTCAAGAAAGCCATGCAGTAAGGCTGCAAGCCGGTGTCAGCCCCCTGCGGCTCAGGCTGCAGGGGGATTGTTTTTTTACTGTGACTGCGCCTTAAATGCCATTACTTGAAGTCAAAGACCTGACCGTCAACTACGCCATCCAGGGCGGCACCTTACAGGCCCTGGCACCCGTGCAATTGCAAATGCGAGATGGTGAATTTGTGGTGGCCCTGGGTGCATCGGGCTGCGGCAAAACCACCTTGCTCAATTGTTTGGCTGGATTTTTACCCCCATCGAGTGGCGAAATTCTCCTGGATGGTCGCCCTGTTGTCGGGCCCGGAGCAGATCGGGGTGTTGTCTTTCAAAAACACGCTTTGATGCCCTGGCTCAACGTGCAAGACAACGTGGCCTTGGGTCTGCGTCTTCGTGGCATACCCTTTGACGAACGTATTCGTTTAGCCTTGGAGAAATTGGCCATGGTCGGCCTTGAAGATTACGCCGAACGTGGTGTCTATGAATTGTCGGGCGGCATGCAGCAACGCGTGGGCATTGCCCGCGCCTTGGCCAACGACCCGGCTGTGCTGCTGATGGACGAACCCATGGGTGCACTGGACGCCTTCACCCGAGAGACCGTTCAAGAGATCTTGCTCAAGGCCTGGGCACAAACCCACAAGATGGTCTTCTTCATCACCCACTCGGTCGAAGAAGCGCTGTTTCTGGCCACCCGATTGATCGTCATGAGCCCCAGACCCGGACGCATCACCCACACCTTTGAAGACCTGCCTTTTTCGCGAGCGTTTCTCAGCCACGGCGATGCCCGTCGGGTCAAGTCCGCGCCCGAATTCATCCGCATGCGGGAAGAAGTTTTGTCCATCATTCACCGTCGGGAGACCGCCCATGACTGAGGCCAACAAGTCATCCGCGCCTTTGAAAACCAGCGCCTTCAAAATCCCCGGTGAAGGCTCAAGCCTCGTCATCAGCGTGGTCACCCTGCTGGTGCTGCTGGGCTTGTGGACGCTGACCACGGCCATGGGCTGGATCAAACCCCTGTTCCTGCCTTCACCGCAGGCGGTGTTCACACAGTTTTATGAATACATCACCGGCACGGCCAACGACAAGCCCTTGTGGGAGCACCTTGTGGCCAGCGTGCTGCGCGTGTTTGGTGCATTTTTGCTGGCCAGCTTGGTGGCCATTCCGGTGGGCATTGCCATGGGCATGTCGCGGTTCTGGCGCGGTATTTTCGACCCACCCATCGAGCTGTACCGCCCCCTGCCTCCCCTGGCCTATTTGCCGCTGATCATCATCTGGTTCGGCATTGACGAGTTGCCCAAAGTCTTGTTGATTTTTTTGAGCTGTTTTGCCCCGCTGGCTATGGCCGCGCGCTCGGGCATGCGCAGCGCCTCTCAAGAACAAATGAACGCCGCCTACTCCATGGGTGCGAGCTATACGCAATTGATTCGGCACGTCGTTCTGCCTGCTGCACTGCCGGAAATTTTGGTCGGCATGCGTGTGGCGATCGGCTTTGGCTGGAGCACTCTGGTGGCCGCTGAAATGGTCGCTGCCAACGTGGGGCTGGGCCAGATGGTGCTCAACGCTTCAAACTTCCTGCGCACCGACATCGTGGTCATGGGCATCATCGTGATTGGCGTCGTGGCCTACGGCTTTGACCTGCTCATGCGCGCCGTCGAACGCCGCCTGGTGCCCTGGAAAGGCAAGATGTAAGCCTTGCTTTATTGATCGTCTTGAACAGACTGGGAGCGCTTTTTTGTAGGAGCTCACCCCTGTGGGCGATGGGCGCGGAACACGCCCTCAACAGCATCGCCCTGCAAACCATCGCCCACAGGGGTGGGCTCCTACAAAGTCAAAAATAGCCGCATGACCGACAACAACATGGGCCATACAAACTTCATTGAGCCAGATCAACAGGTCATCAAGAACGAAGATTCGACAGATCAGTGCAGGTGTACCAGGACTCTGGGCACGCCCCGCGCCTGAGCCAGCGCAAGGACTGCCAAGGCCAACGCCCGGATGCCAGGCCCGATTTGATCCACCCCAATCGACGACAAGCGCAAACGGAAATACGGACAGGGATACGGTGGGTGCATGAAAAACACCTCCCCCGCTTCAATCAAGACACCCTGCTCTCGAGCCATGCGGGCCAGCTCACCTGTGTCCACCCAATCCGGCGCGCGCACCCACACCGAAGCGCCTCCTGTAGGCAAGACAAATTTAAAATCAGGCAATTCACGGCACAAGGCTTCATCCAAGGCTTGCATGCGTGCCTGCAAGGCCTGGTTCACGCGCCGGGCATGCGTCTCGTGGTGCCCCAGCGACAAAAAGTGCGCAAAGGCGTGCTGCAAAAATGCACTGGGGTGGCGCACCATGGCGTGGCGCAAAACCCGCAATTCGGCAATCAGGGCACGCGGCGCCACGATGTAGCCCAAGCGCAAAGACGGTGACAGGCTCTTGGAAATTGAGCCCACATAAATCACACGCCCGACCTTGTCCAGGCTTTTGAGCGCAGGCACGGGTTCGCCCACATACAGATTTTCGGCCTCATAGTCGTCTTCGATGACCACAAAGTCGCGCTGCTCGGCCAGGGCCAGCAAACGCTTGCGACGCTCCAATGACAAGGTGCGCGTTGTCGGGCTCTGGTGCGAGGGCGTCACATACACATAGTCCAGCGGTGGCAAGTGGTCGACCACCAGCCCCTGATCGTCCACCGCCAAGGGCTGCCACTGAGGCTCGCGCGCGGCAAAGCTGTTGCGCGCATGCGGGTGCCCCGGCTCTTCCAGGCCCACACGGGATTGCGCATCGAACAGGGCCTCGCCCAGCATGTAATAGGCGTGCTGGGCCCCCACGGTGATCAGGATTTCTTCGGGCAGTGCAAACACCCCGCGTTTGGGCAAAAGGCGTAAACGTATTTGCTCGATCAACTCGGGCACATCGCTCAGCTCAAAGTCGGGCGTCCACTGAGGCAAATGAACGCGTGCCAGGCTGTGCACGCAACACTCGCGAAACGCTTCGGTCGGGAACAACTGCGGATCAAAGGTGCCGTAAACAAAGGGGTAAGGATATTGCCGCCATTGGTCGGGCTTGGCCAGGGTACGACGGTCGCTCAGCGAGCGGATCAGACGCGCAGACCAGTCCGGCGAGGTCAGCGGGGCCATCGCGGGCGCCTCACGCTCAGGCGTGCTTTGTGGCATGCGCACAGGCTCGGGCAAGGGCTTGGCGCGCCAATCGGCCTTGGCCACACCCGATGAACGCGGATCACCATGCACCTTGACAAACACACCGCTGCGCGGATGCGCTTCCAAAAAGCCGTCGTCGATCAAGCGCATGTAGGCCGAAGTGACAGTGTTGCGGCTCAGGCCCAGGGCTTTGGCCAATTCCCGCGAGGAGGGCAAAGTGGCACCGGGAGGCAAACGACCTTCCAAAATGGCCTCGACAGCGGCCAGCCGCAGGCGCTGCTGCAAGGGCATGGCAGGCTTGTCCTGCAAGCTAAACAAACTCTCCCATTGGACATCTTTGGTGCGGTGACGACTGGTCATATGACTCAGTATAAGCAAGCCTGCTGGCACACCGGATTTACCCGATCTGGCTCTATGCAGCACGCCGCGATGGGCTATTCTTAAAGTCCATTGATCACCGTCTGGAGAGCCACCTTGTCAACCCCTGTCACCATCGCCACCCTCGAAGCCTTTTCTGACGCCTGGAACCGCCACGATGTGGACGCGCTGCTGAGCTTCATGCACCCCGATGGCGTCTTCATGACTGCGGGTGGCCCAGACGCCTGCGGCTCACGCCACCAGGGCCACGAAGCCTTGCGCAAGGCCTTTCCGGGGGCTTGGGCCACCGTGCCCGATGCGCAATGGACCAAGGGCAAGCATTTTGTACAGGGCGACTTTGGTGTCTCCGAATGGACTTATGTTGGCACTGCCACCGACGGCTCGCGCGTGGAAACCGACGGCGTGGACATCTTTGCGTTCAAGGACGGAAAGATCCTCTCCAAAAGCGCTTTTCGCAAAAACCGCCCCAACCTGCCTGCCGCGAAATAACTTCACCCGTCGCCCGGCACCCGCCGCGCTGCCAGTCAAACCAAATGGCCACTTTTTTAAAGCCCGCTCATGACGACCCACGCCCCCGCCAGCAGCGACACCCGGTACGACCCCCAATACGACCCGCTGGTGCACGCCACCCCCGGTGCTGGCCGCGTCTACGCGCCCAGCTATTGGGTTGCCAGTGCAGGCACGCCGCCGCCTGACGATGGTCCGGTGCAGCAAGACATGGACGTGGATGTGGTGGTCATCGGTGCGGGCTCGACCGGCATCTCGACCGCCTTGTACCTGGCGCAAGAGCAGGGCATTCAGGCTGTGGTGCTCGAAGCCAACCAGAGCGCCTGGGGTTGCTCCAGTCGCAGCGGTGGCCAGGGCCAAAACGCCAGCGGTCGCCTGACCCGGGTGCAATGGATTGAGCGCTGGGGCCTGGACGTGGCCAAAAAGCTGGACACCGAAATCCGCACGGGCTTCGAAAACTTCAAAAACCTGGCCTTCGAAGTCGACTGCGACGCCACCGATGGCGGCCACCTTTATGTGGCACACCGCCCCGAAAAAGTCGCCTACCTGAAAGAGCAGGCCCGGGTACGCAACGAAATTTTTGGCTACCAAACCCAAATCCTCTCGGCCGACGAATTGCGGCAAAACCACTTCAACGACCACGACGCCGCTGGCGCCATGTGGGAGCAAGAAGGCGTGGGCGTGCACCCACTCAAATTCACCTTTGGCCTGATCCGCAAGGCCCGCGCCCTCGGTGTGAAATTGCACACCGCCAGCCCCGTGCAAGGCTGGGAAACCGTGGGCGGCGTGCACCACCTGCGCACCCCGGGCGGCATCGTGCGTGCCAAACGCGTGGCCGTGTGCACCGGCGGCTACACCGGCCAGGCCCTGAGCCCGCTGACCAAAAACAAACTGCTGCCCATCTTGTCCAACAACATGGTCACGCAGCCCTTGACCCAGGCCCAGATTGAAGCCGCAGGCCTGAAGACCCGCGTCTTCCTGACCGACACGCGCACCCTGCGTTTTTACTACCGGCTGCTGCCTGACAACCGCCTGCAAATCGGCAGCCGCAGCGCCGTGACCGGGGCGCAGGCGCCCGAGCCCAAACACCTGAAACTGCTCACCGACGGGATTGCACGCAAATTTCCGACCTTGGCGGGCATCCCCATCGAGCACTCCTGGTGGGGCTGGGTCGACGTGAGCCACGACATGATGCCGCGCATCACCCAACCCGACCCCAGTCAAAGTGTTTGGTACGCGCTGGGTTATGGCGGTAATGGGGTGTCGTTTTCCACCTGGGCGGGCAAACGCCTGGCCGAACGTGTGGCTGGCAAAGACGCTGGGCAGGAAGTCTTTCAGTTGCCAATCTACAACAGCGAACTGACCTACCCGCACTTTTTGCACCTCTTCCGATCCGAGGCCCTCGCCCCCTTCCGCCGCTTGGGCCAGAGTTTTTTATACAAGTGGTACTGGTGGCAAGACGAGAAGTGAAAGCCCATGTCTCTGCCCCCAAATGGGCTCTTGGCCGACGCTGCCGAACATTGGCTTCACGCGCGCCGGACCACACTGCCCAAAAGACTCCAAGGCCCTGGGCCTGACGAGGCGCAAAAGTCACGCATCCTTTTGGCAGCCAGCGCCGCGCCAGACCATCAACAAATTCAGCCCTGGCGCTTTGTAGAAATCACCGCAGCGAAAAGAAATCTGTTGGCAGAGGCCTTTGCACAAGCCCTTCATGAACGCGATGCCAAAGCCAGTGCCCAAGAACTCGACCAAGCCCGAGAAAAGGCGCACCGCGCGCCCTGGCTCTTGCTGGCCATATGCCGAACCCAGCTGCCTGAACATGACGGCGAAGACCACATCCCCACCTCCGAGCGGCTGGTTTCACTCGGCTGCGCCCTGCAAAACATGATGCTCATGTGCACGGCTTTGGGTTTGGGCTCCAGCCTGACCAGCGGTAAGGCCATGCAGGCGCAACCCATTCGCCAACTGTTTGCCTTGCCAGCCCATGAAAGCGCCATTTGCTGGCTCAACATCGGCCACATCCAATCTTCCCGCACAAACCGTCAACGACCCTCGCCGGCCGATTACTTCAGCGCGTTGTAGCGGTGCAATTTGCAAGCCCACCCTGTGGGCGATGGTCCCCTGTCTTCGTAGGCGCCCACCCCCGTGGGCGATGGGTTGTGCACCACCACATCACACCATCGCCCACAGGGGTGGGCTCCTGCAAAAGACCACCTTAATGGCAATTCTGAGCATTTCAATAAAAACATATAAATCAATCAATTTGTTTTTATCAAGCCATCAAATTGACATTGTAAAAAATATTTACATATTTATCAGCGGATCACCCCAATTGGGGGTTTGTTGCCGCGCGCAGTATCGGTATCTTCAACTTAAATCAACAAATTGCATAAGAACCGAAACAATGCCAACTCTTTGATTTGTCATGTGTTTTGAGGATTTTGCAAAGTTTTGAGCAACTAAACAGCAAATCCAAATATACAAACAAATTCAAAGTGCCAATTTTTAACGCTTGCAGAACGGTACCAAGACTTTCACACAGACGGTGGGTCCTGCGCGTGATGGCGCTTGGCCTTCAGACCGCAAAACTTAGCCAAATAACTTGACCACAGTCATGGACTCTTATCTTCTTCAGTTGGGCGAATACAAGGACGAACCTTTGTCTTTGAAAGGTCCGGAGCTGCTCGCAGCCCAAGTTCTAGTGGATGTGCTCAAGCAAAGTGATGCGCAGGCTGTTTTTCAAAAAACATTGAGCAGCCAAGCCCTGCTGTCCCAGTTGCCTGGCAGTGAGCCACTCAACTCACCACAGAGCGTTGCGGCCTATCTCGAGCGCGCCCAGCAAGTGGCTTTGGGCACGCCCGAGGTCAAAGTCTTGTTAGAAAACATCGGCCAAAGTCCTGACCTGATGCAAGCCGTTGCTGTGCTGGGTGCCGAGCGTTCACGCATCGTGCTGGCCCAAGAGCTGGACCTGCCCGATGCCGCGCAAGCGACCTTGAGCAACCCCGCACACCCCTTGACGGTCGCGGCGCAAAACGCATTGCAAAGCCAGTGGACACAAGACCTGGGCGAGTACGCCTCTTACCAGATCTTCGACAACTTCACCCCCTTGACCGGTGGCACCAATCCTCTGTGGAGAACAGGGGCTGTAGTGCCTCTAGCGCCTGTTGACACCAACGCCTCCAGCGACGCATTCCGCAACACGTCCAGCGACACAGTCACGCCCACAGCCACCCCCACTTCCTCGAACAACACCTCGACTACCATGCCCAACATCGCCATCACCAGCAGCCGCACTGAACTGCAACTCAACGAAACTGCTTTGATCAGTTTTTCGCTGAGCGAAGCGAGCACCAGTTTCTCGCGCGAGGACGTCACAGTGATCGGTGGTGCCCTGAGCAACTGGCAAGGCAGCGGCAGCAACTACAGCGCCACGTTCACACCATCCTCAGGTGCCAGCAGCGCAGCCGTTTTTGTGGACAGCCAGCGCTTTTCCAATGCCTCCGGGGTGATGAACCAGGATGGGCAAGACACCAACAACACAGTGTCCATGCGCATTGGCACGGCCACCAACACCAGCCCAACCGTCAACAACAGCCCGGCCACCAACACCGATACAGCCAACACGGGCAGCAACGCCAGCAACAGCAACAGCAACAGCAACACCAACACCAACAGCAACAGCAACACCAACACCAACGTCAGCGCAAGCTTGGCGCCCACGGTGATGATCACCAGCAGCCAGTCGAGCTTGGCGGTGGGCCAAAGCACCACCATCGAATTTATGCTCAGCGAGGCCAGCACCAACTTCACCGTGGGCGACGTCACCGTCACCGGCGGCACGCTCAGCAACTTCCAAGGCAGTGGCGACCGCTACACCGCCACCCTGACCGCTACCGAGCCAGGGTTAGTGGTTTCCCCCTCCACGCCAAGCGCCTCGGTCAAGGTCTTGGCCAACACCTTCAGCAACGCGCAAGGGGTTTACAACACGGTGGGCAGCAACACGCCCGTTGTGGCTGTGACCAATCAAGCGGCCGTACCCCAGACACCGCAGACACCGGCACCTGAATCCAACAACACCACCACCACCACCCCCACCACCACCACCACCACCACCACCACCGC
>Ga0247836_1007096_pt1 | contig 12048 bp, 14 predicted proteins | sample LaCruzMarch2015__4_FD_187116 | JGI IMG/M metagenome (GOLD analysis project Ga0247836, IMG submission 187116) | Freshwater microbial communities from meromictic Lake La Cruz, Castile-La Mancha, Spain - LaCruzMarch2015_14m | ecosystem: Environmental > Aquatic > Freshwater > Lake | place: Spain...
GGAAGGTGGCAACCCCGATGGCGACCACCCGCCCCGTGCTTGCGCACAGGGCGGCTTTGCCCAGCCATTCCTCGCGTTTTTCCTCAATGGCTGCGGCGATCTTCACCGGGTCTTTGAGGGTGCGAGGGGCCTCGAACTCAGGCCGGATGGCATCCAGCTCGCTCTGAGGACGGGGACCGGTTTCGATGTCGAATATGATCGTTTTCATGGCGATCAAAACGCGCGGTTGGAGTCCGGGATGTCGTCCTCGCCGCGGATTTCGGCGTCGGCGGCTTCGAGTGCCCTGATGAGCCTGCGGTCGTCACCCGTCGTGCGTTCCTTAGTCTTCACCTTCGGAAGCCAATTTTTGATGAGCGCATTGACTGCCGGCCGGTCGAGGTCGCCCAAATCCAAGCCTGTGTGATTTCCGACATGGACCTTGACCCGCTGCCAGTCGAAGCGGTCGTCATCCTCCTGCTTTGGGGCGGCGGTTTCCTCGGTGCGGCGGAACTCGGCGTCTTTCGGCGCACGGTCCTTTGTCCGGACGAACTTGCCGCTTGGGGCGAGGGGCTTGCCGCTGCGATCCGGGCGGATCAGCGCGATGGAGGCGTAAACCTCACCGGTGCGTCCCTCCTCATGGGTGATGACCAGCTCGGCGGACTTGCCGACCAGATCCTCGGTCTCGAATGCTTCCTCCTCGGTTGCGGTGAGTGCCCGACCGATCCACTTTTTGAGGAACTGGGCGAATGCCGACTTTTCGTGGAGCGATGCGGTGAAGCCCCGGCTCCAGACGCAGTAGGGTGATCCGTCCTGCCGGAGGAGGGTGGTTTCAAAGACGCACTTGAACGTCTCCTTCACCCCGTAGGCGGTTTCGGTTTTCTTGAGTGGAGTGACGTCCACGCACACGGCCTTGCCGGTGTATTCCGGGCAGGGCTCGAACGATTGAGATTTCTTGCTGAGTTTCATGGTTTTGGATTTTTCAAAAAGTCGCTCTGCATTGATGCCGCCCCCGGTGCGACCACCTCCGGGGAGGCGAAAGTGGTCAGGTTGTCGGTGCCATTGCCCGGCTGCGGCGTGCCCGGCGTGTTTTGTTGGATTCAGGGGCCGCATCCCTGACCCGCGGCTTGCGCTCCTTTTTCAGAAACAACTGGGGTGTGCCCGGAGGCGGGGGATGGCTGCCGTAAAGCCGGATATTGACGACCTGCTGGAAAACCTCCCTCGGCATCCGTGCCCGCCAACGGCGGTTCGGAGTGCCCTCGGGATCGACCCACTGGAAATCCATGCCTGGCAGAATCGGGAAGGCCATTACACGTCCTCCTGGCCGGGGAATTCTTTGAATGCGTCCGAGGCGGCGCACTCGGCGGCATCTGTATCGCCCGATGTGGCGATGTCGTGGAGCTGTTGCTCGCGGGGTTGCTGGATTTCAGAGCCGAGTCGTTTTGTGTTGGTCGTCATTGTAAAAATTCGAGTTGTGACGACCCGTCCCTGTGTTTGAATGGGACCAGTCGCCGGTTTGTTCCTGTGCTTGTCGTATGGGTGCTATTCAGCGATCAGGCTGCGGGACCGTTGGCGCGGTTCCGCAGCCGCTTCTCATTTTCAGCCAGGCCGCCTTTTCGCCGGTTTGTTTTTGGCGGGCGCGTCCTGAGCTTCAACAAGGTCTAAAAATCTTTCCACGGCATGGCGGATCAGTAGGGACGGGCGGCGGCGATGCCGCTTGGCAACACTCATAAGCCGGACGCGCGTGCATTCTTCAACCCGACAAGAAAGCCGAACATCCTTCTTTGGATCAGTCGGCATTACCGATCTGTTATCACCGAAATCAAAAGCTGCGCGTTTCATATTGGAAGTCATATTGTCTTTCACTTTGTCGGATGTCAACTGAGATGAATCAATAATTATGTCCGACATTTCGGTTGACATGGCGTCATCCTTATGGCAGGCTCCAACAACGTGAAATCAAAACAAGTCAGCTTCCGGTGCCCCGAGCCAATCGCCGACAGCATCACTGCGCTTGTCGATGCGGGTGGGAAGTTTCGCACCCACTCGGAGGCAATCATTCACCTGTTGGAATGCGGCCTGGAGGGGCGCTTACAAATCCCTAGCGACCTCCGCGAGCGAGTGAGAAAGAACGCTGAATTTTTGGGCCGAGACGAGCGCGCCTTTGTTCAACAGGCCATCGAAGGCATGTGCGATTTGATCGAGGGCACGAAGACTGCGTCTTCATTGCAACTGGAATACCGATTCCGGCAGGAACTACTGCGCGGTAATACCGCAGACCTTGAGAAACGCCTCGGCTTCGGTGCATCGCCACAGGCTGAAACGGCTCGGCATGTCGCGGAAGCGCCCAAAGCCGAAACTCTGGCCGAGATTCAGGTTCCCGCACGGCGGCGTCACCCATCCAAGAGTTCCGCCCTTTATGTCCAAAGCTTCTTGTCCAGCTTCATTCGGGAGGAAGGTGGTGAAGTCTCCATCGGAGTTCTTGCCTACGCCTTCCATCTCTTGCTCGACCGTGATTTGCTAATTCGCAAAATTGAATCCCTTGCCCCCAAAAAAGTGCGCCAGTGGGCGGATGGATATTCCGAGAAGCCGCACACCAGTCACTTTCTCTTGAGTTTGAGGGATATGGCCTCACACCGCTTGATTCGCGTGGATGGAGGGGCCGACAAGCCGGTGGTCAAACTGCTCAAGGATGGAGACGGCGAGCCGTGGGCACGGGTGGATGCCGCGATGGTTCGCGCCGCCCTCGGGACGCACCGCGCAGAAATTTCATCGGCAGATGTTCAGAAAGCAAAGGAAGTTCTTTTGCCAGAAGGGAGTATTAACAAGCTGCTGGCGGCATGATTTTATGGAAGCACAGAAAGAGTTTGAAACCCTCAGCCCGTCGCGAACCTTTGGGATCGCACGGAACCGACCCAACCCTGTTTTTTGGATTCGTCGCCTGGACATTCTCCGCGATCTTGACGGTTCCGAAAACAGCGTCGTCCGAACACTTCACCTCCGCCGCGGACTGAATGTCCTTTGGGCCAAGCCGGAGGACGCTTCGCTGCCGACCGAGCTTTTCCGGGGAGGTATTTCCGGCCACGCTTCGGGTAAGACCACATTCTGCCGCCTCCTGAGATTCGTTTTGGGCGAGCGGCATTTCTCCAGCGAGACCATCCGCCAGCTTATTCGGGATAAGTTTCCTGCGGGATGGATCGTTGCGGAAGTTGTAGTCGGCGACGAAGAATGGCTCGTGAAACGCCCGATCGGGGTTGGTCGCCAGTCGTTTGCTGCGCGCGCGACCACTTTTGAGAGAATTCTTGATCCCGAAACCCCATGGGAGCCATATCAGGCATTTACCGACACGCTGTCCGAAAACGCACTGGCAAACTACCCGGTGACACGCTTTGCGTCATCGGAAGATCAAATCAACTGGCTGCATCTACTTCCATGGCTCTCTCGGGACCAGGAGTGCAGGTATTCAAAACTCGTCGTGTGGCGCGATTCATCAAGCCAGTCGGAGACGCCAAATCTTGCCGACGATGATCGCGCTTATCTTGTCCGGGTGGTTCTGGACATGCTTTCCGAGCGGGAGCAAGCCGAATTGGCCAAACTTTCTTCGTTGCACAATCAGCGCGACCAGGCCGAATCCAAAGCACCGAAGCTCGAACACGAAGCCCGCTCCTACCACAACACTCTGACTGAGGAATACGGCGACGAATTGCCATCGCTCGCGGATTCCTTGTTCCTCGACGAAATCATCCGCAGGCTGGATGGGGAGAGGAAGACGCTCGACGAACAGTTTGGGAAAATCATTGATGAACCGGCGTTCGATGCCGCCCAGAAAAGGCAGACCAAGGCCATCGAGGCCAGGTCAAAAGCAGAGGCGAGCTTGGAAGCGCTGAATACCAATTTGAACCATGCGGAGGGAGCCGCCGATGTTGCTCGCCACAACGCGAGCCAGCAGGCTCAAATTGATTACTACGCCGACCTGCCCGCTCCCGACGGCGTTTGTAAAGTCAGCCTCCAGGCTGCGGCTGACCTTGGATGCCCCGTCGCGTTGAAGAAGATCCAGAACCAGAACACGGTCGATTTCACGACGGGAAGCGTGGATCACAGTGTCCGCAAGGAAGGGGAGAATCTGGAGTCCAGTGTTGCCGCCATCAAAGCACAAATTGAAAAGGCATCTTCTGCACTGAGGGATGCGCAGGCGGAAGAGAAGGAGTGCGGCAAGGAAATGCATGCCCTCGGCGAGCGGCAACAAGCCACGATGCTGATCCGAAAGCGGGCTACCGAGCGCCTTAGTAAACTCCAGTGGATCGCCGGTCGGGCTCGCACGGTGCACGATTCGGCGGAGAAAGAGCGTCAAAGCATCGTCAATTTGACCAAGGACATCGAAAACACCAAGAAAACGGCAGAAGCGATACGCGAGGACTTCAAACGAGTGATGTCGGATTTTTCGGCCACCTTCAATCGGGTCATCGCGGCACTGATCGGCGAAGATGTTTCCGCCGGCGCATCGTTTCATGGCAGGGCTGTTCAGGTTAGTCTCACTTGCCGTGGAGACTTTACCAGCGCAGCCATTGAGACAATCAAGATTCTGGCGTTCGATCTCGCGGTGCTCGCCAGCAGCATCGAGGGACGCGGGCACCACCCCCGTTTTCTTGTTCACGATGGCCCTCGCGAAGCGGATATGTCCGCTGCCATCTACCGGCGCTTTTTTATACTGGCTCGAGAGTTCGAGCGCGCAGCGGGTGAGGCGGAACCCAATTTCCAATACATCATCACCACGACCGAGCCCCCGCCGGATGAAATCCTAAAAGAACCGTGGCTCCTCGACCCAACGCTGGACGCATCGACCCAAGAAGGGCGTTTGCTGAAGGTTGATCTCTGACACGATGCCGCGACAGTGAACTGGAAAAGGGTTCCGACCTTGATGCGATCGAACAACAACCAAAACTGACCATGCCTGCCAAACTCGACTACATCATTTCATGCGACCAGTGGGATATGGAGAGAGCAGAGGCCTCTGTCTATGACTGGATCGACGCGAACGGAAAGAACGTCGAGTTACGGCCCTACGACTCGGCCGAGCACGACCAGTTTGCTGTGGAGATGGCGAAAGCTGCGAAGCAGTCGGACCGCGTTGTGCTCTTTCTGACAAACCGATTCGTTCCACTCAGTTTCACCATTCCGGTATTTCAGGCCGCAATTTCATCCGATCCGCAGTGCTCCGGCAAAAAGGTCTTCGCGGTCGCGTTCGAGGAATTGGAGCGCACCGAGGTGCTTGGGGTCACGAATGTGGTGGACGTATTTTCGGGAAATGCGCGCGAGCGCCGCCGACAATTCGTTGAACGGGTCATTCAATCGAAACCGAATCCGAAGAAGCGACTCAAAGCGGATGGACCGCAGCCTGGCGTGTTCATTAACCAGAAAGTGGGCAAGGCCCAAAATGTGATCGCTGCCACAGGCAATGTGAATATCGCCACAAGGCATGTGACTCGTCCAGAATTCACCCCGGACGAGAGGCATCTTTCGCCTGAGCAAGCCGTAAGAATCCAAACCCTCGTCAAAGAACTCGCCGAGATGGATGTTGCTGCCGGAAAAAGCGAAGCGAAGAGCTTCCAGTCTTGGTGGAGTTATCTCAAAAACACCTTCAAGGTGACGACCTACAAAGAGATTCCACGAGAGCGGTTTGATGAAGCGGTTTCGCTCCTCCAGCAGGCGAAGGCCAGAAATCTCCCGGCGATTCGCCGTAAAGACAACGAACTGTGGAGGCGAAAACTCTACGCATCCATTTTTGCAATAGCGAAGAAGGAGCTCGGCTGGTCAGACGAAGACATTCACACTTTCGCCTCGCTGAAACTGGGGAAAGCCGTTTCATCCCTGAAAGATGTGGGCGAACGCGATTTGACGAAAATCGCGCGCCTCATCCGAGCTGAAGCCAGAAAAAAGTGACACTCCCGCATGTGGCGAGTAGTGGTCAATTGCACCGAAAAGTGGTGAAAAGTGGTTTTTTGTGGTTGCATTCAGCCGACGACATGGTCAACTTTATATCAACAAACCCGCCACGCTTCTCGTCAGATCAGCGCACCAGGGCGGGTGCTTTTTTTCTCAGAAGGATGTCTTTGTGAAATTTGAAAAGCCATCCCTGTCGATTTCCGAGCAAGTTGCCAAATTGGAATCTCGGGGATTGAATGTTCAGAATCGCTCCGAGGCGGAACATTACCTGCAATTTATCGGCTACTATCGGCTGTCGGCCTACACGCTCTTTTATCAGGATGGGGGAGATCCCGCGAAACCGTTCCGGAAAGGGGTCGAGTTTCGCGATATTTTGAACCTTTACCGATTCGACCGCGAACTGCGTCTGCTTACAATAGACGCACTTGAGCGAATCGAGGTGGCCGTTCGCAGTTCCATGGTCAATGAAATGTGCATTCGCCATGGAGCGCACTGGTTCATGAATGCCGGGCATTTTTATCCCAGCTACGACCACGCCGATTTTCTCAAACGGATCGAACGGGAACTCGGCATCCGCCCAGGCACACTCGCTCCTCGACGGCCACACAACGAGACGTTCATCAATCATTATTACCAGAAATACGGAGATCCTTATCTGCCGCCGGCATGGATGGTTGCTGAAACCCTATCCCTCGGAGCGTGGTCTTTGGTCTATGAGAACCTGCGCGGATCTGGCGAGCGCCAAGCCGTCGCATCCCACTTTGGAACGAACGAGGCCATCCTCACGAATTGGCTCCATGTGCTCACCTATACTCGCAACATCTGTGCTCACCACGGTCGCCTCTGGAACCGAAAATTTGTCATCAAATTCAAGATTGCCCGCCGCCACATGGATTTTCTCAGCACGAACGACCGTTACTTCGCCCTGGCTGTCGTGCTGGAGGATCTCCTGCGGCGCATTGCGCCGGGAACTGGCTGGCATTTGCGGCTCTTGCAGTTGCTCCAGTCTCACCCGTTTGTGAATGCCGCGCACATGGGATTCCCGAAGGATTGGGAAAAGGCAACGTTCTGGGCCGGAAATGGCTGAACGCTTTTCTTCCCTACCTCAACGCCGGGGCGGCTGCCAGAGTTCGTGGCGATTGAGCAAGACCAAGATTTTGCGGAGGGCCTTCCCGGTATACTGTTTGGAAATTCCGTGTCCTGCAAATGGCGAAGGCCATCTGACATCCGTGAGCGCTACTTAGATTCAAGAATAAATGGGTCGGGGAGCTTGGAGTTTACAGCAGATCGCATTTTTTGTATATCTTCAGCAGAGCTACTAGGGATCGCGATCTTGTTCAATATTTCCTTCAATTGTCCTTGATAAGCCTTCGATCGGCCAAGAACGGCATTAAACTTTGTCATTAACGCTAATTTCTCGGTGTCGTCCTTGGCGACTCTAACTGACTCGGATAGTGATCTCAATTGTTGCTGCGAAGCCGTTAAAGCACGCAGAAAATATTCTGGTTTGTCTCTATAGCTTTTTTCGGGATCCGAGAAGCTTGATTTCACTTTCTTAGATTCATCCGCACCAGCAGTATTCTGCTGTGCGAAGCAGTAAGAATTAATAGCGGTCAAGACAACTACCGTAAACACACGTTTTTTCATATAATAGCTTAATTCCAAGGATTAGCAGGATTTACAGGACTTTCAGAATTTGCGCTTCCAGTTGCATCTGGCACACCTCCGCTCGCCGCTTTGCTGGAGTCGAGACCTCCTGACCAAAACCAGTTCATTCTACCCATTGTTTTCCAGTCCCCCGAGTTAATTCTGTATTGAAGATAAACATTCATAGACAGGAGAGTTTGAAGTGAACTCAAATTGCTCCATTCTGTTGCGCTAAATCCAAGAAAAGGTGCATCGTCCCCAAGAACTGTAAAATACTCCTCCTCTTGGGATACACTTCGATTAATATCTCCGTCTTGTCCGCCATTGATATAGTCTTGAATCGGTGTTCCTGAAATTGTATAATGATGACCGCCTCCACCATATTGAACCAGTTGTACGGTTGCCCCGACGGCGTTTGAGGCCTCCGGCGGATCAACTTTTGCTCTCCCTTCCATAAACACAAAGGCAGAATAAGTTTTTCCTCCTCCAGCGTTCGGAGTGACCACCGTCGATCCTCCAATAGCTTCAAGACTGACAAATTGAATCTCGGCGACTGTATATTCCTCAGATTCCTTATCTCCACTTGCAGTTTTACTGTCGGTAATATCAACATTTGAGGCGGATGCCGTAATTTTGGCCTTGGTTCTAGCACTTGCAGTTACCGTCAACTCGCTGCTTGCCACTCCTGACTGAACTGTAGCGGGATTGTTTAGTCCAAAAGAACCAAGAGTGCTGCTGAATGTCACGCTTCCGGATGCGGGAGCGCCTACGGCATTCACTAATGAAACGGATACGGGTGTTTTCTCACCTTTAACTACGTATGTTGTTCCTGAATCTGGGTCGATAAACGCGACGGTGAAATATTTGGAAATCATGGTAATTTCGAAAGGATATTCTGGAGGTGTGCCACTCCCTCCGCCGCTGCCGGTCGGCACAAGAACGCCGTCCACCTTGGCGGAATTTACAGTCCGATCTTCCATGTCGATCATGCTGAAGGAATTTCCGCCAGTTGAAGACCAGAGGCTCTCAGGATTCAGACTCAACGACGGACCACTCTTAAATTTGAAGCCTGACGCAGCCTGAACGGTCAACGTATGCATTTGGGCGGCATACTCGGAGTAGAATTTGACCTCCTTGTTCAGATTATCCGGGCTTACGGTTACGGTTTCAGTGCCTGCAAGCAGGACATTCGTGCTGAGGAGCAGGGACAGCGCCCCGATTCTTGAAAGCTGGTATAATTCAGATTTCATCACAATGTTTTGTTCAGCTTTAGTTTGGTGGCTTTCATGTCCTTGACATATTTCTCTGATGTTTTCCGGATTTCGGAGGGCGTCATTTTACGCAGTCCGGGGAGAGTGGAAAGGGCCAGTTTCGCCTCCTCGGAGAACGGGTGTTTCTGGACCAGAGATTCGTAGAGCGAGAGAGACCTTGTTTTGTCCCCCTTGATGAGCAACCAGTAGTTGGCTTGGACCATTATTGCCATTGGAGCGTATTTTGATTTGGAAAACTGCCGCGCTAGAGCTTCGTAGCTGGCGAGGCCTTCCATATCCTGGCCTTGTTCCATTCGTAACATGGCGAGCCGAAGCAAGGCTGCTGCCCGCAAATTTTCCGACGATGCTCCCCGTCCCAGACGATCAAGCATCCAGAAGGCATGGTTGATATTTCCCAACTGGTATTCGCAACCGGAAAGGTAGAACTGCGCTTTTTCCCGATCAGTCTCTCTGGAGGTTTCTGCAATCAACTTTTCCAAAATCGGTTTGGCTCGCGAGGCACCATCTTGCTCTTTGAGAATGGAAAGGGCATCCGAAAGCGATTCTGCGGCTGAAATCGCAATACCAGCAAAAGTGATGGCCAGTCCAAGAAAGATGATGGCGGCACCGCGTTTCATTTCAATACGGTGAGAAGCTGGTTCGCCGCCTTGACGTAACGTCCCTGTGGGTAACCCCACAGGTAACGGTTGGCGCACTCCGTGGCCCGTGCCTTGTTGTTGGACCAATAAAAGAGCATCGCTTCCCCGAGTAGAGCACGCTCGCCATAGGGGTCACTGGGGTAGGTGCTATGAAGAAGTTGAGCGGTTTTGATTGCAGCTTGTTTGTCGTTGAGAGGGCCACTCTGGACAGTTACAACTCGCCAGAGGGCCTTTGGAGCCAGCGAATCGTTTCGGTATTCGGCGACCAGTTTTTCCCATTGAGCTATAGCTTTGCCCCACTGTTTGGAGCGAAAATGGATCTCAGCCAGGGCAAATCGAGCCGATGGCCATTCTGATCGCCGTGAAATTGTCGCAAGAATATCTTCATATGATTTCACGTCAGCTTGTGCCATTCCAGATAGAGTGCTGCAAAAGAGAAAAATGCCCGCGATAAATCCGACAAGAGACCTCCTGTGCCATACTGCTAAGAATCCGCGAGCTAACTTCACAAACAACATCTGATGAATCTGATGTAAAAGGAATAACACGGTCAAGATTTTACAATCCGCGACGGTCAAAAAAGCCGGTTAGGGGCAATCCCATTGATCTCAGCCTGCGGGGGCAGTGTTGATTCAAAGCTTAACTCGATACGCGGTTCACGTAGTATTGAGGCCACAAAAAAACCTGCCGGTGTGGCAGGTTGTCAGGAGAAGCAGAGGAATTTCGGAGAAAAGTCCGGAGTGAACGGGATTTTACAGGGCAGGCATTCGGCTATCCTTCAATGACTTCAGCTATTTGGTGGTAAATAATAAACTATCTCCGCAGGCGACGTGCCAAAAGTGCCGAAGGCATGGGAGTTAGGTCGATCGGCTCGTTAGCCTTTTGCTTTCTCTGTGAGGTCACCCTCCACAAACTGATGAATCAACCCGGAAATCAACGACTGATACGGAACCCCTTTAGTAGCAGCGACCCGCTGAATTCCGACCATGTCGTGCTCAGACAAGCGGATATTGATCCGGCGATCCTTCTTGAAGGTGTTTTCAGCTGCCGCCTTCAACTGGCGTAGCAATGCCTTATCCGGCTTGCGAAGTTCGAGGGCATTACTTTCGTAAAGAGCCTCAATCTCCTTTTCTTCTTTGTTCAGTTTCATTCTGTTTTTCCTTTCTGTATTCTCTTGTTGCTTTCCTGCTCGGGATAACGGTGACAAGCCATAGGGTGTCTCCTCGGATTTCAAATGGAATCATGTGAACGTAGTCGTCCACGATCACAAAGAGGATGCTTTGCCCCGGGTGCCGGACTTGGTCAGGGTGGTCTGTGACCTTCCAGATGTCTCCGCGGCCAAGGTGCACAATGACGGCCTCAAATGAAATCCCGCGATTCGCCTTGAGGAAATCGTTCTTTTTTGAATCCCAGTTGCTCTGTTGAAAACATAATCATGAATAAGGACCCCCTACCGATGGAGGGCGTAGGCTAGGACTCGGATGGCGGCTTCTTTGAGGAGATTGCCGTCGGTGCGGGAGCAGAGAGCTGAGCCCATCATGCGTTTGAGGCCACTGAAGAAGGATTCGATATGCCACCGCTTTCCATAGCCTCGTTTCTTGAGATATTCGCTGGTCATGGCGGATCGATGCTCGCCGCCCAGCGAACCATCCGCCCGACATCTGGCGGGTTTGATCACCGATTCGATTCCCCATTCTCCCCGGCACATCTCATGGATCCAATCCGCGTCGTAGCCCGCATCGGCGTAGAGCCGCTGTGGAAGGCAGTTCAAAGGCACATCAAAGCTTTTGCTCAGAAGATCCTCGGCTTGACACTTGTCGTTGGTCGGTCCCCAATCGGCTACGAGCCCAATGGGAAACAAGCATCCGCAGACCACGGCTGTGGAGAGTTTCACCCAGCGCCGACGCTCGCGACCCGAGCGACTGACAAAGTGGGCGCTGGCTGTGCTGGTTTCCATCCCCGTGGCATCAATGGCCACCGCCACAGGCTTGCGCCCTTTGCCAGCAGCATCCAGAGCAGCCTTTCCGATCTGCGCCAGCAGTGCATCAGCAATAGCCAACACATTGCTGCGGGTGCTGAACTTTTGCAGCGTCGTGTAGTGGGGAAGCTTTCCTTCCATGCCGAGTGCTGTTCGCAGGACTTGGTGTCCGGCAAGAAAATCTACAAAACCACGGTAGGTCGTCCTCATATAGGCCCTAAGAATCAAACACGCCATCAGTTGGTTCTGCGTAAAATCATGGCGGCTTTTATACGAGCCGTATTCGCTCATGTGCCTGCCGCTCAGCCTCATTGCCAGAACCGCTATCCGCTCCACTTTGCTTGCCATGCACGCTTCTAACCCATCTCCGATGAGGAATCAATATGGTTTCTACAGAGCAAATCCCAGTCATACAGCGCAATGAACGTATGCCGTTACGGCACACGTATCGCAAGATATTTTTTGGCTAACGTCCCCGGTCAGGTATCCCCACTTGCTTTTGGCATGACTCCTGCCCGCGAAGCGGAAAGAGCAGGAGGCATGACAAAAGTGCCGAAGGCATGGGGATTAGCTGCACCGGCCCGTTAGCCCATAT
>Ga0247836_1007102_pt1 | contig 12040 bp, 9 predicted proteins | sample LaCruzMarch2015__4_FD_187116 | JGI IMG/M metagenome (GOLD analysis project Ga0247836, IMG submission 187116) | Freshwater microbial communities from meromictic Lake La Cruz, Castile-La Mancha, Spain - LaCruzMarch2015_14m | ecosystem: Environmental > Aquatic > Freshwater > Lake | place: Spain...
GACCCGGAAGTCGAAACATGGAGGTTCAGGTAGTTCATCATCCAGGCGTTGTCAACCTCCGGCATGAAGCCGCCGGGGCGGAGCACCTGACCATGCATGGGAGTGAGGGGAATCGTCGCCGCGAATTGAATGCAAGTTCAGGGGTGGCCAGCCCATGCCCCGCGGAGTCTCCGGGGATTGAGGCCGGCAACCCGCCGAACCCAATGGCTGAACCGCGCGGCATCCGAGAACCCCAGACGCTGGGCGATTTCTTTGAAGGATTCCGGCGAGTGGCGGATGGCGCTGTGAATTTCTGCCAGCAGGACCCTGTCCCGCTCGGCACGCAGCCCATGACCCAGATCGCGTCTCGCAAGACGCACCAACTGGACATGCCCCAAACCGCTCAGTGATTTCCAGCGGCTGACCGGCAGGCTGCCGGCCCGGGGGTTTCCGCGCAGATCCTGGAGGACACGCTCGAGCCGGGGATCCCGCTCAGACGGAAAAATCCAGCGGCCCCCATGCTGCCCGGCCCAGTCCAAGATTCGGGCCACAGCATCATACACCCGGCCGGTTCGCGCCAGGAGAGCCGCAGTACCGCTCATCGCGGCCGCTCCCCGCACCAGCGGGCGCACAACGCGCAGCAAAGTCATTGCATCCTTTCCCGATACGGGCAGCACGTCCTCTGCAGTGAACACCGGACTGCCGTCGGGCCAGTTGGTGCGGAAACTGAAAGACACAATCCGGCTGCTGCGACGGAATTCATGCCGGCGCAGAAGCCCTGCGGGAATCAATACGGCGGACCCATTGTCCACAATCAAGGACCTGCGTCCCCAGGTCAGCCTCACAACACCTTCAAGGACAGCCCAGAAAGAAAAATAGGGATTCGCAAGTTTCATCCGAAGGTGTTCCTCCCGGACACACCCTTCATAACACATCGCCACTTGAATGACCGGCGGACTGTCAGAAGGGTTCACTTTGATAAGAATTAACAACTTTTGAAGACAGTCGACAATTCATCATTATGGCAAATTTTTCGTGATGCCCGAAACTTCTTCTCATGGATGCGTTGCTGAGGACCGTTCCTGTCTGGAAGTCGGCGGATGCCGTTGTGGTGGGATCCTCCTCCGCGGCAGTTGCTGCCTGTCTGGAATTTCACGACCGCGGAATGAATGCCCTGCTCGTGGCGGAAGGTGCCGGGCTGGGCAGCGATCTCGCCGATACTTTCCAGCTGTGGGATCCACCCGCTGACGATCCGTTCCTGCGGCCGCTGATGGTTTCCGAGAGTGGATTCTCCGGTCGCCCCGGGGCATTACGCCACCGCCTGGAAATGGAACTTATCCAACGGAACATCCCGTTTGTTTTCCACGCCCGGCCGGTCCTTCTTTTGCGCGATCCGGACGGCATGGCTGCCGGTTTGGTGTTGGCTGCGAAAACCGCGCTATTTGCCGTTTCAGCTGGGCGCGTCATCGATTGCACTCCGGCTGGTTCGGTCGCAAGGCTGTCGGGCACACCTCTCTCCAGGCGGCCGGGCAAAGCAAAGGGCTTCTGGCGGATCCTGGCCGACGAGCCGCCCCGATCGTGGCCCGGGGAGGTGCGTGAAGCGGGAATCTATCGTCAAAGGGTGAGGGACATGGATTTCGAACACCGGATTTTGGATCTTTGCTTTGAAGACGACGATGACCCGAGATCCCTGGTTCACCGGCTCCGCTGCGCCTTGGATACCGAATCCCTTCATGCGGCCTCGGCTTTGCCGGTCGTTCCTTGTGCCGAGGTCCGGGCGGACCGGCCGATCAACGGGGCACTTGGCTCCTTGGTTGCCGCGGATGCGCAGACTGAGGCGGGCGTTTGGATGGCGGGCGGCTTGTTGCCTTTTTCCGACCCCCGGCACCTCTGCGACCCCGCCGCGATGGGAGAAATTTCCAGGCAGGTCGCACGGTGGGCCTTCGATGCTCCAGCTGCGAAGCCGGGCCAACTGGGAAGTGCAGGGGGAGCGCTTGCCGCGCTGCCGGCATTTCTGCGCAACCCGCTGGGAGAGGTTTCCCTGCCCGGAGACAGCCTGCCTGATTTGGGATCCTTCGACGTTGTGGTCACCGGCGGCGGTACCGGTGGAGCCCCGGCGGCGATTGCCGCTGCGGAGGCTGGTGCCACCACCCTTTGCCTGGAATCCGGCCATACTCTTGGCGGTGTCGGCACGTTGGGATTAATCAGCTCCTATTGGTTTGGAAACCGGTGTGGATTCACCGCAAAACTTGATCAGGCCCTGGCCGGGGCCGACCCTCTCTGTCGCGAGAAAAGCGGCTCCCGCTGGAATCCTGAGCTCAAATCCAACCTCTACCACCGCCTCCTCGCCGCACACCGGGCGACGGTCTGGACTCACAGCCAGGTCGCGGCCGTGCGGATGGAAAATCAGCGTGTCACAGCAGTTCTGGCTGTGACCGGGTATGGATGCGGATGGGTGCGGGCTGGTTGGGTGGTCGATGCCACCGGCAATTCCGACATCGCAGCCGCCGCTGGAGCCAGCTTCCGTGTGATTGACAGCAGCCATGTTGCCGTCCAGGGCACCGGCATTTCACCCAGGGTCCACCCTGCTGCCACATCCCAAAATTCCGATCACACGTTTGTCGATGACAATGACCCGGAGGGACGGACATGGGCCCATGTGCAGGCCCGCAGGAAATATCCCGACGACTTTGACACGGCCCCCTTCCTCAACTCGCGCGAGCGCCGCCAAATCGCCGGCGAATACGAAGTCTCGCCCCTGGATATCCTGGCCGGGCGTGTTTTCCCCGACACCGTTCTCACTGCCCGGAGCAATTTCGACACGCATGGATTCATTATCCACCCGGTTTTCATGGTCGTCCCACCGGACAAGCTTCCGCTGGCTGCCCATGTCCCTTTGCGTTGCATGATCCCGAAGGGAGTCAACGGAGTGCTGGTCACCGGACTCGGCATGTGTGCCCATCGCGATGCGCTGCCAGTACTTCGGATGCAGGCCGACGTGCAAAATCAAGGCCACGCTGCGGGATGGCTTGCCGCATATTTTGTCAAAACCAGGCGTAACCCCGGCGAGACTCCAACCGCCGACTGGCAATCAGGGCTCGTTCAATCAGGTATCCTTGCGGATGAGGTCGCCGGCCAGCCGGATTCGTTCCCGTTGTCGGACGATACTGTTCGCAAAGCGGCTCTCGGCTCTCTTGAAAGCGCCTGCGATGTGGCCATCGTGATGGCGCACCCGGAAACCGCCCTCCCTGTCATTGCCTCCCGTTGGACGACGGAAACTCATTCCGCCACCCGTCGGCGCTGTGTCTTGATCCTCGGCCTTCTGGGGCACCAGGCCGCCACTCCCGGCCTCTTGGAATGGCTCGCTGGTGCGGAAGACTGGGACGAAGGTTGGGACTTCCGCGGCATGGGCCAATTCGGGCGCAGCATGAGCGACCTCGATGCAGCCATCCTCGCAGCAGCACGCTGCGGAGCTGGAGACTGCGTCCCCGACCTTGTTCGACTTGCGGCGCTGCTCGACGAATCCGCCGCATTTTCGCATTGTCGCAGCCTCGCACTCGCAGCCGCATTGCTGAAGGATCCCCGCCTGAACTCCGCGCTCGGGCGCCTCATCGACCTGCCCGGGTTTACCGGCCACGACCAAACCACTCCGGAGGCCCTGCTCGAAGATTCGGATCCCAGTCCGGTCAGTACGTCGTCACGCAATCTCTCTTTGCGGGAAATTTACACCGCTCGCGGGCTTTTCCTTGGAACCGGCAGACACTCACGGGCGCAGGCCATCCTTGAGTCCTACGCCATGGACCTGCGAGGACACTTTGCACGGCATGCCCGAAGCATCCTTGCAGAGGAGGTTTCCGGATCCGACCTGGCGTGACAAAACTGGTTGCCGGAAAAAAGAGTTTTGGAGCAGTCCCTTCGTTGTTTCGGAATACATAGTTGTATTTTTTATTTATTTGTGGGAGGATCTTTGAGAGTTCCCAATATAAGTACCCCTAATCCTTACGAGAACCGATAGATTCCAATCTTTGTGAAACACAACCCATCAGTTGGCCAACCGATGTCCAAAGGCTGGTCGAAATATGATGCCATTCGGAGTCTCATGCCGGGCGGCAACGGGACTCTCAACAAGGTTCCCCGTTATGCACCCGATGAACCCGCTCTGATGGCGAGGGGGAAGGGGTGTCGTTTGTGGGATGTGGATGGCAACGAGTATATTGATTTCCGGTGTGCTCTTGGTCCGGTCACGCTCGGGTATTGCTATCCGGAGATTGATGATGCGATCCGGCGGCAGCTTTCCTCGGGGATCGTTTTTGGCCATCCGAACGAATTGGAGTTCGAACTGGCTGAGGAACTGGTTACGAATATTCCCTGTGCCGAGAGCGTGCGGTTTTTAAAGACCGGGGGAGAAGCGGTGGCTGCGACGATCAAGCTGGCGCGTGCGTTTACAGGGCGGCCCATGATTCTGGGGTGTGGGTATCATGGCTGGATCAATGGTGTGGAAAAGACAAGCGGTCTGGCGCCGGGGGTGGCGGAGAGTCATCGCAGTTTTGCTTATGGCGACCTCGCCGGTGTGCAACGCTTGTTGGAGGAGCACGAAGGGAAGGTCGCGGCGGTCGTGCTGGCGGGAGCCTATGCGGCCATGCATGCGGACGACCGGTTTCCTCAGGAATTGCGGAAACTGACTCGCCAGCATGGCGCTCTGCTGATCCTTGATGAAATCGTGACCGCATTCCGGCTGCGCCTGGGCGGGTATCACGAATTTTACGATTTTCTTCCCGATCTGGCGGTCTTCTCCAAAGGGATTGCCAATGGCATGCCACTGAGCGTTTTTGCCGGACGCCGGGAGATCATGGATCTGGCTGCCAGCCGGGCCGTGGTGAGTTCCACGTTCTCAGGAGAAACGCTGTCGGTGGCCGCGGCGCTCGCGCTTTTGAAAGTCTATCGGGAACACGATGTGATCGGTCATCTCTGGCAGGCGGGGGAGCAGATGGGCAATGGCTTGAGGGAGATCTTCCAGCGTCATGGCCTGCCAGTTGAGTTGAAAGGGCTCGCACCGTGCCAGGCGTTTGTTTTTCATGGCGATCACCGGTATGCGAGCGACCGGCTGCAGCAGGCGATGTTTCGCGCCTGTTACAAACACGGAATCAGCCTGAATGTGATCTGCTTTGTCAATTTTTCGCATGGACCGCAGGATATTGCGCAGGCTCTGGAGCGCATTGATGCCGCCTGCGGCGATCTTTCCTTCGATGGAGGGCCGGCCCGGATCGATCCCGCTCTGGCGACGGTCGGTGCCCTGGCAAACATGGGAGCGTGAAGCCACTTCCCATGGTGACCGATTGCCACGTTCATCCTCCGGGTTGCGATGTTGCGACGATGATCGCGCGGGCGGAAGCGTTTGGCATCACCCGCCAGTGCCTTTTCGCTCTGGGCAACGAGATTGATCCGCAGTTTCCCGCACCGGATGGTGGACATTGGTCGTCGATAGGTGCCCCGCACCACACGGATGCCTGGAACCCTCCGCCTGAACGTATCACAGCGTCCAATGAATTCGTGCAAAGCCTGGTGCAGCAGGCGCCGGACCGGCTTTGTGCGCTCTGTTTCGTCAATCCGGTCCATACCGATCATGCCCTGGCTGAAATCCGGGCGCGGGTGCAGCAGGGTCCGATGCTCGGAATCAAGCTCTGGATTTCCTGCAAGGCGAACGATCCGCTGGTTGAGCCGATTGCCGAACTCGCGGTCGAACTGGATGTTCCGATCCTGCAACATTGCTGGAACAAATTCGGGGGAAACATGCCCGGCGAATCCTGCACGGCAGATGTTGCGGAGCTGGCCGGAAAATTTCCCAGGCTCAAGATCATCGCACCCCACCTTTCCGGGCAGCATGAGGACGGGGTGCTCGATCTTGCACCGCACCCCAATATCTGGATCGACACTTCCGGCATGCTGCCTGATGCAGGAATTCTCGAGTTTGCCGTTGAGGCCGTGGGAGTGAACCGAATCCTTTTCGGCTCCGACCTGCCGATGCGCCATCAGGGCTCGGCCCTCGCGCGTATCCAAGGCTCGGCGCTCCGCGACAGAGACCGGCGGGCTATTCTTCACGACAACTTCAGCCGGCTTTTCAACCAATGATTGATCACAATGTCTGGCTGGGTGCCTGGCCCTTTCGGCCTCTGGGCGACCGGGGAACGGTTCCCTTTCTCCTCAAGACCATGGACCGCCTGCAAATCGAGAAGGCTTGGGTCTCCGCGCTGGATGGAGTTTTTCATCGCGTCCCCCGGTCTTCCAACTGCTGGCTTGCCGATCAGGTAGCCGGGCACACCGAACGGCTGGAGGCGGTGCCGGTGCTTCACCCGGGACAAGCAAATTTCTCCGATGAACTCGGACGGATTGCCGGACAGACCCCCCGACCAGCCGCGATTCGCCTTGTTCCCGCCATGCAGGAAATTCCTCCGGCCCGCATGGAGTCTGCGGGTGAGGAACTTTCAGTCTGCGGATTGGCCATCGTGCTGACCGTCCGGTTGGTGGACCCGCGAGCAAGACATCCCCGGCTTCCGATTCCAGAATTATCCGTTGCCGACACGCTTCGATGGCTGAAAATATTGCGGCCCGCCCAAGTGATTCTGGCGGGCTGTAATATTAACGAACTGAGCAGCCTTGATTCCATCGAACTTCCGGAATACGTGGCATTCGAAAGTTCCTTTCTTGACGGCCCGGACAGCCTTGACCTCGCGCGGCAAACCGTGGGGAAGAGGCGGATTTTGTCCGGGTCCAATGCTCCCCTGAACTTCCAGGAGGCGATGGTCGCGAAATGGAGGCAGGGAGCCATCCCGCCTTTGTAGCTTGGGCGCTTACCGATCAACTCCTGCGCAAAAAGCGCAAGACTTCACATTGAAGGGAGCGAAAAATTGAGTAAGATAAAACCTCACGACCTCCGCAAGGATGGTTTTAAATCCCTCCACAAAAGGAAGATACTAACGGCGCAAGCCGCACGGCCCCAAGGCCGAATTTGATGCAGGATTTTTTCAGGCCAAAATTGCTAAAAATTTCGGCCGTTCTACTGCATTACCTTGGTGGGTGTAGCCCCTGCTGCTTGAGCGCAAAAAAGCGCAAGACTTTCAGAAACGATGCAGGCCTCACACGAAGGAAACAAAGGAAACGAAGGTCAGAGGGATACAAGAAATAGACAGGAGGGGGCGCAACCATAAAGTATCGCAAACGCGTCTCCCTCCATTTTGCGAAGCAAAATATTTCTAATCCGGCGGCGTGGGCGGTTATTTCTCACCGGATCCCCTTGCCCACAAACCCGCCCTTGGCACCGGCTCCCGCCGGATTAGGGCTAAAGCCTTCGCGTTGATTCCCGGACGATCAACTCATAGGGAAGAACCACCCGCCGATTTGCCGGGCGGTCCCCGCTTACGGCCATACGTTTCAAGTCGTCAAAAGCCAGCCGGCACAAATCTTCCAGGGGCTGCCGGATGGTGGTGAGGGGAAGCAAACCGGCCGAACTTGCGGGATCATCCCCGACGCCGACGACCATCATCTCGTGAGGAACACGCAGGCCACATTCCGCGCAGGCCAGCAGAGCACCGTGCGCTGTGGCATCGCCATTGCAGATCAGGGCATCGGGAACCCGCTCGGAGCGGATGATCTCCCGCATTCCCAGATAACCGCCAGCATGGAGACCATGTACATTGGGAGCCTGCTGCACCATGAATCCTTCGTAGGACACATGTTGGGCCTGCGTTCGGAAATGGACCTCTCGCTCTTCCCGGCCGGCGGCTTTCACCGCTTCTTGAATCCCTTCAATGGCATCCTGAACAAACTTGGAGGAGGTTTGGTGATCGGAAGTGTCCTCGTACAACAGGGTCATTGAGGAGCTGCCCTGGGCAATGAGGTGTTTCGCAAGGAGGGAAACCCCCCTTTTGAAATCGGCAAAATAGGTCGGTACATGGAGCGGGGCCGCCGCTCCCACCACAACTGCGGGAATCCCTGCCGCGACCAGGCGGTCAAGGTGGGCTTTGCCCAGATCATTAAAGACGATCAAGGCGTCCACCTTCGAATCAATCATGATGTCCACCGCGCGGTTGCAGGATTCCTCCGAGGCGTCGGGAACCACGTAGATGTTGGGATGAAATCCATGCTGCTCCGCGAACTGGCGGGCCAGGTAGAGCTTGAGCTGAAAGAGATGGCCAAAGGCCTGAAAGGCCAGCACGCCCACCATGCCGGACTTCCCCGTACGCAGGGTTTTTGCCATGCGATTCGGCCGGTAGTTCAGCCTTTTCGCCAACGCCAGAACACGCTCGCGGGTTTTCTCGCTGACCCGCACCGTCGAATCCTCCCCATTGAGCGCCTTCGAGACCGCCCGCGGTGTGAGATCGAGTGTCTTTGCCATATCCGCGAGCGTGACCCGCTTTGTTTTGGGCTTAAGAGGCATGTGTGGCGAGCTTAGGACGACTTCCGTAAAGTTCAATCCGGCAAACGAACCAGTTGGCCTTTCTGCATGCGCCAGGGATCTCATAATTTTGTATACAATTTTCAGGGACATGGTATTCAGCGTTTCATGATTGTATACAATTCCTGCTCGTCAGAGGCATTGCCGGTGATCGATGTGCATGCGCACTTTGGGAGGCATGAAGCGAAGGACGCCAGCCGTGTGGACGAGTGGCATTCGGGTGATGCGGCGACGGTGAGCCGGCGGGCGGAGGCCGCATCCATTCGCTGGAGCATTGTTTCGGCGCTGACCGCGCTGCAACCTTATCGTGGCAATATCGCAAAGGGAAATGCCGAGGCGGTGGCGGCGGCGGAAGCCCACGATAATTTGCTCTTCTGGGTCGTGGTGGATCCTGCCCGGACAGAGACCCTGGCCGGGAGCGAGCAGTTACTGGATCATCCGCGCTGCATGGGGATCAAAATGCATCCCTTTATGCACGACTATGACACCCGGGCCATGGCCGGACCGGTCTTTGATATGGCAGCGAGGCATGAGGCTGTGATTCTGGCCCACAGCGGGGACACAGGGAGCTATCCGGAGGATTTTATTCCGTGGGCGGATCGTTTTCCCGAGGTCCGCCTGATTGTGGCTCACTTGGGGCACGGCGACGATGGTCTGAGATCCCGCCAGGTTCATGCGATTGAGTCCGCGCGCCACCGGAACATTTGGACGGACACTTCATCCGCGATGTCCATGATCAGCGGCTTGATTGAATGGGCGGTTTCACGGGCGGGGGACGACCGGATTCTATTTGGCACCGACACCCCGCTTTATTTCACCGCCTGCCAGAAGGCGAGGGTTGAAAGCGCGGAGATTTCGCCCGAATCCAAAAGCCGCATCCTCAGCCATAATGCCCTGGCTCTTTTCGCTCACAAATTATCCAAACGGCCCGAACAATCATGAAAACCAACGAACGACTGACCCGAGCCACGCTCCGCGGAGTGTGGGCAGCGCTGATCACGCCATGGAACGCAGACTTTACCCTGAGAGAGGAACGCCTGGCCGAGGAGGTCCGGCGCTACGCGGTCGATGGACTGCATGGTGTTTATACCGGCGGCACCACCGGTGAGTTTTACGCTCAAAATGACGCAACGTACGCGCGGATCACCCGGGTGGTTTGTGAAACGGCCCGGAACCAAAAAATCCCGGTGCAAATCGGCTGTACGGCCCTCAGCACTCCGACCACCGTGGAACGCATCCGAATTGCGTGTGACGAAGGCACCGATGCCTTGCAACTCGCGCTGCCCTTCTGGCTGGAACTCAAGGATGACGAAGTTATGGGCTTCTTCGGGGCTTGCACAAAAGCCGCAGGCAATGTGCCTCTCGTTTTTTACAACACCGAGCGGGCCAAGCGCCGGCTTGGGGCTGCCCTGCTCGGGAGGTTGACCAGGGAATTTCCCACCCTGATCGGGATGAAGGATACGGGATGCAGTCCCGAGGAACTCACCGGGATTCTTGCGGAGACGGGTGAATTTTCGGTCTTTGGCGGGGAGGATTCGCTTCTCACCCACATGCCTGTCGGTGGCCTCGGGTGTTACAGCTCGTTTTGCGGATTGAATGCCCGCCTCGTTTTGCAGCTCTACAAATTGTGCAGCGAAGGGAAATGGGAGGAGGCCAAACCGTTGAACCGGTCCATTGCGGTTCTGCTGGAAGCGGTCGGGCCTTTGATCGAAGAAGGGCTGCTTGATTCGGCTCTTGACCGCGCCTTCCGTATTCTTGGCGGCAGCGATGTGGGGTTGGAATGTGCCGGTCCCTATCGTTCCTTCACCCCTGCGCAGTTGCATGGGCTGCGGGAAACTCTGGAAGCCCGGGCACCGGAATGGCTGTCACACGAACAATGAGTGAAGTGGCCAGCTTGGACGTCGCGAGAAAAATCCGGCGCAAAATCCTCCGTGGAGAACTCAAATCCGGCGATACTCTCACCGCCTTGACACTCGCCCGTGACATGGCAGTCAGCCGAATTCCCGTGCGGGATGCCCTGCGCGATCTGCAAAGAGAGGGGTTGGTCACGATCACGCCCCGTCAACAGGCCAACGTTCGGGAACTTTCTGTGGAGGAAATCACAGATCTATTCCTCCTGCGTTTTGCAGTGGAGCCTTCCATCTGCCTGCTTGCGGCGGGCCGGCCCCTTTCCGCCGATCTGCGCCGGCTTGGAAAAATTGTAACGGAAATGAAAAAGGTGATGGCCGGAATGAAGGACGATAGCAACGTGTCCGCCCGCATGGCAAAACTGGATGTCGCCTTTCACGAGGCGGTTGTCGTGGCGTCTCATAGCAAGGTCGCCGAGGATTTTTTTCAAAAACTCCAGGTCTGGCGTCTTCTTTCCCCGCGCTCACTGCCCCGGCATCTAGCTGTTCCTCCTGATTTTTACAGCTCCTATGCCTCATCCGTGGCCCAGCATGAGCAGCTTTTTCAAGCGATTGAGGCCCGCCAACCGGATCGCGCCCGGAGCCTAATGGTTGAACATCTCCAGCCCGCGCATGACGCCGCCATCTCCTGGGTCAACCCGACCCGTTAACCAGGTCCGGCACCAAAAATTATGAAATACATCCAAGGACAAATGATATGGAAAAGCCCCAAACCAATGGGAGATACAATGATCGCAGACCCGGACAAAATCCGGCTCGAGTTTCCCCATCTGATTCACTTCAAGGGCCACTGGTATTGTACGTTTCGCGAGGCGCAGACGCACTTCAACCATTGGTCCGCCAAGTCCCGGATCATCCGGTCTGCAGACGGAGTGACTTGGGAATCCGTGGCACTCCTTGGTTGGGACAGCGCGGACGTCGGGCTGGCGCGGTTTTCCATCACGGCTGAAGGGCATTTGATGGTGAATGCGATGGTGTTTTTTGTTTCGGCGGAGCCGCGCGAGGACGGCTGCCATTACCAGTTGGACAAGGTGAAACATCAATCGCGGTCCGGCTGGTCGAACTGGACGCCCAACAGCGACGAGGAGGAGGACGTGGCCGCGCAATCAGCAACCTGGCTGTCGACGGATGGTGTGAACTGGGGCACAGCCTTCGCCTGCCCATCGGGAGCCAACACGCAGAGGGTTGATGTGACCTGGCACAACGGCATGGGCTACAGCGTCGGCTACGGCGGCAAGGACCCCGGCGGCACGCTTTACCGGACGCGGGATGGCAAGAGCTGGAGGCCTCTGAAGAAGAACGTTTTCTCGTGCACCGGCGTTGGGGAAAACGAGAGTGACATCGCATTTACCAACGACGGTGATGCCTGCTGCATCGCCCGCTGCGGCAAACCCCGGGCGATGATCGGAGTGGGCAAAGGCCCCTATTTTCAGGAGTGGACATGGCGCCACGCAAAAGTGGATTGGCATGGTGATGGGAAACCCGTACCGGCATCGGAGATCTTTCGGGTGGACATGGGCGGCCCCGATTTCATCCGCCTCACCGACGGACGCCTCCTCTTGGCCGCACGCATGCTTGGCCCGGAACGCCCGGGCGGGCCGATCCGCGTGGACCCCACCGACCCCGAAGGCCGCGAAGATGGCAGTGTGATGCTCTTTTGGGTCAATCCCCAAACAGCCGTGCTGACTCCCTTCGTGGAGGT
>Ga0247836_1007111_pt1 | contig 12027 bp, 9 predicted proteins | sample LaCruzMarch2015__4_FD_187116 | JGI IMG/M metagenome (GOLD analysis project Ga0247836, IMG submission 187116) | Freshwater microbial communities from meromictic Lake La Cruz, Castile-La Mancha, Spain - LaCruzMarch2015_14m | ecosystem: Environmental > Aquatic > Freshwater > Lake | place: Spain...
GATGGACGAAGAGCGGGTCAGGGTCACGGGCGTCCCGGCAGCCCCCGGACCGGCGGGTTCGGCTCTCACGGCCACCCATTACCTCGACCAGCCCCTCCCCGAGCGCCCCCGCTGGGCTCTTCTTGGGGGCGGTGCGGTGGCCGCGGTAGGTGTGCTGGCCGTCGGCGGCGGCGCCATGGTGGGCCTGGCTGCGGTCACCAAGCGGGATTCGGCGGCGTCGGAGGCGTTCCAGTCCGAGGCCATCAGCGAGTACCAGAAGGCCCGTGAAGGGGCCATGTGGGCCAACGTGCTCTACGGCGCTGGCGGCGTCCTCGTCGCAGCCGGCGGCGGGCTGGCGGTGGCGTCGGTGCTTGGGGTCGACCAGCCGTGAGGCCATTGGTCCTGGCCATGGTCATGGCGACGCTGGGCGCGGGCTGCGCCATCGACCCCATCGATATCGCCAATCGCCAATGCGACGTCGACCACCCCTGCGCCGCCGAATACACCTGCATCGACGAAATCTGCGAACGCACCGACAGCCTCGACGACGGCGAGTGACGCGCCTGCCTCCGCGTCGGCCGTCGTTGTGGTTGTCGTCGGCGTTGGCCTCGGCATTGTGCTTGTGGTGCCTGGCGTCGGCGTGTGAACGGCCCGCCGAACTCCGTCCCCAGGCAGTCGTGGTGCAGCGCCAGGTCGAACCTGCGGCGCCATCGCCGCTCCAGCAGGCGCGGGCCCGGGCCTTCGCCCTCGTTGAACAACGGGACCTCGACGCCGCACTCGCGGTCCTCGACAGCGGCATCGCCGACGCCGACGCCGCCCACGACCCTGCCGTCGTCGCTGTCCGCTGCGAGCGGGCGGCGGTGTTGTCGCGACGGGCCGCAGCCACGGTCGAACTTCGGGGCCGGGAGCGTGATCTGCGGGCGGCCCTGGCGGACTGTCCCGGTGAACAGGCCCTGAAGCAGGGTCTCGCCGACACCCTGCTGCGCCGGGCCCGGGCCCTCGACGACGAAGCTGCCCGCGTGCCGCTGCTGCGAGAGAGCGTGGCGACGTTTGAGGGGGTGGCAGCCCTGGTCGATCTGGCCCTGCTTCTCGAGAAGCAAAACGAGCCTGGTGAAGCAGCGACCATGGCCGACCGAGCCGCCACCCTCGCCACCGACCAGCCGGGGTTGTCGGCGTTGCGCGAGCGTCTGCAGAAGGTTGCCAGCGTCGAGAGCAGCTTCAAGAGTGCCCGACACAGCCACTTCGTCGCTCGCTTCGAGGGCTACGGCGAGGAGCGCCTGGCCTGGGGGGCCCTCGACACCCTCGAGCAGGCCTGGTTCTCGGTGGGCAAAGCCATCGACCTCTATCCGCGCGACCCCATCACGGTCGTCATCTACACCGGCGAGCAGTACCGCACGGCGACGGCAGCGCCTGATTGGTCGACGGGCTTGTTCGACGGCAAGATCCGCATCCGCGAGGGATTGCTGGCCGCCGACAAGGGCACCCTCGACGACACCCTGGTCCACGAGTACGTCCACGCCGCCCTGCACACGTTGCCGGTGACGGTGCCGTCGTGGTTCCACGAGGGGCTCGCCCAACACTTTGAAGCGCGCCGCACGGCGCCGTCGCGGGTCCTCGACCAGACAGGGGTGGCCCCCCGCGAGCACCTCGATGTGCCCTTCACCCGCTTGCCCGCTCCCGTCGTCGGCGCCGCCTACGCCACCGCCCACGCCATCGTTGAACGCATGGTGGAGCGTCGAGGGGCCTGGGGCCTGAACCAGCTCATTGGCGAACTCAAGGGTGGGCGCGACTTCGACGAGGCCGTGCGCCGCAGCTTCGCCGTCGACGTCGACGCCCTCTACCGTGACGTGGCCGCGCGCTGAGCCTCGAAGAGAAACCCGCTCTGGGGTTTGTCGCCGAGGCGCCGGCCTGTCGTCACGGGCTACGCGATGCGGAAGTACTGGCGCGGAAGCGCGCGAGGGCGCGGCTCACCGCATCGTTTGGCGCCGCGCTCCGGACCGCCTCAGGGATTTCGCTGGGGTAGTCCGCCTGCACGAAACGGAACCCCTGGTCGATGGAGTCGATCGCCAGGCGCGCGAGCGCCGTCGGACTCTCGTAGATGTCCGCCAGGTGGCGAAAGGAAATCTCGCCGCGATAGCCGTGCTCTTCGTCGACAACGATGCGTTCGCTGAACACAACGCCGAAGGTTTCGGCGCATAGGCCGACGCAGGCTGCGGCGAGCTCGTTCCAGTCCCGTTGCCTGCGGTGCTGTGCCTCCTGTCGAAAAGATCGCCCCGGGTCGTGACCCGCAGCGTGCCAGGCCAGAAAGAACGCCAGCGTGTCGTCCTCGCTGCGCCGCAGCCGCCGCAGCCGCTCCGCCTGCTTCTGTTCCCGCCGCGCCGCCCGCTCGTCCGCCGTCGAGGTGGAGGGAAGCGGCCGCAGCACGGGCGCGCGCAGCACATGCTCCTTCTTGAGCGCGTTTTCGATGCGCAGGGCCAGGCTGCGCTCGGCGCTCGCCGCCGACTTCATCGTGACGATCTCCATCTGCGCCGGGCGCTCGGGCTGCTTCGTGCGCACCAAGACCTCTTCCACCCGCACATAGAGCGTGGCGCCCTGTTGGGTGAGCTCGAGGCCGCGGATGACCCGGCCGTCGTCGTACTCCAGGCGCGTCCAAGACACCGGTGCGTCGTCGCGGTCGTCGCGGTCGTCTTCGTTTGTGCCGTCGCCGGTCGTGGACATGAGCCGGACGCTACCGCGCCGCGGGCCGCGGAGCGCCCGCGCTTGGCCCCTGGCATCGCGCGGGAAACCATCGCGCGGGGGGACCATGCACGAGACCGACTTCATCCACGACACCGCCGTCGGCGGATGGGAAGCATGGGCGCACCTTTCGGATAATGCCGACTGAACATCTGGCCAGCATCGCCAACTCGTGAGGCGGTGGCACCCGTTCACCGGGTCCGGCAGTTGGGCCCCAGCGAACGTGTCATCGGCCGGGATGCAGCTCAGACGGTGGGTGGCGCCGCAGCGGCAAGGCAGGCCGGTGCATCTGGTGTGGGGAGATGGACGAAATGGACCACTGGAAACCACATGGACCGCCGGGGTCGCGGATGGGATCGGCGAGCGTGACGGGCGGGGCTTGGGCGCTGGCGGTCGGCAACGGCTTCGTGGACGACCCAAGTGCCGCAAGATGCGGGCGACGACCGCGGGCTCCTCGAGGTACTCAATGACGCGCATGGGCCCTCGCTGCGAGCGCACGCGTTGCCGTCGACTGCGAAGACCCGCTTCAGCAGCGCCGCCCAGTCGTCACCGTCGCGGCGGACGAGGATGATCCCCGAGCACCCGCGCGAAGCCTCCACGCAAGCGACAGCCGGCTTCGCCAGCGACGGTGAACCGCACTCTCAATCGTCTTCTGCGGCGTCGTCGACCTCGGTCACCTGGCCCATCGTGGGGTCTCGCAGCTTCGCCCGCGCGCGCACCAGGAAGACATCGTCGCTGTCGGCGCCCAGCGCCTGTTCGGTGCGCGTGGTTGAGCCGAACAAGAAGATCATCCGGTCGGGGAGCGCGGGGGCGGCACGCTGCATCCGCAGCCTCGCGAGCGCCTCTGTGAAGGCCTCGACCGTCACGGGGTTCTGCACCTGGGCGAGTCGCGCTTCGATGACCGGCAAGGCCCCGACGTCGTGGAGGTCGGCGAGCGCCGCGGCCGCGTACGCGTGACCCTTCGGATTGGCCGTGTCCTCGAGGAACGCGCGCGCTGCGGCGGCGTCACCCTCGAGCAGCCAGAGCGCATAGAGCGCTTCCATGACGAAGCGCTCTCCCGGATAGACGCTCTGCCAGCGCGCGAGGTACACGCGAACGGCCGACGCGCTCCCGCCAGCCGTCGTCAGCGCGATGGCGAGCGGTCCGCCCGCCTGGAACGCTTCGTAGTGGCACTTCCTCTCGACGCAAAAGCGCAGCGTCGCCTCAATTTGCACGACGGCTTCGACGGCGCGAAGGCGGATGAAGGCGATGGCGCAGGCCGTGAACGCGACACTGTTGACGAGATCGCCGCCGGCGAGACGATCCTGCACCATCTTCTGGAGTGCCGCACCGAGCTCGGCGACCACACTCGCGCGACGCTCCTCCGTCGTCGCCATCGCTGCGACCAGGTGGATCCAGCCCGGATTCGTCGTGTAGTAGGGCTTGGCGATGTGCGCCGCGCACTGCTCGAGCGCGGCCCCGAACGCCGCATCGGAGCCGACGCGCCCGACGATGTCGGGCCGATTGCCGGCGATCGCCGCCACGATCGGGTCGGGAGCACCCATCAGCTGCTCTCCCTCGAGGTACTTCTGCACCGCGCGGAACACGTTCCACACCTGCTCCAACGCCGCTTCATCCTTGTCCTCAGGGTCGAGCTCCTCGCGCATGCGAAGGCTCAGCTCCTTGAGCGCGGCGAGTCCCTCGATGGGCGCTGTCGCGCGCAAGGCCTCGAGCCGCGGAACGAAGTCGATGGGTCTGGTCATGGTCGACGGTACCAAAGACGACGACTGTGGGCCTCGCGGTAGGCGACCCGGTGGCCCTGGACGAGGGCGGCGTGGCGCCTGGGCGGGCAGCCCAGCGACCATGGCCGACCGCGCCGCGACCATCGCGGCCGACCAACCGGGGTGTCCGCCCTGCGCGAGCGTCTGCAGAAGGTCGCCAGCGTCGAGGGCACTTTCAAGAGCGCCAAGCACTCCCACTTCGTCGCCCGCTTCGAGGGCTACGGGGAGGAGCGCCTGGCCTGGGGTCCCGTTGTCGGCGCCGCCTGCGCCACCGCCCACGCCATCGTTGAACGCATGCCCGCGCGCTGAGCCTCGTGTGTCGCCGGGGCGGGGCTTGATCCGGATCACCTGAATGAGCGCGTCCTGGCTGGCGTTTGAGGTGACCTTGCGCGCAGGCAGCGGCGGTCGCCACCAAGCGATTCGTCGTCGTCGGCGGGCAGGGCACCACGCCTTGTCGGAGACACCGGGGTCATGACCCGGGCGGTCCACGGGTCCGTTGCGCAGCTCTGCAGCCCTGCTGCCCTGCTGCCTGACGTTGGCTCTGTGGGTTCTGGTCGACGGTGGGACGACGGGTGTCGACGTGTTGCATGACGTCGTCGACATCCACCGGAATAGCTCAATGGTAGAGCACAAGACTTTGAAATCTTGCTGTTGGGAGTTCGAATCTCCTTTCCAACCCTGTCTGAAACACAGGACCTTTGAAGGTGTTGGTCGGCGGCCGTGTGGTCGGCCCTTCGATGGCGGTCGTCCACCGGGATGGTCGTCGTCGACGTCGACACCGCCGTTGCTCCGGCCCGAAACGCCGTCATCGCCAGGCCATCGCCGTCGGTCCGCCGACGGGGCCCGTCTGGTGGATCACGTCGTGACGCGTCGGGGATGACGTCGGTGGCGGCGACCGGCGCTGTGCCGCTGTCGGCCAGCATCTTCTCCCTTTCTTTTTGTTCGTTGCGCCGTCGTCGTCGATGGGCGCTGTCCTTCGTTCCTGTCGAGGTGTCCCATGACCATCACCATTCGCACTGTTGTCACCGTTGCCCTCGCCGAGCGGGCGATTCTCCTGAAGGCCGGTCGTCCCAGCGAGGCCCTCGGCCCGGGCCGTCACGTCGTGTGGACCCTCGATCCCGTCGAGGTGGTCCGCTACGACACCCGCGCCATCGTCGTCGACCTCCCCGTCGAACACGCCACCCTGCTGGACCGCGATGCCGTGCGCGTCGTCGAGGTCGCCGAGGGGCAGCGGGGCCTCATCCGGCGCAAGGGGCGGCCCGTGCGTTGGCTGCAGCCGGGGGTGTGGACCCTGTGGAACGTGGAGCTCGTCGAGATCGGGCGCCGGCGCGATGCCGACGGCACCCGCGTGATGGTGCCCGCCATTGACGTCGAGCTCATCGACGTCGGGGGCATCGAGACCCGGGTCCTGGCGGACGATGTGCGTCCCCTGGTGCCCGCTGGCGAGTACACAGAGACCACGGTCCCCGTGGGGGCTGTGGGGCTGCGCCTCGTCGACGGTGCCCTCGATACCGAGCTTGGTCCGGGCCGTCACGGCGCCTGGACCGTGAAGCGCAAGGTGAGCTGGACGGTGCTTGATCTGCGCGAGCGGCAGATCGCGGTCACCGGCCAGGACGTGATGACGAAGGACAAGGTGACCCTGCGCCTGAACGTGACGGCGACGGTCAGGGTCATTGATGCCCGACGGCTGGCGACGGTGGCCCGTGACGCCGCCGCCGCCATCTACCTCGCTGCCCAGCTCGCGCTGCGCGACGCGGTGGCCGTGCGCACCCTCGACGAGATCCTCGCGGATCGCGACGTGCTGGTGAAGGACGGGGCCGAGGTGCTGAAGGCCCGGGCGCAGGTGCTCGGTCTGGAACTCCTCGAGCTGGGCGTGAAGGACCTCGTGCTCCCCGGTGAGATGCGGGCCCTTCTCAACCGGGTCATCGAGGCCCAGAAGGAGGCCGAGGCCAACGTCATCACCCGACGGGAGGAGACCGCGGCCACGCGCAGTCTGGCCCAGACGGCGAAGGTGCTGCAGGAGAACCCGCTGCTCATCCGCCTGAAGGAGCTGGAGGCCTACAAGGACCTCGCCAGCAAGGTCGGCACCGTCAACGTCGTCCTCGGTGGCGACGCCATGACCAAGCTGGAGCTGAAGATTTGAGCCCGACCCTGAGGCCTCTCGCGGCGACCACGCACACCGTGTTCGCTGCGGGAGGCCTTGCCGCTGGTACTACTGGGCGCAGAGGTCCGCAGGCACGCCGCTCTCGAAGATGTTGGGCTGGGCGATGACCTGCCAGGCGCCGGCGCTTCGGACGAGGACGGCGGCCAGCCAGGCCTGACCGGCGACGATGGGCTGGGGCGAGGTCACCTGCAGGGGAATGCCCTGGTCAAACAGGCTCACGGTGGCCACCGAGGGTTCGCCGATGCGGTCCTGACAGTAGTGGACGACGACGCGGTAGGTGCCATCGGCGGGGTCGTTCAGGGAGATGACCTCGGGGCCGTCGCCGCCGACGTCGTCGATGTCGAGGCTCGGATCATCGAAACGGCCCCTGGCCGCCCACTCTGGCGAGCGGTTGGCGAAGGCGCAGTCGAGGCCCGTGCTGCGGCAGTCGTCGACGTGCTCGTCGCTCTCTTCGGCGCAGAAGTCCACCGTCGGACACGTCGCCGGGCAACTGCCGTAGTCACCGAGGGCGCCACCGGGGGCCACCAGGTGCAGGTCGAGATCGCTCTGGCCGCAGCACCGCTGTCGACGTTCATTGGGCGTGAACGCGGCGCATTGGGCCTCGGAAAACGCCCGGCAGGGTGCATCGGGCGCCGGCGACCACGACAACACCACGCCGAGGTCCCGGGGCAGGATTTCGACGGTGTCTTCGGCGAAGGCGCCGTGGACGTCGGTGGCCCGCAGGCGAACCACATAGCGGCCCACGACGTCGGGGGTGACGCGGACCACCGGCTGGCCCTGACCGATGATGGTGGTCACCGACGTCGTTGGCCGTTCAGACACGCTCCAGCCAAAGGTGAAGGCATCGCCTTCGGGGTCGGCCGTGTCAGAGCCGTCGACGAACACGATGTCGCTGACGCCGGCCTTGACGACGTGGCGGCGGGACCGCTGTTCGACGGCGATGGTGACGGGGGCCAGGTTGACGGTGGCGGTGACAACGACGTCGGTGGGGCCGACGTTGGTGCCGATGCGCAGGACGTCGCCAAGGTCGGCGCCGCCGTTGTCGACGATGGTCTGGGCACTCGGCGCCAGGGACACCGTGACCAGGGCGCTCTCGGCGGGCAGCAGCCGCCGGGGCAGGGTGCCAAGGGCGGTGGCGTCGAGGTCGAAGCCGGCGTCGTCGACGAAGCCGATGCTGTCGATGATGAGGTCGTCGAGGCCGTCGTTGGCCAGGGTGACTGTGCGGGCGGCGCCGGCGCCTTCGTTGACCCGCCCGAAGCTGATGGGGTCGGGGCTGACAAAGAGGCGGGCCACGCCGCCTTCGGCGAGGAGGGGGACCTCGAGGCGCGGGGTGGCTGGATCATCGCTCTGGATGACGAGGGTGCCGGCCACCGGGCCCGGGGCCTCCACCTGCAGCGTGAGCGCCACTGGCAGGGCTTCTCCCGGGCGGACCGACGTCGGCGCCGACACCAGCCGGAAGGGGCCGTCTGCGGGCTCTACAGCCACTTCCAGCAGGCTCAGGGAGCCCGTGCCCCGGTTGCCGACGGTGACCGAGGTCTCGTGGGCCACGATGGTGCGGACGGTGCCGAGGTCGAGGACGCGCGGGTCGACGTCGATGATGCCCGTCAGATCGGCGAGGGGCTCATCGCATTGGCAACCGTGGAGCACGACAGCGCAGCAGAGGGCGGAGAAGAGACGCACAGGGGGAGTATGCCATGGCGCCGTCGTGGGTCGTTCGGCTCCCGATGCATCCCCAGTTGGTGTCGCAATCCCTTGAATTTATGGTGCTATTTGCCCGGAGACGCACAACGCCCACGGCGAACCGTGGGCGTCATGAGCGCTTGCGGGCGTGGGCGGTGCTCAGGGAGCGACGCAGAAGCCGAAGCAGACGTCGATGCAGGGCTCGCCCGCCACACAGTCGGGAGACGTGTTGCAGACCTCGGCGCCCGCATTGCAGCGGGTGTCGGCGGGGCAGTCGTTGTCGCTGGCGCAGGTCCCGACGGTGGCCACGCACTCGGCGTTGCCGGCGGCGTTCACTTCGCAGGTGGTGCCCTGGGCGCAGCGGACGGCGGCGCAGGGATCGAGGGCGGGGTCGCGGGGCTGGCAGGTGCCCTGGGGCGCGATGATGGGCCGGTTGGCGCCGCCGTCGATGGTGGGGTCGAACACGCAGGTTTCGTCGGCGGCGCAGCCGGCGTCGTCGAAGCAGTTGACGACGTCGACGACACAGAAGCCGTAGCAGAGGTCGATGCAGTTCTGGCCGTCGACGCAGGTGGGCGAGGGCAGGCAGAAATCGATGCCCGCGTTGCAGTGGGTGCCGGCCGCGCACTCGGCGTCGCTGGCGCACTGGCCCTCATTGGGGACGCAGGCCGCGGTGCCGTCGAGGGCCACCTGGCAGGTGGTGTCGGCGTTGCAGCGGACGGTGGCGCAGGGGGTCAGGGGCTGGTCGATGCAGATGCCGCCGGCGGGAGGGCACTCGCAGGGGAGGCAGCCGCCCATGCCGTCGTCGCGGCACTGGGCGTCGCACACGCACTGGTCGGTGAGAGCGCAGATCTGGCCTTCGGCGCAGTCGGTGTCGACCTCGCAGCCCGTCACAGGGGATGCGCGGCAGACGCCCAGCGCGGGCACGGGGTCGGTGTCGCAAACGCCGTCGTTGTCGGCGTCGATGCAGGCAATGCGGTCGGCGGTGTTGAAGTCGCAGAACTCGCCGACGTTGCACTCGGCGTCGCTGCCGCAGGGGCGGTCGACCTCGACGCAGGTGCCGATGAAGAAGCACACGTCGCAGTTGGGGCAGCCTGGATCCTGGCCGCACTCGACGGCGCAGACGAAGCCCTCGCCGCAGTCCTCGTCGGCCGAGCACTCGCTGACGACGTCGTCGACGCAGACGCCGCCGATGGCCACCAGGCCGTTTGGCAGGCCCGGGAACTCACAATGCTGGCTCTCGGCACAGTCGACGTCGGAGAAGCATTCGTTGAGGGGCGCACAGAAGCCCTCGAACTGCGGGGGAGCCGGGCGCTCGGCGCCGCCACCGTCGGGAGGAGGAGGAGCGGGGTCGCTGGCGCCGCCGCCAGAGCCGCCGCCGGCCGCAGTCAGGTCGCAGAAGAAGCCGGTGCCGCAGTCGAAGTCGGAGAAGCAGCCCTGGGGCTGTTCGAGGGGCAGGCAGACCCCGCCCGGCGCAATGGGGGCCGCGTCGGGGGCGCCCTCGGGGACGTCGCCGCCGGGAGGAATGGTCCCGTCGGTGAACGAGCAGAAGAAGCCGTCGCCGCAGTCGACGTCGCTGAAGCACTCGCTGGTGCCGCAGGTCCAGGTGCAGTCGTCGAGGAGGATGGGGTTGGCGCACTCGGGCGCCGGGCCCGGCTCACACACCGGTGCGCATTCACAGATGGGACAGCCGTCGACGACGACGTTGCCGGTGTCACAGGTGAGGTTCGGACAGGCGTCGTTGAGGTCGACGCAGTCGTCGCCGCCGTCGTCGCCCCCGTCGTTGATGATGATGCAGCCGCCAGTGACGGCGAGCAGGAACACCGCCCCGCTCAGGGGAAGCAACGACGAGGAGAGGAAACGGGCTTGGGTAGACATGCTGCGCTCCGAAGACATCGGGACCGATGGTCTCACGGAAAGCAGGTTTCGTGCCAAAAAACCAGAAAGACCAGAGGGCCGACATTTCAAGGGGTTGCGGGCCCATTCGCCTGCTGATCCCGTCGGGTGCGATCCCGACGCTGCGATCTTGAGATCGCAGCGTCGGTCGCTCAGAACAGCCGGAAGTCGTCGAACGCGGAAGTCATGCAGGCATTGAAGATCCGCACTTGGAGCTCAATGCGCACCGTCTGACCAGCAAACGCCGCGATATTCGCCGAGAACGCCGTCATGTTGATGATGGCTGGGTCAACGCCCTCGGTCGTCTTGAAGACCGTCGCCAACAGGGCGTCGGTCGTTGCGTCGCGCACATTGATGGCAATGAACTGGTTGTTGACCTCGAAGCTGCTGGTGTTTTGGTAGATCATGTCCCAGCTGATGGTGGTCGCCCCGGGGGGAATGGCGATGTCCTGGAAGGCACGGTGGTTGTCCCCGAATTGCACGGTAAGGAATGCGAGTTTCCCGCCGTCGGTCGCCGTCAAGGGCATCGTATTGCCGTTCAGACAGGTCGTCGTCCCGGTCGTCCCGCCGGCAAAGTCGAAGAACGATTGTCCATCGGCAAGGACGGTTCCACTGTTGGCGATGCCCCAGATGCCGCTCGTCGACGTGCTTTCGTCGGCGACGGTCCAGCTCGTGAAGTCGAGTTCGAAGCTGCCGTTTGTCATCGCGTTGTCGCTGCAGGCCTGGCCCACCCAGTTGGGGGCGACGCGAAGGAAGCGGTCGCCCTGGGGTTCCGCCGGTGAGCAGTTGCGCGGCGTGCCGGCGCGAATCGTCGTCGTGCCACCGCCGTCGAGGTTGTAGACGAGCTCCACCTGGTAGCGGGCGTTGGCCACCAGTGTGCCGTTGATGCGCACCGACAAGAACGTCTCGCTCTTGCTGTTGATGGTCAGGGGCACAACGGTGCCAACAAGGGCGTCCCTGAGCTGTGCATCAGCGAGGCGGGTCGGGTTGAGCTGTTCGCCGTTGAAGCCGATGTCGAGGGCGGACTCGTCGAAGCCGTTGGCCACTCGGGGGCGCTTGGCCTCGAAGGTGCCTGCCTCGGCAGTCCCCGCGGGGGCCGTGACCCGGACCTTGTAGGCCGAGGCGACGTCGATGCTGTCGTCGAGGACGGCGCTCGGCTTGAGCACGATGCTGGTGTCGGTCTTCGACACGATGCTGGCTGGCGTGATCGCGCCGTCTGAGACGCGAACGACCACGACGGTGGTCACCGGGTTCAGGCGGGTGCCCACCACGGTGAGCGTATCGCCCGTGACCAGTGCGTGAATCTCACCTGGCGCGACCAGTGCGAGCGTCGGTGCCTGCACACAGGTGGCAGCGGCGTTGTTGGGGATGCATGGATCACCGTCGTTGCTGTCAAAGGGGTTGGCGACGCCATCGTTGTCGTCGTCGGCCGTACACGTCAGCGCATTGCTGTTCGGGATGCAGGCGTCGTTGTCGACGGGGTCCGCCGGGTTCAACACGCCGTCGCTGTCGGCGTCCTGGGTGCAGAGGGGATGGTTGGCGTTGGGGATGCATGGGTCCTGATTGGCCACGTCGCCAGGGGGGAAGGCGCCGTCGCCGTCGGCGTCGCAGTTGGTGGCCACGATGCTTGGCACGCAGGCATTGTTGTCGACGGGGTCGAAGGGGTCGGTCACGCCGTCGCCGTCGGCATCGGCGGTGCACGCCGTCGCGGCGGGGTTGGGAGCGCAGGGGTCGGCGTCGGCAGGATCGAAGGGGTTGATGACGCCATCGCCATCGTCGTCGGCGGTGCAGGTGAGGGCGTTGCTGTTGGGGATG